>ERZ773265.468-NODE-468-length-25288-cov-23.679507_pt1 | contig 25288 bp, 23 predicted proteins | sample MGYA00580512_ERZ773265 | MGnify/ENA primary metagenome ERZ773265 (study PRJEB29015, sample SAMEA2738169) | human oral metagenome | biome: human oral; feature: human-associated habitat; material: saliva | place: China | collected 2183 ... | reverse complement strand
CACTACACCCAAAACCGCACCGCTGGGCATACAGACAGGAACAGAAATCTGACTCAAGCCGGGATGATTGCGTTCGGCCGACAATTCACCAATTTCCTGCCAATACGCCACATTCTGACAAACATTCATCCAACCGCTTTGCGCCGTACGCACAGCCAAAAAAGCCTGTCCGGCCTGCTCGTCGATTGGAATTACATTTTCCAACGGCACGCCCCAACGGCTCAGTCGAACCAGCGACAACGCACCATCTTTTGGGAAGGCTGTATAAACCGCTGCGCTTTTCAAATGCTCAGTGCGCTCGGCAACCGAATCCAAAGCCATAAAAATCTGTTTCAGCAACAATTCATGTTCGGCATCAACATAATCCGCCAACTGCCAACCGTCTTCAGACGGCCACAAAATCGAACGCTCAACCGAAGCATTGCCCATTTTAATCACAGCCTGGGTAGTCAAATAAGCAACATGTATCTCATCCGCAGGCAACTTCAAACCTTGCGTCTGCAAAAAATCTTTAATCAATAAAGCAGGCATCTGCCCTTCCTCACCAATAGTAAAGTTGAGGCCGTCTGAAAACAAACCCTGCTTTCAGACGGCCGGAATAAACCATTATATAAGGGATAAACCGAAAAATTCAAGCAAACAAGACTTTGCGCCCCCATGAATCTTGTGTATAATCCACGGTTCAAATTAGTGCGGACGTGGCGAAATTGGTAGACGCACCAGATTTAGGTTCTGGCGCCGCGAGGTGTGAGAGTTCGAGTCTCTCCGTCCGCACCACCCAACCCCTTTCAGGGGTTATTTTTTTGTCTAATCAAATCTAACGCAGTAATCAAGATTCAATACTGGTAAGGCTTTCAGGCTAATAACCCCCTTGCCAAGTGTCTAAATACCCCCAATGCCATATAATTGAATAAAGCAAAATATGGGGGTATGATTCGGGGCATCTGACAACACCCCCTAAAAACATACCCCCAATGCCCCTGAACGACCGCCAAATCAAAGCCGCCAAGCCGTCCGATACTGGAAAGAAAACCAAGTTATTTGACGGGGGCGGCTTATATCTTGAAGTTACACCAGCAGGCGGGAAAGTATTCCGTCTGAAATACCGTATAGATGGCAAAGAGAAAACTCTTACCATCGGGAAATATCCGACCGTTTCACTGGTAGAAGCCCGCCAAGCCGCCGAAAACGCCCGTCGCATGATCGCACAAGGGCAAGACCCATCAGCAATGAAGCAACAGGCCAAACAGGAGCGCAAAACGGCCTTACTGAATACCTTTGCCAACGTTACCAAAGCATGGCATGAGAAAACCACCAAGCGCAAAAGCTGGAAGCCTAATCATGCCGCCCGTGTTTTGCGGTACTTTGAAACAGATGTTTTCCCTATTATTGGGGAAACGCCTATAAACAAAATCGGGAAAAAAGAGATAAAGACCGTATTGGATAAAGTAACAGAGCGGGGCGTGTCGGAAACCGCCGAAAAAATCAGGCAATGGATAGGCGCGGTGTTTACCTATGCCGGTTATGAAGAATTGACCGACCGAAACCCTGCCGCGTTACTGAAAGGCTATATAGAGCCAACAGAAAGCAAAAGAATGCCCGCCCTGCCCCGTGAAGAATTGCCGGAGTTTTACCGCCGCCTGATACTGGCAGATTGTGAGCAACAAAACAGAATTTGCGTAATGTTGATTATGCTTTGCTTTGCCCGAAACAAAGAGATACGCGGCGGCCAATGGCAGGAAATCGACTTTAAGCGCAAAACATGGACGATTCCCGCTAATCGTATGAAACGGCCACGAGAGCACACAATCCCCTTGTCTGATTGGACGATTGAGCTATTAAACGAACTACACGCCATAACCGGCGAAACACCCTTTCTATTTCCAAGCCCTAAATCCAAAACTGGTTACATCAGCGAAAACACAGCGGGCAAAATCATCAACGGCATGGGTTATTACGGGATAGCTACCCCGCATGGTTTCCGCTCGCTTGCAAGCAGCGTTTTGAATGAACAAGGTTTCAACCCTGATGCGATAGAGCGACAACTTGCCCACATTGAGAACAACAAAATCCGCGCCGCCTATAACCGCGCCGATTATCTGAATGAGCGTATCGAGTTTATGCAATGGTATAGCGACTATTTGCGGGAGCGATACAACCAGGCATTACAGATGATTCAAGATGGCAAGACGGATTAAAAAATCCCTATGCGCGTGAGTAAATATACTGGTTACCCTGGTTACCACAAAACTTTACAAATATAACTATATGAATATTAATATAAATACAAAGAAAAAGCGGTAACCAGTTAACGTAAATTTACTGGTTACCAACTGGTTACCACTGGTTACCTTTTATACAAGTTTGATATTCCGGAATATTTTTTAGTTTTAGAGGTGTTACATGGTTTTTTTCACATATCCTAGAGACGTTGCAGTATATAACCCAAAATATGCGGCTATATTCAATATCCGTAAAAACCCTGAATTTCATGACGTACTAGGAGTTTTTAGCTGGCAAGCCGAAAGGGTGCTAACTAGAGCATTTCAAAGCCTTGAAAAATTTGAGCATGGTGTGTCGCTATGGAGTTATAAGGAAACTTACAAGGTTTCTTTAGTTGAGGAGCAGGTTAATGACGCGTTAGAGAAGTATCAGGAGCAACACGGCAGACTAATTGATTATGCAGAATATTTTTATCCTGTAATAGAAGAATTAAATTTCGGGCAAAGTTTTGAAATGCTTCTAGAAATGCAGTATTTCATTACAGCAAAGGCCATTTATGAGTATATTTCAAACTTCAAAAATAAACCATTGCAAGAAAATTTCAATCAATTCAAAACAATAGCAAACTTAATTACAGTATCAATAGAGTTCATGTCTTTGGAGTTGAGAAAAGACCAGATTAGCATAGAGGCAATAACAGAAAACGCCCAAAAGGGAGGTTATGCCAAACAAAGCCTTTACGAAAAAGCTGGCACGATAACAGCAGTGAATGAGCTACTAGAAGAAAACCAAGGGACTTTGAAAAAAAAGGGCGGCAAAACGGCATTGTACAAATTGATAAGAGATTTAATTGTTTCAGGAGTTATCACCGCGCCTAAAGAACCATCAGAAAAAACGATACTTCGATGGATAGACAACTTTGAAAAGAGGACATCAGCTAGCTAGTACAGGACATCAGCTAGCTGACTACAGGAAATCAGCTAGCTATAGCCTTACAGCCGCCCACAGAGGCGGCTATTCTTTTGCTTGTCATACAACCACAGCTAAGAAAGGCAAAGTATATGAATACAGTATTAAGAGTAAACGATACCGCCCGCGTTATGGGCGTTTCACGAGCGACTATCTGGAATTGGGCAAACCCTAAGAGCCGCCATTACCGCCCTGATTTTCCTAAGCCTATCAAACTTTCTGAAAATATTACCGGCTGGCTTTCCAGTGAGATTGAAGAGTATCTCAACAAACTGGCAGCCAAACGCGAAGAGTAGGAGTTTTCTGAGCAATACGCGCGCGCGCGCGAAGAATCAGCGGGAATCTATCCCTTTAGACAAAATAAAACCGCCTGAATAGAGGGCTATTCAGACGGCATGGAGGAAAAAATCTTATGAAAACTGATTATACCAACCACAAGCCCAAAACGCCAAGCCAAAGAGAGCGAGTTTTAGCCCGATTGAGAAAAGGAAGTGCCACGTCATGGGAACTGGCACAGATGGGCATACTTAGCTACAACACACGCATTATGGAGCTTCGCAGGGCGGGGCATGAAATCATTACCGTGATGGAAGAAGTAACAAACCAATTCGGCGAAACCGTGAAGCGTGGACGGTTTGTATTAATCAATTAAATCAGGAGCTTTAAACATGAATATTGAATATGTAAAAACAGTTTTTGCAACCCGTCAAAAATTACTGAAAGAGGAAGAGGACAAATGCAGTGAACTGACCGCCCAAATTGAAGCGGCGGAAGCCGGTGTTTCAGAGGCGGAAGCGGTGATCAATGAATTTGCGGGGCTGAGAAGCAAGCGCAAAGGCATATTTGCCAATTTATTGAAAATGGGCAAACCCACAAACACCGAAGAAGCCAAAGAGCTTGATTCAGAGATTGCCGCCAAGCGAGAAGAGGCAGACCGCGCCGCCGATGTGCTGGAAGTACAAAAAGAACTGTTGGAAAATCTCTTTAATGACCGCCGCCAACATCTGAACCGTATTTCAGAGCTTCGCAATTTGCTGGCCGTTTCTCGCTATGAAATGTTTATTGCCGGTATTGAAGAGACCCACTTGCCTGAATATTTGGAGGCCGCCCGCGCCTATGCCAAAGCCGCCGCGAAACTGGTAGGGATCGGTAAGGCCGCCGTTGAAATGAGAACGAATCTTCAGGAAAACGGTTTGCGGCCTGATTGCCCGACCTATGGAGAATCCATGCCAAATCGAATAATTGATTTACGTTTGCCTGGCTTCTTCAACATGATGGACAACACCGGCGGGGAAGAAAACGCTATTTTCGACATTTTTAAAGACATGGAGAAAGAAAAAGAAGCGGTTTCTAATAGCTTGAAGTAGCAACACCCAAACAGCCGCCCAAAGGCAGAAACCAGCTATTGGGCGGCTTTTTGAAAGGATTAAGACATGACACCAAAGCAAGAACAGTTTGCCCGCCTGTATGTGGAAACAGGCAATGCAAGCGAAGCATACCGGCAAGCCTACAACACCGACAACATGAAGCCTGAAACGGTAACCAATGAAGCCTATAAGCTGCTACAAGACCCCGATATTTCCGCGATGGTAGATAACCTCAAGGCAGAGGCACGGCAACGCCACGCGGTAACGGTTGATGACCTGTTGCACGAACTGGAGCAGGCACGGGCGGCGGCACTGACAGCCCCAACGCCGCAAAGCAGCGCAGCAGTATCGGCCACGATGGGCAAAGCAAAAATGCTTGGCTTATTAGTGGATAAAACGGAAATCAAGGCAGAGGCGGAAATACAGGAAAAGCCGAAAAGTTATGTATCTTCGATTGTGGAATCACTCACAGAGGAAGAGAAAAAAGCAATCTTGGACTTAGCCCTTAAGACACATAGGGGCAAATGGGAGGCGGTAACACTTGCAGACATTGCCGCCGTTACAGGTAAAGACACTGACAAGACGTGCTATGCCGTCATTCTTATTACAGCATTGGACAGAATCTAATGTTAAATCGCCCAATCCCGTAAAAAACCATTTGACAGATTGAGTTTTGGGAAGCAGAATTTAGTTTCTCTCTAAACAAATAGCCCAAATCAGCAGGGTAACGCTGATTTTTTATCGCCATTTTCTCTTATGGCGTTTGAAGCCTATTCACAGGCTTTGGACGGCATATCAAAGTTTTTGGCGGTGTGTGGTAACGGCAACGTCCACGCCTGACTATTTGCAGGAGAGAGCACCGCCCCCCTATTTCGGGCATTTCTCAAATCTCAAAACAAATAGGAGCATTTCAAATGCAATCTTCCATTTCTACCCAAATCCAAAACATTCAAAACCAAGCCCAAACGGTAACCATCCCCTTAGAGCTGGCAAACCGCATTATGGACGCGCTGTACTACGGCGGCGAATTTATCGCCAATACGGGCGCAATCATCGACACCATTTGCGACAACATGGCCGCCCATTCCGTCCGCAACGCCCCCATAAGTGCGAGCGGAAGCACGGCACGCCTTGCCACAGTCATTCAAACCCTAGTCCCCCATGCGGAAAACTTGGAATCTTTCGATTTGTCATCCGAGCTTGCGGAATACATTCAAAACCAACCCCATCCCGCGCCCTGACGATTCAGACGACCTGAAAGAATGGGCTTCTTACAGCGTAACCCACGCCGGTTAAGCCCACCTATTCCCTGAAATTTACCCGCCTTTATGCCGCCTATTTCAGACGGCATAGGGCAAACTTCGCCCTAGTGTTTTCATAACTAATTGATTTTATTAGATTCATGTTTTGAAACACTGGAGGCAGAGCAAAGGATAAAACCATGAAACAGACCAATAAATCCGACCGTTTCCGCCGGTATTTAAACCGCGCTTTGCTGGTGTTTTGGGTGTTGCTTTTGGCTTTGGTAGTCCGAGCCTGTAACCAGCCCGCCCACGCCGACACGGATCAACTAGAGCAGGAAACGCCCGCGATATGGGAAACCGACCCGACCGCCGGAATTGTTTTAGAACCAGTATCAGAGGAGGCAGAGCAATGAAAACCATCATGGATAAACTGGCAAACCAACTAAACAGCAAAGAAAAGGCAATCGCAGCGGTGGACGTTATAAGCACCATTTTGCTGATTGTGAATGACGGAGCAAGCCAAAAAGAGGCGATTCATACTGTATCAGTCATAGCCCGCGAAGCTATGGACAGATTCGAGGAGGTAGGAAAATGAAACCAACATACCAAGACATTAAAGCCGCCGCGCAATACCGCTGGCCGGAAATCCACGCCGCATTAGGCATAGACCAGCGATACCTGAAAAACAAACACCAGCCCTGCCCCGCGTGTGGAGGGAAAGACCGTTTCAGATATGACGACAAGGACGGAAACGGCACATTCATTTGCAACCATTACAACAACGGCGCGGGCGATGGTTTCGGCTTGGTAATGCACTATTTGCAATGCGACTTTCAGACGGCCTTAAAGCAGGTTTCAGGCGTTTTAGGCATGGACAATGCAGACCCTTTGCCGATACCACCAACACGCCCACAAGCGCAGCCACGCCCCGAAAAAGACCAAATCGAGAAACTGGCGGCATTATGGAACAAGGCAGAACCAATACGCCCCGATTCCCCCGCCATGCAATATCTAAAATCACGCGGTTTGGAGATGGCGCATTTACCCGAAAACGTCCGTTTTCTACCTGAAAAAGACTATTGGACAACAGGCGAAGATAAGCCGCTTCTGCTTGGTAGTTTCCCGTGTATGGTTTGCGCTATCCGCGATATGGACGAGGAGCTTCAAGGCTTGCACCTTACCTATCTTCAGACGGCCTATGACAAGCCATGCGGAGAGGACGGACTACACGCCCCGCGCTATCAGAAACTGGCAATCAAACACCCTGAAACAGGCGAAACCTTACCGGCCAAGAAAATGCGAAACCGTAAGCAAGGCAGCATTTCAGGGCAAGCCGTCCACTTGTTCCCGATTCCTGAAAATGGCCGCCTTGTCATTGCAGAGGGAATAGAAACCGCCCTTGCCGCCCGCGAATTGTGCAAGGCTTACGATTGGGGCTTATACGCGGCCTTGAGCGCAAACAGCATGGCAAATTTTCAGTTTTTGAACGGTATAAAAGAAATTGCGATTATTGCCGATAACGACACGCCCCGCCCCGTTGGTTACAGAGCCGCTTATGACTTGGCAATGCGAGCCTTTAAGCAGGGAATCAGGGCAAAAGTATTGAAGAGCAAAACGCCAGGCTATGACGCACTGGACGAACTGAACGAGAAAAAGCAATCAGACAATCATTTCGGAGGACAGACAGCATGAAAAATACCGAAACAGCGAAGCAGGAAAGCACCAACGACTACAACCTTGAGAATATCGAGCCATTCCGCCCGCGCCCTCACTTTGAAATCGACAATCGGGGCGTATGGTGGGTAAACGTTAGAACCGACAAAGACGGCGATATTATCGAGTTAGAGCCGCAATTCCTTTCCGACCCTATCGACATTATCGGCACGGGGCAAGACAATGACGGCGCGTATTATCGGATCATCAAATTCAAAGACAAAATCACACGCCAACAAAAGACCGCCGCCCTACCACAAGCAGAAATAGGCACAGTTCAAGGCTGGCAGCGTTTGCAGAATTTCGGCCTAGTCATCATGAGCGGGCGGGCAAAAAGGGAAAGACTGGCAGACTATTTACAGAAAGAGGGAAGCCCGGCGGCCTTTACCATTACCGACCGCGCCGGTTGGAACGGGGAAGCCTACATACTGGCAGGCGGGGAAGCCGTTAACGCAGACGGCACAAACATTCTATACAACGGAGACACCAGCCAAAAAGACGGTTACACAGAAAAAGGCAGCCTCAAGGAATGGCAGGAGCAGGCAGCGCGATACGCAGAGAACAATAGCCGCCTATGCCTTGCTTTAGGTTTAAGCATGGCCGCGCCATTCTTGGCACTTTTGAACGAAGAGGGAGGCGGTTTCCATTTGGCGGGCGATTCCTCAAAAGGCAAAACAACCGCCGCGCGGCTTGCCTTGAGCGTATGGGGCGACCCTGAAACCACTAAAGGAAATTGGGATACTACCCCGCTTGGCTTGCAGAATTTAGCTTTAGCCCGTAATGATGGCTTGCTGGTGTTAGATGAAATCGGCCAATCAGCCGACCCGCGAAAAATCCCGCAAATGGTTTACAGCGTGATCAACGGCGTGTCAAAAACACAAGGCGCAAAAGATGGCGGCAACCGCCGGCAGAAAACATGGCGCAATCTGATCCTTTCAACCGGCGAAATAAACCCAGAGAGCCTGATAGGAGACCGCGCCCAATGGAAAGCGGGTAATCATGTTAGGTTACCTGACATACAGGCAGAGGCAAGATACGGCATTTACGACACGTTGCACGGCTTCACAGATGGCGCGAAACTGTCGGAGCATATCAACCAAGCCACAGCCAAGCAGCGAGGAACAGCAGGGCGCGCCCTTATCCGCCAAATCCTCAAAGACGGAAAAGAAGCCGCCGCCCAAACCGTAGAAGCCAGCCGCGCCCAATTCCTTGATACCTTGCCACCAATGGAAGGACAGGCGCGAAGAATTGCCCGCCGCTTCGCCCTTTTGGCCGCCGTCTTGGAATATGCCGCGCCTATTACCGGCATGAGACAAGGAGCAGGCGAGGCAGGAGTGAAGCAGTGTTTCAATGAATGGCTGGAAGAAAACGGCACAGGAAACCGCGAAGACCGCCGAATCATTGAGCAAGTAATCGCCTTTATGGACGTTAATGCCCTATCCATGCGCTTTTCAGACTGGAGCGCCCAAACCACAAACCAAAATCACGCAGGTTATCGGAAACAAGAGGGGAGCATAGATGAATATTGGATAATCCCCGTAACCTTTGAAAATGAAGTCTGCAAAGGATATAGCCAGCGCAAAGTGTGTGAAGTCCTACATAATCACGAATGGTTAAAAAAAGCCGACAACGGCAGATGGCAACACCAGCGCAAACGCAACGGCGTTGCAAGCCGATTCTATGTTTTAATGGGAGAAGCCCCGCCCGACTTTGACGAATAACCAAGAGCAAGCCCGCCATGACCAACACAGGCGGGTTTTTTTACGTCCAAACATTCAGGCAGACCAACCATGAACGCATAAAATCGACAGGAAACCCCTAAATCTCAAAAATTAGAGCTATTCACACCTCACCCTATACCTACCCCTACCAAATCAACAAAACGCGCTTACAGCGCAAGTATGCCCTATTTCCGCCATGACCAACAAAAACAGATGAGAGATAAATAATTTCGACACCAATACGCGCGCGCGCGCGTAATAGTGAGGCAGATGTGTTCTTATGAATACCCCCCCGCTTCCAGCAAAGACCAAATGCGCGCGCGCGTAATAATGTAGCCCTTGAATTTTGCGAGCCCATAAAAAGGAAAGCAAAAAACGGCGGGTAACCACTTAATCGGCACCGGTAACCAATGACAAGGGCATAACTGGTTACCGCATTATCGTTGATTTATAAGGGTTTTTAGGGCCTGGTAACCAGGTAACCAGAGTAACCAGTGCATTTTGTATATATATAGCGTTTTAAATTTGAGCGGGAAGCCGCCGGCCTACTCACTCAAATAACAACACGCCCCAAAAAAAGTTATAATAACCGGCATTAGACTGCTAAATAATTTTTTGACCTTTGCAAGATGGGGGGTTATTTGGGGGTATATTTGCATTGCTTGATTATTTATATAATATAAAACAATGAATTACCTCTTAAGTGCGTGTCTCTCCGTCACCACACTCAAAATGAGCAGCTTTCGGGCTGCTTTTTTTACATCTATTCCACTATATACCCTATTCAAAATCGAAACTGCTTTTACAGCTGTTTCCATTGTATCTTTCAGACGGCCTATCATTTATGTTGAATCCATCGCAAAAACTTGTCGAATTGGTCCGTATCCTTGAAGAACGTGCCTATATTTTTCCGGGAGATCCTGTGCAGGCGACGGAAGCGTTGCGACATATTGATGGCGGCAACGAGGAAAAACTGATACGCCGTGCCCAAATTATTGACCGCGACCAGCATTTGAAATATGTGTTGCAACAGGTGGAGACAGGCTCGTTTTGGCTTTGGATTGTTGCGGCGACGTTGTTGTTTACGGTCGGTTTTTCCAGCACTTATCTTTTGATGGACAATCAGGGGCTGAACTTTTTTCTGGTCTTAGCCGGGATTTTGGGTATGAATACAGTCATGCTGCTGGTGTGGCTGGCGACTTTATTCTTGCGTTTGAAAAATGTGCACTTTATCAGCAGTCCGGCAACTTGGTTCCGAGACAAAGATCCGGTCAATCAGGCAATTTTGCGGCTTTATGTGGACGAATGGCGCAAACCGCAAACGCGTTGGCTGATTGGTGCAACTTCACACGGCCTGTGGCTATGCACGCTGTCGGGAATGTTGGTTTCTGTTTTGCTGCTGCTCTTGGTGCGTCAATATACGTTCAACTGGGAAAGTACGCTTTTAAGCAATACGGCGTTGGTGAAAACGGTTGAAGCTTTGTCATGGCTGCCGGAACGTTTGGGCTTTCCTGTTCCCGACAGTCAGGCCGTAATTGCAGGCCGTCTGAACAATCATATCGAAGATGCACGCGCTTGGGCGGGTTTACTCATCGGCAGCATTATCTGCTATGGCATTCTGCCGCGCTTGCTTGCTTGGCTGACTTGCAAGATTACTTTAAAAACCCTTCGCGAACGTTTGGATTTGAATCAGCCCTACTATCAAAACATCCTTCGCACATGGCAAACGAAGATTGTTGATGCCGATGATTTTCAGGAGAACATCGTTCCCGTTTCATCTAAAATTACGCTGAATAATGCGCCCAAATGGGCTGTTACACTGGAAACGGAATGGCCTGATCCGCTTTGGTTTTCCGGCGTTTTGGCGCAAGAATGGATAGACAAAGGCGTGGCCGCCGGCAGAAAAGATTTGGAACAATTGGAAGCCGAATTGAAACAAACTCCGGCGCAACTTCTCATCGGCGTACGCACGCAAACTGTTCCCGACCGCGGCATTTTGCGTCAAATCAGCCGCTTGGCCGAAGCTACGGACGGCGGTGTTATCATTCAACTTTTAAATCAAGACAGCTTCTCTGAAGATTTGGATACCAAACTGGATTATTGGCGCGATGCGCTGGCAGAAAGAAACATTGCCTGGATGGAGCCGACCCGTTTGGCACAAGAAAAACGGCAAAGCGCTATTTGACAGATAAACCAAAGGCCGTCTGAAAACTGATGTTTGGGTTTCAGACGGCCTTATTTATTGTTGAGGATTCATCTTAATGATGGTCGTGGTGATGCTCTTGATGATGTTTGGGCTTGGCTGCGTGGTATTTGGCTTTAGGTGCAGGTTTTTTCATTTTTTGCGGTTTGGCTTTTTTGTGCATACGTTCTTGTTTCGGATGCATTTCGTGTTTGCCGTGTGCAGAAGCGACTGGAGCCAATACCAAACTGGCAGCCGCAATCATCAAAGAGGTCATTTGAATCAGTTTTTTCATATTTATCTTCTTTCAAGGGGTTGATTTGAGGTAAAAATAAGAATTTATTCGCACTCAAGCGATGGACAAAATATTAATAGCTTTGACTGTCAGCTGATGTCAGCACTCGGCGAAATCTGTTCAAAATTCGGCAATAGAAATATGGCAACACGATGATGTAGCAAGCTTTTGAAAGTTTACTGTCAATTTCGATAAAGCGTCTTTACACATTTCCCAAACGACAAAAAGCGCGAACCTTTCGATTCGCGCTTTTTTCAGACGGCATCAATTATTTTTTGTCGTCTTTTACTTCTTCAAAGTCGGCATCTACAACGTCGTCGTCTTTCTTAGCAGAAGACTCGGCTTGTGCGCTCTCGCCTGCTTGTGCTTCAGCTTGCGCTTGAGCGTAAACCATTTCGCCCAATTTTTGGCTGGCTGCACCCAAAGCTTCGGCCTTGGCATCGATAGCGGCTTTGTCGTCGCCTTTAACTGCTTCTTCAGCTTCTTTCAACGCAGCTTCGATTTTTTCTTTCTCGGCAGCGTCGAGTTTGTCGCCGTAGTCAGCCAGAGATTTTTTCACAGAGTGAATCAGGGCTTCAGCTTGGTTGCGAGAAGCGACCAATTCAGTCAGTTTTTTATCTTCTTCAGCATTGGCTTCGGCATCTTTTACCATGCGTTCGATTTCTTCTTCGCTCAAACCTGAAGAACCTTGGATGGTAATGTTGGCCGCTTTGCCGGTGCCTTTGTCTTTGGCAGAAACGTGCAAGATACCGTTGGCGTCGATGTCAAAAGTAACTTCAATTTGCGGCATACCGCGTGGTGCAGGTGCAATGTCGGTCAAATTGAACTGACCCAAAGATTTGTTGGCAGAAGCGCGTTCGCGTTCGCCTTGCAGTACGTGGATGGTCACTGCGCTTTGGTTGTCTTCGGCAGTTGAGAACACTTGAGACGCTTTAGTCGGAATAGTAGTGTTCTTTTGAATCAGCTTAGTCATCACGCCGCCCATGGTTTCGATACCCAAAGACAGAGGAGTTACGTCCAGCAGCAATACGTCGCTACGGCCGCCGCTCAATACTTCGCCTTGAATCGCTGCACCTACGGCAACAGCTTCGTCAGGGTTCACGTCTTTACGAGGCTCTTTACCGAAGAAGGCTTTAACGGCTTCTTGTACTTTCGGCATACGGCTTTGACCACCGACCAAAATCACGTCGTCGATGTCGCTGGTGCTCAAGCCGGCATCTTTCAATGCGACTTTACAAGGCTCGATAGAACGTTGGATCAAATCTTCAACCAGGCTTTCAAATTTGGCACGGGTAATTTTCATGGCCAAGTGTTTAGGGCCGGTTGCGTCCATAGTGATGTATGGCAGGTTGATTTCAGTTTGCTGACCGCTGGACAATTCGATTTTGGCTTTTTCAGCAGCTTCTTTCAGACGTTGCAGAGCCATTACATCTTGTTTCAAATCAATGCCTTGTTCTTTTTTGAACTCATCAATGATGTAGTCGATCAAGCGTTGGTCGAAGTCTTCACCGCCCAAGAAAGTATCGCCGTTGGTAGCCAATACTTCAAATTGTTTGTCGCCGTCGAGGTTGGCGATTTCGATGATGGAGATATCGAAAGTACCGCCACCCAAGTCATATACGGCTACTTTGCGGTCTTTGTTGTCGCCTTTGTCCATACCGAATGCCAAAGCGGCTGCGGTAGGTTCGTTGATGATACGTTTTACTTCCAAACCTGCGATGCGACCTGCGTCTTTAGTCGCTTGACGTTGGCTGTCGTTGAAGTAGGCTGGAACGGTAATCACGGCTTCGGTGACTTTCTCACCCAAGTAAGCTTCAGCGGCTTCTTTCATTTTACGCAGGACTTCTGCGGAAACTTGCGGCGGAGACAGCTCTTTGCCTTGCGCTTTCACCCATGCGTCGCCGTTGTTGGCTTTGATGATTTCGAAAGGCATGGATTCGATGTCGCGTTGAACTTCTTTGTCTTCAAATTTATGACCGATCAAACGTTTTACAGCGTAGATGGTGTTTTTAGCGTTGGTTACCGCTTGGCGTTTGGCGGGTGCGCCAACGAGGACTTCGCCGCCGTCCAGATAAGCGATAACGGAAGGAGTGGTGCGTGCACCTTCTGCATTTTCGATCACTTTGGTTTGACCATTTTCAGAAATGGCCAAACAAGAGTTGGTTGTACCTAAGTCAATACCGATTACTTTTGCCATATTATGTTGCTCCTAATAAATAAACTTTTCTAAATTAATAATCCTGTGGAACATTTCGTTCCGATGGCTTGTAAATAAGGTTGCTTCATTTTTTTTCAAGGCTTAATTTGAATTTTTTTTTAAATTAAATTCAAATACTTGATTTATTTATCCACAAGCCGTTTATTCTTTTTCCAGACGGCTGGTTTTAATTTTCCGATTCCGGTTTATCGGAATGATTCTCCAATAGCGGAACATCGGGCTTTGAAACCGGATAAGGCCGTCTGAAGATTTTATGCTTGATAAACTTTATCAAGCGGTGCCTTCAATCTTCTTTTTTCGCCACGACAACCATCGCAGGACGCAGTACGCGGTCGGCCAATGTATAGCCTTTTTTCATCACGCTGACGATGGTATTCGGCTCTTGCTCGCTGACGACTGCCTGCATCGCTTGATGTTGGTGCGGATCGAGTTTGTCACCCGGCTGTGGATTGATTTCTTTAATATGGGTGGCATCAAACGCTTTTTGCAATTCGTTCAAAGTCATTTGCACACCCATTTTCAGGGCATCGAAATTACCGCTTTGATCGAGCAGCGCCATTTCAAGGTAGTCTTTGACAGGCAGCATTTCGGCTGCAAATTTTTGTCCGGCAAATTTATGGGTATCGGCAATCTCTTGCTGATGGCGGCGGCGCAGATTTTGCTCGTTTGCCAAACCGCGCAGCTCGCTGTCTTTGAGCTGGCCTTCCAACTCGGCAATACGCGCCTGCAGATCTTCGTAAGTCGGCTCGGCTTGTACTTCGGCTGGTTCGGTTTCAACTGCTTCAGCAGTTTCTACGGCTGCCGCTTCTTCGGCTTCGTTTTGGTGTTGTTCGTTACGATCCGTCATTTCTGACATCCTTTTAGAGTGTTAGCATTCAATAACCCATATATAAGGCCGTCTGAAAAAACTTCAAGCATTTGAACGTCGATTATCAAATGCCTTGTTAAAAGACGTTGGAAAACGGTAAGATAGCCATCTGATTTTATTCTTCAGACGGCCTCGAATATGAAAAAAGACCATTTGAATTCAACCGATTTTAATCTGTGGCACACCATCCGCGAAGAAACCGAAGCCGCAGCCGCGACCGAACCGATGCTGGCAAGCTTCCTGCATCAAACCGTGTTGCGCCACGATTCGCTCGATTCGGTACTTGCCTACCATCTCTCCAGCAAACTGGGCAGCCCGATTATGGATGTGCGCGCGCTGTTTGAAATCTATCAGCAGGCTTTGAGCGTGGACACCCGTATCAGCAAATGTGTCGAGGCCGACTTGAAAGCCATTTACGAGCGCGACCCGGCTTGTGATGAATATTCGCTGCCGCTGTTGTATTTCAAAGGCTTCCACGCCGTACAGGCACATCGTATCAACCACTGGCTCTATCAAAACGGCCGTAAAACGCTGGCGTATTTCCTGCAAAACCGCATGTCGGAAGTATTCGGTGTCGATATCCACCCTGCCGCCCGTTTCGGTCACGGCCTGATGCTCGACCATGCCACCGGTTTTGTGGCCGGCGAAACCGCCGTCTTGGGCAACAATATTTCCATCCTCCACGGCGTAACGCTGGGCGGTTCGGGTAAAGAAAGCGGCGACCGCCACCCGAAAATCGGCAATGGCGTGATGATTGGTGCGAATGCTTCGATTTTGGGCAACATCCGCATCGGCGAAAATGCCAAAATCGGCGCAGGCAGCGTGGTGGTTGCCGACGTACCGTCTTCGATTACCGTTGTCGGCGTGCCGGCCAAACCGGTTGGCCGCTCTTCCAAAACTCCGTCTGCCGATATGGATCAAAGCATTCAATTATCGACTACGGATTTTGTAATTTAAGCAATCTGCCATTTTAAAGGCCGTCTGAAAGATTTGTTCTTTCAGACGGCCTTTTTCTATTTAAATCTTGGTGTTAACCGCGTTTACGTAAGGCTTCCAAATGCGTTTTAACCTGCTTGACTTTCTCTTCGGTAAACAGGTTGGCAATGTTTTTCCAAATGCTGTGATAACCATAAGGCCCGTGTTGCATTTCGGCTTTTGCCTCTTCCACCGACCAGCCTTGATAAATGATGCGGTACATTCCGGCAATCAAACCGGTACGGTCTGCGCCGTGATAACAATGGATAAGCACTGCGCCGTTTTGCTGTTGTTTTTCAATTAAATATAGGATTTCCGCAATCTCTTTCGGCTTAATACTCCATGACAGCAACGGACGGTTTAGCAAGGTCAAACCATACGCTTTCAAATGGTCGTCATCGTTGCGGTCGAAAAAGCGCAGGTTGATCACGCTTTGAATGCCCAGTTTGACGATGGCTTCGCCATCTTCGGCAACAGGCTGCTCGCTGCGGTAAAGCTTGTCGTCGATGCGATAAAGGTTGGCATCGTGTTTGACGGGCGTTGCCCAACGTTCGGACTGAACGGCTTTGCTGCCGTTATCCGGCGGCGCGGACGAGCAAGCGATGGGCAAGCCGGAAGCGAGAAGGCACAATAAAAGACGGCGCATAAAATTCCTGTATGAAAATCAATTGAAAATCAAAATATCATACGATTCTATCAAAACCCGTTCGGATATTCTATCCGCGCAAACCGCGTTACAATAAAGCCTCTTTTTTCAGACGGCCTTTCATCATGACCTGCCTTGCTTGGAACACCACGCCTTCCCTTGCTACCCTTTGCCGCGCCATCGAACAACATACCGCGCCGCTTTATTTGATTGTCTGCCTGCCTGAAAACCATATTCCTGATTTTCCGCTGTCAAATCATCCCTCCGAACTTGAAGGTCGTCTGAACAACCGTCTAGCTCAAGCCATGAAATGCCTTCAGTTCAACAGCGTCAATGTTTTAGAAAACCTCTTGCCTGATGTGCATCTCTGGCTGGTTCCGCCACACCGCGCCGACCGCTTACACGAACATTTCCATCATATCGAATGGCAAACCGAAGCCATACCCCAATCCGCCTCAACTCCCCTAAAACCTTGGTTCAGACGGCCCGAACATCAAGCCGTGCCCGAACACGTCCTGATTATCGGCGCAGGTATTGCCGGCGCAGCGACCGCACGCAAACTGGCGGAGCACGGCGTACGCGTTGCGGTTTTGGAGGCCGTAAAAGCGGCGCAGGCAGGCAGCGGCAACCGCCAAGGCTTGCTCTACGCCAAAATCTCGCCACACGATACCGAACAAACCGAGCTGTTGCTGACAGGCTACGGCTACACGCGCCGATTATTGGAAGACTTGTTGCCCGACTCCGACGTATGGGGCGGCGACGGCGTATTGCATTTGAATTTTGATGACGGCGAACGCAAACGCAATCAGGCCTTGGGTTTGCAACACCAGCATAAACACCTCTACCGCAGCGTATCTGCCGAAGAGGCTGCATCCATCGCAGGCATAGAAGTATTTTCAGATGGCCTTTACTGGCCGCAAGGCGTATGGCTGAATCCTCCCGCCGTCGTGCATACCTTATTGAATCATCCGCTGATTGAATTGCACGAACACTCGCCGCTGACCGCAGTATCGCATGACGGTACACAATGGACGGCACACACGCCGGACGCGCATTTCAACGCCAGCCATATTGTTTACTGTATGGGCGCACACAGCCCGACTGCAGCCGACACCAACGTCTCCGCCCTGCCTTTCCGCCAAATCCGCGGACAAACCGGCGTTGTACCTGCCAGCCCGTTTTCACAAAAGCTGCGTTGCGCCATTTCCGGCGAAAGCTACATCAGTCCAAGCTGGCAAGGCCGCCACTGCTACGGCGCGACATTTATCCTCAACAGCAACGATGAAACTTGGTATCCGCACGAAGAAGCCGAAAACCGCGCCGCCCTGCAACAGCTCAATCCGCCATTGGCACAATCCCTGTTTGAGCAAGATTCGTTTTCAGACGGCCTTCAAAACACAAAAGGCCATGCCGCCCTACGTTGCGACAGCCTCGACCATTTGCCCGTTGTCGGCGCACTCGGCGACATCGCCGCCATACAGTCCGCCTACGCCAAGCTGGCATTGGACAAGAACTACCGCCTCGACAATATCCCCTGCCCTTACCTGCCCAATGCCTACATCAATACGGCACACGGCACGCGCGGACTGGCGACAGCCCCCATCTGTGCCGCCGCCATTGCAGCCGAAATACTCGGCTTGCCGCATCCGCTATCGCAAAGACTGAGAACCGCGCTACACCCCAACCGCGCCATCATCCGCGCGATTGTTCGGCAGCAGCCGTTGTTATCCGTTTAAAGATTTCGTTTTAAATAAAAAAGGCCGTCTGAAAGTCATCAAAACTTTCAGACGGCCTTTAGCTATCCGTTAACTGCTTAGAATTTCCATTCCAGCGATACAGCGTAATTGCGGCCTGGGGCGCGGTAGCGGTCTAAGCCTTTGCCATCGCGGTCAACGCCGTTGGTGGTGCTGTAACTATACAGGCCGCGCAGGGAATCCCAAGTGGTGTATTTGCGGTTGAACACATTATACACGCCTGCACGCAGGGTCAGGTTTTTCACCGGTTTGTAGAAACCGTACATATCGAACACGTAAGCCGATTTGTTCAGCCATGGATAATCCACTACTTTTTCTTGCAAAGGCGTACCCCAACCAGTGTTTTCAAACACGGTATATTGAGCTTCTTTGGCTTTTTTCGCACCCAAATAAGTCAGGCGGGAGAACACACCCCATTTTTCGCTCGGGCTTTCGTAATCGACACCGGCAATCACTTTCAGAGGCTGAGTGGACAGCAGGCTGTTGTTGCCTGACAGTTTGCTCTTCGCGTAACCGACAGAACCAAACAGTTTCCAGCCTTCAGGTACAAAAGAAACCACTTGACCTAAATTCAGACGGCCTGTCAGCTCAAGACCACGGATTCGGGCCTTGTCGATGTTTTGCATCTGCCATTCCAGTTTTTCGGAATAAGGATTGCTACAAATACCATAATAGTAATTCATCTGAGTACAGCCGACATCGCCACTGGTGGTCAGCTTCTGCTCTTCAGACAAGAAGTTGCGGTAATTGCTTTGATACAGGTTGGCATCCAAAGTACCTTTTTCGCTGCGGCCTTGCAGAGAAAGGGTATGGGTGGTGCTGCGCTCGGCTTTCAGGTTCGGATTAGGCAACCAGGTACCTGAGCCGTGGTTGTAAGTGAAATACACTTCAGACGCATTCGGCACGCGGAAACCGGAAGTTACATCGTAACCCAAACGCCATGTCTGACTCAGCTGTGCAGCCAAGCCGACAAAACCGCTCCAGCCTTTATAAGTGTTGGCTGCAGGTGGTGTTTTGTCACAAGCATGACACTCGGCATTCAGTTGCTGCGGCGTCATTTTGGTGTAGTCGTAACGGATACCTGCGCGGCTGCTAAACACGTCGTTCCATTGGATTTGATCAGACAGCGAGAAACCGTAGTTGGTGGTTTTCACCGGATGCTGGATGGTGCTGGCTGTTCGGACGATGCGGCCGCTGAAGTAGTAATCGTCGCGGTTTAAGTTTTCAAACTCACGCTGGCTGGCAAACGTTTTGAAGGACAAACGATGTTGGCCGCCGAATTGGAACGGCTGGCTGTCCATACGCAGGGTAATGCGTTTGAAGGTTGTATCCATGCTGCGGTTGTAGATTTCGTCCAAATCCTTCTGATTGTAGTTGCGCGTCCAAGTGGAATAATCCATCGGGAACGAGCCTTTGTAGTTAACCGCCGCTACTTTGGTTTTCTGATAATCGAAGTCCGCTTTCAACAACGACAACCAATTCGAATCGGGCGTCCACTCGTAAAACAGGTTGGCATTGCGCCGTCTGTTTACGTCATCGGCTTCGCGCCAAGAAGAAGCGGTCAGGTTATAAGACTCTTCGGTCGTGTAATTGTGGCCCTGCTGACCGTTGAGAGATGCGCCGATACGGTGGTTGTCGTTGATTTGATAAGCAATCTTACCCAAGAAGCTGTGGTATTTGTGTTGGGACGGATCAGGAATACCGCGTGCAGAACCACGGATATTTGCTCCGCTGCCGGCACCCTCTACCGGATAACCACGCTCGCCCGCGCTTTCAGTCTCATGACCGCGACGTTGCGAATACAGCAAAGCGGCATCCACGCGGTCGTTGCTCACGCCGAACCCAAGTGTATTTGTCCATTCGCGGTTGCGGCTGCTGTAACCGTTTTTCATCATCACGCCGAACTGACGCTCAGGCAACAACAAATCATGACCTTGCAGTGTTTGGTAATTCACGCCGCCACCCAATGCACCGCTGCCGGTATTGAAAGAGTCTGCACCCTTCACGATTTCGATGTTGCGCACGAGTTCGGGGTCGATAGACAGGCGTGAGCTGTTGAAGTTGCCATAACGGGCGTACAGCGAGTTTTCTTCAGAATCAGGCAGGTTTACGCCGTCAATGCTGACGCCGACACGGTTGCCTTCCACGCCGCGAATAGCAAAGCCTTTTTGATGGCGGCCGCTGTCGCTCAAGCCGACGTCGGTGGAATAACGTACCAAGTCTTTGTTGTCGCGCACCATTTCTTGTTGGATACGGCCAAGGTTGACACGTTCCACGGTTGCAGGCGCATTGCGCTGACCTTTAACGCGGACTTCTTTTATCTCTGCTTTAACGGGTGTGGTTTCAGTCGCAGTTTCATCTGCTGCCAAGACTGGATTGCCGAAAATACTGCCGACCAACGCGGCAATAGGGAGCATTTGTAATGGTTTCATATTATCAACTCAAGATGTAATGGATTGTTCATCCATCAGTTAATACATAATAAATTTTCTGATAATCATTAATGATTAATAAGACAGCAACCCGTTCAAACAAAACTTTGTAGTGTAATTAAAGGCCCCTGCAAACATCTACGCCGAGACCTTGTCTGTTTGATTTAATTATTTTTTAGAGTCTGTGCGGCATCATACCTTCAGGCGCTTCCGCACCTTCCGGCAAACCGAAGGTTTCACGCAAGACAACTTTATAGAATTCAAAAGCTTCTTGTGCGCCTTGAATGGCTTCCGCTTCAGCTTCCGGAGTCAAGTTCAAAGCATTCAGATGCTCGACAAAAGCGCGCCAGTGTTTGCCGCGGCCGTTTGGATGCGGAGCCAGGTGGCGTGCGCCGAATTCGCCGTTGTATTCAAGTTTCTGAGCGTGCTTGAACAAGAATGCCGCGCCCAAATTAGAACCTTCGGCGCAATACAGCCAGCCGATGGCTTTATTGCCGGTTTCGTGTGGCAATTCTTTGTCAAATTGGTAAGGCTCTTCGCCCAAGTCTTTCAAGTCTTGAGTCACAGCATCGTAACGCGCCATGTATTCAAGTTCAGGAATGGCTTTGTTCAATTCGGCATCTTTATAGATGTGGTCGACAGCCTTATGGAAAACAGATTGAAGTTTCAAGAATTTGATGTAGTTTTCTTTGCTGGAAAAAGGTTGAACGGACATAACCAAGTTATCAACGCTGTCGTGCGTTGTCGTGGTTTGCTCTTTCAAGCGTTTGGCGAAAGTCAGCTCTTGGGTCTCACTCATGATATTTCCTTCGAATAAGGGACAAATGGTTTCAGACGGCCTTTATGGTTAAAAATACCGTCTAATTTGAAAAGAATCGTTTTAAAAACAAAGAAGATAACTTTTAACCTGCTTCAGGTTCATTGACCGCACACCTTCCACAAATCTACAAGTCTCATCGCGTTTTTCAGGAATAAGAATATATATTATTTTCATCCTAATGACAATAAACCAAACTAAGACCTATTAATAAAATTTAACAGCCCATAGCAATAATCTTCCAAAGTTTTTCAAACTTTTCAGACGGCCCAAACCTTATTAAACAGCCGCCATTCAATCAAATATCAACCTAAATTTGGGCTATCCTTCTGTTTTCCTTTATAATGCGACATTCTTTGCACCTTCTTTATCCCCTCCCGAACCATGAAACGGATTCCTGCCTACCATCGCTGGTGGCGCTACAAGTCTTATCTTCCTGATGCGACGCTGCCTGCACATACGGTGGAATGCCCGGATTGCGGCTGCCGTATGGATATTCCGCGCCTGCGTCAGGGGCAGGAAGCTCATTGTCCGGTGTGCAACCACGAAATCGTGGAGGTGGAAAACAATCCGTATATCGCGCCGATTGCCTATGCGCTGACAACCTTGATTCTGATGGCGTTCGCGTACAATATGGTGTATATCCGCGTCGATTTGTTCGGCGTGACATCGATTTTGTCGCTGCCGCAAATGATGCGGCTTTTGATTTCGCTGGATTATGGTTTTCTGGCGGAAGTGATGTTTATCCTCACCTTCGGCGCGCCCTTACTGTTTCTGCTGCTCTGCCTTTATGTTTACACGGCTTTGATACGCGAAAAGGCCTATCCTGCGCTGCGCTTTGCAACGCGTGTATTGGTGCGGCTGCGCCATTGGATTATGGTGGATGTGTTTTTTATTTCCACTTTGGTGGCGTATATCAAGCTTTCGTCCGTTGCCACAGTAGAGTTCGGTTCGGCCTTTTATCTGATGTTTCCATTGTCGGTCATGCTGATTCGAACTTCGGTATCAATTCCGCAGCATTGGGTTTATTATAAGATTCACCGTTTAACCGGCGGCCATGCGGTTCAGGCAGCCACTGAAGACAAAATCTGTTGCAGCCGTTGCCTGTATTTCCGCGATAAAGACGAGCAGCCTTGCGGCGTATGTGGTGCGGACTTATACCGTCGCCGCCCGAAAAGCCTGAGCATTTCTCTGGCGTTTTTAGTCGCGGCGTTTATCCTGTATTTCCCTGCCAACATCCTGCCGATTATGATTTCGTCCAACCCGACGGCTTTGGAGATCAACACGATTTTCAACGGCATTGTTTATATGTGGGACGATGGCGACCGATTGATTGCCGTGATTATCTTTAGTGCCAGTATTATGTTGCCGGTTTTGAAGATTATTGCGATGGCAGTTTTGATTTATTCCGCATACTTCAAACCCGTGATGAGCGCGGACAAGATGTCGGTTTTGTATCGGATTACCGAGTCCATCGGCCGCTGGTCGATGATTGATATTTTTGTGATTATTATTTTAATGAGTTCGTTCCACACCAATATGGCGCGCGTCGTGCCGGGTGGTGCGGCGATTTACTTCTGCCTGGTCGTTATTTTGACCATGCTTTCGGCCTATTATTTCGATCCCCGTCTGATTTGGGACAAGCAACAGCAGCTTTCAGACGGCCTTGATTCTGACCAGACTTTAACACAATGAAAAAACACGATTCTTCACCCAATTATCACGCCCCGGCGCGTGTCAAGAAAACTAATGTCTTCACGTCCATCGTGTGGCTAATTCCGCTGATTGCGCTGATTGCCGGCGGCTGGCTTTTGGTTAAAGACATCCGCAACCGCGGCCCTGTCGTTACGCTGTTGATGGACAGCGCCGAAGGCATCGAGGTCAACAACACCGTTATTAAGGTGTTGAACGTCGATGTTGGACACGTTACCCGCATCAAATTGCGCGACGACCAAAAAGGCGTGGAAGTTACTGCCCAACTTAGCGCCGATGCCAAAGACCTTATCCGCAGCGATACCCAATTTTGGGTGGTCAAACCGCGTATCGACCAAAGCGGCGTTACCGGCTTGGGAACCTTGCTTTCCGGCTCATATATTGCATTTACACCGGGTAAAAGCCAAGAAACCAAAGATGTATTTGTCGTCCAAGACATTCCGCCGATTGCCGCCATCGGTCAAAGTGGCCTGCGCCTGAATTTGATCGGCAAAAACGACCGTATCCTCAACGTCAGCAGCCCGGTTTTATATGAAAACTTTATGGTCGGCCAAGTAGAAAGCGCGCATTTCGACCCGTCCGATCAAAGCGTGCATTACACTATCTTCATCCAAAGCCCTAACGACAAACTGATTAATTCCGCCAGCCGTTTCTGGCTGGAGAGCGGCATCAATATCGAAACCACAGGCAGCGGTGTCAAACTCAACTCCGCCCCTCTGCCTGCCCTGCTGTCCGGCGCGATTTCCTTTGACTCGCCTAAAACAAGCGACAGCAAAAACGTTAAAAGTGAGGATAGCTTCACGCTTTACGACAGCCGCAGCGAAGTCGCCAACCTGCCTGACGACCGCTCGCTGTATTACACCGCATTTTTCAAACAATCCGTCCGCGGTCTGACTGCCGGTTCTCCTGTCGAATACAAAGGCCTGAATGTCGGCGTGGTTTCCGATGTTCCCTATTTCGACCGTAACGACAGTCTGCATTTGTTTGAAAACGGTTGGATTCCCGTGCGCATCCGCATCGAGCCTTCTCGTTTGGAAATCAATGCCGACGAGCAAAGCAAAGAGCATTGGAAACAACAATTTCAGACGGCCTTAAACAAAGGCCTGACTGCCACCATCTCCAGCAACAACCTGCTGACCGGCAGCAAAATGATTGAGTTGAACGATCAGCCTTCCGCCTCGCCTAAGCTGCGACCGCATACCGTTTATGCAGGCGATACCGTTATCGCAACCCAAGGCGGCGGTTTGGACGATTTGCAGGCAAAAGTGGCTGATTTGTTAGACAAGTTCAACAACCTGCCATTGGATAAAACCGTTGCCGGCTTGAACGGCTCGCTTGCCGAACTCAAGTCCACACTCAAATCTGCGAATGCCGCCCTAAGCTCTATCGACAAACTGGTTGGCAAACCGCAGACACAAAACATTCCGAACGAGTTGAACCAAACCCTGAAAGAATTGCGTCAAACCCTGCAAGGCGTATCGCCTCAATCGCCTATCTACGGCGACGTACAAAATACGCTGCAAAGTTTGGACAAAACCTTAAAAGATGTTCAACCCGTGATTAATACTTTGAAAGAAAAACCCAACGCGCTGATTTTCAACAGCAGCAGCAAAGACCCTATCCCGAAAGGAAGCCGATAATGCGCCTCTTCCCGATTGCCGCCACCCTGACGCTTGCCGCCTGCGGTACTGCACAAAGCACACAATATTTCGTTCTACCCGACAGCCAGTACATCCGACCTGCTGCGCATGGCAACGAAATCGCGGTTAAAGTCAACCTTGCCGAACCGCTTGCCAACGGCGGCCTCGTTTACCAAACCGATGCCTATCATGTGAATCTGGCGAAAAACCACCTTTGGGCGGCACCGCTCGATGGCGCGTTGGCGGCAAATCTCAGCAACAAGCTCAACCGCCTCAATCCGCATCGCACCTTCGTGCCTGCTTCACGTAGCCAAAGCAGCCAAACCCTAAAAGTCTATATCGAAGCCTTCCAAGGCAGCTATCAGGGGCAGACCACCATCAGCGGTTATGCACAATGGCCGGACGGACGCAGCAAACCGTTTAACGCCGTCACGCCGCAACAAGGCGACGGCTATACCGCCATGCTCGAATCGTTGGAAAACGGTTTGTCACAGGTTGCCGATACGATTGC
>ERZ773265.466-NODE-466-length-25362-cov-67.202671_pt1 | contig 25362 bp, 19 predicted proteins | sample MGYA00580512_ERZ773265 | MGnify/ENA primary metagenome ERZ773265 (study PRJEB29015, sample SAMEA2738169) | human oral metagenome | biome: human oral; feature: human-associated habitat; material: saliva | place: China | collected 2183 ... | reverse complement strand
CATAGTTACGACGGGCATGTCGTCTCCTTTGTGGTGCCGCGCGGACCTCCCATTCGGGCTAGCCCAACGCGCGCATAGTAGTTATCAGTTTCTCCTGGCGGCGATTAGCGTTCACGGTTGCCCGTTCAGCTCAGGCCCTAACCACCCGGATGGGTGGACCGAAGGTCCCTTATCGGCCCCCTTTTCTAGGGGTGCCGCTCACGCCGCGCGTCGTCAGTGATGCCCCACGGGCTCCCCTCGAGGGAGAGAATATCCGCGCAGGCGCACTGCAATACGAAATTGTACCGTATTTTTTGCGATTAATCCGCAAGAAGAGGCTTAACGCCCTTCCCGGCCGTTCCGCTGTGTTGAGCGGCACTGTGGATCAAGGATTTTCTACCGAAACCGATGGGTTTATCCACATTTCTCGACGCGGTGTGGCGGCTCCATCGGATACATGATGAGCTCGATCTATGAAGACCGCATTGAAGACCCTAGAGCGAGCGCTACGATGCCTTGCCCTCCTGGCCTGCTGCCTGCCGGGTGCGGGCAGCCAGAGCTATATGAACGAAACGGGTGCTGAGGTAGCCGAGGCTGTTGCCGCCTCGGTAACGGAGGCACCGGGCCCCCACGCTGCGGGCAGTGCAGGTCCACACGCCGTTGAGCTCGTCGCCGGCCGCACACGCTACCGCTCCCCCACCGCGGACTCCGCTCCGCGGGTTATCCACCCCTTCGAGAAACCCGCCCAGCGCTGGAGCGCCGGGCACCGCGGGGTGGATCTGGCCGTGCCCGACCGCGACCGGCACGTCTACGCGCCGGCGCCGGGAAGAGTGGTGTTCAGCGGTACGGTCGTCAACCGAAAAGTGCTGGTCATTGCCCATCCGGACGGTCGGCGCAGCACCTTCGAGCCCATGGACGAGGCGCTCCCGGTCGGCACCGAGGTAACGGCCGGGGATGCCGTCGGCACCGTTGCCGCCCCGGAGAGCGCTGGCGAGAACGGCGAGCGCCCCTACCGGCGATGCTCCGCCCCGTGCCTGTACTGGGGCGTGCGTCAGGGAGGCGCCCGCGGGGACGGCAGCGGACGCGAGGCCGAATACGTGAACCCCATGAGCCTGCTGGGTTCGCAAGATCCCAGTATTCTGCTTCCGGTACCGGGCGGGTACTAGCCTCGGGCCGCGGTGATGCTCTCCCCCTCTGGGGATTGAAAGACTCCCGCAGGCAGCTGGATACAGCGATGGCCCGTCGCCTCCCTTTGGGAGACAACGGGCCACAAACCTCGCACTGAACTACGCTCCCGGTGGGGAGCTACGTCCGGAGGTTGGTCGCTACCTACTGGAGCACGTCGCCGTCAGTATCGCCGAACTGGGTCGGCTGGGCCGGCTGGGCGGGCTGCTGCTGACCGTACTGCGGCTGAGCAGGCTGCTGCGGAGCATCCTGAGCGGGAGCCTGAGCGGGCATGGCAACCGTCGGGTCGGCCTCGCCCTGCGCGGGCTGGGCTGCACCGGGCTGGGCTGCACCGGGCTGGGCTACGGTCTGGGGGCTGAAGACCTGCGTGGGCGAGTCGTCCCCGGCAGCGTAAGCGGCACCCTGCTGCGGCTGGTAGCCTCCCTGTGCCGGGTAGGCCGCCTGCTGCTGGTATGCATCCTGGGCCGGAGCACCCTGAGCAGGAGCGGCGTATCCCTGAGCGGCGCCATAGGCTGCGCCAGCAGCACCGGCCGCGGCGGGAGCGGTCGCAGCGTAAGCGGCGGCGGTTGCCTCACGACGCTCACGGCCCTTCGCGCGGGCGGCCGCAATCTTCTTGCGGAAGAGGAACAGCAGAATCAGGCCGGCCAGAACCAGAGCCAGGATAATGCCGTTCACGATCAGGTCGGTCATGCTCAGGCCGGAAGCCGGAATCTGCAGGTCGCGAGTCGCGAACACACCGCGATCGCTCTTCATGCTCAGCTCGCCGCCGTTGACGGTGAACTCAATGCCCGCCTCCACGTATCGGGGGTTCGCGGTGCGCACCTTCTGCTGATCCAGCGAGGAGAAGGCCGGGGCCTTGAAGGTGAACTCGAAGGGCACCTGGTAGTAGCTACTACCCATCTTCGAAGCCGGATTGACCTCGGGGCGCACCGTGTAGTCGGAGCCGAAGGGGTGGTAACCGCCCTCGCGAGTCACGGTAATCTTCGAGCCGTTCAGGTAGGAGCCCAGACGCTGGTTGAACTCGTCCTGGTCCTTGCCACGAATCTTCACGCTCACGATGGTGGAGTCGCCGTCCTGACGGACCTCGGTCTCGTCATCGCCGCCACCGGCCAGGGAGTCCTTGAGCTTCTGCTCAGCACCGGCGATGTCGCTCGTGGGGAAGGAGTAGAGGATGCGTGCCTCCATCGAGCCGTCCAGACCCAGGGAGGTCGCCATCTTCACGTTCTTCATCGTCACGGTCTTCGAAGAGACGAGGGTGAAGGTGGGCATCGTCTTGTTCGAGGTGCTGGACGAAGAACTGGAGGAGCTCGAGGAAGCGCTGCTGTAGCTGTCACCATCGCTGTTCTTCAGCGAGAGGGCAACGCCGTAGCCCTCCGGGGAGCACAGCAGGGAGCAGTCCAGGGTGCCGGAGACGGTCTTCTCAACCTTGAAGACGTGGGATTCCTCGGTCACGTCGCGAGTGAAGGTCAGGTCGGTGGTGCTTGCGCCGAGCACCTTCTTGATCTTATCGCTCAGGTCCTGCGAGGAGGAGGCGTGGAAGGTCATGGTGCGACCAATCTCTTCCTTGGCGGCATTCGTCGAAGCGGAGGGAGCGTAGCTCTTTGCCTCGGAAGCGTCCAGGCCCTTCTTCAGCTCAGCACCGTCGGGCTTGACCTGGTTCAGGAATGCGTCGACCGCAGAGGAAGTCTCGGAGCTCATGATTTCCTTCGCGATGAAGGAAATCACGACGTCGTAGCCGCCATCCTTCTCGGACGCCTGAATCAGAACGCCCTTGAAGCCGCGGTCCTGCACGTCCTTAGCGGAAATAGTGGAACCGCCGGAGTTCTTCACTTCCTTATCGCCGAACTTCACGGTGGTGTCGCCGTCGCTGCTGAACACGCTGCTCTTACGCGAGGACTCAATCACACCGTCGACCACGAGGGCCTCCGGAACCCAGCCCAGCAGCTCCTTCGAGGTGAAGTTCTCCTTCACCTGGATGCCCTGCACCAGGCCCTGGCTGGAGTTGATGATGCTAATCTGCGGTTCGGTATCGGTGCCGGAAGCCTTCAGGATGCTGGCCACCTTGGAGCGGTACTCGTCAATCGACGAGAAGGGCAGGGTGAAGGTCGCGCGGGCCTTGTCGCCCTCGGACTGGATACCGCCGTACTCAAGGCCGCTAGGCAGGTGCTTGCGGAGGGAGGCGTCCAGAGCCTGGGTGCCGCCCTTGATCTTGTCCTGGTTGTCCTTGAGGTCGAAGGAAACCTGCATGGTGCGAACACCCTTATCGGCGCTTTCGAGGCCAAGCTGGGTCTCAATCTTCGCACCGCAGGCGCTCAGAATCAGGGCCGCAATGGTCAGCAGAACGGCCAGGAGCATCCAGCGCTGGCGGGAGCCGCGCTGAACGGAATAAGTCAGAGTCTGCATACGGGTTTCCTTAGTTGAGCATGCGGAAGGTAATGAAGTACACAACCATCACGGCGAGCACCCACGCGGTGCTCAGCAGCGCGTGCATGATGACCGGAGACTTAGCGAAGCGGCCCAGACGGTTCAAGCCCAGGTAGATGAGTGCCTCACCCGAGAACACTGCGAAGGACATCACCAGGCCCAGCAGCGCAAAGATGAACCCGAAGCCCTCGTTGCTGCTGACGCCGCGCATGAAGAGAGCCACCAGGCTCAGAAGAATGTACGTGGGGATTAGGGGCAGACACGAAACCGCCACTACCTGCATCGAGGACGAGAAGTTCGCCGGAGCCTTACCGATGCGAGCGGTCAGCAGAATCTGCACGCCGCGCAGAACCAGCACCACGGCAGAAACCACGAGGAACACCAGGAAGGCAAGGAAGACCTGACCGAAGGTAATCTTGTAAGCCACCAGGCCGTAGGCATCACGCAACACGAACTTCACGAAGCCCAGCGACAGCTGGGTGAGGAAGAACGCCGAGATAATGGCCTGCAGAAGGCTGGGGATAACCCAACCCCACAGGCCGGAGGCGGCCAGACGGGACTGTGCGGGGCCGGGCTTGCCGGCGAAGACCTCCAGGAACGCATCCCAGGTTGCACGCAGAGCCGTCACGAAGGGATTCGGCGCGGCGGGTGCGTAGACCGCCTGCGCGGGCTGACCGGGCTGAGCACCCGGGTAGGCCTGGCCCTGGACCGGCGGAATCGGCTGGCCGGCGGGATGCTGAGGCTGCGCGCCCTGGGCGGGGGCACCCTGCTGAGCCGGCTGGGTGGGCTGCGCCGGCTGAGCTACCTGCGCGGGCTGGCCCGTCAGCGAAGCATCCTGCGCGGGTCGGGCTTCAGCATCGTAGCCGTAGCCCGCTGCGGCAGAATCGCCCTGCTGCGGGTTGTGGGGAGTGTTCTCTGACATTGAGATCCTCTCGTATGGTGTGTCTGTCAATGATGCGAGCCTACCGGTATCTTCCGTACCCAAGGTGCAATCACGGTCTCTCTTTACATGAGACTCTTCCACAGTACCTTATCAACCGCAGGTGCGCTCTCCGCGCGGTCATTTATCTAAACCTAGGGCGGGACTAGGGGGGGGTCACCTCAACGCCTACCGATACGAGCATCCTATATCTCAGACGCAGAAAGCCCCGCCCGTCGACAAGTGGGTGAAGTCGACGGACGGGGCCGTAGGGAGTGCGGGGCTCGAACCCGCGACCAAGGGATTATGAGTCCCCTGCTCTAACCGGCTGAGCTAACTCCCCATCCGGTGCAGGCATCGCCTATTATCTCGCGAGCGCACCATCATCTAGGGTACCCGAAGGCACTCCCAGAGTGAAAAACATTGCGATCCGGTCCTCGGCGCTCCGCTCCCCCGCTCGCCGACCACGACGAAGCGGGCTGGGACCGCTCCGGGAGCTCTGAACCGTTCGGGACCGTTAGCGGCGGGAAGCCAGGTAACGCTCGTAGGGCGCGTCGCTCACGTAGAGCTCCTCGAAGGTACGCCAGGTGTTCTCTGCGCTGTGGAATCCCACGATGCGGCGGGATTCGCGGCCCATCTGCTCGCGCTCCTCAGCGGGCAGGGAGATGATTGCCTCCAGCTTCTCCGCCAGGTCCTTCGCGTTATTCGGCTCGAAGAGGTAGCCGTTGACGCCCTGCTCGACCAGGTGGGGCAGGGCCAGGGCGTTAGCGAGAACCACCGGGGTGGAGGCGCTCATTGCTTCCAGCGAGACCAGGGACTGCAGCTCTGCGGTGCCGGGCTGGCAGAAGATGTCGGCCATCTGGTAGACCTCGGGCAGCTGATCGTCGGGCACGAAACCGCGGAAAATCACGCGGTCGGCCACGCCGCAGTCATGCGCCTTCTGCTCGAGGGCCTCGCGCAGCTCGCCGTCGCCGGAGATATCCAGCACCACGTGGTCGTACGAGTCGGGCAGCATCGAGAAGGCCTCGATGAGAACGTCCACGTTCTTCTCCTCGGCCAGGCGACCCACGAAGGCGATACGCAGCTCGCCGGGGACCTTGCCGATATCCGTGCCCGCGGCCAGCTCGTAGTCGCTAATTTCGATACCGTTCGAGACGGGCATGACGGGGCGGGTAAAGTGGCCCAGGTCGCGCATTGCATCGGCACCAATCTGGGTGGGGGTCGTGACCACGGCGGTACGAGCGAAGCAGAAGCGCATGTCCTTCCAGGTGCAGTGGTCAATCAGACGCTTGACGGGTGCGGGGAAGGGCAGGAACGGGTCCAGGTTGGCGGGCATGAAGTGGTTGGTGGCGATGACGCGAATACCGCGGCGCTTCGCCTGGAAGATGAGGGCTCGGCCGATGATGTAGTGGCACTGCACGTGCACGACGTCGGGGCGCACCTCGTCAAGAATCTTGCCGACCTCGGACCAGATTTCCCAGGGCACGCAGATGCGGTTGGTCTCGTGGGTCGGGGGCAGGTGCGAGCGCAGACGGTGCTCAACGATGCCGCCCTCGACCTCGGTGCGGTAGCTGGGGCCGGGGATGGGGCTGGCGGCTACCACGTGCACGGAGTGGCCTCGCTTGAGCATGGCGTTTGCGAGGCGGTGCCCGAATTGTGCCGCGCCGTTAATATCCGGCGGGTAGGTCTCTGCGCCAATCAGAATCGTCTTTGCCTGGTCCATGACGGGGCTCCTCATCGGGTGTAGTGTGTCGGTGACTGGGTTGGGTGGCGGCTATCGCCGGAACCGCTCCTGTGTGCCGTATCTGCCTGTGGTCGCCGCGCGCGGAGGGGGCATCCTGTGGTGCACGACATTTGTCCATTCTACCGGGGACTCGCCGCGTTATCCGACCTGCGGGGCGGGTTGGCCCCTGGGAATTGCCCCAAAAAGGTAACTACCTCCCCCGCGGAGGCAGGTTGCGGGTTTCTCTGGGCACGACAACGCCCCGACGGGCGGGGCCTGTCGGGGCGTTTGTTACTCGACCGGTGGTCGCGCGTGGGCGGTAATTCGCTTAGCGGCGGACCAGGCGGTTGAGGAAGTGCAGGACGGTCGCAATGGATGCGCCCAGTGCTGCGAAGGACTTCCAGCGAGCCTGCAGAACCTCGGGCTTGCGCACGTTCTCTGCCAGGCCGCGGCCGGTTGCTGCTGCACCTGCGGCGACCTCGGAGGGCACTGCCTTGAGAGCATCCAGAGCCTGCTGGGTGTTGGCCTGAACGTCGCCGGTGTAGGACTGCAGGTCGTCGCGCAGGGCGGCCAGGTGCTGACGGCGCTCTGCGGTGCGCTGCTTGAGCTCTTCGAAGGTCGGCGGCTTGGGCTCCTCCTCGCCGCGAGCCTTGCGTTCTTCGGCTTCCTTGCGGGCGCGTTCTGCGGCCTCTTCGGCTTCCTTAGCCTTCTGAGCGGCACGCTCTGCCTGTTCCTTCTTCAGGCGCTCAGCGGACATGGCGGTGCCTTCCTTGAGCACGCCGAGGTCGAAGAGCAGACCGAAGATTGCGGATTCGGGCTTGAAGGGCAGCTGCGCCTTGACCTTCTTGAGGCCGACCAGCGCGCAGATGGCCACGACGATCAGGAAGATGAGGGCAAAAATCAGTGCCGATGCCCAGTACGGCATGACGGTGCCGAGACCGAGGATTGCGGCGGCAACCAGGGCGATGATGAGGAAGAGACCGAAGACAGCGGCAACGCCGAAGAAAGCTGCGCCCTTACCAACGGCAATGCCCTTGGTCTTCAGCTCGTGCTTTGCAATCTGGATCTCGTCCTTGACCTGGCTGGGGCCGAGGGACTTGAAGGTTTTGCCAGCGTCGATGATGTTCGCGACGCCGGACTTAATCCCGCTGATGCCAGCAAAGAACCCCTTGGGTGCCTTGGGATTAGTAGTAGTGGTCATGACCACCTCTCCGTGACTCGTGTTTGGAGGCTTCTGATTCGCACTCCACCTCCTATATTTTAGCCCCTCGCCCCAAGTGTTCGTGACCGTTTGAACGGAGGTTACAGCCATCTCTTGGGGTATTTTCGACTTTTTGAGGGGTGAGGTTCAGCCGCGAGCTGAGAAACAGACTGCCCGCGACCTGCGCTAAGAGGGCCGGAGGCGGGTGCTCACCGGCGGCGGGAACCTGTCGGAGTTCGGCGACAGCGGCGGGCGAAAAATGGTTCGTTGCCCCCGACTGGACTCGAACTAGCGAGGCGAAGATTTTCCGAGCGCGCGAGGAAGTAAAAACCGTTATCCCGCCGAGGGCGTAAGCCCGAAGGTCCGAAGGGAGCGCCCTAGCGCTCACGTAGGGTGGAGTGGTTACTGATTCTTGGCTTAGAGAGAATGTTCCGACTGGACTCGACACAGCGGGGTGACGGTTTTTCCGAGCGCGCGAGGAAGTAAAAACCGTTATCCCGCCGAGGGCGTAAGCCCGAGGGCCTGGAGGGAGCGCCCCAGCGCCTGCGTATGGCGGAGTGGTTGCTGATTCACGGCTTGGAGAGAACGTTCCGGCTGGACTCGAACTAGCGAGGCGAAGATTTTCCGAGCGCGCGAGGAACCAAAAATCTCAACCACCCCGTATGCCACTGTTGCGCTGGACTCGAACCAGACGGAGCCTGGAGCAGGCGCCCCAGCGCCTGCGTATGGCGGAGTGGTTACTGGTTCGAGTCAGAGGAACGTATATAGCAAGAACCCCCAAGGCGAAGCCTTGAGGGTTCTTGCTATATACGCTCCCCCGACTGGACTCGAACCAGTAACCCTTCGATTAACAGTCGAATGCTCTGCCAATTGAGCTACGGGGGAATATTTTGTTTTCGTTGCGCGGTTTCCCTTGCAACGAGTAATAACTATACCGGGGGTCTCGGGGCTCCGCAAGCCGAAATATGATGAAGTGCATCACATTTCGTGGTGGCGGTGCGGAATCGCCTGCAGGGCGCCCTGCGGACCTCCGAGCTACGCCTCTGCCCCTCGTCCCCTTCCCCATCGTGCCGCATCGGGGGGCGAAGATGACACGCGGTCATAGGCGCGCTGGGCTGCGAGTTTAGGCGCGTTGGGCTGTGAGCTGACGGCGGCGCATCTCGAGCTCAAGGAGCTGCCGCTGCACCGCCTCGTACTCCTCATCGTCCGGGTTGGCGCTCAGCTGCTCCAGGCGCATCATCAGGTCGGACTTCTGGCGGGCAATCTGCTGCTCGAACAGGGCGTTGAGCGCACCTGTCACGAAGCCGGGCAGACGCTCAGCACTGCTGACCGGTAGCGGCGAGACGGCAAGCTCCGCGATGGCGGGGTGAACCCCCTCCACCGCACCGGAACGCACGCAGTTAATCCACTCGATACCGGGCGTGGGCGCCATGACGGTTGCGGCGTGAATAATGCCGGCGGCCACCTCTCGGTGGGTGCGGTAGCGGAACTGCACGGCGGCGAGGTTACGCCACTGCTCCACGCTGATGAGCTCGGGGTGCTGCAGGGCAATCTCCAGGGCGGCCTTTTCGAGGCGCGCGACCGGGTCGTTAGGGTCGGGGGTGAGGAACTCCTCCGCGGCGGGGGCGCCCTGAGCGGCACCCGGTTCCGCGCCGTTCTGCCCGCCCTGAGCCTGCCCACCCGGAGCCTGCGCGTAGGGGGTGCCGTAGTTCGCGGCGGGAGCGGGCGGATGCGCGGCGGCGTTGTAACCCGCGTAGGCGCTCTGAACCGGGTACTCCTCGGGCGGGGGCGCGTCGTAGCCAGGGTCGTAGGGCGCATCCGCGGGGTACGGTCCGGCGGGGCCGCGCTCGGGCAGACGCTCGTAGCGGGGCGCCGCGGGGGTCTCTTCCCGGTAGCTGCGCTGGGTTTTGGGGTGGTTCTGCGCGTACGCCACGGCGCGCTGAATCTCGTCCAGCTCCAGGCCGAGCTGACCCGACACCTTGCGCATATAGGCGGGGCGCAGGTCGCGGTCCTTGATACCGGCAATAATCGGGGCGATAGCGCGCATCGCCAGCACACGGCCCTCCAGGGTTGCCAAATCGTACTTGGCGAGGGTCGTGTCAATGGCGAACTCGAAGAGCGGGCGACGCGAGGCAATCAGCGAGCGCACGGCGGCGTCCCCCTTGTGCAGGCGCAGGTCGCAGGGGTCCATGCCGTCCTCGGCCACCGCCACGAAGGTCTGCGCGACGAAGCGCTGGTCCTCCTGGAACGCTGCCATGGCGGCCTTCTGGCCGGCGGCGTCACCGTCAAAGGTGAAGATGACCTCTCCGCCGGAGCCGTCGTCGGTAATCATGCGGCGCACCATCTTGATGTGCCCGGGGCCGAAGGCGGTACCGCAGGTGGCCACGGCGGTGGTGACGCCCGCCAGGTGCGCGGCCATCACGTCCGTGTAACCCTCCACGATGACGACCTGCTTCTTCTTGGTCATCTCGCGTTTGGCCAGGTCGATGCCGTAGAGCACCTGGGACTTCTTGTACAGCTGCGTCTCGGGGGTATTGAGGTACTTGGGGCCCTGGTCGTCGTCGAAGAGGCGGCGAGCGCCGAAGCCGATGGTCTCCCCCGCGATGGTGCGAATCGGCCAGATGATGCGGCCGCGGAAGCGGTCGTACAGGCCGCGGTTACCCTCCGAAAACATGCCGGTCGCCTTCAGCTCCTCGTCGGTGAAGCCCTGGGAGCGAAGGTGCTTGAGCAGGTGGTCCCAGCCGCGCGGGGCGTAGCCGACACCGAACTTGCGGGTGGCGGCGGGGTCGAAGCCGCGGGCACCCAGGAAGCGTTGCGCCTCCTGCGCGTCCGGCGAGTAGAGGTTGCGTTCGAAGAACTCGGCGGCAATCTTGTGCGCGTCGAGCAGGCGGCGGCGCATACCCGCCTCGTAGCGTTCGCCGGGGTTACCGCCCTCGTAGTGCAGGGTGTAGCCAATACGGGCGGCTAGACGCTCCACGGTCTCCACGAAGCCGGTGTGTTCCATGGCCATGACGAAGGAGTACACGTCACCGGACTCACCACAGCCAAAGCAGTGGTACGAACCCACCTGCGGGCGCACGTTGAAGGAGGGCGTGCGCTCGTCGTGGAACGGGCACAGGCCCTTGTACGTGCCGATACCCGCGCTTTTGAGGCTCACGTAGCCTTCAATGATTTCGCGAATATCGGTGCGGGCACGTACTTCGTCGATGTCTTCTTTGCGGATTAATCCAGCCATGAACTCAATTCTACGGTGGTGATGCGTGAGCCCCGGGGACAACCCCGGGCGGGTTGGCCGAGGATTTCAGCCGCGATGGTTCGGACGGGGTTTAGCCGCCCGAGATGTCGAGCTCAGCCTCCACCAGGCCCAGGCGTTCGGCGTCACCCAGGATGCGCGAATCCAGCCAGCCATCGGGCAGGTGCGGCTGCTTAGGGCTGCCGGCGCGACCTCGAGAGCCCTCCACGGCGGCGCCGGGGTAGCCGATGGTGTGGTCGAGCTGGGCCAGCAGCTCGCGGAAGGTCGCCAGGTCGGGCACCTGCGCCATCTTGGCGCGTAGCTCGCCGCCAACCGGGTAGCCCTTGAAGTACCAGGCCACGTGCTTGCGGATCTCGCGCAGGCCGCGGGTCTCGTCGCTGAAGGTCTCGACCAGCAGCTCGGCGTGGCGGTAAATCATGTCGGCCACTTCCGAGAGGGTGGGGCGCACGCGCTCTGGGGAGCCCTCGAAGGCGTTCTGCAGGTCGCCGAACAGCCACGGACGGCCCTGGCAGCCGCGGCCAATCACCACGCCGTCCACTCCGGTCTGCTCGACCATGCGCACGGCGTCCTCGGCGGAGAAAATATCGCCGTTGCCCAGAATCGGCACGTCGGGAATCAGCTCGCGCAGCTGGGCGATGGAATCCCAGTCGGCCTTACCCGAATAGTGCTGGGCGGCGGTGCGGCCGTGCAGGGCAATCGCGGCCACGCCGGCATCGCGCGCAATCTTGGCGGATTCGAGGAACGTGATGTGGTCGTCGTCGATGCCCTTGCGCATCTTAATGGTCAGCGGAATATCGTTGCGGGAGGCTTCCCTGACCGCCGTCTGCACAATCGCGGTGAACAGGTCGGTCTTCCAGGGCAGGGCTGCGCCGCCACCGCGGCGGGTCACCTTGGGGGCAGGGCAACCGAAGTTCAGGTCAATGTGGTCGGCACGGTCCTCTTCAACGACCATGCGCACAGCCTTACCAACGTTGACCGCATCAACGCCGTAAATCTGAATGGAACGAATCTTCTCGTCCGGGTCATGCTCAATAATGCGCATGGACTCGGGCTTACGCTCCACGAGGGCGCGCGCGGTCACCATTTCGGTCACGTACAGGCCGCCACCGTATTCGCTGCAGAGGCGGCGGAAAGCCTTATTGGTCACGCCGGCCATGGGGGCGAGGACCACGGGGGTGTCAACGGTCAGTTTGCCCAGCTTCAGGGGCGGAAGGGTAAGACGGGGTGCTTCAGAATTCACCCCTATATTGTGGCATACGGGGGCAAATCGGGAACCGGACTCAGCTGAGGGGGTACAGAGCTATCGGGGTACGGCGGCACAGTACAGCAACACAGTACGGCGGCGCAGCACAGACTTAACAATGGTGGTGAGGCGCAGGCACGCGAGAGGGGCGGGAGAGTATTCCACTCCCCCGCCCCTCTCGGCAAGAACCAGCCGGCAGGCTCGGTGCCGAGAATATACTCGGGAATATACTCGGGAACCTACCCGAGAACCTACTCGGTCACGTAAATATAGGTCGGGTCACCCTCCACCGAAGCAGTACCGGCGCGCAGCAGCACGTCGGTCACCTGAACCAGCGCCTCCATGGCGTCGTCAACCTCAACCAGCACCGGGTACTTAGCGCTCAGCAGGGACAGCACCTGCATAATCGCCTCCACGGCGCCCTCATTATCGAAGTCGTAGCCCAGCAGCAGTTCGGTGGCGGTCTTCTCATTCACCAGCGCTGCCTCCGGGTCAGTCTCAAAGGGATGGTAGCTCACCGCAAACGCAACAATCGGGCCCTTCTTACCCTCGGCGGCAGCCTCACGAATATGATCGCGAAGCACCACGGCGCCAAAAGCACGCACCTCATCCGAGAGGAAGTAGCGGTTCACCGTGCCCATACCCACCTCAGCGGGAACATCCCACTGATGCGAGCGGCGGTAGAACTCCCAGAGGGCGGCGGTTAGCTCCACCGAGCCGGTCGCCAGGTCCTCAATGGCCTGGGTTTCGTTGCCGTCGGCGTCCTCGCGCAGAGACACCGGAGGAATCGCACCCGGCTCCACACGCACCATACGGGAACGCTGAATCAGCTTCATGCCGGTCGCCTGCGCGAACTCCTCACCGTCACTAAACGGCGACAGCTTCACGCGCAGGGCGGTGGTCTGGCCGTTCGCCGCGGCCACCTCTCGCAGGGCATCCATCAGGGCGGTGCCGATGCCCTGGCGGCGGTGGTCTGCCGCCACCTCAATGTAGGACCACAGGCGAGTCGGATGCAGGGTCGAGGCCACCACCGAACCGGCGGCAATCGGCACGCCGGATGCGGTCACCACCAGGGTGCGGCTGAACGGGCCGTCCGTATCCGGGCCAAAGAGGCCACGCTGGCGCTCCTCAACCTCATTGCGGGCAGAGTTCCAAATCTCAAGCAGGGCAAGGTCATCGCCCTCCTGCCAGGGGCGAATCTCAAATTTTTCGCTGAGGCGTTCAGCCATGTCTGTATGCTCTCCTTCACCTATACCCGTACGTGTCTGAGCCGCCGACGGGTTCCAAGCCGCGGCCCGCCCCGTCCGGCGTGACGACCCGCACTATCGCGTCTAACCAGGGTAGCCTAAATGCACTGCGGCGGGTAGCCTCTTTCGCTCTCAGAGGCTACCCGCCGCAATGTAATGGTCAGCGGTTCGCGGGAATACTCCCGCCGCGGGCCGGTACTAGCCGGCCAGGCGTGCAGCCAGGTAAGACTTCACCTGATCCAGAGCCACACGCTCCTGGTTCATGGTGTCACGCTCGCGGATGGTCACAGCCTGATCCTCGAGAGTATCAAAGTCAACGGTGATGCAGAACGGGGTACCGATCTCATCCTGGCGGCGGTAACGGCGACCAATAGCGCCCGCCTCGTCGTAGTCCACGTTCCACAGGCCGCGCAGCTCATTCGCCAGCTTAGTTGCCGGCTCAGACAGCTCAGCCTTCTTGGACAGCGGCAGCACCGCGGCCTTGACCGGTGCCAGACGCGGGTCGAGCTTCAGCACGACGCGCTTGTCCACGCCGCCCTTGGTGTTGGGGGCTTCGTCCTCAACGTATGCGTCGACGAGGAACGCCATCATGGATCGGGTCAGACCGAAGGAGGGCTCAATCACGTAGGGCACGTAGCGTTCGCCGGTGGCCTGGTCGAAGTACTCGAGCTTGGCGTTGGAGTGCTCGTTGTGAACGCCCAGGTCGTAGTCGGTGCGGTTCGCGACGCCCATCAGCTCGCCCCATTCCGAGCCCTGGAAGCCGAAGCGGTACTCGACGTCGATAGTGCCGGCCGAGTAGTGTGCGCGCTCCTCCTTGGGGACGTCGAAGCGGCGCATGTTGTCCGGGTTGATGCCCAGGTCAACGAACCAGTTCCAGCAGTCCTCAACCCACTCGTTGAAGTACTTATCAGCGTCGTCCGGGTGCACGAAGTACTCGATTTCCATCTGTTCGAACTCACGAGTACGGAAGATGAAGTTACCGGGGGTGATCTCGTTACGGAAGGACTTACCAATCTGGCCGATGCCGAACGGCGGGCGCTTGCGGGAGGCGGTGACCACGTTGTTGAAGTTCACGAAAATGCCCTGAGCGGTCTCGGGGCGCAGGAAGTGCAGGCCCTCCTCGTTGTCGACCGGGCCCAGGTAGGTCTTCATGAGGCCGGAGAAGTTCTGCGGCTCAGTCCACTCGCCACGGGTGCCGCAGTTCGGGCAAGCAATCTCTTCCATGCCCTCAGCCGCGCGGCCCTTCTTCGCCTCGAAGTTCTCCAGCAGGTGATCCTGACGCAGACGCTTGTGGCAGGAGAGGCACTCGACCAGCGGGTCGGTGAAGGTCGCGACGTGACCGGAGGCCTCCCACACCGCGCGGGGCAGAATAACGGAGGAGTCCAGGCCGACCATGTCCGCACGGGAACGGACGAAACGCTGCCACCACTGCTGACGGATGTTTTCCTTCAGCTCCACGCCGAGGGGACCGTAGTCCCATGCGGAGCGGGAACCGCCGTAGATTTCACCGGCCTGGAAAACAAAGCCGCGGCGCTTTGCGAGCGCAATAACGTTATCGAGGGTGGACTTTTCAGCCATAGTTACTCCTTCTGCCCCGCCACCGGCTGTGGCGTGCGTGAGTTCGGGTTGATGGGGGGCGCTGCCCAGAGCAGGGCGCCCGGTGTTCGCGCTCATCGGCGCAATATGCACACTTTTTGATGCAAGACACCAGGGTACCATCACCAACCCGCCCAAGGTATGCTCTTGCCCCTCGCCGCTCCCCCAAAATCTCTGGAAGCCAGGACGCACCCGGCGGGATAAACTAGAGGGCATGGAAGAAATTTTTATTCGCGACGACATGATCCGCCTCGGCCAGTTCCTCAAGCTCGCCAACCTCGTAGAGGACGGCGCGCAGGCACGCGAGGTCATTCAGCACGGCCTGGTCAAGGTCAACGGCGGCATTGAAGAAGCACGCGGCAAGCAGCTGCACCCCGGCGACACCGTGACGTTCAACGGCGTGACCGTGAAGGTCGCGCACGAGGACTAGCACCGTCTGATTACACGTTTGGGACCTGGGAACGGTGAGGGGCGGTGCTCGTCCTCGTTCCTACAGGGAACCCGCCCTCGCTTCGCTTCGGGCACCCTGATGTCACTACGGACGACACCGCCCCTCCGCGCGCACCTCACCAGAGCCGGGGGTAGCTATACCCTCCGGAAGCGACATCAGGGTGCCCACCCGGGCGCTCTCCGCAGCGAAGCAAGGAGAAGCGGAGCGTCCGGGTGCGGCGGGTGCCCCTGCAGGAGCGGAGGAAGGGTATAGCGTCCCACCCAGCCCCTGTAGGAACGAGGACGATAACCGCCTTTCCAAACGGAACTACACGTAAGCCCCCGAGTCGTCAGACCCGGGGGCTTTCCATATAGTCGATTTAGGCGTCAGAGCCTTCGGCGGCGCCGGTCGCCTCCGCAACCTTCTGCGCACGAATACGCGGCTCCTGACCCTGCACCTTCACCTCCAGGAACTCGCCCACATGGCGAATCTCCATGGGGCCAACGCCGTGGCCGATACCGGCGTACAGCACCTTGATGCCGTCGGTGTACTTGCGGATCCAGTCGTAGGTGTAGTTCACTATCTCCTGCGGAATCACCGGGTCTTCCTGGTCACGGCCGAAGAACATCGGCAGCTGGGTTTCCTTGAGCTCCTCGTCCTTGAAGTACGGCGAATCCGAGTCCACCGCGTAGCCCGACAGCCCCACCACGGCGGCGAACTCGCCGGGAGCGTGACGCACCATCGAGGTTGCGACGCCCATGCCCTGCGAGAAGCCCAGCAGGGTCACCGAGGCGTAGGGCTCGCGGTTCGCGCGCACCCACTCCAGCACGTAGTCGCTCGCCTGCTCGATGGCGCGCTGGTCGGATTCGAGCTGCTGGTTCAGCGGGTACCACTGGTAGCCGATAGCGTCTGTGGCAATGTAGGCGCCGGTCGAGTCCGCGGAGAACTGGGTGCCGACCGGCTGCGGTGCACGCATGGAGGCGTAGGTGAAGCCCTCCTGCGGAAGGTGCGCCGCCAGGGACAGCAGGTCGTACTCCTGGGAGCCGTAGCCGTGCAGCATGAGCACCAGGTGGGTGCCCGCGCGTTCGTTCTCGGGGCGGGTGTATTCGACGACGTATTTGTTTTCGCTCATGCACCCATCTTAGCGAGGACTCCCCCGCAAACCTGCACCGCGGGTTCCGCCGCTAGCTTGACCCTCACCTCATGTGTGGCTCTACAGTGATAGAAGAACCAAACCTTTGGAGGATGCCATGGCACCTAAGAATAAGCAGCTCAGCGCTGCTGAGAAAGCAGAAATCATGGGCGAGGGGTTCAGCCTCGCCCACCAGCAGGAAGCGCAGGAGCGTTACGGAAACACAGCCGACTGGGCCGAATATCAGCGCCGTACCGCGACGATGAACAGTGCCGACTGGCAGAACGGCAAACAGCAGGCCGAAGAGGTGGAACAAGCCCTCGTCGAGGCGTTCACCCGCGGCGTGAAGCCGGGCAGTGAGGAGGCGAACGCGCTCGCCGAGCGGCACCGCGCCTCCCTGTTCTTCTTTGAGGTCACCCCCGCCAAGCACGCTATTCTGGCCCGCGGCTACGTTGCCGATCCGCGTTTCAAGGCCCACTACGAGAAGCTTGCGACCGGGCTGGCCGAGTGGCTGCGAGAGGTCATCTACGAGAACGCTCGAGCACACGGCGTGGACCCCGAGAACGCGGCCTGGGGTTAAGCCTTCGGGAAAAAGATGCCCGGCAGCTAAGCGCAGGCGGCCGGGCATAAAAATACGCCCGGATCCCCCCATTCGGGGAATACCGGGCGTTCCACGCTGCGTTGGCCGTCGCTGCTAGCGGTATTCGTACTAGGCCGCATCGCCCAGTTGACGGCGATGCTCCTGAATACGGCGGTCTAGGTGCTCAAGATTCAGCTGCAATCCGAGAATTTCGTTTTCAATCTTCACTCGGGCACGTTCCATGACCTCGATGGAGAGGGCGTGGTCGTGCGGGTTGCTCAGAATAGTGCGAATGTCAGCAAGACTCATTCCAGCCTGTCGGCAAGTGGCAATAAACCGAGCCGAAGAAATGGACTCTTCGTCAAATACGCGATTTCCGTGAGCGTCTCGGGGCACCGCGATTAACCCCTCTTTTTCGTAATAACGCAGTGCGTGGGTGCTCACCCCCAACTGCTCTGCTACCTCTTGAATACTTGCCACGGATTACATGCTAGGAGGTTAGAGCGGGTCTAAAGCAAACTGAGCCGTCTTCTCTTTTCGGGCCCCAAAAAGCATGTTCCCGAGGATCTTGAGGCGGGGCACCGCACCCCTTCCAGGGGAATATATTTGTCTGACTAGTGCAAATACTATTTCTGGTGGAACGACCGTGTGCCGCCGCTCCCTCACGTAGAAGGACCGGCGGCACGCGCTCCGTCATGAACGGTGTTTTACCGATGTTCTCACCTGGTGGAAGAGCCTATGACGACACTATGAGTACCCCCGGAGTTCCCCACCAACCGCGGAAATTCCGGAAAATCCTCACCCCGCCGAGGCGTCCCTGCGGGTTCTATGCCACGGTGCGGTAGAGATTCGTAATGGATTCGAGAGCCTCGCGCTCGCGAGTCTTCTCGTCCAGAGGCTCATCCTCGGCCGTGCCCAGGGCGCAAGCCAGGATGCGTTCCACCTGCTTTGCCTCGATGAGGAAGCCATCGTGGCCGTGGTTCGACTCGATGATGTTCACCTCGACCGGGTTGGGCAACGCCTCCGCCAGGCGATGCGACTCGTGCGGGAAGAACAGGCGATCGGTGTTCACCGCGGCAATCGTCCACTCGCAATCGGTGCGGGCCAGCGCCTGCGAGAGCGAGCCGCGACCGCGCGCCACATCGTGCGAGATGAGGGCCTCGTTGACGGCCAGGTAGCTGTTCGCGTCGAAGCGTTCCACCAGCTTGCTACCGTGGTGATCCAGGTAGCTCTCGATGGCGTAGCGTCCGCGAGGCTGACCCAGCAAGCCGCCCTCAACGCTTTCTCCGCGGTTCTCCTCGCGGCCGAAGCGGTGCTCCAGCTCGGCGGGACTGCGGTAGGTGGTGTGGGCGATGCGGCGGGCCAGGGCGAGGCCTGCGGCCGGCGCGGGGCCGTTGTAGTAGTCGCCGCCGGCAAAGTTCGCGTCGGAGCGAATCGCCAGGTTCTGCGTGTGCGCCCAGGAAATCTGCTCGGCGGTGGCCGAAGGACCGGAGGCGATGACCGCGCATCCGCGCACCAGCTCGGGGTTGGTTGCGGCCCATTCTACGGCGCGTGCACCCCCGAGGGAACCGCCGATGACGTAGCGGAAGCTCGTGATGCCCAGGGCCCGGGCCAGACGCGCCTCGGCGCGCACCGAGTCGCGGATGGTGACGAGCGGGAATCGGGATCCCCAGTGCTCGCCGGCGCCCGGGTAGCCCTCGGGAATGATGCTGGCCGGACCGGTCGAACCGTAGCAGCCGCCCAGAATATTGGGGGCAACGACGAAGTATCGGTTGGTGTCGATGACCGCGCCGGGGCCCACGATGCCCTCCCACCAGCCGTCGGATTCGATAGCGCGGATGAGGGGCGCGGGCATATCCGGGGTGGGCACGCCGCGGGAGACATGCGTGTCGCCGGTGAGCGCGTGCAGGATGAGGATGGCGTTATCGCCGGTCTCGTTGAGGGTACCCCAGGTTTCGTAGCCGATGGTCACCTGCGGCAGGGTGATGCCGGATTCAAGTTCAAAATCACCGATGGCCAGCTGACGCAGATAGCCCTGCGCCTCGGGATGTTCGGTGCGGGTGCCCGCCACGGGAATGGGGGCGGTCACGGGCTGGGCAGTACAGGTTTCGGGGGCGGTCTGAGCGGTCATGGGTCCCTCCGGTGGGTTGTGCAGAGCTGGCCGCGTCGCGGCGGTAAGAACGCGTCGGCCAGTTAGGGGCGGCGGGTCAGAAACGGCAAGATGACGGATGCGGGGTACTCCCCCGCGGACGGGCTGAGGGGTGCCGGGTGGCGCCTCCTCGGCCCGTCCACGAGGGCGGGCCGCCGCGTTTAGGAGAGGGTGTCGAAGCCCAGCTGCAGGTCGGCGAGAATATCGTCGATATTCTCAATGCCGACGGAGAGGCGCACGAAGTTCGGGTACACGCCAATCTTCTCCAGCTCCTCGGCGGACAGCTGGGAGTGGGTGGTAGAAGCGGGGTGAATCACGAGCGAGCGCACGTCACCGATGTTCGCCACGTTGGAGTGCAGCTTGAGGGCGTCCACGAAGTCGCGGGCCTGTTCCAGGGTTGCGTCCTTGAGGGTGAAGCCGAGCACCGCGCCGGGGCCCTTGGGCAGGTACTTCTGGGCACGCTCGTACCAGGGGGAGGATTCCAGGCCGGCCCAGATGACGCGGTCAACCAGCGGGTTGGCTTCGAGCCAACGGGCGACCTTGGTGGCGTTCTCGATGTGGCGCTCGATGCGTAGGGAGAGGGTCTCCAGGCCGATGCCGATGTTGAAGGCGTTGGTCGGCGAGATGGCGGCACCGGTGTCGCGCAGCAGCGAGACACGCGCCTTCAGGATGTAGGAGAGGTTCGCACCGAAGGCGGAGTCCTTACCCAGATCGCGTGCGTAGACCAGGCCATGGTAGCCGGGGGCGGGCTGGTTGAACTTGGGGAACTTCTCGGGGTCTGCGCCGTAGTCGAAGTTACCGGAGTCCACGATCACGCCGCCGATAGAGGTGCCGTGACCGCCCAGGTACTTGGTGGCGGAGTGGACGACCACGTCCGCGCCGTGCTCGATGGGGCGCAGCAGGTAGGGGGTGGGCACGGTGTTGTCCACGATCAGGGGCACGCCGTTTTCGTGGGCGATCTTGGCGATGGGCTCAATGTCGAGCACGTCGTTGCGGGGGTTGGGCACGGACTCGCCGTAGAAGAGCTTGGTGTTGGGGCGGACTGCGGCGCGCCATGCGTCCAGGTCGTCCGGGTCCTCAACAAAGGTGGTTTCAATGCCCAGGTCGGCGAGGGTGTACTTGAGCAGGTTGTAGGTGCCGCCGTACACGGAGGGCGAGGCGACCACGTGGTCACCGGCGCCGGCAATGTTCAGGATTGCGTAGGTGATGGCCGCCTGACCGGATGCCAGCAGCAGCGCGCCAACGCCACCTTCGAGGGAGGCAATGCGGTTCTCGATGACTTCCTGAGTGGGGTTGTTCAGGCGGGTGTAGATGGGGCCCAGCTCGGCGAGGGCGAAGCGGTTCGCTGCCTGCTCGGCGCTGTCAAAGACGAAGGAAGTGGTCTGGTAGATGGGTAGTGCCCGAGCTCCCGTTGCGGCATCCGGTGCCTGTCCCGCGTGAATCTGGCGGGTTTCGAACTTCCAACCGGCGGGGTTGGCGGGAGTCGGGACGGTAGTGTTGTTGCTCATGCGTGGCTCTCCTAATGGGATAGTTAGGGGGCCGCATGCCGATTGGTACAGGAATCGTCGTTGAGTTGTCCTGTCACGATTGATGTACCGAATTCGGTCACATCGGTCCCGCGCTTGCGTCACGCTTGTGCGTGCCGCCCGGTCTTCACCCAGGGCACCCCACCGCGGAGGAGGGTTGCCGGCCAGCTAGCTGGGGCTTGTCGCTGGCGCTCTTGACCTGTCATTAGGGTGTCATAATCGGTTGCGCGGGGTCAAGAGTTTTAGGGGTGCGCGGCACTTTAAGACGTTTCATTGCAAACATGACGTTTTTTAACGCCCGTAACAAAAAACCGCCTGCAACAAAACGTTAGTGACGATGCCTGGGTAATCCGAGGGCGAGGCAATCGAGATGCAGAGGTACCCCCACCGCCCACATAGTAACCCCCATCACTTTTACCTGGGGTTTTTCGGTACACTGGGACTACGAATACACTCATTCGGGGCTTCGCGCACGTCGCCTACCCCTCGCCCACCCTTCCGGCGCAGAAGCCGGAAAACCGACCTCAAAGGTTATCCACCATGTCTCTCGTTCTCGATGCGGCGCAGCTCAGCCGCATCTTTGGCACAGGCGAACGCGCCTTCACCGCCGTCGACCGTGTGTCCCTTCGCATCAGCTCCGGCGAGATCCATGCCCTCCTCGGCCCCAACGGCGCGGGCAAAACAACCACCGTGCAGATGTGCTCGACCCTGCTCACCCCCACCAGCGGCACCCTCACCGTGAACGGCATCGACGCCATCGCCCACCCGCAGCGGGCACGCCGTCACGTGGGTCTCGCGCTCGGCGGGGATAGCGGCTTCTACCCGCGCGCCAGCGCCCGCGACAACCTGCTCTTCTTCGCCGATGTTGCGGGGGTTTCCGGGCGGAGCCGGCGGCGCGAGGTGGACCACGCCCTAGCCCGCGTGGAACTCACCGATGCGGCGGCGCGACCCTTTCAGGAGTTTTCCCGCGGCATGAAGCAGCGCCTGCACATCGCTCGCGCGCTGCTCGGCTCCCCCGCCCTGCTCCTGCTGGACGAGCCGACCAACGGGCTCGACCCCGATATCGCCCTGACCGTGCGAACCCTCATCCGCTCCCTCGCGGAAGACGGCGCCGCCGTTCTGCTGACGAGCCACCTGCTCGGCGAAATCGAGGACCTGGCGCACACCATCACCGTGTTAGGCGCCGGTTCCGTCGCCGTGAGCGGCAGCCTCGAAGACATCGCCGCGCACGCCGGCATTGCCGCCACGACCGTGGTACAGGTCGAGGCCACCGCCACCGAGGGGCTTGATACGCTCCGCGGGCTCCTCGGCGATAAGGCTGCGGTGCTCTTCGCCCCGCGCGGTTCCGGCTGGGAGCTGACCCTCTACTGGCACGGCGAGCGCGCCACGTTCGAGGCGGGAGAGGCTCACCGCATCCTGGCGGAGGGGCTCGCCGCCTCGAACATTGGAGCGAGGACCGAGCCGTACACGCGCCCGGCAACCCTGGAGGAGGCATACCTGGCGATGGCGGAGGGGCTCAAGCGATGAACGTGAAGCCGCGACGCTCGGAAGAGTCCCAGCAGCAGGGTCGACGGTACGACCTGTGGCAGGAGTGCACCCGCCAGCTGCGGCTCATGGGATTTAGCCTGCGCCAGTTCCTGACGGTCCCGTACTTTATTCAGCTGCTTATCAGCACGGTGCTCGGGTCGGTCATCCTCCAGGCACTCGCCGTGCGCGCGGCGGCGCAGAGCTCCGAGGGTCACTCCGTTGACCCGACCCTCGCGTGGACCCGCGCGGGCATCGTGGGCATGTGGTCGGTCTGCATCGTGTCTGCGGGCATTATCAATTTTGAGCGCTTCCGCGGGACCCTCGTGTACCTGTGTTCCGGGTCCATTTCTCCGGTGCGGGTGCTGGCGGCTATCGTTTCGAGCGCCTCCATCGTGGGTCTGGCGGCCCTACCCCTATCGTGGGCGGTTTGGGCTCTCGTAACACTCAATCCGCAGGTCACGGACTTTTCTGCGCTCTGGCCGCGCTACGTTCTGGGCGTTCCCCTGCTGTGGCTTGCCTGCCTGTCGGTCACGTTCATGATTGCGGTGTTCTTCGTGGCGACGCCGAACGCTATCGCCTACGAGGAGCTGTTGCTCGTGCCGGTATTTATTCTCTCCGGGGTTCTCTTCACGATGGTTGAGGCGCCTGCCTGGCTGGATGCCGCGGGCATGCTCATTCCCCTGCAGGCGCCGGTGCACCTGCTACTTGGGCGTACCACCCTCACTACCCCGGCGGATGCGCTCCTGCCCGTAATTCAGACCCTGGTCGTGAGCTTCATCTGGGCGTTGTGCGCCTTCCTTTTTGCCCGGAGGGCTCTCGCCTCCGCCCGTCGTCGCGGCACCCTGGGGGCGATGTAGCGTGCGTGTTCTCTCTTCTGCCGCTCTGCCCGGCGTGGTGCGTCGGGCTCTGTCTACCGCCTCTATCGGCTGGTCATCTTCTATTACCTTCGCAACCCTCGGAACGGCCATCACTACCCTGGTGCTCGTGCCGGGCCTCAACGTGCTTTTTACGGTGCTTTTGGGCGCCGACCTCGCCGCGAACGATACGGTGCGCATCGGCTGCGCGACCGCCCTGATTGCCACCCTCAGCTCGGTGGCCGCCGGCATCGTCGCGCGCGTCGCCACCGACCGGTGGATCGGCGTCTTCGAGTACGTGTGCACGGCACGAGCGGTGGATGCGGGCTACTGGCTGGGTGCGGCGGCGGTGCCCGCGCTGTTGGCCTCCGTGACGGGCCTGAGCAACGTGGGCATCGTGTGGTTGCTCTCCCTCACGTCGCCCCCTACCGGGGCGGCTTCGGGGCTTCTGCTTGGAGCCATTGCGCTGATGCCGGTTGCGGTTCTGGGCGGGGTCTGCCTGGGCATTTTTGCCGCCGGCCTGGGCCTGTACCTGTCGGATCCGTACACGGGATCCAATCTTCTGTCCATTATTCTGCCGGTCAGCGCGGGCGTGATCGTTCCGGTGAGCACCTACCCCGCGTGGCTTGCGTGGGTGTGTTCCTGGGTTCCCGGCTCCCGGCTGGTGCAGGCTCTAGATACCTCTGGCGGTATTGCAAGCGACGCCGCACCGGATTTGTTCGCGCTCCTGGCGGTAGACACGGCACTGGCGGTACTCTACGCCGCAATCGGGTTGGGGCTGACGCTCCTCGCCGCCCGCCGCATCCGTGCCGGTGCTCGCGCCTCACTGTTGTAAACGGTGAAACCTGAAAAAGAACGAACCTTTTAAATACCCTCTCCCCGGCGCGCTATCCGGGCATAATAACCAACCAGGCGCCGCAACCAAGAAAGACCACTCCCGTGACTACTCCTCCCGCCGTGTACACGCTCGAGGCCCTCGGCTTCGACCCCTCCTGGCAGGGCGCGGCAATTCGCGCCGCGTTCACCCTCGACGGCACCCTTGATGATTTCACCCTCGCCCGCGTCAGCGCCGTGCACCGCACCCGCTGCGAGCTACTGACCTGCGAGCGGGGTGAGCTCATCAAGCTCTCCGCTCCCCTGCGTCCGGTCGAAAACGACTACGGCGAAGAAGAGTACCCCGTCGTGGGCGACTGGGTGCTCGCCCAGCCCATCCCCGGAACCGGCGGTGAAACCCACCCCGCAGAGCATAAGCCCCTCGCGATTCTGCCCCGGCGAAGCTACCTCACCCGCCCCAGCGCCACCCGAGAATCCGCGGATCAGCCCGTCGCCGCCAACGTGGATATGCTCTGCATCGTTGAGCCGTGCTTCCCCGAGCCGTCCATCGGGCGCATTGAACGCTACACCGCCCTGGCGCACGCTTCCGGGGTGCAGGTCGCGCTGATTCTCACCAAGGGTGACCTGGTGACGGCCGAACAGCTCGCCGGCTACGAGGAATCCCTCGCGGGCGGCGTGGATGCGGTGCTCGCCGTCTGCACGGACAACGGCTACGACCCCGCTCCAGTGGCGGAGCTCGTCGCCGGACGCACCGCCGCGTTCCTGGGCCGTAGCGGTGCCGGTAAATCAACCCTGGTCAACGCCCTGCTCAACCCCGGAGCCGACCCCCGCGAGGCCAGCTCAGAAAACCGGGTGCAAGCAACCTCCGCGGTTCGCGATGCCGACGGCAAGGGGCGCCACACCACCACCAGCCGCCAAATGATTGTTCTGCCAGGTGAGGCAGACTCCGGTGCAGATTCTTCGGCAGGCACGGTGCTCATTGACACCCCGGGCGTGCGAGCGCTCGCCGCCACGAGCGATAGCGCCGCAATCGACGAAACCTTCGAGGACGTCTCCAGCTACGCCGCCGCCTGCCGGTACAGCGACTGTTCCCACGGCTCCGAACCCGGATGCGCGGTGCAGCAGGCCCTCGCCGACGGCACCCTCGACCCCGAACGCTTCGAACGCTACCGCAGGATGATGGCCGAATCCGCGCGCCTGCGCCTGCGCTCCCAGGAACGCGAGTACCGGCAGAGTAACCGCGCCTTCACGAAGGCAAACAAGGCGGGCCGCCGCACCCTCATGTCCATTAAGGGGCGCTCCAACTAGCCGCCGGACGCGCACGTTCCGGCGAGGCTTCCACGAGCTGAGCCGGGCGGCTCCGCGCGGACCGCAATACAGTAGCCTGCCTCACTCTTCGATACACTAGAACTAGGCGTGCCCGCAGGCCCCGACACCCCGTCCGCCGAGCACTCGGCGGGGAACCCGGCGCCTCCGGCACACACCATTCACAAACCCATAACTCAATGAAAGAGGTGGCAGCATGGCTGAACAGAACCTCACCCCGCCCGTACCGAAGAA
>ERZ773265.463-NODE-463-length-25475-cov-16.868489_pt1 | contig 25475 bp, 30 predicted proteins | sample MGYA00580512_ERZ773265 | MGnify/ENA primary metagenome ERZ773265 (study PRJEB29015, sample SAMEA2738169) | human oral metagenome | biome: human oral; feature: human-associated habitat; material: saliva | place: China | collected 2183 ... | reverse complement strand
ACCAGGACACGCCGAACCCCGCATACCACCCCCACACCCTCAATTATGAAGAGCCTCTAAACCAGCTCATCACAGACGAGGAGGCACACACCAGTGCTTCCCACCGAGCAGCCAGAGGACTTCCCCGCCCTCCGCTGCTCCCTCACAGCAAACTCTGCCCCAACAGTAACGCCGGGCCACGCTCCCGCGCGCCCCGGCCTCGTCAGAATGCGCGCACCTCAGTCAAGCTCCGCCAACACACCCATGTCATGTGCGGCCTGACGCAGGCGCTTATCGCGCGTCCACAGAGACACGCCGGGGGTCACGACGACGCTCGCCAGGAGTGCCGCATCGACAGCACTGAGCCCCCTGCCCCACAGCCGCCGCTCCTCGACGAGGTGCCGGACCCCCTGATCGTCGACGTTGCGAAGGACCATGAGGCGCTCGAGCGCCTTCAGGAAGACCGACCGGTCCTTGAGGTTCCCCAACGCGAGCTCGGTGATGACGCTCTGGTGCACGCACACCTGGTCGCGCTCGAGCAGGTCGACCAGGACCGGCTCAGTTTTTCGTAGGTGATCGATCCAGATGTTCGTGTCGACGAGGACTCTCATGCGCGCCTGCGGCCCCGTGGCGCAGCCTCCGCCGCCGAATCACTGCCACCGAGCGCAGCGAGCTGCCGTCCCGTCTCAATACGAACGAGAAGCTCAACCGCGTCCCTGATCAACGCGGATCGTTCACTGATCCCAGTGAGTTCCTCGGCGCGCGCGAGCAGGTCATCATCGAGTGTCACAGTGGTTCTCATGGCTACCTCCACATTCAGGATAGCATCACTAACAGCATCATTTGATTCGACTGAGTGTTCTTCCCAGTGTGATGATTTCTGTGAGGGAGCTAGGGACGCCCGCGCCGATGGTGGAGTTCTTGCCCGGTGCGTCTGCGGCACTCATCGAGAGCATCACCAGCAAGGCGCACAACATGAAAGGGATCCATGACCGCCCTCGCGCCAGGTGTCAGGCTGGGAAGCCAGCCAGGTTTTGAAGACCCGCTTGGATCAGTCCGGGACCATATCCAAGAGCCGGGAGGGACCGCGACGGTCTCGTACGGGAGTTACGTCCAAGATGACGGTGACGTACCTGTCCCCATACGGGGTGTGGCGCCACTCGCAGGGTACGTGAGCCAAGCACCTGACTACCGTGCCGCGAGAAATGCCCTGGCACCCGTAGCGTCGACACCACTGGTCCTCACCAGTAATCCGGCACGCCAACACTGCATGGTCTGGCTTCGATGCGCTGACCCGTCACTTCCAGGCCCAGGTCATCCAGGCGTGTGAACGCGCTTAGGTCAGGGCGATCAAAGGTAGTATTGGCCATGTCGAGGTCTTTCAGATGGACGGTGTAGGAACCCCCATCATCGGAAGGCCTCGACCCCTACCCGGCCACGACATGCCCAACCCCGCCCACAACACCTACACCCTCAAATGCGAAGAGCCCGTTTCTGGGCCTGACCTGCTCGATGGTCTACGCGGCCTCTATGTGCACTCATAGACCTACTTCATGCTTGTGTGTTTGGGGCCGCGTGTGTGCGCTTTGCGGGAGGGATGCTGTCCCTTGATAGACGTTTATACATCAATAGCTGTATAACGCTGTATGAACGTCTGTTGTAGAGGAGGTGTCTACTTTGATGCTTGACGAGCTTGTAAGTTACATCGACGCCGAGGGTGGGGTGGCGTACTCTTCGCAGCTGAAGGGTGCTGGATTTTCTGCGGGACTTATCTCTTATGCGAGCGAAACAGGCCTTATTGATAGGATTTCACGCGGTATCTACTGCACGCCTGATGTTTTCGAAGATGACTTTCTTGTGATTGGGACGCGTTGGCGTAGGTGTATTTTTTCGCATAACAGCGCGCTGTATCTAAATGGATTATCAGACAGGCTTCCGGTAGTGCAGTCCGTGACCGTACCTAGGGGGTATAACCCGGTCATGCTGATTGAGGAGTTTCCAGGCATTCAGATTCACTGGGTTCGCCCTGATATTTACGAGCTTGGCGCAACAAATATTATGACGCCGTCAGGTAATAGGGTCAGGTGCTATAACTCTGAACGTTCGATCGCTGACCTGATCCGGCAAAGGAAGCTGGGTGGCGTTGATGCGCAACTTGTGCGTGACGCTATTGGTGGATACTTCAATAGCCGTGAGAAAGATCTTCATGAGTTGGCGCTCATGTGTGAAGCGCTCAGAGTAAGGCGCGAGTTACAGGTATACCTGGAGGTGTTGCATTTGTAGGTTTGTAGCCTACAATTGCAACATGGTTCGAGCGAATCATCTGGAAGCTATAGCCCAACTCTCAGAATCTGAGGGTGTCTTTACAACTGCCCAGGCTGAACGCATGGGCATACCACGCGATGCTCTGCATGATGCAGTTGAGTCTGGTCGACTTGAGCGTGTCATTAGAGGTGCTTATCGCATGGTCGGGGCTGGCTCCTCATATACAGATGAGCTTGCAGCTATTTGGAAACTGACTGCGCCAGAAAACTTTAGTTATGAGCGGATGCGTAGCTCGAATTGGGATGGCATAGTGATTGGGGGCGCCACTGCTTCATCACTGCTTGAGCTGGGTGATCTGCATCTGTCACCTTACCGCATTTATGCTCCAAAGCGCATAAATTCGCGAAAAACTGTTGCTAGTTTTGTGAAGAGGAAAGTTGTTCGGGATGAGGTGGCTTTTGTGCAGGGGCTGCCTGTTACGCGTCCTGAGCGCATTGTGTTTGACCTTGTGTTAGATGATGAAGATCTCTCGCTGGTTGCTGATGTGCTGAGAGAAGCTGCCTATGTGAATCGCGATTTTGATTTTAAAAATCTGGCAAATTATCTGCGTGATTACTATTCTGCTAGCCAGGCCAAGGAAATATATGAAGGTCTGCTTGCAGATGCAGGGTTACTCAGTGAGAAGGATAGGTTATGACCTACAAGAGTGCCGCAGCGGTTGAAATGGCAGTCAAGTCTGCTGCATCTGCATCATCTCTTGATACAGGTAGGGCGGTGTCTTCCTTCTATTTCCATAGATTGCTCTGTCGTGTATTTGCTGGCAATAACAAGAAGTTTGTATTAAAGGGTGGGCAGGCAATGCTTGCTCGCACTATTGATGCTAGAGCTACACGTGATATAGATTTACTTGCATTACAAGATAGTCTTGAAAATGCGTTGACTGAGCTTGTTAGACTAGCTGAATCTGATTTAGGTGACTTTGTTGTTTTCGAATTTGCGGGTTCAAAACATATAAAAGCTGAAGATGAATATCGTAGTGGGCTTTCTGTGAAGTTTACTCCTCGTATTGGTGTTAAGCGGATGCAGCAGATTTCTATTGATCTTGTTGTTGATAAAGTACCTCTCGAAGAAGTGGAAGTTATTGAACCTGTTGACAGAATTCAAATCGAAGGACTGTTTACCTGCAACTATTTACTTTATCCAGTAGAAAATGCGTTAGCAGATAAGTTTTGTGCTTTGATTGAGATTCACGATGGTAAGGTTTCTACTAGAGTTAAAGATTTAGTTGATATTGCTGTCTATGCGGTTACGTGTACAGTTGATGGCGATAAGTTTCAAAATTGCTTATCTCGTGAAGTTGCTGTCCGTGGCATGGAAATGCCAGATAAGTTTTCTGTGCCTAGAGAATGGGGTTTGTCTCAGGGAAGGCAGTTTGAAAAGTTGTCTGCTAATACAGGGTTGCCTGCAGGGCTGAAGGTGATAGATGCAGCAACTGAGCTGGCAGGAAATTTAATTGATCCTGTGATTAGTGCTAGCGTGAGTGGTTTGCAATGGCTTCCTGAAGATCTCAAGTGGGAATGTAAAGATTCTTAGATTTAATCTAAATTTTGTGAGAATGGTACAGCTTTATGTGTGACGTACAGTTATGCTGAATTTGGAATACTATTCAGCGTGGTTGTACGAAAGGGGGCCTATGCGGACAGTGCTTGAGATTGCCTCGCAAAACGCTGGATATGTGACTGCTGCTCAGGTTACAGCTGCAGGTATACCGAGGCGTAAGCTCGCTGAGGTAGTTCGTTCTGGAGAAGTTGTACAACTTACGCGTGGGCTCTATGCCTTGCCAGACGTATGGGAAGATCCGCTATATATCGCCCAGTACAGGTTCTCACGTGGCGTGTTCTCAGATGACACTGCATTGAATCTGCATGAGATGACTGACCGAACTCCAGCTTCTTTAACAATGACTTTCCCGCGAAATTACAACACTGTGGCAGTCAAAGAAGCCGGTATTATCTGTCGCACTTGCGCAAACGAAGTTCTTGATTTGGGTTTAACGCAGGCGAAGACGATATACGGAAATATGGTTAGAGTATACGACCTTGAGAGAACGCTGTGTGACTTAATGCGTGGCAAGAGTGTGCTTGATCTGCAGTTACTTGTGCCAGCAATGCAGAGCTATACACGCAGCAAGAATCGAGATCTAGTAAAGCTTATGAATTATGCGCGCAAACTTGGGGTAGAGCGCAAAATTAGAGCTCATCTAGAAATACTTCTGTAAAACAAATAACTTTTATGCTCAAGTTTGAGTGCTGCTAGATGAATTTGCCGGTGAGGCTGGTGGGGCAGGCTTTGATTTGAGCGGGGGAGCCGGTGGCTACCACCTGGCCACCGGCCAAACCTCCGCCAGGGCCCATATCCACCACATAGTCTGCGCTGCGGATTACGTCTAGATCATGTTCAATAACCACCACGGTGGCGCCTTTAGTAATCAAACTGGCAAACACTCCCATTAGGGTCTGCACATCCTTTGGGTGCAGGCCAATAGTGGGTTCATCAAACACAAACACCGAATCGCCTTGGCCCCGGCCCATCTCACTGGCAAGCTTTAACCGCTGCGCCTCGCCACCAGAAAGCCCCGGTGTCTGCTCGCCAAGCGTCAAATAGCCCAAACCCAAATCGTGCAGCACCTGCAATTTCTTGCTCACCCGGCTAAGGCCCGCGCAAACAGTCAAAGCCTCATCCACACTCATAGCCATCAGGTCAGGCAGGCTGTAAGCGGCGCCGTCGTCGAAAAAGCACCTAATTTCGTGAGCCGCACGCTTATAACGGCTGCCGCGACAATCGGGGCAGCAAATCTCGACGTCGGGAAGAAACTGCACGTCAAGGGAGATCTGCCCAGTGCCGTCACAAGTGTCGCAACGCAAAGAACCAGTGTTATAAGAAAACGCGCCAGCCGTAAGCCCACGGTGGCGGCCAGGTTTCGAGCCGGCCTCAGCGGCAAGTTTGGCTCCATACTGCTTAGCCGCCTCGGACCTGGCGAAATGCTTACGCAACTCATCATGCACCCCCGCATAGGTGGCCACAGTCGAGCGCACATTAATACCAATCGGGGTGGCGTCAATGAGCATAACCCGGCCAATACCCGGTGCCTCCAGCCAGCGCACATGCCCCGGCAGCGCCTGACCGGCAATTCGCGCCTGCAAAGCCGGGATCAGGCTCTCAAGCACCATGGTGGTTTTACCTGAGCCCGAAACCCCAGTCACCACTGTGAGTCGTCCCTGGGGGATATCCACCTCAAGTGGCTGCACCGTGTGGATCGCGTCCGTGACTAGACGGATACTGCCGCGCTCAAAAAGATCCGCCCGCGCCGGCTTGGGCTGGTTCTGCTGCCTCAGATACGGCCCAATAATCGACGCAGAATTGTCCATGACCTGCGCAACCGTACCCTGGCAAACCACCGTGCCGCCGTCGGAACCAGCGCCGGGCCCCATCTCAATGAGGTAATCACTGTGGGTGAGCACCTGAGTGTCGTGGTCAACCAAAATCACCGAGTTGCCATCCGCCAACAGATCATCCATCACCCCCGTCAAACCCTTGAGATTATGCGGGTGTAAGCCAATCGAAGGTTCATCAAGCACATACAGTACGCCCGTGGTACGGTTACGCACCGCCCGCGCTAGCTGCACGCGTTGGCGCTCACCGGTAGAAAGTGTGGACGCCGCACGATCCAACGCCAAGTAGCCCAGCCCCAGGTCAAGCAAACGTTGGGCGGTGTCAAAGAAAGCCTCACAAATATTTTGGGCCATGGGACGCAGCCTCTGCGGCAGTGAGTCGGGCACCCCCTCAACCCACCCCATCAGTTCAGACAGGGTCATTTGCGAGGCCGCGTCCAGGCCAATACCGCGCAACCGGGGCGCCCGGGCGGCTTCAGACATACGGGTGCCGTGACACTTAGGGCAAGTGTCCTCTTGTAAGAAACGCTCCAGGCGCTTCATGCCCTTTTCATCTTTAACTTTAGAAAGCGCATTTTCGACCGTATAAATGGCGTTGTAATAGGTGAAATCCATTTCGGCCGACTGGTTAGTTTTAGGATTTACGTAAATAATGTGCTTTTTTAGCGCCGGGCCGTGGTAAACAATCTCCTGCTCCGCCTCAGTTAGCTCCTTGAATGGCACATCGGTGCGCACACCCATCTCGCGGCACACGTCTTTCATCAGGGCCCACATCAGTGTGCCCCACACTACGACGGCGCCCTGGTCAATGCTCAGGTTCTGGTCCGGCACCAGCGCCGCAACATTCACGCTGCGGGTCAGGCCTGTGCCCGAGCAAGTTTGGCAGGCTCCGCGTGAGTTAAACGCCAGGTCCTCAGCGCCAGGGCCATAAAATTTTACGCCGCAGGTGGGGCAGGTAATTTCAGCCATGCGGGCGACGTCGAATGAGGGCTCAACATAGTGCCCGTTAGGGCAGCGGTGGTGGGCTAGGCGCGAAAACATCAGTCGCAGACTGTTGGCTAGCTCAGTCATGGTTCCGAAAGTACTGCGGATTCCGGGCACGCCCGGCCTTTGCCGCAGCGCCAACGACGCCGGCACGTAACGCACTTCGCTCACGTCAGAGCGTTGGGCTTGGCTCATGCGCCGGCGCGTGTAGGTGGACAGTGACTCCAGGTAGCGGCGCGAGCCTTCCGCATAGAGAACCCCCAGGGCCAGGGAGGATTTACCTGAGCCAGATACGCCAGCAATACCAACGATTTTATTTAGCGGAACATCAACGTCTAGGTTCTTCAGGTTGTGCACGCGCGCCCCGCGCACCTCAATGGTCTGGGGTTTTTGGGTGCGGGCGGCACTCTGCGAGGTAATTGGCGACGGCGCCGCCTGGGACTCTTCGAAAGCGCGCATTTTTCCTCCAAGCAGGCGCGACGCCACCAGGGTTGTAACCAGCTGCGGCCTGCGAGAGAAATTATCCCACACAGGCCGCAGCTTTAGCGCGCAGTCGGCGTCGTGCTTTTGCTGGCTTCTAAGTGAGCTGGGTAGGGGGCGTGGGGTGGGAACTCTAGATGTTTGTCCTTTTTACCCTTTTAAGCCTGCTCTAGAGGGGCAGTTAAAGGCACGATGGCGGGGCGCAAAGCTGCAGCTAGACGCTGGTTGCTGCCAGTTGCCTGACTGTAGAAACGCGCTGCTACGAATTCCTTGCAGGCGGGGGTGTCTGGTCTGTTACTGGTGGGTGTGCCTGGTTTATTGCAGGCGGGGGTGCTCGGCGCAAAAAGCGCAGGATCAAGCTTCCAACCGGCTTGCTCAGACAGCTGGGAGAAAAACACGAACTGCGTGCGTGTATTGCCCTCGCGGAAACTGTGGATAACGTTCAACTCGCCCCAAATTTCAGCCAGCTCTGTCACGAAAGTTTCATGATCCAAGCCGCGCAACAAATCCATTTTGCTGAGCCTGCGGTATTGCTCATTGGCCGCCTGCCCTAAGACTGGGCCTGCTGGATAGTACTGGTAAGACATTTGCGGAGCAGCCGGATCTCCCAGCTGGTAATGGACAACGTCTGGGCCAGACTTGACCATGAACGTGCCCAGGGGAGCAACCCGCTCCTGGCCTGCCCACTCATAGATATCTTGGAAAATATGGTGGTGAATTGCCTTCATGTGGGCGTAATCGAAGTTGCCTTTGATCGGCGTTTGCGACAGTTCCAAAATTCTGGAGCTAGCGTAGCCCTCTTCCAGAAGGCGCAGCTTGACAGCGTCAGGTTCCCCATATGGATTGCCAGGAGTAGTGAATTTATTGCGTAACACCGAGGTGCCAGGGATGAAGTAATCCTCCCAGGTGCGAAAAACTTGGCGTGCCATCAGCCTTGCACGTGCTTTCTGATTGCTGCGCGTGCCTGTTCGCCAGTTAGTTTGCCGTGGGCCTGCTGTTCCAAAATGTTGCACAGCGCCAGGTCGGTGACTTCGTGGCCTGCCAGGGCCAAAGCCGCTTTGGCAAATGCGAGCTTTTCTGCGGGGGTGCGGTTTCCGTAGGTGCAGTTTCGGGGTTGCTTTTCTGCGTTATCTGCGCCGACGGCGTCACTGCGGCTTGTGGCAGCATCGCTACGTGCGGCGACGGCGTCACTGTGGCCAGGGCGGTCAGTGCTGCGGCTTGTCATGGGCGGCCTGCTCGCGGTTGATAAGAATCTGTTGCACTTGGTGGAAACGCTCAGCAAGGCCGGAAGGCTCTGCGTAGATATAGGTTCCACGTATACCGCGAGTTAGTAAAACCTTGTAAATATTTGCAACATAACGACGTAGACGCTCAGGAGTTGTTTTTTCGTTCGCAACCTTATTGTTTGCCTTGCCGCGTTTATCGTGATAGTTGTTTTTGTTAACTCGATATTTCCCAGATTCATCTAGTTCAACATCTGCGCCGATGATTACGCCGGCATAGTTCAGGTCATAACCCTGAATGGTGTGGATTGAACCTACCTCTTGAAAAGCTGTAGGGGAGTGCACCCAAGATTCAACAGTGCGATTCCATCGCATACTTACCCCGTCCAACTCAAAGTCGTAGGGTGCTGAATCCGACTTATCACCTTTACTGATCCAAGGCCAGGCATAGCCTGCAACCATGCGCGAAAGGCCATACTCTTCTTCGCGCCTAGTTAGCGCTTCGTGCATCTCCTTGAAATTAGTGAAGATCCTAAAGTCGTATCCGCTGAAGTCAGGGACATCGCTTTCTTCAATGGGGCGATCTCCAAATAGAGCATCTATAAGTGCCTTGTATTTATCAATTTCTGACAGCTTCATACGCATTTGGCTGTGTAGCTGAAAATATAATTTGTTTGTAATTGACTCTGCTATGACAGATTCCCACACCTTGGAACTCATGTCTGCAGGACGTACAGCTTGAGTGGGGTCTAGTAGCAAAACCAGATTCTTTGAGCAGGTTCGCATCCAGTCCAGCTGATTGTGCTGGTCGCCCTCTTTATCTGATTCTCCATAAAGAGCGCGATTATTGTCGCGATACATTTTAAACACATTACCGTTTGCCTGTGTCGAAAAACGGTTAAGGCGATGTGCTTCATCGACTATTAGCAGATCGTATTTAGCATTCTCATTCAGAACTATCTTTGGGACGTCAAAAGGTGACAGAACCATCTTATTGCTAAGTCCATCTACCGATTTAAAAACTCTTTTGATAGTTTGCCGTAGTGAACTTTGGGGGATTACAATCCCAATTCGTAAGGGCCTCTTGGTGGCGGCTTGTGTTAAAGGTAGAGCATCTTCCTCGGTGGTGATAGGCCGTTCAGAGCTGTAGTCGGCGATTAGCTTTATTAAATAGACTGCAAGAATAGTTTTGCCTGTTCCTGCTCCGCCTTGGATGATGAACTCTTGTAACGGACTCTTCTTGTCTGAAAGACTGCTAATGATTCGTTCAGACAGGGATGTAACTACATTCTCTTGTTCTTCGTTTAATTGCTTGAACGGAGAGTATTTGTATAGATCTGAATTTTCAATATCAGGCTTTGACTGACTGAATAAGCCGTAGGATGAGCGCAGGCTTTCGAAAATTTCATTAAAAATTTCACGATAGCTATCGCGCTGATAATAGTCGGCGTCAACGATGCCGTGATTTGCGTTAAGAACTGTCTTCTTGCCGTCGCCAGTGAAAAGGTTGATAAGAATAGATTCAAGTTCTAGGCATACAGATTTATTGAATTTTTCATGTATGACAACATGTGTAACGTCGAGCTTATTCTTCTCAACAGTTTTAAGATGCTGGCTCATGCGCTTGTTGTAGTCAAGCGTTTCACCTACATACACTTCTTTACTTGAAGTCAGGATATAAACTACAGGCCAGTTTTTTAGGCGAGTATCTGTTTTGACAAGAGTGGACACTGAATTCGGTTCGAATTTAGTCCGCTTAATTTCATAACTGGTCATATTTCGTGCTCCGCCCCTTGCTGAGTGATACTGGGTATTTTTCCCCGGTTTTCACTAGCTTCTGAGAAATAAGATCATCCGGTTTTACACCTAGTTTCATGGCCAGAAAGTGGCAGTAGGTAAGTACATCTGCAAGTTCTTCTTTGACTGCATTTACGTCTTCTGGTTGCCCCCATTGGAAACATTCAAGCAGCTCCCCAGCCTCTATCGCAATAGACTTCGCCAGGTTTTCCGGGGAATGAAACTGCTCCCAGTCGCGTTCGTGCGCAAACTCCCGTAGCTCGCGGTCGACGTCGGTTCTAGCCATAGTGTGACTATACAAAGATCTGCTGCTGCGGCTTGTCATGGGCGGCCTCGTTTCTTCGAAAGCTCATTTTACTGGGCGAACTGCGCCGTCGTGAGCAAAAGCAGGCATAGACTTACGCTAGTTATAAACCTAAGGAGGGGAAGATGGGTGCCCAGGACGTACCGAAAGTGCATGACCCCAGTTTCCGTGGGGACATGATTATTCGCTTCCTACCTGACAGTGACCAGGTGCTAGCCCGCATGGACCGCTCTACCGTGCAGGTGTTTAATAATCTGGCGGACTACCTGCAGCTCTACGGGCCGTACGTGGATCGCGTGGGCTACCCGGACGGCAAATACCTGTGGCACCGGCCCGTCGGGGAGCGACCCACCTACTTTGAGTATCGCTCACTGGATATATTCGCCCTAAACGACCCCTACTACAGCTACGAAATTAAGCAGCTGCCGCAGGGATGCTCGATCCGCACCGGTATTAACGTGCCCTACTTTGATCTGCCCGGCGGTGCGCGCCAGGTGCAGTTTCTTGCCGGAGACGTTGTGCTGAGTGCTATTGAATGCCTTGAGCTGGGGATTTTGGCTGGGAGGTCAGAATAATGTGGTGGCAAGTTGCTGAGCTGTTTCACTTCGCGGAGACGGCAGGGGCGCAGATTCGGCTTCGTGATAGCGACGCACTGTCATTGACCTGGGATTGTGGGCGCAGTTGGCAGCACGTGTGGAACACCAGCGGTGAACAGGCCCAAGCTTTTTATGGCGAAAGCGAGTACGCCGAGGCTCGCGTGCCCACCATGATCAGCGACTATAGCGAACTCATGCTTAACTGGGCAGTGCTGCGTATCGGCCGCAAAGCGCGCTTTTACAAGGGCTGGGAGGCGATCAGGGTGCCTGCAAGCGCCCAAAGTGTGGATCCGCACTGGGGCTTTGAGCAGCTCTCGCTGATCACCGGCCGCCTGACTAGAGACGGCAAGCCCGTACCAATGCAGCTGCGCACCATCTTCCCTGACCACTACGAGCTCAACCAGTTCTCGCATCTGGCCGGTATGAGATTCAAAGATCTGCTGGCGGCCTTCAAAGACCCAACCGGCGGCATATTGGCCAACTGGGTAGAGCCGGCGCCAGACTCTGAGCGCCCGCAGGACGCCGAGAAATCAGAAAGCTCCAAATAGGTTGGCTGTGAAGCCAGATTAGAGTGATGGCAAGGCCGGCTTGCACTGGCGCTAAGGCCAGCTCAAAAGCGCTAGAAAATTTTTAAATATTGCGGTGAGCGCCAAGCCTGCCGCGCTTGATAGGTATGTAAGGGAACGTTATGGGTAAATGGTTTGATCAGGCCGCAGAAATTGAGCGCTTGCGCAATGAAAACCGCCGGTTAAAAGCGCAGGTCAGGAGCTTGGAGTTGCGTCTAGGGGTCAGTTACGGCCAGACGGGAACCAGTGAGTACGGCCAGTCGGGCGCCTATGGTGACGCTAGCGAGTACGCTCCGGGTACCTACGGGGCCGGCGACGACGTCGTCGGGGCTGGGGCTGCAGATTACGAGGCCGCAGCCTGGCTGGAACTAACCCCCGAAGAACTCCACCTAGTGCGGATGGACAAAAAAATCAACGCCATCAAAATTTACCGAGACCGCACCGGGGTTAGCTTAGCTGACGCCAAAGCAGCCATCGACGCGGTTGGCTAGGAGGAACCATGCTGTTCATGGGTCATCGTGAGGACGACGGCTGGCTACGGGCTACCTTCAACCTAACTTTCCGGGCCTCATGGGAAATGATGCTACAAGGGGTTTACGAAGCCTGGCATTACTTCGCTAATGTTGAAATCCTGGTCGACCATAAGCCGATTGAAATTAAAACCCCTGAAGACATTCTCAAGATCCCTGAAGACCGCAATATTGTAATTCGTGGATTGCTAATGGTGGCTAGGACTAATGTAGAAATTGTTTTCTACAACCAAGTCCACTTCATCAACGTCTATGTTGAGTGCAACAATGAAGAACTAAAAAACCTGGACTACGAGCACTACAACAAATTCATTGGCAAATTCATTGACAATATGGAAATAGCCATGAATATGCCCGAGGAACAACTCAAAGCTGGCAGGTAGGCGGCGTTGCAGCGTGGGCTTGTGCGTTGCGGTGTGGGCTTGTGTGTTGCGGTGCAGGATTGTCGCGTTACAGTGCAGGCCTTGTGTGCTGCGGCCTTAGCTTACTGTGCTGCAGCGCGACCTGCGCCGCATAGTAGCTGGTCACAAGCCTGCATGCTGAGCCAAGAGCGGATGGAGAACTGCAATGATTTTAATTGGTGAAAAAGAAGAAAAGGGCTGGGTTCACGCCAACTACCGGCTCACCCGCCCGGTTTCGTGGCAGCAGCTATTAAAAGCGGTGCACGGGGTTTATGGATATTTCAAAAAAACCGAGATCCTAGTGGATGGGTTACCAATCCAGATTGGTCAGCCGGAAGAAATATTGCAAACCCCTGAGTCTAAAGCTATTTCTATTCGGGGCGTGCTAACAATTATTGACGTGCCCGTGGTGGTAACCTTCTACAACCAGGCCGACTACGTAAATGTTATGGTTGCCTGCGCAAACGAAGAATTCCAAAACACTAACTACGAAAAGTTCAACAAATCAATGAGTCAAATCATGGATAGCCTTGAACTAATGATGTACATCCCCACAGCTAACCAGAACTGATAGGGGCGGGCCAGCGCCGATAGGCGGGCCTGCATTTGCGGGCCCGCGCTGAGACGCTCAGTCTTTTGTGGTGCTGCGGCTCTAAGGCCTAGAACCCCAAAAGCCTGCGGTAAATTTGCAAATCTTCGTCACCAAAGACGTTGAAGACAACATCCATCTGCGCCTGGGTTGCCTCCAACCAGCGCTGCACAGTGTCAACCGCAACCTTTGCTGCAGGCTCCTTGGGGTAGCCAAACACGCCGGTGCTGATGCAGCAAAAAGCCAGCGACTTCAAACCGTTTTCCTGCGCCATATCTAGACACTGTAAATAGCTGCTCATCAGCTTATATTTCCCAATGTCTGGCAGTGCCGGGTTATAGATCGGCCCAACCGTGTGAAGCACGTGCTTAGCCGGCAGGTTGTAGGCGCCAGTGATTTTGGCGTGCCCAGTGGGTTCCTCATGGCCCTGAGCCTGCATCAGCTGTGCGCATTCAAGACGCAACTGCACGCCAGCAAAAGTATGGATAGCGTTGTCAATACAAAAATGTCCCGGCTGCCAGCACCCCAGCATCTGACTGTTGGCAGCATTAACAATACCGTCAACAGCTAGGCGGGTAATGTCACCCTGCCACAGACGAATCCGAAGATTAAGCGGGCTGACGGCGGCGTCGTCGAGACTAGAAATACCGCCTTCCGCCAGCAAACCAGACAGTAACTCATCCTGCTTTTCCAACCAAAAAGGAGAGATAGGTACAGGCTGGCGGGTGTTAACCAAGGCGCGGAAATGCTGCCACAGCTCATCAAAGCCCTGCACCTGCGGAAAAGCAAAATTACGCTCCGCACACAGCTGCGCCACCAGCTCAGATAGCAGCGCCTCCTTTTTACTTTCCAGCATTGCCAGCCTCCTTTAACTCCTTTAACGCCTGCGTTAAGACCCGGTGAATATCGCCATCTATAAGAATAGAGCGTTCACTGATCTCAGTCGGGGCTTGGGCCTGGCCAAAATTAATGCAGGCGTAAGTTGCCAGCGGATTGGCGTAAGTGCGTTGCCAGAAGGGGTATTTAATGATGCCGGGAGTGTTGGCGCCAACCCCCAGCTCCAGATAAATCACCTTGTCGGCGCGGTGAGCGGCCATGAAATCCTGGTAATGCTGAGCCGCCTGATGCCAGCCGACGTCCTCAACGAAAGTGTGATCGGCGCGCAGATTCATACTCATAGGCTCACCACACCTGGGGCAGTGCGGCACAAGCTCGCTGGAAACACACATGTCACGCTGGGTTTCAACCATGAGTTTCACGGTCTCATAGTTGTCGTAAGTGTTCTCGTGACACGGCTGGGAACACTGCCACAGGCCGTAATCACCCTGCGTGTAAAACAAGCGGTCTTTAGGGAAACCGGCCAGTTGAAACTGGTGATCCACATTTGTGGTGAGCACAAAGAAATCTTTGCCCGCTAACAGCTTAGCCAGCTTGGCGTACGTGTCCTTGGGGGCTGGGATGTAGCGGTTGTACCAGATGTGCCGGCTCCAGTAAGCCCAGCGTTCCTCCAAAGTTTTGAAAGGATAAAAGCCGGCTGAGTACATGTCAGAAAACCCGTAGGCCTCAATGAAATCCGCGAAATACTTCTGGAAGCGCTCACCGGAGTAGGTAAAGCCCGCTGAGGTGGAAAGGCCCGCTCCGGCTCCAACTACGACGGCGTCTGCACCGGTAAGTGCTTCCAGAAGGCGTGAGGTTTTAGTCATGGCCCTTACTCGCGGACAACGCTTACTTGCGGACAACGCTGATGCGCTGGCCTACGTGGTTACCGGACTCTATTTCGTCGAGCATGGCCACAGCGAAGTCGGCGTAAGAGATGATGGATTCTCCACGCTCGTTCACGGTCAGCTCTTCGCCGCTCAGGATGTACTCGCCGGTCCGCTTGCCCTCAGCCTGGAAGTCGCAAGCGGGGGAAATGTAGGTCCAGCGGACGTCGTCGCGCTTACGTAGCTCAGTCAGAGCAGCGCCCATCGCAAGAGCGAGCGGCTTGAAGGCCTCGGGGAAGTCAGGGCCCTGCGCAACGGTCAGGGTGTGCTCGGGGTTCAGGTAGAGGCTGCCGGCCCCACCCACAACTAGCAGGCGAGTGTCGCTGCCAGAGAGGATGTCGCTCAGGTGAGCCAGAGTAGTTGAGTGCTGGGGGAGGGTTTCCGGGGTCCAAGCGCCGAAAGCGTCAACAACTGCGTCAAATCCCTTCAGGTCCTGAGCGGTGAGCTCCATGATGTCCTTGATGACGGCCTTCTTGGCGGGAGTCCTGTTTTCAGAGCGGACAAAAACGGTCACGTCGTGGCCACGTTCTAGAGCTTCCTTGACGATGAGCTGACCGGAGTGCCCGTTTGCTGCGACGACTGCAATTGACTTAGCCATGAGTTTTCCTTTGGGTAGATGCGCGAGTAAATAGCTCTGTGTTCCTTACGAGTAACAGCGTAGAATCAATACATAACTTTAGGAAGTAGGCACTATTTTGTGCTATAGGTACCTAAAAGTAACTATTGGCGTGACCTGCTGATATATAAGGAGGAATGGTGGGGTTGAAGCTAGATCAGCTGCCGGCCTGCCCGGTAGAGACAACATTGACCCTGATCGGTAACAAGTGGCAGGTTCTGATCCTGCGCGATCTGGGAGATAAGGGGACCTTGCGTTTCAAAGAGCTGCAGCGTTCAATCGGCAAAATCTCCCAAAAGGTGCTCACCACAAATCTGCGCGCCATGGAAGAGGCGGGGATTGTGCATCGCGAAGTATTCGCGCAGGTGCCGCCGCGAGTGGAGTACTCTCTCACGGAGTTGGGTCAAAGCCTCCAACCGGTGCTGCAGGCAATGAGCCAGTGGGGTGAAAACTATAAGAAGAGCCTGCGCGATAGTTAGTTAATGTGCTTACCTGCCGGGGCGCCGTCGTGCTTACTTGCTGGGGCTAGACGCCGTCGCCGTCGGGGCTGACAGGCGGAAAGTAGAGATCCGGGGAGGCTCGCGGGCCGGTGAACAGGTCATCTGCGATCTTGCTGATCGTGTCGCGTAGCTCCAAATGCTCCAGATAACGCTGCGGAATCCCGGCCAGGCCTAGGTGTGCGCCGACGATATTGCCAGCAATAGCCCCCGTGGAATCGCTGTCTCCACCATGGTTGACCGCCGAGGTGATGGCCCCTGCAAAATCATCCTCGTGGCGCAGCGAGCACAACAAGCCAATGGCCAGGGCCTCCTCAGCCACCCAGCCCTCGCCCAGGGCGTGAATCGCCTCCAAATCAGGAATGTCGCTGTCCGCCAGGCGCAGCGTGTAACGCAGCAGCTCCTGCAACTGGCCAAGATAATGCGCGTTGGGGAAAGCTTCAGGCAAAGTGTTCAACGCCTGCGTGGCAGCCTCTCGCACTGAACTAGCCTCGTCGCGGGACAGGAGGCTGACAATATGGGCAAACACCCCGGCCGGCATCCAGCCCAGCTCATGGCAGTGGGTTAGCTCAGCTAATTGCGCGCCTAGGCGTTGCAGCTCGACGCCGGAAAAGCTCGGGCAAGTGTTGATTAGCCCCACTGGCGCCATGCGCATAATCCCGCCGCAACCCTTGGAGTTGTTTACAGCTTTGGCGCCGCTGGCCATAGCCTCGCAAGCATTTAGGCAGGTTATGCCGGGCGCGCGCGAGGCAAAAAGCTCAGGTAGGCTGGAAATCCAGGCTTTGGGTTCAGCTAGCGGGTAGGGGCTGACCTGCGTATACATCCACTCCACATAGAACTGGGCCATTTGGGCTGGGGCGTAAGCGGCAAGCGCGGCGGGGGATACCATGGCGTGGGCTGAGAGCGCAGCCAGCGAGCACAGCAGGCTGTTGGCGGTGTACAAAGTCATCTGCGTGTCGTCAGAAAACGGCGCCAAGCCGCGCTCATCTAGCTGGTAGTCGCGAATACCGCGCGAACCGTAACGCGCAGCAATCGCCTCCTCGCGGTCAAACTCAATCGCATAACCCAGCGCGTCACCAGCAGCCCCGCCCAGCAGGCAGCCACGATACTTGTCGATGTTTCCCATTTGCGTGTTCCTTTTCAAATGTTCTGGTTGGCGGGCGTTGGCTGGTTAGCGGGGTTGGCTGGTTAGCGGGTGTTGGCTGGTTGCCGGTTGCGTTTGGCGGTTTTATCCTGGCGGCGGCCCGACTACCAGCCGCGCAAAATAGCTTCCAAGCCGCGCTCAAACTGGGCGCTGAAATCCCATTTTCCGGCTAAAACTTCGCCGATCAGCGGTTGCAAGGCGGCTGCGTCAGCCGGGTCAAGCATGGCGCTGACGGCCATGAGGTCTTCTGTGCCAGCGACGACGGCGTCGTCGGCCCCTTCAGAGGGGGCGGCTGGAGTGGGGGCTGCGGCTAGGGCGGCGCTGCCTGGCTTGGCGACGGCGTCGTCGCTTGTTCCAGCAGGCGGCACTACCTCGGCGGCAACGAAACCAGTGGTGTACACCGAAACCGACGTGATCAGCGCCAACGTTTCCGTAGTGGGCGTAAAACCGCTGCGGGCCAGCGAAGCAAGCACCCCGGCCAGCAGGGAAAGCTGCTCAGGCGTGGAAATCGGGTGGGTCATCAGCAAAATGACCGTGTTGGGGTGATCTTGCAAAGTGGCGCGCAGGCAGTTCGCATACTGGCGAATATATTCCTGCGCCTGCAAGGCCTGGTCAGGGGGCGTTTGTGGAGTGATAGCCAGGCTTGAGTCAGGCTCGGTATCAGGGTTTGGATCTGGCCTGGCAGGGGCTGACGCGGCAGGGGCGCCCGGTGTTGCAGAGGCGCCTGGTGCGGCGTCGTCGTGAACGCCGTCGGCCCCTTGAACCAGAGCCAAAAAACGCTCGTAAGTTAGTCGCCAAAGCTGCTCGCAAATACCCTCCAGCAGGGCCGCCTTATCAGGAAAATGGCGATAAAACGCGGCCTGCGAAACCCCCAAGCGCTTGCCCAGGCTCCGCAGCGACAGGGCAGAAAGTCCGGCGTCGTCAACCAACTCCAGCGCGGCTGACAAAATAATGTCGCGTGTAAGCGCACGAGATTTCGACGACGCCATAGACTCTCCGCTCAAATGCTGGGGTTACTCCTGCCTATAACGAAACTGTACCAAGGCCAGGGCTGCAATTGCCGCGAAAAATCCCCACAAAACCGCCAAGTTGGGCCAAATATCAGCAAAACCCTGCCCATCCAAACTCACCTTGTGGATCGCGTCGATCGCCCAATAAGCAGGCGAAACGCGCGCGGCATCCTGAGCCCAATCAGGAAAAGACGAAACCGTGCAAAACGCCCCACCAATACCGGCCGCCAGCATCCCCACAATGTTAGACAGTGACAAGGCCGTGTCCCGGCTGTGTGTCCACAGCGCAATGGCCACGCCCAACGCCGCCAATACCGCTGAAAAACTGAGCAAAGTTGCCACCAATGCCAGCAGCGAGCCCTTGGGATCAAAGCCGAAAATAATTGCTCCCAGGGACAAAACCACCAGTATCTGCGCGCTTTGAATTATGTAAGCCACCAGCGCCTTGCCCGTCAGTACCGTGGGGCGCGACAGTGGCGAGGCCTCCAGACGCTGCCAGGTGCCCCAACTGCGCTCATTAAAAAACGAGTCAATAATGTTTTGCACAGCCAGGAACGAAAACAGTACCGCGATTGACGGCACTGCCTGCTCGGCCCCGGAAACGCCCCGGTAGCCGTCGGTTAACAGCATCGCCTTAAAAGCAGGCATCATGAACGGGATCAGCACCAGCGGAATCACCGTCAAAACCAGCGTAGGCGCCGGGTCGCGCAGCTGCAGGCGCAGGTTCAGGCCCGCAACGGCGCTTAGTTGTTTGAGTTGCTTAAGCGGCTTCATTTTCGTTCTCCTTGGGGGTGTTTTCCTGCGGGGCCGGAACGGTTTCTGGGGCCTCGGGGGCGAGACCCTCGGCGTCGCTCTCCTTGAGGATCTGCAGGTAGGCGCTGTGCAGATCAGCTTGAGGCACGTGCACCTGCACGGGAACCTGACCGTAGGTGGCCACGATCTGCTCCAGCGAGCCCTGGGCTGCCAGGCGGCCCTGGTTTAAAACGGCGACGTCGGCCCCCAGCTCCTCAAATTCGGCCAGGTAGTGGGAGGTGTAGACGACGGCGGCACCCTCTGCCGCTAACTGCCTGACAGTGTCTAGAATCTGACTGCGCGCTTCCACGTCAGCGCCAACGGTTGGCTCATCCATGAAAATCAGTTTCGGGCGATGCATGATAGCCATGCCTGCATGTAGGCGACGCTGCTGGCCGCCTGACAGGTGCTTGGCGCTTTGATTGGCTTTTCCTGCCAGGCCCAGCATTTCCATAACTTCTTCGCTGCGTGCCTTGGCGGCGCGGTGGCCCAGCCCGTGCATGCGACCGAAATAGCCAAGATTTTGCGCGACGGTTAGATCCGGGTAAATGCCCAGTTCCTGCGGGGCGTAACCGATTAGCTCGCCAACATTGTTTTGGGTGGGGTCGACGCCGCAGATGGCCACGCTTCCCGAATCGGCGCGGCGCAGTGAGCATGCGATGGTGATAAAGGTCGATTTTCCAGCGCCATTGCGGCCCAGTAGACCCAAGATTTGGCCTGGCTCTACGCGCAGGCTGACCCCACGCAAGACCTGGTTGGATCCGTAAGTTTTGTGAATGTCGCGAGCCAGTAAGGCTGGCGGTGTGGTGTTCACTATTTCCTCCAGTTGGTTAACACTGTTAACTTTGGCGCCGGGAATTAGGTTAACAGTGTTAACTTAGGGGCGCAAGAGGGTTTTACAGAACAAAACTTAGGGGCCTTGCGCAAGCAAAAGCCCTGGTTTGGCCTCCCAGTGGAAGGCCAAACCAGGGCCGGTTTGTGTTGCGTTGCGCTAGAGACTAGTCCGCGTATTCATGCCAGATTTGGCGTAGGGTCACGCCCTTATTGAAGGTGCGGGTAGAGCCATCTTGGAAAGTGACCTCAACCTTTTCGTCCTCGTCGCCATCGCCATCGTCGTCATTGTTGTCGTTGTTGTCGTCGTCAGGGCCGCAAACCCAATCCACCCACTCAATCGCGGGGGACAGGGCGCCGTCGTCGCCAACAATGCGGTAGCCCTCGCCCAAAAATTCAGACATGACGGCTTCGATCTTGTCAGCTTGCATGGCTGCTCCTTGCTGGTTTCACTAGTTTTCGCGGGTGTATCGCTGGGATGTGCAGGTGGTGGGGGCGACGCCGGCAACGCTAAGCCTGAGCAACGCTGCGCCCGGGTTACGTCGCCAATGCGGCACCCAGAGACGACGCTGGCACCGGGGCGGGCGCCGTCGTCCTTAATAACCACAGTGTATCGGGACGTCTTGACGTGTACCGGTGCGCGCGAATTAAAACGGGTCTAGGGTGGAAATATGACCCCCGAGATTACCGACCCTCAGTTCCAAGCAATCGCCAAAGCCATTGCGGCAGACCCAGCCAACGCCGACTACACCAAGCGCGGGGTGGAGCCGCTGTTCTACGCCGGGCCTCAATGCAAAATCATGATCGTGGGGCAGGCGCCCGGACGCGTCGCGGAAGAAAGCGGCATCGTCTGGAATGACCGCAGTGGCGACCGCCTGCGCGAATGGATGGGTATTGACCGCGAAACTTTCTACAACTCGGGCAAACTGGCCATTGTCCCCATGGATTTCTACTTCCCTGGCACCGGCAAAAGCGGGGACCTGCCGCCGCGCAAAGAATTCGCTGAAAAATGGCACCCGCGCCTGCTGGAGCTCATGCCCAACCTGGAGCTAACCATCCTGGTGGGAAGCTACGCCACCAAGCGCTACCTGCACCTGAAGTCTTCCACCTCGCTGACCCAGGTGGTGCGCAACTATCGCGACTATCTGCCCACGTACTTCCCGCTGGTGCACCCCTCGCCGCGCAACCAGATTTGGATGAAGAAAAACCCCTGGTTCGACGAAGAAGTATTGCCCCAGCTCAAGGCGCGCGTGGGGGAGTTGCTTTAGAAGGGCTTAGTGAGGCGGCGTTTAAAGCGAGGAGGCGCTTAAAGAGGTGGGCGCTTGGCGAGGTGGCGTTTAGTGAGGGGGCGTGGGGGTAGCTGACGACGTCGTGCTATCTGCAACAACCCAAACGTAAGCTGCTGGTGGGTGGCGGGCTGATTGGCTTAAATACTAGGAAAAGTGACCGTTAGGTGAAACGAAAAAGTTGAATTCGTTTCATGCAAGATGTATAATTTTTGCATCTTGTTAGAAGCGTTGGAGGTGGCAATGCTGCGGGTCCTTCACCTGGAAAACTGGAAATCGTTCCATGAGCCAGTTGATTTCACGATGATTGCCGGCAAGGAAAGCCGTCACAGCGACACGCTTTTCCGTGACGGTAAAGCGCGGATTTTGCCTACCGCTGCCATCTATGGAGCTAATGCTGCTGGTAAATCTGCTCTGCTTGATGCAGCGCAGCAGCTCAAGACGTTAGTGTTTGAGCCTCGTGCGCGAGGTTGGCGTATTCCCTATGAGCCCCACAAGCTTTATGGTGTGGGGGAGCCTACCGTGCTCGGCGTCGAGATTGTTCTTAATGTTCCTGATTCAACCTCTAAAAGGGATGCGATTGTCTATTACGAAGTGTCCTACACTGCTGAGAAGGTTGTATCGGAATCTCTTTATCGCTTGCGCTCTGTTGATGAGGAGGCAGTCTTTACTCGCGATGAACAGGGCGTGGAGCTGTACGGGGATCTTGAAGACAATGAGTTTGTAAAAGCTCTGGCATTAACTGTCCAGACAAACCGGCTGCTGCTGGAAACACTAGCTAATAGCGAGCAGAAAAACATTGGGCTTATCGCTGAAGTCATTGAATGGTTTGCTTCTCTGAACGTGATCCGTCGGGGCCCGTCATTTGTAATGATGTCGCAAGGGATTGCGAAATATGACACCTTTCGTCAGCAGATGGTCTCTGGATTATCGACGGCGGACACAGGTATTTGCGATGTTTTGTTCGATCCCGTTGAGCGTGAGAAAGTGCCGATGCCTGATGAGATGCTGTCGCGCTTTGAGTCTCAGCTTGGTGATGATAACGAAGCCTTTTTAATTAATACTTTCAGGGCGGATGCAAGCTTTCGCCTGCGGCGCGAAAAAAATGAGAAAGTTTCCTACGAGAGACTTGTAACCAAGCATAAAGATGGTGACAAACAGTTTGAGTTACCTCTCGATCAGGAGTCAGATGGTACTATCCGCTACCTAAATCTGCTTCCTATCCTTTACCGGGCAGGGCAGCAAAATAACCGTGGAGTGTACCTAATTGATGAGTTGGAAGATTCTCTGCATCCAAAACTTACGGAAGAACTATTACGGCGTTTCTTGAATTCAACAGGAAAAGATCAGGGTCGACAACTGATATTCACTACTCATGAAGTTCACCTGCTTCACTGTGACATGCTACGCAGGGATGAGATTTGGCTTGTTGAAAAGCATGGCCACAACTCTGAGCTTGTTCGCCTGACAGATTTCTCTGCTGAAGGCGTTCGAGACGGAATGGATCTGCAAAAAGCTTATATGTCTGGCCGCCTTGGCGGCGTCCCGCGTCTCTAAGGGCTCATCATGGCGAAAAGGAAGCCTCCGTCTAGAAAGAGAACTCGTGGAGACCGTCAGCGGTTTGAGGGAAAGTCTCTTAAACCGCTGGTGGTGTTTGCGGCAGAGGGCGAGACTGAACGAAAGTATCTGAAATCCTTACGCACAAGTAGATACGGTGACCGTATTGTCTTTGAGATTGCAAATACAGGAGATAGATCGTCACTGAGTAAATTGTTGGAGAAAATACGGTATGAAGAAAATAAAAATGGAGGTGATGCTAAAGGTGCCTGGATTGTCTGTGACAGAGACCAAAACGAACTCCATAAGTCTAAGCTAGAGAAATGGCTTGAGAACTCAGATAAACATCATGCTGCAGTTTCCCATCCCTGCATTGAGTATTGGTTACTTCTCCACCTTTGCGCAAATCCGTCGTCGTCAACTGCCCAGAAAGCCGAGAAAGAACTAGAAAAAAATTGGCGATGGGGTCAATACAAAAAGGGTTGCAATATCTCCTCAGAGCTCATCGAGGCAACTGATAGAGCGGTAAGCTGTGCACGTCAAAGACGCTCAAGTCTGGACATCGGCGCGGATGCGTGGAATTCGTCCCAATGGACAGATTTACCAGAACTAATCGATTGGCTCGACGAGCTGGATCCTAAAGAGAAAAAACGCTGATATGGATGATTTGCGTATTGCGCCCGGCCCGGGCTGCCCGCATGGGTTGGTTGTTCCCGCTGGCGAGCTAGTGGAGCGTTTCTCTCACGCTTCAGGCCCCGGTGGTCAGGGAGTCAACACCGCAGATTCGCGCGTGCAGCTCAGTCTTGACCTGGCCACAACCACCGCCCTAGACGATGTCCAGCGCCAGCGAGCCCTGACTCACCTGGGAGAACGCCTCAACGGCAGCGTCCTAACCGTTGCTGCCGCCGAACACCGCTCCCAGCGCCGCAACCGCGTGGCCGCGCGCGAAAGACTAGCCGCAGTTTTGCGCGCCTCACTAGCCCCGCCCCGACTGCGCCGTCCCACCAAGCCCAGTCGCGCAGCTAAAATGCGCCGCCTGGCAGACAAAAAGAAACGTTCCGAGCTCAAAGCGGGGCGCCGTCGTCCTGGCATGGAGTAAGCAGCCTAGGCGAACAAGGCAGGGCGCCCCTAACGGGCCTGGATTCATCGCCTGATCCCAGCATTACAACAAAGAACACCCCTACAGCGTGCTGGGCTGGCTCGCACCCAACCAATACGCACGCCAAAGGGCACAACAACCAGAAAGGAGTCGCTGATGCCAGCAAAACCCCAAATCATCGCCGACCCCCAGACTAACCGTGGGACCGCCTTCACTGTCGAAGAGCGCAAGCGCTTCGGGCTGATGGGTCGTCTTCCCGCAGCTGTCGAAACACTCGAACAACAGGCCGCACGCGCCTACAAGCAAGTGTGTCGACTCGACGACAACCTCGACAAGTACATCTACCTCGAACAGTTGCACGACCGCAATGAGACGCTGTACTACAAGGTGATCATCGACCACATCGCCGAACTTCTACCCATTATCTACGATCCGACCATCGGCGAGGCCATCAAGAAGTGGTCCGCAGACTACCGCCGCTCGCGCGCCGTCTACCTGTCCGTGGATCGAGTCGAGGATGTGCGGCCCACGTTTGAAGGCCTTGGCCTCGGCCCCGATGACGTCGACCTCCTGGTCGTCTCCGACGCCGAACAGATCCTCGGCATCGGCGACTGGGGTGTGAACGGCACCGACATCTCCGTCGGCAAGCTCGCCGTCTACACAGCCGCAGCCGGTATTGACCCCTCGCGCGTCATCGCGGTCAACCTCGACGTCGGCACCGACAACGAGGAACTGCTCAACGACCCCGATTACCTCGGCAACCGCCATGGTCGCGTGCGTGGAGAACGTTACGACGCCCTCGTCAATGAGTACTTGAGCGTCACATCCGAGCTGTATCCGCGCGCACTCCTGCACTTCGAAGACTTCGGCGCCTCGAACGCACGCCGCATCCTGGTTAACAACCGGGATAAGTACCGCATCTTCAACGACGATATGCAGGGCACCGGAGCAATCGTCATCTCCGCTGTCATCGCGGGCATGAAGACCAATGGCACGACCTTCGCGGACCAGCGCCTCCTTGTCTACGGCGCGGGCACCGCAGGAACCGGCATGGCCGACCAGATTCACGCGGGCATGGTGCGCGCGGGGCTAACCCCCGAGCAGGCGAAGGATCGCATCTGGCTGATTGACCGCGCCGGACTGGTGACCGACGACATGGAGGGGCTGCCCGATTACCAGGCTGCCTACGCGCGCAGCGCCTCCGAGGTCGCCGACTGGGAGCGCAAGGACGGTGCGATCGGCCTGCTGGAGACCGTGCGCCGCGTCCACCCGACGATCCTGATCGGAACGTCGACGGATCACGGTGCCTTTACGCAGGATGTCATCGAGTCTTTGAGCGAGGGGTGCGAGCGGCCCATCGTCCTGCCTTTGTCGAATCCGACGGAGAAGATTGAGGCTATGCCGCAGGACATCATCGCCTGGTCCAAGGGGCGCGCGCTGGTGGCCACGGGCATTCCGATCCTTCCCTTCGACTATGAGGGGACGACTTTCCACATTGGGCAGGGCAACAACTCGTTGCTGTACCCGGGCCTGGGGCTTGGAACGATTGTGTCCGGTGCCCCTCACGTGACCGATGCGATGATTCTGGCCGCTGCCGAGGCCGTGGCCAGTCAGGTGACGTCGCACGAGCTGGGTGCGTCCCTCCTGCCGCCGGTGGATCACTTGCGTGCGTCGTCGGCGACTGTCGCGGTTGCCGTCGTCCGTCAGGCTATCG
>ERZ773265.460-NODE-460-length-25607-cov-84.810700_pt1 | contig 25607 bp, 19 predicted proteins | sample MGYA00580512_ERZ773265 | MGnify/ENA primary metagenome ERZ773265 (study PRJEB29015, sample SAMEA2738169) | human oral metagenome | biome: human oral; feature: human-associated habitat; material: saliva | place: China | collected 2183 ... | reverse complement strand
CAAAGTCGCTGACCTCAACCTCGGGTGCCGGCTCGTCGCCGCGGTGCACCTCAACGAGGGTGTCAATGACCTGCTTCGGCGCGATCTCGTGCTCACCAATCGCACGGTACAGCGACGCCACATCATTCTTGTGCAGCAGCTGAGCCACCTGAGTCATAATCTCCGGGCTCATCATCTTCTGCAGCGGCAGCTCACTGTTACGCATGCTCTTGGTGAGCATCTCGCGGCCGGCGAGCAGCGCCTCCAGGCGGCGTTCCTTCGCGAAGTACTGGCGAATCTTCGTGCGAGCGCGCGAGGAACGAACGAACTTCAACCAGTCCTCGCTGGGTCCGGCGTCCTCGTTCTTCGTGGTCATAATCTCCACGGTCGCGCCGGTAGGCAGGACCGTGTGCAGCGGCACGAGGCGGCCGTTGACCTTCGCGCCGACCGTGCGGTCGCCGACTTCACTGTGGATGGCGTAGGCGAAGTCCACGGGGGTGGAGCCGTTGGGCAGGGCGATTGCCTCACCGTTGGGGGTGAGCACCACGATTTCGTCGGTGTCGAGGGTGTCAGCGAGCGACTCATAGAACTTCTCCGACTCCGGGTTGGAGTTCGAAATCTCCGCAATAGACTGCAGGATGCCGACGTTCATCATCGCCGAGGTCTGGGTGCTCGGCTCCTTCGGGTCCTTCGCGGGCGCACCGCCACGAGCTGCGACCTTCTCGCCGCGCGATGCCGCCTTGTAGCGCCAGTGCGCAGCCACACCGTACTCAGCTTCTTCGTGCATCTTGTAGGTGCGGATCTGAATCTCAAGCGGCAGGTTGCCCGGACCGTACACGGTCAGGTGCAGCGACTGGTAGTTGTTATTCTTCGGGTTCTTAATGTAGTCCTTGAAACGGCCAGTCATCGACGGCCACAGGGACAGCACGTGGCCGAGCACGGTGTAGCATTCCGCCTCTTCCTCAACCATGATGCGCACGGCGAGGATGTCATTAATCTCGTCGAAGCTGCGGCCCTTCGTCTTCATCTTCTGATGAATCGAATAGTAGTGCTTCGGGCGGCCGGTCACGGTCGCCTCAATGCCGACCTGTGCCAGGCGCTCCTTAATCTTGGTGCGCGCCTCGTTCAGGAACTTTTCGAGGGCGGGGGTGCGTTCGCCGACCATGCGCACCATCTCAGCGTAAATTTCCGGGCTCATGGCGGCGAAGGACAGGTCCTCCAGCTCCCACTTGATTGTGTTCAGGCCCAGGCGGTGCGCGAGCGGCGCGTAAATTTTCAGGGTCTCTTCTGCCTTCTTCGCGGCAGAAGCCTGCGGCACAAAGCGCCAGGTGCGGGCGTTGTGCAGGCGGTCGGCAAGCTTGATGAGCAGCACGCGGATGTCCTTGCTCATGGACAGCACGAGCTTACGAATCGTCTCGATGGAGGCGTTCTCTCCGTACGTCATCTTGTCCAGCTTGGTCACGCCGTCGACCAGGTAGGCGACCTCCTCACCGAACTCTTCGGTGAGCTGCTCCATCGTGTAGTCGGTGTCTTCCACGGTGTCGTGTAGCAGGCCGGCGGCGAGCACGGGGCCGGTCGCGCCCATCTCCGCAAGAATTGCGGTCACAGCCACCGGGTGGGTAATGTACGGGTCACCACTCTTACGCTTCTGACCCTCGTGGCAGCGGTTCGCCACCTCGTAGGCGCGCTGCAGCACCTGAATGTCCTCATCTGGGTGGTAGCGGCGCACGGCACGTACGACCGGCGCAATCATCGGGGAGAAACGGATGGTACCGCCGTGCGAGTCGGAGGCTTCCATCTTGCTGCTGCGGCTACCGAAGACCAGGCGGTTGGGCACACGTCCGCCAGCAGCCATGACGCGGTGCGAGCCGCGCTTCCTCTTCGCATCAGACGAATCAGTTTCAGGCAGAGGAATCGGGCCAGCGGGCCGAACCGCGGGCTTCTCGGCGGTCCCTGCAGGGTTCTCAGCGTTAGCGTTCACGGCAGGTTCTGCACTCATTCCAGGCTCCTTCGGGCTCAAGATAATCAGCCGCACACTCAGGTTCCTCATCATTGAGGGCTATACCGGCCAAACCAGCTATCAGCAGGCTCAAACGCGAGCGCACAGTATCTTCACTTCTTATCCTACCCAGCGGTCTGGAACGCGCCAAACTATGCGACGTTTTAACACGCCCGAGCGCGTTTTCTGAGCAAATATCCGGGTGGATGCACGGGCACGCTAAAGGGGAGCCGACACCTTTCGGTATCGACTCCCCTATCGTTAGCAACGCCAGTAGCGCTGGCGGAACGCTGGCTAACCGTTCAAGTTCACGCGGTGAATCTCAATGGTTGCACGTGCCGGCTTCTTAGCGGGCTTCTCGGTTGCTTTCTCGTCCTCGGTCGCCCTGTCAGCAGACTCCTCAGACTTCGCAGCCTTCTCAGCCTCGGCGGACTCCTCCGAAGAGTCGCCCTCAGCCTCGTCAGCCTCGTCAGCGTCCTTGAAGTTGCCGCTCTCCACCTTCGCGGTGTGCTCACGAATCTGAGCCTCACCCAAACGCAGCGAAGCATACAGCGGCGCAGACACGAACAGCGTACCGAACATGCCCACCAGAATACCCACGAACAGCGACAGGGACAGGTCCTGCAGAGTACCCGCACCCAGGATGAACGCACCAATGAACAAGATTGCGCCCACCGGCAGAACACCCACAATAGCGGTGTTAATCGAACGGACCAGAGTCTGGTTCACCGCCAGGTTAATCTGCTCGGCAAAGATTGTGTCGCGGCGTTCCAGCACATCCTCGGTGTTCTCACGGATCTTATCGAACACCACCACCGAGTCGTACAGCGAGTAGCTCAGAATCGTCAAGAAACCAATAATTGCACTCGGAGTAATCTCGAAGCCGAACGCGGCGTACAGGCCAACCGTCACCACCACGGTGAAGAACAGACCCGCAATAGACGCCAGCGACATCTTCCAGGTGCGGAAGTAGAACGCCATACCAATCAGCGCAAGCACCACAAACGCGACCAGACCCCAGAACGCCTGACGGGTCACATCCGCACCCCAGGTCGGGCCCACGAACGAAGAGGTCACGTCACTCTCAGAGACGCCGTAACCCTCCTGCAGAGCCGCCTTCACCTGCAGAGTCTCATCATCGCTGAGCTTGCTCATCTGGGCACGAATCGTACCCGGCGCAATATTGGTCACGCGAACATCCGAAGCGTCCTTCGCCTTCTCGTGAATAATGCGCTCACCCGTAGCAGTATCAACGTGCGCGGTCTTCGAGACCACGAACTCCGAACCGCCACGGAAATCAATACCCAGGTTGAAGCCGCCACCAACAGCCGGAATCAGAACCGAAACCGCCATCAGCACAGTAGCCAGCACCAGCCACAGGCGGCGCTTACCCACGAAGGGGTACGAGCGGGCACCCGAATGCAGGTCATTACCGAAGCGGGCAAAAGCATTAGGTTTCACATCGGTAGCCATGCTTAGCTCTCCTTCTTCTCATCAGAAGCAGACTCGTCAGCCTCAGCGGCAGCACGCTCTGCACGGCGACGCTCAGCAATGCTCAGCTGCTTCTCCTCCGGGGTGCGGAGGCGACCGGCACCACGGTACAGCGGCGTAGCGCCCAGCGACTCAGGCGACAAGCCCGAGTGGCGGTGCCCCTCACCGAAGTAACGAGTATTCGCCAGCAGAGTCAGCATCGGATGGGTGAACAGGTACACGACCACAAGGTCAGCAATCGCAGTCAAACCAAGGGTGAACGCAAAACCCTTCACCGAACCAACCGACACCACGTACAGCACCACAGCAGCCAGCAGGTTCACAGCCTTCGACGCCAAAATAGTGCGGGATGCACGCTGCCAACCGTGGTTCACCGCCGACGGGATCGTGCGGCCCGCACGAATCTCATCACGGATACGCTCAAAGTAGACGATGAACGAGTCAGCCGTAGCACCAATCGCCACAATCAGACCCGCCACACCAGCCAGGGACAGGCGGTAGTTCAACGCCCAACCCAGCAGCGCAATCGCCTCATACGAAATGATGCCAGCCACAACCAGCGACATCATCGTGACAAAGCCCAGCAGACGGTACTGGAACAGCGAGTAGACAAACACCAGCAGCAGACCAATCAGGCCGGTCAGCAGACCCACACGCAGCTGCTCCGAACCCAGGGTCGCAGAAATCTGCTGCTCCGACTGGATCGTGAAGCTAATCGGCAGGGCACCGTACTTGAGCTGATCGGCGAGAGCCTTCGCCTCCTGCTCAGTGAAGTTACCGGTAATCTGCGGCTTACCATCAGAAATCACAGCCTGCGACACCGGGGAAGACAGCACCTTGCCGTCCAGCAGAATCGCGAAGCGGGCACGCGGATCATGTGCGTTCTGCGCACGAATCGCGTTCAGGCGAGAAGTAATGTTCTGGAACTTCTCACGAGCCTCATCGTTGAACTGAATGTTCACAGCCCAACGGCCCGTAGTCACGCCCTGGCCGCTCGTCTCCTGCGAGTGGCTTGCGGTAGAAATATCGCTACCGCTCAGCTCCACAGGACCCAGAATGTACTTCTCCTGACCGTCAGTGGAGCACGCCACCATCGGCTTAGTCGGGTCCGCACTATCGGCGTCCTCATTGCGTGCCGCGGTGCAGTCCTTCGCCTCGTACTGCTTGTACAGATCCGCAGTAATCCAGTTACGGTCTGAACCATTAGTCGGCTCCGCAGACGGCTTGGGCAGCTTATCGTCCGCAGTGCGGGCATCCTCAGCCACCGCAGTACCGGCACCAGAAAGCAGCACCGGGCGGAACGTCATATTTGCTGACGCCTGAATCAGCTGACGAGTCTCAGCGCTAATCGTTCCGGGAACCGAAACAACCACGTTATTACCCGAGCCGAAGGAGGTGGTAACCTCTGCCTCCGAAACGCCGGCACCATCAACGCGCTGACGAATAATCTCAACCGCCTGGTTCAACTGCTCCTGGGAGACGTTCTCATCCGAAGAGCCATTGACCTTCGGAGAAAGAATCATCTGAGTACCACCCGAAAGGTCCAGGGCGAGCTTCGGTGCCCAAGAACCTCCCGAATAGGTGCTGCCGAAAATACCGGCAGCCATAACAACCATGAGCAGGACCATCGAGAGGAGCGCCCCTCGCGCGGCTGCAAGCGGTGAACGCTTAGCCATAATGTTCCTTCTTCGTGTGAATAGTATTGAGTGTTCTACAGATTCCGTAACGCGAAAACCCGACGCCGCTCACTGGGCGCCGGGCTCATACGCGCTGAATTACTTAGCAGTATCAGAAGAGGTATCGGAAGCGGGAGCTTCGGATGCGGTAGCCTCGTACGCGTCCTCGGTCAGGGGCGCTGCGGGGGCTTCATCCTCAACAAGGTTCAGGATCGCGTTCATGGACGCAGTAATCACAACGCCCTCTGCAATCTGAAGCTGCAGCTTGTTGTTCTCAAAGTCAGTGCTGACAACGGTGCCGTAGACGCCGGAAGCAGTCATCACCTGATCACCGGGGACGAGCGCACGTCGCATTGCCTGCAGCTCCTCCACCTGCTTACGCTGACGCTTCTGGGCGGAGAACATCATCCATGCCAGCAGCGCCATCATGGCGATCATAATCAGGAGGTTAAAATCCATGGTCTCACTTTCACATCCGCACCCGTGCCGCTCACCGCGAGGGTTGAGCGTACCAGAAGGTGTGGAATCGTAGATACAGTACGTATCCATCCTACGCGAGAGCATGAGCTTTAGTGACCCGAACCAGCGTTTTTGTGAGGTTAACCTGAGTTTTGGACTCTCTCGGCGTAATTTTATGTCACTGACAAAGACCGACAGAGCCCGCTGGAGCCCAATGGAACCCGACAGCGCCTGCAGAACCGGTAGAAAAGCTGCCGCGCCTGCAGAAGAGCTACCGCCCTGCAGAAACCGGGGTACAGAGAAGCCCGCGGGAGGCGGATACCTCCCACGGGCTACTACAACAGTGTTATCAGCTGGTGCGGGGCTAGAGCTGATACGAATCTAGAGCTGATGCGGATCTAGAGCTGAATCTCCGACGCTTCCAAGCCGAGGTGCTCCCACGCCGCGGGCAGAGCCACACGACCGCGCGGGGTACGACCGATCAGGCCCTCACGCACCAGGTACGGTTCGGCAACCGTCTCCACGGTCTCAGTCTCTTCACCCACCGCAATGGCGAGGGTGGACAGACCCACCGGACCGCCGCCGAACTTGTGAATCAGCGCCTCCAGCACGGCGCGGTCCAGGCGGTCCAGGCCGCGCGAATCCACCTCGTACATGTCCAGCGCGGTTGCGGCATCGGTCGCATTGATGCGGTCCACGCCGTTCACCAGCGCCCAGTCACGCACACGACGCAGTAGGCGGTTCGCAATACGCGGCGTGCCGCGGGAACGACCGGCAATCTCCGTGAAACCCTCGGAGGTAATCTGCATGTCCATCAGACCCGCGCTGCGGCGCAGCACCAGCTCAAGCTCCTCCACCGAGTAGAACTCCAGGTGACCGGTAAAACCGAAACGGTCACGCAGAGGACCGGGCAGCAGACCCGCACGGGTCGTCGCACCCACGAGGGTGAACTGTGGCAGCTCTAGCGGAATGGAGGTCGCACCCGCACCCTTACCGACCACAATGTCCACACGGAAATCTTCCATCGCCATGTAGAGCATTTCTTCAGCAGGGCGGCTCATACGGTGAATCTCATCCAGGAACAATACCTCACCGGGAGTCAGCGAAGACAGAATCGCCGCCAAATCACCCGAATGCTGAATCGCCGGGCCGGAGGTGATGCGCAGCGGCGCCTCCATCTCTGCCGCAATAATCATCGCGAGAGTGGTCTTACCCAGACCGGGAGGGCCCGACAGCAGCACGTGGTCGGCGCTACGGCCGCGCATCTTCGAAGCCTCCAGCACCAGGGACAGCTGCTGACGCACACGGCGCTGACCCACAAAGTCGTCCAGGGACTTAGGGCGCAGTGCCGCCTCAATCATCTTCTCTTCAGGCTCTTCTTCCATCGCCACCAGGCGCTGGGCGGGAGCTGAAGACGCCTGAGTGCCGGGCACCTGACCGGGAAAATACCCGCCGGAAACCAGGGACGCCGCGGGCTGCGGCTCATAGGGATTCTGGCTCATAGAATTCTTCTTTCACAAAAGTTTGAGTGGGATACATCGAACAGGGCGCGCCGCTTAATGGCGGCCCACCGTGTTCTGAGTACCCAAGGAGGCGAGCACACCGCGCAGAGCCACACCCACCGGCTCAGTCTCTGCGGCAGGGTTGTGCTGCACGTAAGCGTCAATAGCGGCGGAAGCGTCCTTCTCGCTCCAGCCCAGAGAGGTGAGAGCGTCAAGCACCTGCGGCTTCCAGACAATGCCCTGGCTCAGCGGCAGCTCATCGGTCTGGCCATCGCTGAGAATCAGCTTACCGGCAAGCTCCAGCACAATACGGCGGGCACCCTTCGGGCCAATACCGGGAACCTTCGTGAACGCCTTATCGTCACCGGTCGCCACGGCGCGCTCCACCTCAGCGGCAGTGTGAACACTCAACACCGCCAGAGCAATACGCGGACCAATACCGGAAACCGAAAGCATCATATCGAACACTTCACGCTCGGCAGGCTCCGAAAAACCGTACAGAGTCATCGACTCTTCACGCACAATCATGGTGGTCAGCACGGTAGCTTCCTCACCGGTGCGCAGCTTGGAGAGAGTACGCGCGGTAGCGTACACGAGCATGCCGAAACCGTTCACGTTAATCACCGCATGATCAAGGCCCACCTGAGCCACACGACCGGTCAGGGATGCAATCATTTCTCTCCACCTTTCAACACCGCGCCCAGGATTGGGGCTCGCGGCAGTGTGAGGGCACCGGGAACTCCGGCACCCACAGAACGCACTCCCCCAGTTCAACGGGGAGACACTACAAGTATATTAGAATATTTCTTCTGAAATCAAGCATATATTCGAACTTCTTAGCGAATACATGCGAGCCAACAGGAGACGGCACACAAGCCCACGAATGCGCCTCTAGCGGCGAGCACGCGCCTCCGCCTCCATCCAGGCACGCTGCGCCGGAGTCAACGACCCGCCACGAGGCGCCTGCGCCGGGCGTGAACCCTGGTGAGTCTGTGTCTGAGCGGACATATTAATGCCCGAACCGATGCCGCCGCCACGCCAGCCGTGACAGATCGCAATCGCCAGGGCATCGGCAGCATCGGCGGGCTTCGGCATGGAATCCAGCCCCAAAATGCGGGTCACCATGCGACCCACCGAAGCCTTATCGGCGCGGCCGCTACCGGTCACCGCCGCCTTCACCTCCGAAGGGGTATGGAAGAACACCGGCACGCCGCGCATTGCCGCCGCAGAAATCACCGCGCCCGAAGCGTGCGCCGTACCAATCACCGTGTTCACCTGCTCCTGCGCGAAGATACGCTCAATCGCCAGGGCATCCGGCTTATAGGTGTCGAGCCAGTGGGAGGCGGCGTTGAAAATCCAGAGAATACGCTGGTCCAGGGACTCCGCCGGGATCGTGCCGGCAACACCCACGTTCACGAAGTGCGCCTTACGGTCGGCGGTCATATCGAGCATGGAGAAACCGCAGCGGGTCAGACCAGGGTCAACACCCATGATGCGGGTTGCACCCGGCACACGTTCCACGGCGGTGGCGGTACGGTTCTCACGCATGCTATCGCGTGCGGCAGGTTGAGCGGCGGCCATCATCTCCCCTTTCAACAAACTCCCTACAGAATCTCTAGATTCTAGCCCTTCAGAATCCTAGCACCCGGCACCGGGGTGTGCCACGAGCACGGTCGCTACAAGAGTAGTCACCACAAGCGCGGTCACCGCGTGAACAGTCACCGCGTGTCCCGCGAAAAGTACCCGGCGTATCCCCAAAATAGCCCCAGACGCTAAGAAGCCACTCCCCCAACCAGCCACCCTACGGCGGCTCGGTTAAAGGAGCGGCTTCTTCAAGCATCAGATATCAGAACCCGAGTGATTACTCAGCTATGATTACTCGGCTTCCAGCTCTGCCATGACCTCAGCAGAAACGTTAGCGTTCGAGTAGACGTTCTGAACGTCGTCGAGCTCTTCAATAGCGTCTGCCAGCTTCATGAACTTCTTAGCACCCTCAGCGTCCAGGTCAACCTGCATGGTCGGGCGGAAGACCGGGTCGTCGTTGTTGTACTCCAGGCCAGCCTCGTCCAGTGCCTTACGGATCTCGGGCAGGTCGGTCGCTGCGGACACAACGGTGAAGATATCGCCCTCGTCCAGAACCTCTTCGGCGCCTGCATCCAGAACAGCCATCAGAACGTCGTCCTCGGTCAGACCGTCAGTCTTGGTGACCTCAGCAACGCCCTTACGCTCGAACAGGAACGCAACCGAACCCTGGTCAGCCATGGTGCCGCCATTACGGGTCACAGCCAGGCGAACCTCAGACGCTGCACGGTTACGGTTATCGGTCAGACACTCAATGTACAGAGCGGTACCCTGCGGGCCGCGTGCTTCGTACATGATTTCGGTGTAGTCAATGGTCTCACCGGTCAGGCCAGCGCCACGCTTGATTGCGCGGTCAATGTTGTCGTTAGGAACGGAGTTCTTCTTCGCCTTCGACACAGCCAGGTCAAGAGCGGGGTTACCAGCAATATCAGCGCCGCCCATACGTGCTGCAACTTCAATTGCCTTAATGAACTTCGCGAAAGCCTTCGCGCGCTTAGCGTCGATAGCAGCCTTCTTGTGCTTAGTAGTCGCCCATTTAGAGTGACCGGACATTCGTATCTCCCTTAGTCAAAACCTCTGCACGGACACGGCGAAACGCCCCGCGCACTGTACTATAACTCAATCAACTATACCGTAGCGGAGGCGCACACCACCTCAAAAAGTGCACGCCACCGCCCGGAATAGGATGCTAGCGGGGGCGGGACGCAGCCGAAGCGCGTGCCTTCTCCACCAGCGAGTCGTCAATCGTGTTCGGCGTGAACTCGCCAAACTTACGCTTAGCCGCCTGCTCAATCAGGTAGTCCGAAATCTTCGGGTTCTTCGGCAGCAGCGAACCGTGCAGGTAGGTGCCAATCACGTTGTGCACACGCGCACCCTCGTACGCATCGGTCACGTTGTTGCCCTCACCCTTGGTGACGGTAGCCAGCGGGGTGCAGCCGGAACCCAGGTAGGTCAGGCCCGAGTGGTTTTCAAAACCAATCACGGTGCCGAACTCTTCAGACTCCTCAACAATGTTGCCGATCAGTCGGTCATCGCCGCCGACCGTGTGCGCATCAAAAATGCCGATACCCTTCAGCACCTCACCCTCACGGGTGCGGAATTCCTTGCCGAACAGCTGGTACAGACCACAAATGACGAGCATGGGCACACCAGCCTCAGCCAGCGAGCGCAGCGTGTCACCGTTCGCGTGCAGGTCATCCTGAATCACGGACTGGCCCGAGTCCTGGCCGCCGCCACCCAGAATGATGTCAACATCTTCCGGGAAAGGCTGACCGGGGTTGTGGTCCAGAATCTGCACGTCAAAGCCGTGCGCCTGCGCGCGACGAGCCAACGCCAGAGTGTTACCCCAGTCGCCGTAAATATTCATGTCGAGCGGGTACAACTGCAGAATACGCAGAGTCTTACCGTTATTGGGGCCGGAGGCGGGGGTGCCCTCAAAAGTGTGAGTTGCCGTCATTAGGAGACCCTCTCAACGTCAGTAATCTTTGCGAGCTCTTCACGCAGAGCCAGCATTGCGGTGTAGGTGCAGAAAATACGCATGGGCGCGTTACCGCTGGAGGCAATGAAGCCCTTGAGCGCATCGGCGAGGTTCTCGTTGACCTCGTCAACCTTCACGCCGTCATGCTCCAGGCGTAGCGCCATATCCCAGGCACGCACACCCGAAACCATCTGCACGCCGGTCTTCTTCAAGCTGTCGAAGTCAACATCCCACAGCCAGGACACGTCACGACCGTCAGCGTACTGGTCGTTAATCGTGATCATGGTGGCATAGTCGTCAGCGTTCGCGCTCGCCAGGGACAGGCGGAAACCGCTCGGGTTCTTCACCAGCAGCAGCTGCAGCGGGCGGCCGTTCACGTTCAGGGTCTCACCGCGACCGAAGGCGGGGGTAATCTTCGCCAGCTCCGCGATGAGCTTATCTTCGTTGAGCTTCTCGCCCATGACGGCGCGGGTCAGCGCCATAGCGCCAGCCGCGTTGAAGATGTTGTAAATGCCGTAGAGGTTGATCTCGCCGACTCGCTCCACACCCGCCAGGTCGAAAGTTGCGGAGGTGCCGGAGAACGCGGTCAGGGTAACGTCTGCCTCAGGCAGGGTTGCCTTCGCGACGGTGCCGCCGCGCATCTCATCATCCGAGGGGAAGTACGAGCGCAGGGACTCATCCAGGCCGTAATACTTGACGGTCACGCCAGGCTGCACGTTCTCAGCGAGGGAACGGATACGCGGGTCCTCACGGTTGAGCACCACGGTGCCGGTGGTTGCGGAGGCGACGGTCGCCAGCATGCGGCGGGTCGTGTCAATCTCACCGAAGCGGTCCAGCTGGTCACGCAGAACGTTCAACAGCAGAGCGTAATCGGGCTTGACGGCCTTCACGAAGTGCACGGCGTGCGCCTCGTCCAGCTCAAGCACAGCGATATCAGCATCAAGCTTGCCGCCGAGGGTCATCTCGCCCAGCAGTGCCGCGGCAACACCGCGCACAAAGTTCGAACCGGTGCGGTTAGTGAAAACCTTCAAACCCTGAGCTTCAAGCAGCTGCACAGCCATCTTCGTGGTAGTGGTCTTACCGTTCGTGCCGGAGACAACAACCACGCCGTAGGGCAGCTTCGCGAGCTCTTCAGCGACGAAGTCGGGGTGCAATTTTTCCATGACAAGGCCGGGGAAGGCGGAGCCGCCGCCGCGAAGCTTAGTCGCGGCGCGTACGCCCTGGCCGAGAAGACGAATGAGGGGTTTGGACATGCTTACCATTTTAGTACACGCACGCCAGCGGCTGAATGGCCCGCCGGGCTCGTTCGCTCATGCCGGACGGGGCGGGGTTACTGGGGTTTTTGAGCGGCGTGCCATTTCTAGAGGGCTTCTCCCCTGCCCCTCACCGGCGGCACATTAAGAAGAGCAAGCCCACTTAGAACAGCGAACCCTGCACCCTCACCCGCGTGAACTCCTGCGCCGGCTCCACCAGCACGTTCCGCCACGCGGCAGTATTCACCAGGAACGCCGCGTCAGCATCGCCGGTGTGGGCGCTCAAAAACTGACCCGCCGCGCCCGTGCAGAAGAAGCCAGCCGCCCCGCTCTCGGTTCCGGGAGCACCCAGACCAGAATCACACGGCGCCAGCGGTTCGGGCGATTGCGCGCGCAGAGCGGCATACGGGCGGTTCATGGCGAGCGACGGAATCCACGGCTCATCCAGGGCGGTGAGCGGCACCTCCGGGTCGGTGCGTGCCAGTTCGGCGAGTGCTTCGCGGGCGCGGGCAACCGCCTCCTGATGGGCAACACGAAGCTGCGCACCGGGCAGCGGGTTCGTCCAGGCGCGGTACTTGCTCGCCACCTGCTTGACCTGCGGAATCTTCGCGAGAGCGGTCACGGCGTCCTCAGCGCGGCGAATGGCAAGCCCGTCGGGTGCGAGCGCAATGTAGGTGGCGGTGGCGACCGCCTGCTCATCCAGGCGGCGCGGGGTCGAATGCAGGGAGCTCGTGCCGACCTTGTGCGTGCCGTCCGGGAAGGTTGCGATGTAGAGACGATGCTCCAGCATGGCGTATGCACGCATGGATTCGGTGAGCGTTCCGGGGTATAGGTGCGCGCTGTGCAGGGCGGTAAATTCATCGCGGGCGGTGCAGCGCGGGCACTGCTGGCCACGCTGGATGCGGGTGCCTTCAGGGCAGGGTACGCGGCGGATTCCCGCGGATTCGGGGGCGGCGTCATTGCTCGTGCCGGTGGTGTAGCCGGCGCAGTAGCGGTAGAGTTCCCCCTCGCTATCGCGCGGAATACGCAGCCCCAGGTAGGCGCCGGGGGGCAACGGAATCTGGATGCGAACCCCGCTCGGAACGCCACGCTGCGCGGGGCTGCTTTCCTGGGTGGGGGCGCTCTCCCCCGCCGATTGAGATACCCGGTGATGAGCTCCTGCAGCGACCCCGCCGGGCACAAAGGGTTCAACCTCAATGAGCGGGCGGCGGTTGGACCAGCGGATCTGCCTCCAGATGAGTAGCTGCGGCGCGCAGGCATTATTACCGGCGGCGGGCGCAGCAGCAAACTCGTCGAAAGCAGTCTCAAGCAGGTTGGGGTAGTCCATAGCATTCCACTCTAGCGGGTCTGGTACATCTAGTGCTGGCAAATCTAGCGGGTCTGGCGGGTTCGTGGCACGACCGGCGCGCTCGCCCCACACGCATCTGCCACGCGCATCCGCAGAACACAAAAAGAGGCCAGCGTCCTTCACGCTGATCCGCACCCCTCGCAGTGTTGCCGTGCGTTCACGCACGACGGGGTGGGTTCTCAGCTGAGGCGCTGACCTCTGTGGTTGAGGCAGGGCGCTTACCCTGCCAAGCCCGAAAGCGATCGGTGACCGCTATTTTTCGGTGAGCTATGCGGTGTTCATGGAAGCCGGAAGCTTCCCCGCAGCGTCGCTGCATTTAAAACTTTGCCATATCCAATGGACATAACATCATTCAAATACGCATCGACCGCCTAATCTGCGCATTTATGACGCAGAATTTCTGTGCACTAGCTGGCAAATTGAAGCAATTAGTGCAAAATTTCAAAATCACCAAGCCGCTCAGCCGGACTATCTGACGGATGAGCCACGCCATCTAGCTGAGGCGGGCAAACCCCTCCGCGATGGCCACACGCATATCGTCCAGCGTGCGGGACATGGTCTTGGTGTGAGCGATAATCGGCAGGAAGTTCGTATCCCCACTCCAGCGCGGCAGAATGTGCTGATGCAGGTGATCAGCAATGCCCGCGCCGCCCACCTTGCCCTGATTCATGCCAATGTTGAAGCCGTCATTATGCGACACCTCGCGCAGAACCTTCATGGCGAGCTGGGTCAGCTGCGCAATCTCCATGGTTTCTGCCTCGGTCGCATCATCGTAGAACGGGATGTGACGATACGGGCAGACCAGCAGGTGACCGGGGTTGTACGGATAGAGGTTGAGAATCACGAAGGCATGCTCGCCGCGGTACACAATCAGCGACTCCTCGTCACTGCGGCTGGGCGCAGTGCAGAAGGGGCAGGTCTTCTCGGTGTAGTCCTTCTGGCCACCGCTCACGTAGGCGGTGCGGTGAGGGGTCCACAGGCGCTGGAACTGGTCCGGCGCGCCGGGCAGCTCGAAGGAATCCTGCACCGAGGCTGCGGTGCCGTGCTCGGGGGTCGTGTTCTCGCTCATAGTCCCATTCTATAGCCCACACGCGGCAACGGGAACGCCCCGCCCATCATGCGTGCCAGATATGAGATGGCTCCCCCGGCAGCACGCTTAGCTGTGCTGCTTTTCCAGGCGAATGATGCGGGTCGCACCCTCATAGGTCATGGGGAAGCTCAGCACGCCGTCCTCCATGGTGAATTCCTTAGTTTCCTTATCGGAGGCGTAGGGTGCGCGGGCCAGCTTCGCACGATCCACGTGCGAAACGTAGCTGAAGCTGCCGGTCTTCGCCTCGAAAGTGCCAACCCAGAAGGGGGTTGCCAGCTCTTCGTGGTTCAGGTGGTAGGTGACCTCGATAATGCCGTCGTGAATGACGGCATCCATGTAGTTCTCAAGGTTGGTGGAGTCCTGCTGAACCCAGGTGCCGTCCATGATTTTCTGCGAGCGCGCAACGGCTGCCGAGGAAGGCATGGGCGACGCGGTGTATGCGGCAGGCTCCTGAGCATCCGGCGTATAGCTACCGGCACCCGCCGGCGCGGGGGTCTCAGTGGGCTGGGTTGCGGTCGGGTGAATCGACGGGTCATGCGAGGCGATAACCGCCGCCTTAATTCCGGTGCTGTCGTCGCCGGGGGCGGGAACGGCACTGGGCTCGACGGTTTCAAAAGCTGCGGGGTCAACAACCGCACTTGCGGAGGCGTTATTCGGTGCGGATGCGCACGCGGTGAGGGAGAGCGCGCCGAGTAGTGCGAGCGCGCCCAGAGTGGACTTAGGTACCACGAAAGTGTCCTAACAGAGTTATGTGTTTGAGTGAGTTTGTGAGTTGAGTGGTGCCTCCCCGTGAGTGAGGTGGGGATACGACGACACCCCGTAGCGCATTGAGGCTACAGGGCGTTCGATAACCGGCACGGTAGATAGTTTATAGGCTCTGGCTAGGAGTTTCACCAGTAGCGGTCATTTTTAAAAGATAGTTTGGTCACATTAGACCTTAAGTTGAGGGGTTTTTCGCGCACACGAGCCCCGATTTGCACTCCGCGCGGGCTAATTTTGCCTCGACAAGGCGAAATATCTCGCACGGTGGCGTGGGCGGCGGCTTTCTTGCTTTCGTCTTGCCTTCGTCTTGCCTTCGCGTGGGCTCGGCGCCCAAACCCACCGCTTCAATAGGTACGCGGTGTGGGTTTGAGCGCCGAACCTCAACCAAACTGTTATATCTGCGCTGCTATCTGCGCTACCGCAACCGAGCCGCTACAGCCCGGTTACTGTCCGCAGGGTATTTGCGAGCGGACTACTGCTTGCGGGAACGCAGCGAGAACTTCTCGCGAATAATCGTGAAGGTCTGGCGGGTCTCCTCCAGCAGGGCGACCGGCTCCTGCTCGCGCACAGCGACCTCATGAGATGCCGAGGAGTCGGCGGGTTCACCAGCTTGCGCGGCGCCCTGCGCGGTGTTCGAGGTAGCCTCTGCGGAAGCTGCCGCAGCAGCAGGCGCAGTAAAGCCCGCGGCGGCAAAACCGGCGGCACCGAAACCACCAGCACTGAAACCGGCGCGGCGTGCCGCCTCCGCCTCCGAAGGAACCGGGTGCACGCCGTCTTCATCCACGACCTCACGCAACGTGTAGTCGTGGGCTTCACGGCGCGCATACTCACGAGCCAGCAGGGCACGCAACTCAGAAATCTCCTGGCGAAGATCGTCCACGTCAGCCTTGGTGGCGGGGTACTCCTGCTCCTCCCTGCCCCCAATCTTTTCGATAATCCAGCTGGCGAGCGCACCGGTCGCGACCGCGACCATACCCACACCGTACAGCATGACGACCACGGCGATAACCCTGCCGATGCCGGTGATCGGGTAGACGTCGCCGTAACCGACCGTGGCGAGGGTCGTGAACGTCCACCAGTAGGCGGTGGGCAGGTCACGGATCATCGCGCCCGGTTCGGAGGACTCCACCGAATAGATTGCCAGGGCGAACATGATGATGAAGATTGCGGTGTATCCGAAGAGCTTCACCGCCAGCTCTGAGAGCCTCTTATATTGGCGGTTGGTGGTCAGGTGAATCATGGCGAGGAAGCTGACAATACGCCACGCGGGCAGCAGCACAATCGCCAGGTTCATCAGGTTATGCGTGATGAAGTAGAGTCGCCGCGGCGCCAGGTACAGGCGAATGCAGTAGTCGGCGGCGAATAGGCCCCACAGGATCATCTGAATGATGTTGAGGTACCCGTCGTACGGCTCCTGAATACGCGTACTCATGATGGGCGCGGCAAACGCGAGCAGGTACAGCACGGACGCCACGAACATGGGTCGGGAGGAACGCTCCTCCCACGCCGCCAGGTTCTTCTCGCCACGGTACTTGCTGAGCGTGCGGAACAGGCGGGTGCGCGGGGCGCGACGCGGCGGGTCCGTGACGGTGCGGGTGACCGTGCGGATAGTCGTGGTGCGCGTTTCAGGTTCGCCTACGTCAATAATCTCGGCGTCACCATCAGGGCCACCCGGGGAGCCTGCTTTCTGGGTGCCAGCTTTCTGGTCGCCCTTGCCGTGCGGGTGATGCGTGGTGCGGGTGATGCGGCGTTCCTCGCGGTGCGTGCCGTCCGGCGCGTCGGTGGTGGCGTACTCTTCGACGACCTCTTCGTAGTCGTCGTCAGGGTCCAGGTCGGTGGAGTAGACGGAGTGGGTGCTGTCCAGGCGGGCGCTATCAATCTGCACGGCGTCAACCTGTGCCGCCTCCATGCAAGGAGTGGTAGCCTCTGCGGGGGTTGCTTCGGTAGGACTCGCTTCGGCGGGAGCAGTTTCAGATGCGGTATTCTCAGCGGCGGCTTCAGATGCAACAGTTTCAGGGCGCACAGACGCACCCGCCGGGTTGTTCCCCGGAATATTGCCCGAGGTATTGGGTGCTGTGCCGTTCTTTACCGTGTTTTCTACCTGGTTCTGTTCCGCCTTATCCATAGTGTGAATGATACTCCGCGCCGTTGCGTTTGCGTTTCTATTTCTTTGCACGGTGAGCATTTAACCTGACACAATATGTGATGTACCCATCACCTCGGTTGCGCTATCCGGCTGTGTTGTTACTGCCCCGCAGTGTTACTGCCCCGTAGCGTTGCCGACCCGCACATCGGAGTGCCTCATGCCTTCACACACCACCGCTTTCTTCTTCCGCCTGCCGAACTTCCGCCAGTCAGGTTCCCATCAGTCGGGTTCTCGTCAGCAGGGTTCCCGTCAACTGAGCTTCCGCCAGTCGGGTTTCCGTCAGTTGGGCGCGAGCCTCTGCTTCTCCGGTGCGCTCGCTACCGCCCTGGGCGGATGCGCCACCCTGAACTCCTCCCCTTCTGCGTCTGCGGAGGCTTCGTCTGAGCCGACTGCGGCGAGCCACGCGACGGCGCCGGTGATTCAGGATTCTGAGGGTTTCCGCTTGTTTATGGGTCGCGGCATTGTTGAGGAGGCGGTCTTTGAGGGCCCGGCGGCGCCCGCCTCCTATTCGTATGTGGAGTTTGAGCGTCGCGGCGAACCGGAGGGCACGATGAAGGTTTCTGTCTCTGACGGTTCGGGCACGCAGGTTGAGGTGGTTGCTGGCGGTTCGGGTGAGGGTGCGGGCGTGTGGGTTCGTAATACGGCGAGCGCGTCGGCGCCGAGCCCTTCTAGTTCCGGTCTTTCTAGTTCCGGTCTTTCTAGTACCGGCTCTTCTGGTTCCGCTAAGTCTGCCGGTGCGGTGAGTGTGCCGTATAGTTCGGCGCGTGTGACGGCGTCGACGTCGCAGCTGACTGATGATGCGCAGTGGATGGTGTCTGTTCGTGCGGCGGGTGTTGGTTCTTCGGGTGAGTTTGAGGCGCCTGATGGTGTGCCGTTGACGAGTCAGGGCGCGGAGGTTGGCGAGATTCAGATGCAGGGCAGCCGCGGTTTTGTGCACGATACGGTGTCGAGTGGCGGTTCGGTTGCGGTGGAGAACCGTTCGGGTGCGAAGATGACGGTGTATTGTGCGGGTGTGAATCGTAAGGAGCGTAGTGTGCCTGCGGGTGGGCGCGTGTTTGTGGAGGATTTGGGGGTGCGTGCTTCGGCGGGTTCTCCCCTGTTCTGTGGCGTGGTGACTTCTGATAGTACTGCCAGCTGGAATGTTACGACCCTCGGCGGCCGTGCCTAACAGTTCGACGTAGTACCAATAAAGCCTGCACAAGGGAAAACGGGTGCTTCTGGCAACGATTATCTTTTGTATTAGAGGTATATTAAGAACGGACTACCCGCCCTTATTAATCAATGGAGATACACCGATGACCGCTCAGTCGCCTGGTACCACTGAGGTTGAACTTCCCAAGTTCTACGAATTCATTCCCGGCATTCTTGATTATCTGTCTGATTGCATCCCTCGCACCAATAAAGAGATTTATAGCGCTGTAGCGGAGCGCTACCCGCTTTCTGATGAGCAACTGCTACCCTACCTGCCGAACGGCAAGCGTCCCGTTTATGTGGATCGTATTAGTTGGGGTTTGACCTATCTCAAGATGTTCGGTGCGGTTGATTCCCCGCGCCGCGGTCAGCAGGTTATTTCTGACGAAGGATTGAAGCTGATCGAAGCCCATCCTGGGGGCATCCCCGATGATGTCGTCGCACATATCGTTCGTTCCGCCCGCAGCACGCGTGAGCGTTCCCAGTCTGATAGTTCCGAGCAGGACCCGCAGGAAACCCCGAAGACCGCTGCTAAGACTGTTGCCGTCACGACTGCACCCGCTGAGGTCTCTGATAGCACCCCGCAGGAACTCATCGACGAAAGCATCACTCAGATTGAGTCCGCGCTGACGCACGACATTTTGGAACGCGTCCGAGCAATGTCTCCGACCGCTTTTGAGCACCTGGTGGTGGATGTTCTGTTGGCGATGGGCTACGGTGGCCCTGCAGGACGCGGCACCGTTACTCCGGCTTCCAATGACGGCGGCGTAGACGGAATCATTGACCAGGATGCGTTGGGTCTTTCAAAGATTTATGTCCAGGCTAAGCGTTACGCCAAGGACAATGTGGTGAGCCGCCCCGACCTTCAGAACTTTGTGGGCGCGCTGCACGGCAAGGCAACGCAGGGTGTGTTCATCACGTCCAGCTCCTTTACATCTGGCGCACGCGGCTACGCGGAGGAACTTGGTAGCGGAATTTCCCTCGTTCTGATTGATGGTGAGCACCTGGCACGCCTCATGATTAAGTACGGTGTTGGTGTGCAGGTGGCACGCACGTACACCATCATGAAGCTTGATGAGGATTTCTTCGACGAAGCCTAAACGTTACATAAGCGTGGGGTGGAAAGCATGGAGCTTTCTGCCCCACGCTTTCTTTTGGGTTAGCCGCCTTTTTTGGTTAGCCGATGGAATGTTACGGCCCTCGGCGGCCGCGCCTAAGAGCAACCGCGGCGTTCAGAGTGTGGTGGGTGCGCCTCCGCAAGCCCGGGCGTATTCCCGCGGAAAACCAGCAAATACACGGCAAAAACGCGCATCGGCACGGTGTATAACCCATCTCTTTCATGGTGACAAGTAGTCGCCAAGCTTAGCCATAGCTAACAGGAAAAGACGGTGTTTAAAGGAAGATACTGGATACAAGGACAGCATTACGCTCTTCACCAGTAAGGAATCTTAATTATCATGACCGTTGTGACGAACACGTCCAAGGCTCTGAATTCCCCCTACGAGGCGACCCTCAACCGCCTCCTCTCCGACGCCCGCGCCGAGGCTGTCGAATCCAGCGTCTCCGAACTCGAACGCCTCGCTATTGCACACGACGCATCCCACTACCTCCTCGTTCCCGCGGGTCTGCTTCGCCCCGACTCCGCCGAAGACGTCGCAAACATCTTCCGCGCCGCAGGCGAACTCGGCCTGCCCCTCACCTTCCGCTCCGGCGGTACCTCCCTCTCCGGCCAGTCCAGCGGCGACGGCCTCATGGTCGACACCCGCCGCCACTTCAAGAAGATCGAGGTCCTTGAAGACGGCAAGAAGGTGCGCGTGCAGCCCGGCGCGACCATCATGATGGTCAACAACTACCTGGCACCCTACGGCTACAAGCTCGGCCCGGACCCGGCATCCTGGTCCGCCTGCACCATCGGTGGTGTGGTAGCCAACAACTCCTCCGGTATGTCCGCGGGTACCCAGTACAACACCTACAACACCCTGGACTCCATGGTGTTCGTGCTGCCCAGCGGCACCATCATTGACACCTCCGAGCCCGACGCCGACGAGAAGCTGCGCTCCCTCGAGCCCGAGCTCCACGAGGGCCTGCTGCGCCTGCGCAAGCGCGTGACCGAGAACCCCGAGTCCATGGCGAAGATTCGCCAGCAGTACTCCATGAAGAACACCATGGGTTACGGCCTGAACTCCCTGGTCGATTTCGAGACCCCCGTGGACATTCTGCAGCACCTGCTGATTGGTTCGGAGGGTACCCTCGGCTTCGTCGCCTCGGCAACCTACCGCACCCTGCCGATCCTGAAGAACACCTCGACCGGCCTGCTCGTGTTCAACGACCTGCTTGACGCCGCACGCTCCGTGCCCGAGCTGGTTGCCAACAAGCTGGCCACCGTCGAGCTCATGGACGCCACCAGCATCCGCGTGGCTCAGCGTACCGGCCAGGCCGCCGAGGCGCTCGCCGCCATCGACGTGAAGGATCACGCCGCCCTGCTGGTCGAGTTCCAGGGCAACTCTGAGCAGGAGCTGAACGACCTGGCCGCCGCTGCCGCCCCCATGTTCAAGAACCTGCCGGTCACCTCCCCCGTGTCGATGACCAGTAAGCTGTCCGAGCGTAACGCTCTGTGGGCTGCCCGCCGTGGCCTGTACACCACCGTGGCGGGTAACCGCCGCTCCGGCACCAACGCACTGCTGGAAGACGTGGTCGTGCCCGTCGAGGTTCTGGGTAACACCTGTAGCGACCTGACCAAGCTGTTCGATTCGCACGGCTACCAGGATTCCGTGATCTTCGGTCACGCGAAGGACGGTAACATCCACTTCATGCTGAACGAGCAGTTCCGCGACCCGAAGCAGCTGGACCGCTACCGCGACTTCACCGAGGAAATGGTGCAGCTGATTCTGGGTAACGAGGGCTCGCTGAAGGCTGAGCACGGTACCGGCCGCATCATGGCTCCGTTCGTGAGCCGCCAGTTCGGTGACGAGCTCTTCGACGTGATGCGCCAGATTAAGCGCCTCATTGACCCGAAGGGCTTCATGAACCCGGGCGTTCTGCTGGTTGAGCCGGACACCGACTACGTGACCAACCTGAAGGTCGCTGAGACCGTCGAGGAAGAAGTCGACCGCTGCGTTGAGTGCGGCTACTGCGAGCCGGTCTGTCCCTCCCGCAACCTGACCCTCACCCCGCGTAAGCGCATCGTGCTGCGCCGTGAGATTGCCGCCGCTGAAGCGAACGGCGACCACGAGCTCGCTGAGCGTCTGCGCAAGGAGTACGAGTACTACGGCATTGAGACCTGTGCAGTGGACGGCATGTGCCAGACCCGCTGCCCCGTGAACATCAACACCGGTGACCTGATTCGCCGCCTGCGTTCTGAGAACCAGGACAAGATGGCTGCCGCCGGTTGGAAGGTCGCTGCGCAGCAGTGGGGCGTCATGGATAAGGTCGCCGGTAAGGCCCTGACCGTGGCGAAGAAGCTGCCGTTCCCCGTGGTGCACGGTACCACCAACATTGCCCGCAAGGTCATGGGTGACGACATGGTTCCTTCCTACAAGAAGGACCTGCCGGTTGGTGGCCCGGCACGTAAGCCGCATAAGGACGCAACCGCTGAGATTGTGTTCTTCCCCGCCTGCGTGAACGCCATGTTCGGCGGTGTGGACGGCGACGGCAAGCACGACCCGATCAACGCAACTCAGGCGTTCATCCGCCTGTGCGAGCGTGCGGGCGTGAAGTACCGCATCCCGGACAATATTGGTGAGATGTGCTGTGCTACCCCGTGGAAGTCGAAGGGCTTCACCGACGGCTACTCGATTATGAGTGACCGTGTGTTGAAGTCCCTGTGGGAGGCTACTGACGGTGGCCGACTGCCGGTCGTGTGTGACGCTTCGTCCTGTACTGAGGGCCTTGAGGTGATGCGCGAGAAGGTTATTAAGGCACTTGAGCACAAGATTGTGAACGGTCTGAAGCCGGGTGAGCCGGACTACTCGCGTCTGCGCATGTACGATGCGGTGCAGTTCGCCGCGGACAGCATGCTGGACAAGCTGACCGTGTCTGCTCCCCTGCCGTCGATTGCGCTGCACCCGACCTGTTCGATGACTCACTTGGGTACTCAGCCTGCGTTTGAGAAGATTGCGAACGCGATGAGTGACGACGTGTACGTGCCGAAGCACTGGGGTTGCTGTGGTTACGCGGGTGACCGCGGTATGCTGCACCCCGAGCTGACTGCAAGCGCTACCGAGGCAGAGGCTGCCGAGCTGAGCGAGCAGAAGCAGTTCGCCGCATACATTTCGGCTAACCGCACCTGTGAGCAGGGCATGACCGAGGCGACCGGCCACACCTACCAGAACGTGCTGCAGCTGCTGGAACGCACCACCCGCTAAAAGGTTGAGCACATAGCGGTATAAAGAAGGGACCCGGCGGGCTATCTGATAGATAGCCGGCCGGGTCCTTATTATATTTTCCATACACACGGCAGACTGTTGTTGTCTCTCATAACGGTTAGTGTATGACTATTCGTTCCTTAAATTTTTATCATCAATTAATAACCCATTAAAGCGATTTTTTATAATCAACTTCAATATCTAATTCACCCACAACATAATCAGGACTCATTCCTACAGATTCTTTCAAATGATTTTCAACTTTTGCGCACAAGTCTTCCACAGATTCCCCACCGAGTGGCATTTCACGAGACCAAGAACGACCTGGGTGAACAGTGTCCCATTTAGGCCTCTTGCCCGACTTCCTTTTTATTCCAGGGTTCTTATTACCAAAGCCTTCTAAGATATCATTCCAGACCGGCCTTTTTCGGGCTATAAGAATATTTTCAGCAAATGGTATCCAAATCGGAGTAAGCGCTAAAACTTTGAATTGAAAATCGCAAATATCTAGATTCTCAGCCGATTGGATAGTTTCCTTATGCATAGATAGTCGTTCATATAGTTTTCTTGTCAAACTATAGTCCGCAGAGATATCAAGACCACCTTTTCGCGAATTTGCGACTTCTGCCTTTCCAATATATATCGGAAAACTTCCAGGATTCTCGATGTTCTGCTCCACCATCAGGGAGTACGCAGGATACGAGCCTGTATAGTATATCGCATATATCCCCGCCCCATAAAATGGCTCCATGCTAGACATCCCTCGAACTTTTTCCTGCTCAAAAGCCATAAGAACAGTATTAATAATATACTTGTAATCCAGCGGGTCAAAAATATCAAGAACTTCTATTTCAGAAGACTCATTCTTGCGTACCATTTACCTTATTCACCACTTTCAATATCTGCAGATTTTATGACAGAGTCAATAAAAATACTAGCCAAATCGACAGGGACAGCATTTCCAAGTTGACGCATTGCTTCACTCCATGCTCCATGAAGAGCGTAATTATCTGGAAATGTTTGGATTCGCGCTGCCTCTCGAACAGTAAAATACCGCACTCTACCATCAGGGTACCTAATCATATTTTCCCCTCCAGGAACGCCATGAACCCCTGCCTTCAAAGCCTTGGAAGGTTCATCAATAGGAGATCCCGTATGTCCGGGATAAGATTTAGCACCTGGCTGATATTTATGGTCAAGCCATAAATCTAAAGTGCTATCCTCAGGATCAGGCAGGCCTACAAGAGCATCGCGAACAGTCTTCCAAGGAAGTAGCCCATCGTCAATTGCCTTCTTTCGAATCGGCCACGCGTCCGCTGACGAAATATTATATTTATCCCAGTATTCTCCAGTCTCCTGCAGATAGGCTAAAGCGTGTCCACTATGCGTAGGAGCAGGAGGTAACCATTCACGCCCCAAATCCTCGCGTATACCAACAATAAAAACCCTATGTCGATGTTGCGGCACACCATAATCAGCCGCATTTACAACCACTGATTTAACATTATATTTTAGTGAATGTCTGGACTGCTTTGATTCAGACAACAAACGCCTATAATGCTCATCCCACATTTCGTTTTCAGAGGACTGAATTTCCGGGTTTTGAAGCCTTAAATTAATATAATCGAAATATTCACTAAAACTCTTACGTGTTAGACCTTTAACATTTTCCACCAAAAATACTTTCGGCTTAACATCTTTAACAACTGACGTCATAGCAGGAAACATATCGCGAGGATCATTTGCACTGCGCGACAATCCTCCCAACGAGAAAGGCTGACAAGGCGGACCACCGGAGACAATATCAATAGAACCAGGCTCACATAAATTAACCCAGTCCACATTACGTACATCACCTTCAAGGACATTTACGCCCTCTACCAAAGGGTGACCAGCGTTAGAATTTTCCCTAATTGTTTGGCAAGCCCACTTATTCCACTCAGCAGCATATTCATGATGCACACCTGCTTTTGTTCCACCGAGAAGAAGACCTCCACCACCCGCAAACAATTCAATACCACGAAACACTAACAATTCCTACCATTTTACAGACTACAATAAGCTGTAAGATTTTACCATAATTAAATGCAAAACTCAAGACTACTGAAATTTACACCGCAAAAACAATTCTTCAAATATATTCCTATATTTAAAAAATTATTTCACTACTAAATAATTCCTGTTTATTAATGATAATTTTATTGCATCCTTGCTATCTTAATTGATATTTTCTGCTAAGCTGTTTTATTTTGTTCGAAGAGACGAGCATGAAGCTCCCCGCCAGTCTCCGTCACGATAATGACCGGCTTACCGCCCGCAACCTTGCGTACGCGGGCGAGCGTGTCAGCCTCATCTTCGCCGGGAGCCACAGGGACCAGCCGGCACTCCCCACCCACCTGCTGCGCAGCGAGCGCAACAAGTGCCCTATGCTCCGGGTTTCGGCGAGCAGACAGGTTGAAACGACCCACAATACGAGCTCGCTCCTTCATCACTTCAACGCTTGCCATACCTTCACCCTTTCAAAATGCACTTCAACAGCAAAGCCTACTACTTCTTCGTGAACAAACTTTGCTTCCCGAAAACCCGGAGGGCTATCCAATCGGATGACCCGCCGGGTCCGTTTTCGTCTGCTACAGCACTTATTTTCGACTATTAAATAGTCCAATAATCAATACTGCTATCGAGATGCCGTAGAGAATTCCAAGCACTAAGTCACTGACATTTGACACTACGTTCAAGATAATTGCCAGGATCAAGAACAGCATCCCAACAGGAACATACTTATTCG
>ERZ773265.459-NODE-459-length-25649-cov-3.108346_pt1 | contig 25649 bp, 15 predicted proteins | sample MGYA00580512_ERZ773265 | MGnify/ENA primary metagenome ERZ773265 (study PRJEB29015, sample SAMEA2738169) | human oral metagenome | biome: human oral; feature: human-associated habitat; material: saliva | place: China | collected 2183 ... | reverse complement strand
CTGTGCCAACACTGCAGAAGGCATATGAGACATGGCTTATTCCAGAGCTTGAGGACAAGCTTGAACGTGATGAGCTAAGAATGAGTACGTACAATATGTACTCAAGGATGTGGAATTGTCACGTAAAGCCTGTGTTTGGCAGTGTGTCAGTTAGCGCAATCAAGCCTGCTGATATTCAAGAGTGGTTGCTTGGTCTCAAAAAGTCATCAGCGAATAAGTCTCTTATACTTCTAAGGCAAGTACTTGATAAGTGCGTTATGTATGAGACCATACAGGCTAACCCCGCTGCGGTGTCTTTTAGGATGCCTAAGACAGTGACAGAGCGGAATAAAGAAATGTTTGCTTTGAGAGATCTCTTGAAGGCTATTGAAGCTGTGAGAGGAACTCCAGCGTATTACATAGCTGTATTGTGTGGTATTGGTTCGTGCAGAGTTGGTGAAGCCATGGGAGTTAAGGCAGAGGACATTAAGCCTTATGTTTACAAGGGGAAAACACTCGCAGTCATAGACTTGCAACGCCAATATTCGTCTGAGAATAAGGTAAATGATGTGCTAAAAACAGGCAACAGCAAGAGACCAGTTATCATTCCAGAGCCGTGGGCAAAGGAGTTCTTAGAAGCCAAGAGTGGATGGCTAGTTGATAAAGGCAACGGAAAGCCAATCTCTCAATATATTATGAGGAATATATGGCATGATGCGCTTGTTGCTAATGGCGTTGATATAATTCCGTTAAAGAATTTGAGGAATTCTTGGCGTACTATCATGCGTTGGGAATTAAAAGTTGACGCTGATTATGTCGAAAGAATGATGGGTCATGCTGGAAAGAATGTTGGAGAGATCTATTATGACCGTCCACAATGGCAACAGTTTGCTGATGTTGTGGGAGAAGCGTGGATAAAGTATTTTGAAAACGCTTAGGACATTTTAGGACACGAGCTATTTTTATATAGCCTTTTACCTGCTATTTTGTGATACTGCAGTAACGTTATAGAGTTACAAGAAGAAATATTGGCGTGATACAAGGCGTTTTTACGCCGAGAAGAGTGTTTATGCTTGCTATAAAAAATGAAACAAACGTGGTGCTTGCGGTTGATACGTCGACGGACATGCTGGCGTGTACGGTCGCGCGTCTGACCAGGTGTGATACCGCTGCGGCGGCCGCAGACGGCGGGTTTGACGTTGAGGTGCTAGCGTCAACGGATCACCTGTGCCGTCGTCAGGCAAACGTGGAGCTTGTGGGTTCGGTCCAGGAGGCGCTTGAAGCTGCTGGCCTAATTATGGCCGACGTTGACGCTGTTATCGCAGGTAGAGGACCTGGCTCGTTCACGGGTGTCCGCATTGGCGTGGCCACCGCAAAGGGTATTGCATGCGGCTCTGGCCTGCCACTTTACGGCGCAAGCGCGCTTGATGCTATGGCGTTCAGCGCGTGGAAGGCGGGCGTTCGCGGCACCGTTGGCGTTGTTGCAGACGCCATGCGCGGCGAGGTCTATCCGGGCATCTACCTGCTGGATAATGCTGGAGCACATAGAACGTTCCCGGTAGAGACCGTCCTCAAGGCAGATGCCTGTGTGGAGGAGTGGTCGAGCAGGACTGATAAGGACCAGTTCACGCTTACAGGCAATGGTTTAGTGAAGTACCGTGAGCGTTTTGAGCGCGCGGGTTTCTCGACATACACCGATGAAGCAACGTGGTTCCCAACAGGAGAAGGCCTGGTACGCGCGGTGTGCATGCCCGAGTATCAGCAGGCGGGCGCAGGCGATCCGGCGTTGGTGCTGCCCATTTACACGCGTCTTTCTGATGCGGAGGAGTCGGAGCGCAAGCGTTTGGGTCTCAAGGAGCCGGCAACGGTGGCCCTGACCGGTGTGGATGATGCGCTGGCCGATATTCACTTGCAGCTTCGTCCGATGACGATGAACGATCTGGACCAGGTAGCGGAGCTTGAGGCGGCAACGTATGCTGACGCTGCGCATTCTGCCTGGTCAAAGCAGGTGTTTTACGATGAGCTCTCAGGCGTTGGGCGCAGCTGGTGGCTGGCTCACGATCGCGGAACGGTCATTGGCTTTGCGGGTGGTCGCCTGGCAGGAGCTCAGTTTGAGGTGGAAGAAGTGGTGGTGACGCCTGAGCGTCGTCGCCAGGGAATTGCATCCAAGCTGGTAGAACGCGTGGCATACGATGCTCAGATGCTGGGTGCGTCTGCGATTACTCTTGAGGTGGAGGAGGATAACGCTCCAGCTCAGGGCGCCTATCGCAAGCTAGGATTTGCTGAGGTTGGCCGTCGTCCGGGGTATTACGGCCCGGATTGTGCGGCGCTTTTGATGACAGCGCAGCTACCTTTGGCGGTTGGCGCGGGCTTTGAGGCGAGAAACCCTGAACCTCACGCATCAGTGCGTCCGTGGCCTATTGTTGCAGGTGAGCGCTCTGAAGAGACGCTTGCGGCACTGCGTGAGGCAGGGGATTTGATCCTCAGCTTGGAGTCCTCTTGCGACGAGACCGCCATGTGCATCATGGATTCACATGGTGTGGTCTGCGCAAATGTTGTCGCAACGCAAATTGACTTCCACGCTCGCTTTGGCGGCGTCGTGCCCGAGATTGCTTCTCGCAAGCACACCGAGGCTATTGTTGGTCTTTTCGAAGAGACCATGGCCCGCGCGGGCGCGCACTTTGGTTGCGACACACTGGTGCCATCTGACCTGGCCGCCGTTGGTGTTACTGCAGGTCCAGGCCTTGTCGGCGCGCTCGTTGTGGGCGTGGCGTTTGCTAAGGGCTTCTGCGTGGCCACTGACCTGCCGCTTATTCCCGTTCATCACCTGGAAGGCCACCTGCTGGCCAACCTGTTTGAGACGCCTGACCTAAAGCCGCCGTTTGTGGCCAGCCTGGTCTCGGGCGGCAATACTATGCTGGTACACGTGCGTGCTTGGGGAGATTACGTGGTCCTGGGCTCCACTATTGATGACGCCGTGGGCGAGGCTTTTGACAAGGTTGCCAAAGCGTTAGGCCTGGGATATCCAGGTGGCCCTGTGATTAGCAAACTTGCAGCTCAGGGCAATCCTAAGGCCATACACTTCCCGCGCGCGATGATGCACAGCGGTGACTATTCCTTTAGTTTATCTGGCCTGAAGACTGCCGTTATTACCTACATTGAGGGCGAGAATCGCGCAGGCATAGCAATTAATCTGCCCGACCTAGCCGCTTCGTTTGAGCAGGCTGTTATTGACGTGCAGGTTGCAAAGGCTAAAACCGCTGTTGAGGAGACGGGCGTCTCCGATTTCTGCGTGGGAGGCGGCGTTGCTGCAAACCCCGCGCTGAGAGCTGCATATAAGGAAACCTTTGGTCGTATGGGCGTTCGAGTAACGGTGCCTCCGATGTCGGTTTGTGGCGACAACGCCGCAATGATTGCCGTGGGCGCACTTCGTAGCTATCGTACACAGGGTTTCTCGCCATTGACCTTGGATGCAAACCCCAACGCGCAGCTGGGATCGTGGTCGTCGGATGCGGCACCCGTTGTCCCAAGCGGCATGTAAGGAGGCCATTGTGCAAGACGGATTTATCAAAGTTGCAAGTATCACGCCGCGCGTCCGCGTGGCCGACGTAGCGTTTAACGTGGAGAGCTGTCTGGCTGCCATTGAAGAAGCCGCAGGTAATCGCGGCGCCAAGGTGGTCGTGCTGCCCGAGCTCTGCATCACGGGCTACACCTGCGAGGACCTGTTCTGGCAGGATGCCCTCTTGGACGCTGCCGAGCGCGGCTTGGTTTCTATTGCCGCCCGCACGGCTGATGTTGATGAGTTGCTGCTGCTAGGACTGCCTGTTCGCGTGGCCGGCAAGCTCTACAACTGTGCCGCTGTTCTCTTTAGGGGAGAGCTTTTGGGCCTGGTGCCCAAGCGCTACGTGCCCATGTACAACGAGTTTTACGAGGGCCGACACTTTGTTTCTGGCCCCAAGACGGTCACGAGTGTGGACTTTGGCCTGCTGGGCGAGGTTCCGTTTGGTACCAACCAGCTGTTTGCGTGCGACACTATCCCTGAGCTGGTCGTGGGCGCGGAGATCTGCGAGGACCTCTGGGTGCCCATGCCGCCGTCAAACGCGCACGCCGTTGCCGGTGCTACGCTGATCTGCAACTTGTCCGCGTCGCCCGCGCTGGCCGGCAAGTCCGCGTACCGTCGTCAGCTGGTTGCGCAACAGAGCGCGCGTCTGATCTGCGGCTACGTTTACGCAAGTGCTGGTGAGGGAGAGTCTACGACCGATTTGGTTTTCTCGGGCCATGATCTTGTTGTCGAGAATGGCCGTGTGCTCGCCGACTCTGGCGTGTTTGGCGAGGGTATTGCGGTGTCCGAGATTGACGTGCTGTCGCTGGCGGCTGACCGCAGGCGCACGTCGACGTTTGAGGTTACTCCGACGCCGGAGGATTACAAGCACTTGACCACGTATTTCTCGCTGGAGTTTGACGGCGAGGGCGCTGCAGGCCACGGCTATGAGCACAACGCCGCAGGTCACGACGGCGAGGGCAGCGAGGGCGTCGAACTTGCGATCCGCACGCCGCTGACCAGGTACGTTGATCCGCATCCGTTTGTGCCCGCGATGGACGACGCTCGCGCAACACGCTGCGAGGAGATTCTGTCGATTCAGGCTCACGGTTTGGCTTCAAGATTGGCTCACACTGGCTCTGACCATGCGGTTATTGGCATTTCGGGTGGACTTGACTCCACTCTGGCCCTTCTCGTCACGGTGCGAGCGTTTGACCAGCTGGGATACGATCGCTCGGGCATTGTAGCTGTGACGATGCCGGGATTTGGCACCACGGACCGCACGTACACCAACGCTATTGAGCTGGTGCAGTCGCTTGGCGCCGACCTGCGCGAGATTTCCATTGTGGATTCCGTGCTGCAGCACTTCGCCGACATCGGCCATGACCAGGACGTTCATGACGTTGTGTACGAAAACTCTCAGGCTCGCGAGCGCACGCAGATTCTGATGGACGTTGCCAACCAGGTGGGCGGCATGGTCATTGGCACGGGCGACCTCTCCGAGCTGGCGCTTGGTTGGGCAACGTACAACGGTGACCAGATGTCTATGTACGGCGTAAACGCTTCGGTACCAAAGACGCTGGTCAGATACCTTGTTGATTACTGCGCCGACTCGTATGAGGAGCAGGGTGAGGACGAGATTGCTCACGTTTTGCGCGACGTTCTGGACACACCGGTTTCTCCTGAGCTGCTGCCATCCGCGGCAGACGGTTCCATTGAGCAGAAGACGGAGGACCTGGTTGGCCCATACGAGTTGCACGATTTCTTCTTGTTCCACGTGCTTCGTCACGGAAGTGGACCGCTCAAGGTTTTGCGTCTTGCCGAGCGCGCGTTTGGCATGGGCACTGACCAGGAGGTTTACGACCACGAGACCATCGTTCGCTGGCTGAAGGTGTTCTACCGCCGTTTCTTCTCGCAGCAGTTCAAGCGCTCGGCGATGCCTGACGGACCAAAGGTTGGCTCGGTTTCGCTGTCTCCGCGCGGTGACCTGCGCATGCCGTCCGACGCTTCTAGCTCGCTTTGGCTCTCTGAGTTGGAGAGCTTGGACGCGTAAGCGCGTTTTGCCAGCACAAGGTGACTCGATGACGTTGGTTCAAACACTCTTCTGCATCAAATGATGACACTCAGTACCCGCCTATTCATGAAAATGAATAGCCGGGTACTTTTATGCAGGTAGGTTTTTGCTAGGAGTGGGAAAGTATCTGTTTTTCCCTAAAAATGACCCCGAAGTGGTAAAAAATCCGTTTAGTTGGAGATTACAGAAATTGCGGGATTCTATGCATCGAATCTACCTGCTGTTTTGCTTTGGACAAATAATCAGAAATCTGGATAGAATTCGCTACCTGGTAAAACGTAGGTGCAATTTTTCTGAATACTCCATTTCATCCCCAACTAAACGCATTTTTTACCCAAATTGGACCCCGCCAAAGAGGTGTTCATTTTTCTTATGCAAAATCACGAATATCACTACCAGAATATGCATGCAGCGAATATTTGCACCAAAGTTTATGCTAATGGCAAGAAATTGCAGGTGGACACAGCCTGGAGCCTGCGTTAGCTGCGGTTAGTCGCATGTCACCCGTCCGTACCACGCACGCCAATTGCGCGCGCATAACCGTTGACGGCTTATACTGCACGCCTACAGAAAATCTAAGTCGGTTTTGTAAGATTTTTACAATATTTCGTATAAATTATTTTCTCGTGTGGAATAACTAATAGCGTTGGAAAAGGGCGCTTGGCGCCAATATCGGGCTTGGCCCGAAAGGGAGGTTTTCATTATGAATTTGAAGCCACTCGGAGATCGTGTTCTGGTAAAGCCTGCTCCAAAAGAGGAGAAGACATCCTCTGGTCTCTACATTGCATCCGCAGCACAGGAGCTTCCACAGCGTGGCGAGGTCCTCGCAGTTGGAACTGGCAAGCTTGATGAGAATGGCAATCGCATCGCTCTTGATGTTAAAGTCGGCGACCAGGTATTTTATGGCAAGTTCGGTGGCACCGAGGTCAAGGTAGACGGCGAGGAGCTCCTGCTTCTTCGTGCTGACGACATCCTTGCCGTCCTCGAGGACTAAGCGCTCGCAGCTCGTTAATTCGTAGCTCGTTTGATCGTAGCTCGTTAACTCGCAGCTTAGTCGCTTGCAGCTTGTTCGTTCGCTTTTTTACTTGTAAGTTCAGCTATTTTGGAGGAATACCATGGCTAAAGATATCGATTTTGGCACCGACGCTCGTGCCAAGCTTGCTAAGGGCGTAAACACCCTGGCAGATGCCGTAACCACTACTCTTGGACCTAAGGGTCGTTACGTTGCACTGCAGCGTTCTTACGGCGCACCAACTATTACTAACGACGGCGTCTCCGTTGCTCGCGAGATTGAGCTCAAGGACCCAGTAGAGAACATGGGTGCTCAGCTGGTCAAAGAGGTAGCAACCAAGACTAACGACACCGTCGGCGACGGTACCACCACCGCAACCCTGCTTGCACAGGTCATCGTTAACGAGGGCCTCCGCAACGTTGCAGCTGGCGCAAACCCAATCGCAATTCGCCGCGGTATCGACAAGGCCGTTGAGGCTGTCGTCGCTCAGATGAGGGGCATCGCTAAGGAGGTTTCTACCAAGCAGCAGATTGCTTCCGTTGGTACCATTTCCGCAGGTGATCCAGTCATCGGTGGCAAGATTTCCGACGCTATGGACGTTGTCGGCAAGGACGGCGTTATCACCGTTGAGGAGTCCCAGACCTTCGGCATCGACATCGACACCGTTGAGGGTATGCAGTTTGACAAGGGTTACGTTTCCCCTTACTTCGCAACCAACAACGAGACTCTCACCGCTGAGCTGGACAATCCTTACATCCTCATGACCGACAACAAGATTTCCTCCATCCAGGATATCCTGCCTATCCTTGAGGCTGTCCAGAAGCAGGGCGCACCTCTGCTCATCATGGCTGAGGACGTCGACGGCGAGGCTCTGACCACCCTCATCCTCAATAAGCTCCGCGGCGTTCTGAACGTCTGCGCAATCAAGGCTCCTGCATACGGCGACCGTCGTAAGCGCATGCTCGAGGACATCGCTGTTCTCACCGGCGGCCAGGCAGTCATCAAGGAGCTTGGCGTCAATCTCAACGAGATCAGCGCAGAGATGCTCGGTCGCGCTAAGTCCGTCAAGGTCACCAAGGAGACCACAACCATCGTTGGTGGCGCTGGTTCTAAGGACGCAATCGACGAGCGCATTGCTCAGATCAAGGCTGAGATTGAGAACACCACTTCTGACTTCGACCGCGAGAAGCTCCAGGAGCGTCTTGCTAAGCTCGCTGGTGGCGTTGCAGTCATCAAGGTTGGCGCAGCTACCGAGGTTGAGCTCAAGGAGATTAAGCACCGCATCGAGGACGCACTTCAGGCAACTCGCGCAGCTGTCGAGGAGGGTATTGTTGCAGGTGGCGGCGTTTCCTTCCTGGCTGCATCCTCTGTCCTGGACAGTGTCCAGACCTCTGACGCAGACGAGAAGATCGGCGTCGAGATCATCCGCAAGGCACTTGAGGCTCCAGTTCGTACCATCGCTAACAACGCTGGCTTCGAGGGCAGCGTAGTTGTCGAGAAGATCAAGGCACTCCCAACCGGTCAGGGTCTTGACTCCGCTTCCGGCCAGTATGGCGACATGATTGAGATGGGCGTTCTTGACCCAGTTAAGGTCACCCGCACCACTCTCCAGAATGCAGCTTCCGTTGCATCCCTCATCCTCATCACCGAGGCAACTGTTTCTGAGATGCCAAAGGACACCACCATCGAGGAGTCCATCACTCGCGCAGCTGCTCAGGGCGGCCAGGGCGGCATGTACTAATCCGCACCTCTAAGGAACTTCAATCGGGTCCAGCCTCTCGCTGGGCCCGATTTTTTCTACCACCAACAACTTGGCGAGAAACTCGTCTTGTCGCAGGCGAGAATCCCGTCTTATCACATCTGCAACGTTTATCCCTCATCGTCCATTAATCGAAATCGTATGAATGTGACGTCATTTGAGCAGAATTATTGGTCGCTACAGGTTAAAATGTTTATTTGCTGTAGCGGCCAGGTTGCATGACCGCTTTGCCACGCGCCAAAGGAGAGGAGGCACCATGGCTCAGAACCAGAATCGTAACGAGGAGCGAGATTTTCTCGACGACCTTATTGATATCCAGGATTCCCTGCAGGTGCTTTCTAACCCGCTTGATGCGCTGATGGGAAGCTTGTCCATTGATCCAAACACGGATAAACCGTTTGATCCAATGGACTACAAAGAGATCCCCTGGTCAAATGCTAATCGCTGCCTCAGATGCGCTTCTGGAAAGTCTGAAGCGTGCTCTCGCTGCCTTGACGTTTGCCCAGCTAATTGCATTGATATCCACAACCAGTCCGTGCGCATCGACGACGAAGCTTGCCTTCAGTGCGGACTCTGCGTTGCCGCATGTCCAACTGAGACGTTCAACACGCGCCGTCACACTTCTCGCATGCTGTATGACCAGGTAGCTCGCGCGGCTTCCGCGTACGAGCAGTGTTACATCACCTGCACACGCGCGTTGGGGAGAAAACCCGAGGGCAATGAGATTTGCTTGCCTTGCGTGGGTATGCTTTCGGCTGACATTTGGTTCTCTATTCTTACGGACTTTGACAACGTAAGTGTTTACCTGCCGTTGGGCGTTTGCGACCGTTGTCGCACCACCACTGGCGAGGAGGCATATACCCAGGCAATCGCTACCGCTGAGGAGTGGACGGGTGCCACGGTTGGCCTCGAGGTCGACGGCAACAACCTCAACCACAACTTCACGCGTGCGTATATCCGTTCGCAGTTTATTTCCAATGCGATGAACGGTGCAGAGCGCCTGGTTTCTGCTTCGACTCCTATTCTCGCAGGTGCAAAGGCAATTGCTGACCGCATTAACAATCATGCTCGCTCCCTGGATAAACTCCAGACGCAGCTAGATGACGTGATGGGCCTGCGTACTACTGACATGAGACAGTCCATGCTGACGCAGGATCGCCGTTTGGTTATGGGCGCACTTCAGCACGATCCAGACCTTGCTCCGTACGTGAAGCTTGAGGCTCCTATCTGGGATTCCAGTAAGTGTACGGTCTGCGGTGACTGCAAAAATACGTGTACTACGCATGCTATCAACATCGACGAGCGCGGCAAGCTGACCATTAAGATGCCGTTCTGCGTCAACTGTGAGGCTTGCGTAATTGTTTGCCCAGAGCCCGGAGCGCTTACTATGGTTCCGATGGACACCTCTGAGCTGGTTGTTCATGACCGTAAAGCCGAGGAGACCGCTCGTCTTGAGGTGCTGGCTCGTCGTCAAGCACGTTTCATGTTTGATACTGGCAAGGAGCAGCTCAAACACCTAGCTACTGAGTTCATCGAGGACTCGGATGAGGAAGCCTCTGCACAACAGCTGCCAAAAGAGGATAATGGGGAGTAGCAAGCGGCTGCTAACATAGGATAATGGGGAGTAGCAAGCGGCTGATAACACATAGTACAACGCTTCTAGCTGCTTGTTTTTCTCGCCAGAAACGCAAGTAACCGTAACCGTCCACCGACAACAAGAGGACTCACATGTCGCTTTCAATTGGTATCGTTGGCCTGCCAAACGTTGGTAAATCCACGCTGTTCACCGCTCTGACCCGCAAGGGTGGCCTGGCCGCAAATTATCCATTTGCCACCATCGACCCTAACGTGGGCATCGTTGACGTGCCCGACGCAAGGCTCCAGAAGCTGGCAGAGATTGTTAATCCTGGCCGTATTATGCCTGCAACCGTTGAGTTTGTGGACATCGCTGGCCTGGTCAAGGGCGCAAACGAGGGCGAGGGCCTGGGAAACCAGTTCTTGGCAAACATCCGTAACACCGATGCTATTTGCGAGGTTGTTCGCTACTTCAAAGATCCCGATGTCATTCACGTTGAGGGCCGCGTTAATCCTGACGAGGACGTGGATATCATCCAGACAGAGCTCATCCTGGCTGACCTGGGCACTATTGAGCGCTCCTTGCCTAAGCTGGAGAAAGAAGCCAAGCGCGATAAGGACCTCCAGCCCAAGCTCAACGTGGCAAAGCGCCTTCAGGAGTGGCTGAACGAGGGCAATCGTGCCGCTGACATGGAGATGACCGATGAGGAGCGTCTGGCTGCTCGCGATCTTTTCCTGCTTACCATGAAGCCAATCCTGTACGTCGCAAATGTTGATGAGGACAAGCTCACAGAGCCGGCTCCCGTCATCAATGGCGTCCAGTCTATCCCTGTTTGCGCAGGTGTCGAAGCTGAGCTGGCTGATCTTGATCCAGAGGAGGCTGCAGAGTATCTGGAGTCTCTGGGACTTGAGCACTCCGGCCTGGAGACGCTTGCTCAGGCCGCATACAAGCTGCTTGGCCTGCAGAGCTACTTCACCGCTGGCCCTATGGAGGTCAGAGCGTGGACCGTTCGCATTGGCGCAAAAGCTCCTGAAGCCGCTGGCGTCATCCACTCCGATTTTGAGCGCGGCTTCATCAAAGCTGAGGTTGCTAGCTACAACGATTACGTTGAGCTGGGCGGCGAGGCCGGATGCAAGACTGCTGGTAAGTTGCGCATCGAGGGCAAGGAGTACGTGGTCGAGGATGGCGACGTCATGCACTTCCGCTTTAACGTCTAAGCTACAAAACTGCTCACAGCAAACGTAAAACGGGCGAGAAGATCGGTCTTCTCGCCCGTTTTGTGTGGGGTGGGGTGGTGTCGCGGGACACACGCCGCGCGTCGCGGGTTGACGAGAGTCACGGGTCGCCGCAAGCCGTTAGCGCTTAGGCGCCTGATCGGTGCCCAGGACCACGGTAATGTCCACGTCGGTGGGGTAGTTGCCGTCGTTTGCCTTGATGTTAGCGGTAGGGATGTCCAGCGCTTTTGCAACGCCAACAGCCTTTGCCAGGCCCGTACGCGTGCCGTCGTAGACAATAATCGAGTCGGTTGGATGCTCCAGAGAGCTGTCGGCGTAAGCGGTGTAGCCCTTAGTCTTCAGGATGCCAGCCTTCTGAGCTGCAAGCCCTTGAACGTCGGTGCCATTGAGCACGGCAACTTCTCCGGTGTAGTCCGGCTTGATGCTGTCGGCTGCAGAAGTGTCGCCCGCAACAGTACCAACAATACCTGCAGTCTCGTCAGTACTTGCATCCTCAAGAGGAGGCAGCGCCTGGTTTACGCGATCCATCATGGTCTTCCACGCGCTCTTATCGACAATCTCATACCACACGTCATCAATGAGCTCGGACGTCGTAGGCGTACGCGCAGAATACATATCCTTGGAGGTGTCCATGCCCCTGAATGACATGGCCAGGCCCACAATATCGGTAACGTTGAAGTCAGTAGTCACGCTCTCGGCCATAGTTGAAACGGCACCGGACATAGAAACGGGGTCCAGCTGCAGGACTTTCTTGGCAATGGCCGTCAGAATCATGCGCTGGTTAGCGGCACGGTAAAAATCGCCGGCGCCGTAATTGTCGTATGCGTGACGACTGCGAGAAAGGCCAAGCGCTTGCTGGCCGTTGAGCTGCTGCTCGCCAGCAGGAAGGTCGATGCCCGAGTATTGCATGTCGGAAACGGCAACAGGCAGATTGACCGTAATGCCACCGATGGAGTCTACAATCTTGGTGAACGACTCAAAGTCTACCTCGGCGTAGTGCGAGATATTGACGTTTGCCAGCTTGGAAACAGCCTCAACCATTCCAGACGCGCCGCCATAGCTGTACGCGGAGTTGATTTTCTGCTTTCCATGTTCTCCCAGGTCAACCATAGTGTCTCGGGGAATGGAAATCAGGGTAATCTTCTTGTTCTTAGGGTCTACGCGAGCCAGAATAATAGTGTCGGCACGGAAGTTTGCGTCGGAATCGCCCCAGTTCTCCGCGCGCCCTTCGTCCTTATCGACACCAAGAAGCAGCATGTAGAACGGGTCGGATGGAGCAACCTGTACCAGCGTGGCCTGCAGGTTTGCGTCCAAGCCCTGTCGGAGCTTTGAGTTGGTATCCAGCATCCACCACGCAAACGCTACGCCTGCTACCAGCAGCAACGTTCCCAGGATGCCCGCAAAAATCTTAAGACCACGACCGCGAGAAGAACCTTGGCGCTTCTTGGAATATGCGCCCACGCCTTCTGCGCGAGAAGGTGCATGGCTCACGGCACCTGCTCGATGCGCAGCAAAGTGGGTGTGTTTTTGCTGCTGAACTGGAGCTTCTTCAGGCCACTCGTCACCAACGTTGGTCTGGCCAATCAAAGGCTCGCGCGTAAACCTGGAGCCGTGGGATTCGTGATTGTTGCGTGCAGAACTTGCACCTGCGCTTCGAACGCTGCCCAGCGTGCGAGGCTGATATGCGCCCTGATTATAAGCGTCATAATCGTCCTGTGCGAAGTCCTCTGTATCGTACTCAAAGGCGTCTTCGTGTCTGTCGCGACTGTTGCGACCACGATTCTGAGATGAATGTGACCTTCTGGCCATTGGGGCTCCTTTGTGTTTAATCTGCGTCTTGCCCAATGCGTTTTGTCAAACATCTACTATACGCAATTTTGCATCTTTGTGCTGCATAGAAACAAACCTGCCACAAAAAATCCCCGCTTCAACGTGTGAAGCGGGGATGTGTGCGAGAAGTTCGTGGAGCTTGGTGCGAGAAGTACGAGCAACTTTTGCTCATGGCGTTACTTACTGCGCAACGCTGCCTTACTTACGACGCTCCTTCAGAGCATAGCCAAGCGTTGTAATAACGCTGCCCACGGTAGCTACTGCAACAAGAGCAATCTCGGAGAAGTCGCCAGTCTCTGGAAGCTTTGGCTGCTTCTTCTTGGGCTTCTTTGGAGTCTCTGATGGAGGAGTTGCAGGTGGGGTGTTTGGTGGTGTATTTGGTGGGGTAGTAGGAGGAGTGTTTGGTGGAATCTCGGTGTTGGTAACCGTGAAGCCATCAGTCTGGTTGCCCGAGACTGCACTGGTATATCCAGCAGGAACGTTCTCTTCTACTACGGTGTAAGCAATAACGTGACCGTCTGTTGCATCGTTGCGTAGAAGACCGCTAAATGTTGCAGCCCAGTTATTGGTCTGGTCAAGAGTGACTGTCTCGGTGCTAGCAACGCCGTCTTTGTACAGCCTGACGGTAACAGGACCACCGACAGTTCCCACCCATGTCTTGTTGACCTGTACGTCAACTGTTGGGGTCTTCTCGTCTTCAACGGTCTTAATAACGCCGGTGGTTGCAGAAACGGTGAGGTTATACGTATCGGTATTGAGCTGGTAGCCAGCAGGAGCGGTAATCTCCTGAACGTTGTAGGTGCCAGCAGGGAGCTTCTCGGTGGTAGCGGTGCCATCTTCACCAGTGGTAATAGTCCAGGTCTTGGATGGATCAGTGGTGCTGGTCACCTTAAAGACTGCACCCGCAAGCTTGGTGTTGTGGTCGTTCTTATCCACCTTGATGATGCGGATACGAGCGATGATGGTAGAAGTACCTTCTCCGCCGGAAGTTGCGTTGCGATATACCCAATCGGAGCGGTACTCAGGGTTGTCAGAGTACATGGTAATGAGGTTACGCAGGGCAACACCAGGTACATAGGTGGTGCGATAGGTGAACTTAAAGCTCTGACCGTTGCTGAGGTCTAAGCCAGAAAGGTCAAGATCAAACGACTGTCCATCAGGAGAAATGGTGAGCATACCTGGGGTAATAGGGATGCGAGTTGCAGTTCCTGGAATGGTTGAGCCGTACTCATCAAAGCGAGCGCTCCAGAGCTCAAAGGTTCCTGGAACATACCTAATCTCTGCAGGAAGATCTCCGCCGCCCCAGTCAAGGAGCTGGTCGTGTAGACGGACGTTGTGGAAGTTACCACCAGAGTAGTTGATGCGGCCAGTCCATTGAATCTCGTTTGCGTTGCCCTCAATAATCTTGCCCCACTTGGAGAGGAACTCAGTACCAATGGTACCAGGAGCGGTGACGTCAAACGTTACAGGAACAGGACTACCAGAGACAGTAAAGATAAAAGATTTACCAGTACCTGTCTGAACACGCTGTGAATCAATGGTAAAGCCAAGTCGAGCGGTACCGCGCAGGTCAGTGTGGTTGTTAACGTAGTTGGTAAAGACAACGCGCATGTTTCCACCAAAACCATCGGTACCAGGGGTGACGTGAGCTACTGCCATGACCTCGCCGGTTGCTGCATCGGTGATGTTAAAGGTAGACGCAGGATGAGCTGCGGTAAACCTCATCTCGTTAGGGAGAGTGACGTCAAAGTAATCTCCCGGCTCTACGTTAGCGTTTGCAGAGGCGTCCCACGTCATAGCAATGGCATACACATTTGCCTTGTTAACAACGGTAGTTGGATTGCCAAAACGATCTTCAACTCTAAAGTCTGTAATGGTTGCGACAACCGCTTTAGGGGTGCCTGTAGCAGCTTCAGTGCTTGCAGTCTCAGCAAAAGCTGATTTTGCAGCAAGCGGAAGCGTCAGGACCAGCATGAAGACAAAACTTAACAGCTTAAACAGTCGTTTGTTCATCAGGACTCCTTTGCAATAGATGCGTCTATTTTCACCTATTACAAAGAGAATTTATTTGAGATTCTGTATATATTTATATCGCTTTTTTAAAGTTCAAATATTTATGCAGGTACAAGGAATTTATCGGTACTTTTTCTAATACCTTTTAAATAAAGTACAGGTAAATTCACAGGTTCTTCATAATTGTTCACAACAAACATCTCACACTATGTGCAGCTTAACGTAATAAAAATGGATAAATATTACCTCAAATAAATTCAAATGCTGGACATTAGTCACTTTTTATACGTGATTCCGAATAGGTCATTTTTCTGTATGCAATTAAGGAGGCGAGAAGTTCTGTGGAGCCTTGCAAACTAGACGGGTTTCTCGCCAAAAAAAGAACGCCTTGCCACGAGGACAAGACGTTCTTGTAACGTTGCGTGGAGCTGCGCGTCTGTGCTGCTACGATTGCGTATCAGGCTTACTTGCGACGCTTAAGTGCGACTGCGCCACTCAGTGCAGCCAAAGATCCAAAGAGGACGCCTGCGACAGAAGATGCGTCTCCGGTGTAGGGGAGGTTAGACTTCTTGCGAGTCTTAGCAGGCTTCTCTGGAGTTGGAGGAACCTGGGTGTTGGTGACTACAAATCCCTGAGTTGCATCGCCGGTGATCTGGCTGGTGTAGCCAGCCACCTCGTCCTCAGAAATGGTGTAGGTAATCTCAGAGCCGTCAGCTGCATAAGCCTCGAGGCCTGTGAAGGAATCCTGCCAGTTGTTATTAGAGCTCAAGGTAAGAGTTTTGCCGGTGTCAACGCCGTTTGCGAGCAGGTGGACAGTTACTGCTCCGCCTTCTGCACCATTCCAGACCTTCTGTACAGGGATGTCTGCGTGAGCGTTCTTCTTGTTCTCAATAATCTTGATAGTGCCGGACTGATTGTCAACGTTTACGGTGTAGACAGTAGCGTCACGCACATAACCATCTGGAGCGGTGATCTCTTCGATGGTGTAGGAGCCGGTAGTGAGCCTCTCGGAGGTTGCAGTTCCGTCGGCGCCTGTAGTAAGAGTCCAAGAATCAGCTGGGTTAGCAACGCTTGTTACCTTAAAAGTTGCGCCTGGAAGCTGGGTAGTTGTGTTGTCAGCGTCAACCTTGATGATGCGGATGCGGCCGACAAGATTGCCGATTGCGGCGCCGGAGTTGCTCGGAGAGTAGTAGGTAAAGCCAATCTCGCTTCTTGGAGCACCGCCAGTGTTGGTAAGCACACCATAGTTATGCAGAGCCATACCTGGGATAAAGGTGGTGCGGTACTGCAGGAGGTAACGCTGACCCTGGGAGAAGTCAACGCCGCTCAGGTTAAGGTGGTAGGAGTGGCCGTCAGCTGCAATAGAAAGTGCACCATTAGGAATTGTGACCTCCTGAAGGTTGCTGAAGTTACCCGTTCCATCAAAGTCTGCACGATAGAGGTGAAAAGAGTTAGCAATGTAGGTTACCGATGCTGGCAGGTCGCCACCGTTTCTATCAGAGAGGGAGTCAGAGAACTCAACGCCAGTCATGTTAGAAGCGGAGTAGTTAAGACGAACATACCAAAGTACCTCGGACTCGGTACCGGTAACAGGACCGCCCCACTTGTTGAGCCACTCTTCGCCAATGGTGTTCTTTGGACGAACAATCATGTTGAGAGGAACAGCGGTTCCGTTTACGCCAAAGTCAACATGGGTATTGTCACCTGCGTTGATGGCGTCGCGGTCGTAGAGAGCGGACAGCGAGAAAGTACCCTTAATCTGAGTGTGCGTGTTTGCATAGTCTGTATAAACAACATGCAGGGTGCCGCCAAAAATGCTGCCAGCTGCTGGAGTTGGGTAAGCCCACGCTACGGTTGCACCGTTAGGATCTTTAACTTCAATTGGAGTTGTGTTTTGTGTGGCAGTGAACTGGACTTTATCGGGCAGAGTAATATCAAAATAGTCACCTTCTGCCACGGTAGAAGCGGTAGATTCCCAGTTGATTGTAATATGGTACAGATTATCAGTGGTAATCTCACTGACTGGTGTATAGGTATCATCAGCCACAGACATGCTGGTAATTTGAACCGGTGAAACAGTTGCAGCCGAAGCGAATGTTGCCACAAAAGTAACAACAATCATAAATGGCACAAGAAATGCACCTAGTCTGACCAGTACTTTTTTCATAAACTAAACTCCAATTCATCTTGCGAGCGTGAGAAAATTATTACAGATAGGTACTTAAAAATTGTTACCAGTTTTAGTCATCACAAAACAATTACATTTAAAATTACCGTGCCTTTGACCTGCTCTTCTCGCCATATTCTATGTTTTTAAATTGTTAGAAATTAGTAGCATTTCTCGTCAGATTATAGAACTTTGCCGTCTTTTGTTTGCGCAGATTAAGAAGACTTTTTGGCGCATGCAATCTCTCGTGGTGTTATCGGCTGGTTGAAGGTATTATTAAAAGCAATAAATTCGTGGTAGAGATATGTGCTCATACGTGCGGCATTGCGCGACGGCACAGAATCCAAGAGTGACCGGGAAACCGGAGAAGCGGAGTCATGCATGAGCGAGTCCAGGCCCAAGCAGTTTGTTGCAGTTCTAGACTTTGGTGCCCAGTACGGCCAGTTGATTGCACGTCGCGTGCGTGATCTTAACGTCTACTCCGAGATTGTTCCTTGTGATATTTCCGCAGATGAGCTTCGTGAGCTTAATCCATCTGCGCTTATTTTGTCTGGTGGCCCTGCTTCCGTTTACGCTGAGGATGCGCCAAAGATTGATCCAGAGATTCTGGAGCTTGGGCTTCCTGTCTTTGGTTTCTGTTATGGACAGCAGATTATGGCGGTTACTTTGGGCGGCACCGTTGGACACACCGAGAAGGGCGAGTATGGCCCAGCCCATCTGACACGCGCAGGGGAGAGCCGCATTTTTGACGGCACCGCTGAGCAGCAGACCGTTTGGATGAGCCATCGCGACGCTGTGTCTGAGGTTCCAGAGGGCTTTACCGTTACCGCTTCTACCGATGTTTGCCCAATCGCAGCTATGGAAAACGCTGCTAAGAACCTGTATTCCACTCAGTTCCACCCAGAGGTTAACCACACCGAGTGCGGTTCTCAGATGCTTTCTAACTTCCTGTTCAATATCTGTGGCTTTGAAAAGACTTGGACCATGGACAACATCATTGAGCAGAAAGTGGAGGAGATTCGCCAGAAGGTTGGTAATGGACGTGTCATTTTGGCACTTTCCGGCGGCGTTGACTCTTCTGTTGTTGCAGCTCTTGTTCACCGTGCTATTGGCGATCAGCTTACCTGCGTGTTTGTGAACCATGGCATGCTCCGTAAGGGCGAGCCAGAGATGGTTGAGCAGGTCTTCCGCAAGCAGTTTAACGTGCCTTTGATTCACGTTCATGCGGAGGAACGCTACGCTGAGCTTCTGGCTGGTGTTACCGAGCCAGAGATGAAGCGTCGCCTGATTGGTACCGAGTTCTGGAAGGTCTTCTTTGACGAGGCTCAGAAGCTGGACGGCGTTCAGTTCCTGGCACAGGGCACCATTTACCCTGACATTATTGAGTCTGGCGCTCGTAAGACGGGCGGCAAGGCTGCGACCATCAAGAGCCACCACAACCTGATTCCATTCCCAGAGGGCGTTCACTTTGACTTGATTGAGCCTCTGGATCACTTCTTCAAGGACGAGGTCCGTGCGCTGGGCGTTTCTCTTGGTCTGCCAGAAAACCTTGTCTACAGACAGCCTTTCCCAGGTCCTGGCCTTGCTATCCGCATCATTGGCGACGTTACCCCAGAAAAACTGGAGATTCTTCGCAACGCAGATGCTATTGTCCGCGAAGAGATTGACGCCTACAATGCTCAGCTCTTTGACGAGACAGGCGATCGTAACTCCGAGCACAGTGTTTGGCAGTACTTTGCAGTACTACCCGACATTAAGTCCGTTGGTGTTATGGGTGATGAGCGCACGTATGCTCGTCCAGTTATTCTGCGCGCCGTTGAGTCTAGCGATGCTATGACCGCTGACTGGGCAAAGCTTCCTTACGAGTTGCTGACCCGCATTTCTTCTCGCATCGTCAGCGAGGTTGCTGGCGTTAACCGCGTAGCGTATGACATCACTCCAAAGCCACCTGCGACCATTGAGTGGGAGTAGGACGACAGGGTTCTGACCTGCGATTTTGAGTGCCGCACTATGCCGCTGAGTTTCGTTTCGTACGAGAGTCATGACAAAGCCACCAGCGACGGAGATGAGTAAAAGCGATTAAAGAGCCTCCGTTCCCTGCGTTGGGACGGAGGCTCTTTCTTTGCCGTTTTACTCCCTTGTCTCCGTTCGGGGATTATTTCTTGCTCATTTAGGGCTATTCGCGCTGAAAGATTTTGACTAGCTTGGTGTCCTTTATTTCGTAGACAATGTCTGCGACGTTCTCGACCAGCCTCTTATCGTGGGAGACGAACACTATCGTTCCGGCATAGGCGCTCATCATCTGCTCGAGGGCTTCGGCGCTCTTGATGTCCAGGTAATTTCCAGGCTCGTCCATGAGCAAGATGTTGTATCTGCCCAGCAGCATCTTCGCGAGTAGCAGCTTGATGACTTCGCCTCCCGAGAGAACGCCAACGTCCTTTGTCAGGTCGCGCGGTCCGATTCCCATAGAGGCGAGGATGCCTCGAATTTCGGTCATGCTGTACTCGCAACCATCCTGCATGAACGAGATCGCAGACTGACGGGCGTCGAACTTGTAGCCTGTTTGCTCGAAGTAACCGATCTCTGCCTTGGGAGAGATGTTGATACCGTCGGCGCGTCGAGCGATTGCCTTCAGCAGGCTGGTCTTTCCTGTACCGTTGCCACCGGTGATGGCCACTTTGGCACCGAGCGGTATCTCGAATTTCGCGTGGTCATAGAGCATGCAGTTGCCGAAGCTCAAGCTGAAATCGTCTGCCGAGATGGGAAATTTACTATGCAGTTCCAGGGCCTTGCTCTGGCGGAACCGCACGGCGCGAATGCTATCTGGGGCCTCAATCCCTTCGAGCGCTTCGAGGCGCTTCTCCATGTCCTTAGCCGCCTGGTACATCCTCTTCTGTTTGGTGCCGGTTGCTTTCTGATGCCCCAATCGACCTGCATACTCGTTGCTTTTTTTCGCAGCCTTCCGCTTGGCGTCGACCTGCCGTGCTTTTTTCCGTTGTTTTTCGATGGCGGCTTCGAGGCGATCGCGCTCGCGCATCGCCTCTTCGTATCGAGTCGCCTGAGCTTTGCGCTCTTCTTCTTTCTGTCGCAGATAGTCGGAGTAGTCACCCCAGAATTCGGAAATACCGCCGTCTTTGAGCTCCCAGATCTTGTCTACCACCTGGTCGAGAAAATGACGGTCATGGCTCACGATGAGCAGAGCCCCATCAAATGCCTTGAGTTGTCCGACGAGAAGGCGGATGCCGTCTTGGTCGAGGTGGCTCGTAGTCTCGTCGGCGAAGATCGCGCTTGCATGCTGGGAGAGTGCAGAGGCAATCTTGGCGCGTGTTTCCTCCCCGCCGCTCATCGTCTCCTGCGCCACTCCGGCGACGTTGAGACGGGAGAGCATCTCACCACTGTCCTGAGCCGCATCAAGGTCGAGTTCATCGAGTTGGCCGATGAGGGCAATGCTGCCGAAGCGCCTGACGTCGGCGTCCGCAATGGTAAGATTGCCGCTCAGAATTTTAAGCAGGCTGGTTTTGCCTGCGCCATTGTCTCCCACCAAGCCGATGCGATCGTAGGAGTAGATTTCCAACTCTTCGATATCCAGGATATCGCGGCCGGCATATTCCAAAAAGATGTCTTTAGCTTTGACTATGAGTTCCATAGGTTGAACCGCCTTTTGTGTATTAGCCTTTTACTGGAAGCGCAGCCATGCCAAAAAAGATTGCTCACGTCGATTTTTCGCCTTTGCCCAATTGCCGGCGCGAGCGTTTTGACCTTGCGCAAGCCGGCAAATCCGAAAATGATAGTTGGCGACGAATAAGGAGCGCGATGTGGGATGTCGGCGCAATACCTCGTCGTCGCAAGGGCTTGAAGGCTGACGCGTGAACCGATGGCTGCCGCCTCTTTTTTTCGAATACTTGGGCTATTGAATCCGCCCGGTATCTCTTTTCCCCACGTTTCGGACGCTCGGAGCAAGCAGCATAGCCATCGCAAGCAGTACCATGGTCGCTCCAGAGCCGACGAACCATAACGGAGCTCCAAGCAGATCCGCAAAAACGGAGGGGGCCGCGAGGCCCATGGGCATGGCCCACGCCATGATGGTTCCGTAGAGGCCGAAAACGCGGCCTAGGTACTCAGGAGGTATCTGCTCCTGCATAAGGGCAGTCTGGGTTCCCGCGTACAACGGGGAGCATGCGCCCATAAGAAAGCTCGCCGGTAGGAAAACGGCGAACAGCGACGGGCCGATCAATCCGGATGCGATTGCGACGACGCCGAAGCCGGCGATCGCGGCGACCATGGTGAGCGACCTATTGCGGAACCCTCCCGTGGCCGCCAAAATGCCGGACCCAGCCAGCATGCCTGCGGAGAAAAGGACCTCCACCAAAGCAGCATCCCCCGTGCTACCGCCAAAATGTCCCAAGGTCATTATTGGGAACAATGCCGCGAGTGGGGAGAACGCGAAAGCGAAGACGAACCCGCACCAAAGAAGGGCGAACAGCCCCCTGTATCCCCTGATCAGCTTGTAGCCGTCCGAAATCTCAGAGAAAAGTTCTCGAACTTTATTGGAAAAGGACGAGCTGCGGTCGGCTTCGTCGAGTCCTCCTGCGTCTATCTGAGCGGCGAGGACAGCTAGAGAAGCGAAAAGCGCCCCCAGCACGTCGAGGGCAATCATGGCGGTAATGCCCGCCACAGGATAAATCACTGCCGCGAGCGCGGCGCCAAGAATGTATCCGGCGGACTGAATCGCCTGCATCACTCCCGATAGGCGAACGAGATGCTCTGGCGGGGCGAGATGGGGCGTGAGGGATTGGGAGGCCGGCGTGTAGAACGAAGTGCCAGCTGCGCGGAGAAACAGGGCGATGAGTATTGACCACGCAGGTAAGCTGCCGGCCAACGAGGCAATCGCCAAGGCGGCGCCCACCGCGGCAACGAAGAGGTCGGCGCCGATGAGAACACGTTTCAAAGGCAGCCTGTCGACAACGGCGCCCGCAAGGACTCCGAACAAAGCAATCGGCAGAAAGCCTGCTAACGATGCCAGGGAGAGGAGGGAAGATGATTCTGTCGTGAGGGCGATATGCCAAATGAGACCCATTTGGAGAATCAAGCTCGTCAATGTCGACACGAGCTCCCCGCCCCATACGAAACAAATCTTAAATTGCCATGAATGGCACAGCGAAACAGACCTGCGCCGAGAGGTTTCAAATATCATGGTTATGTCCAATCGTGAAATGGCGTGCAGAAAAACAGCGCGACGCCACAACAGCGCCGCTTTCTAGGCGCTCATCCACGTGCGGAAAAGACCAACCACGACACCCCTCCTTTGTTAATTCGGTCTGGCAAACCATGTAATATTAGCGAGGCTTGAGTTTGCCTGTCAAGAATCGACCATCGGAAAGGGCAATCCTCTCTGGCCATTCGATTCCTTTTGTATCTTTGGTTGCATAGGTGACCCGCCAGGGCTATTACGCGTGGAAGAGGCGCCTGCCGAGCTGGCCGATGAGGCGCTGAAGATGGCCCTGGTCAGGCGAAACGATCCCAAGGGATGCGTACATCATTCGGATAGTAAGAATGTTGCCAGCAGGTTTTGCGGCAACCGCAAAGGAGCCGTATCCTGCAGCTGGAATCACGTTGCAGCATCCTGACCCGCATTCCGATTGGCGGACGGCCCGCTTCGGCATCCTGACCAGCACAGCGATCGAGCCTTGTCATTCCTTGGATATGCCGGTTGCTCGGGGCGGTCCCGACGGAGGCCCTCGCCTCCCCGGTCCGTGACCCAAGAAGGGCAAGCATGCTGATCTGCATGGCTGGTTCCTCCTTTATGTAGACGACCATGCAAAGAAGGGACAACCGAGGAGGCAGGTTACTGATGCGGGCTCCCGCACGCCCATGACTACCCGACGGGCTGTTTTTCATCTCCGATGCCCGCATTGCAGCATGAACGAATGTGCCTCGACATCTCTGCTGGCATGGTACGACTGGGATCGCACCTCGACGCATCCTTGCGCATACTGCCTTCCAAGTTTCGAAACCGGGAAGGAAAGTGTATGTGAGCGACGATATCGGCGCCGATTCGACGCTCGAGAGGGAGATTGCGCCGATTCTATCCATCGGGGATGCATTCCCGAAGATTCTCATCACTCGCACGAGGCATGAGCCCCATACCCGGGAGGGCGTGCTCGTGCTGAATTTCGCGAGGTGGCTGCTTGGCGGGTAGGGTTCTGAACGTCGCATTGGGATATCGCGCGACAGGGCACGCAGGGCTGTTTGTGCCCGCACGGGAAACGCCGTCGCCATGCGGGCGGCCTGTCGTGTCCGATTAGCCTTTTGCTAAACAGGCTTACGCCAACTCATGGGCAAGCCACCTGAGACTATTCACTTTGCTTATCGTTGACAAAGACCTGTGGCCTGCGGTTTTGTGAACGGCTCGTAAGCCACCCGCGTCGACTCACTTACTGTTGAAGCTGGTGGTTTGCAGGCTCAAAGGCGGTTGAGTTTCAAAACGGGCGTTTTTCGGCGATATCGAGCCTCCAAAGGCGGCTCTCCGTGCCCCTTGGGACAAAAATAAAAACTCAATACTCTGAGCTTGAAAATGGTTTTTGAAGTTGTCCCAGCTTTTGTCCCCGAAGCCGATGAAACGCGACGTCGCGTCATTCAGCGGCACTCACTTCGAGATGCCGCCGAAAACTGGGTGCAACTGGAGTGACGAGACGGCAAAACTATAACCACCGAGTGGGAATAAGAAAATTCCTTAGTTATGGGGGTATAAATTGTTTTAGAGATAAATAATACCCCAATAAACATATAGTGAGTAAATACGGTAATCGAGCCTCCGCTTCTGAAATGGGACGAAGGCTTTTTCTTTGCCTTTTTACTTTCTTTTACCTGCAATTTCGCTATTTATTACCTGTATTTCAAGACAGCAAGGTACGGAGTGGCATTCGGAGAAATGGGAGTAAGGATTTATCCCAAGTGAGTGAACATGCGATTTTTGTCCTCGAGGGCGAAACGAGTCCGTTTCGGGGTCTGTGAAATTCAAATCGAACTCGAAGGACTTTTCAGCAGTCTCCATACGACGTTTTCCTAGGTGGTTAATTGGGAGTAAAGAATCTAGCCGTCTCAAGGAGAACGGTAGTATCCAGGGGAAATGCCGCGTCGTGCCGCCGACGAGCGTCTGCTCGTTGTGACCAAGTACTTCCTTGCCTTCAAGTTGAAGCGCGGGTGCAAGGCGTCGGGTGTGAAGCGCATCCGTGTGCATGTCATACTTCACAGCCATGTAAGCCTGCTGATCAAGATGAGCTTCTCCGCGCTGGTCATCGCCGAGCGTATGGGCCACGAGGCGGTAGACATCACCTACCGCTACGCGCACCTGTTCCCCACGAAGCAGGAAGAGATGGTCGCCGCACTCGACGGGGCGAAGGGGGGGGATGCCGCGCGAGAATAGTGCCCACAAGCGCAGCAAGACGATGGCGTTCCACTGCCCAACGGAGGAATGCAAGTTGATATGCGACATGACAGCCTGGAGCGGCATGAATCGGCAGGACTACATCATTTCAAGCTCACCAATATCCAGGTTGAGGTGAGGCCCTCTGTGAGCGTTCGAAGGCGTTGAAGGATTTGATGACGGATTTGGCCAAGGAAGTACGCCTGGCGGCCTCCTATGGCGAGCTAAGCGATTTCCTGCAGCATAGGGTCGAGCTCGGCTTCTTCCTGGCGCTCGGCGAGCCTGTTGAAGCGCCAGCGATTGAGCCGTCGCAACAAGCCGCACCTTTGAAGGAGCCGACGGCAACCGTCATGGATGCAGACTCTGATACCGCAAGCATCTTTGAAATGGGTCGAAGGTAGGTCTAGCGCCAGACCTTCAACGCCTTGTCTGCAAGCCATTCGGCACGGTCGGCGATGTCATCCTCGTCCCAAGATCCCTTCTCCAGGGCGCCCGCCATCGTCGCAAGGCCGGCGGCACAAAGAGCCAGGCCGTCCTTGTATCCCTTTCCCTGCTTCTTGGTGATCCAATCGGCATCGCGGATGGAGGCGTTGAGCGAATGCGTGATGATGGCGAGGTTGCCGAGCGTGAGGAGCTTCTTGTCCCTTTGCGCGGCGGCCTCGTCGTCGAGGGCTCCCCATTTGTTTCGCCACTTCTTGGGCATCATGTGCTCGAGGGTGTACTGGTTGAACCCAAGCAAAGCCGTGCTGCTCATGCCAGGGCGAATGGCACTTTCCAGCAGATAGAGGACGCCCTTGGACTGAAGGTTGTATAGGCATGACTTCTCGAATGCCGTTCGGACCTCGGCGTCGCCGGGCATGTACGTCGTCGCTTCCTCATTTGCTTCAAGCGCCTTCCTCAGGGCCCCCGCGTCCTTCTCCTCGTTCAGGATCAGCGAGGTGAACAGCCTGTTGTAGTTCTTCGTGGTCGCCTGGTGGTATGGCGATAACGTACCGCGGCCACGCTGACTAACAGCTTCTAACTGTGTCCAATGCTCT
>ERZ773265.453-NODE-453-length-25776-cov-9.544536_pt1 | contig 25776 bp, 28 predicted proteins | sample MGYA00580512_ERZ773265 | MGnify/ENA primary metagenome ERZ773265 (study PRJEB29015, sample SAMEA2738169) | human oral metagenome | biome: human oral; feature: human-associated habitat; material: saliva | place: China | collected 2183 ... | reverse complement strand
CACCGGGGCTAGCCCCTTCGCCCGCCCACAGGCAGCCAACCAGTACAACCGCACCAGCCTGGACGCCCAGCAGCGCGCCACCCTCACCCAGCGCGACGTCCATGGCGGGCTGTTCGGTGGGTTTGGGTGGGAGTGGTGAGGGGTGATGATTCCGTGAACAACTAAGATGCCCACACAACTGTCAACGTTGTCAAGACAATTCACAGTCCAAGAAGCAACAACAAACACACCTGCCATGCCGACGTCCACAAAACATCAGTGAAAATTTCTACGTTCTATAGCATTGCCTACATCGACCGGCCGTACTAAATTTTTGAGAGCTAGGAGCAAAGACGCCCTTTGCTTTCCGCCAACAGCAGGCCTGAATAGCAACAACAGTTTCAGCACCTCTTCTCAAGCAACAGGAAGTGTGACATGGCTGAAGGACCGCTTGTGGTATTGCGTAGTACCACATTATCAACCAACGCTATCGAACAACTCATTGGCACGTCGTTTCGGCAGCGAAACCTCACGCCTGCGCCACACGCAGAAAATGAGTGGGCAATCTTCATCTCACGCATTATGGGCATTCGTGGAAAAGGTCTGATTCTTATCACGGTTCACGAAGACGACAAGGGATGCTTCATCACCATTAATCCTATATGGGAGTCGCTACGAGACTTGGTCTTGCGTGGATTATCAAAAAAATACGGTGTGCAGTTCGACATCAAGCGTGGCGCCAGCCTGAAGCTGACTGACAATCTCATTTCATTACTGCGTAAGGCAGATCCAGAGATAAGTGAACCAGATATTAGCTGAACACATAGTCGCCATCCATCTTCGCGAGCATGTCTAGCACCACATAAATCCGCCCTTGCGCTAGATCACCAACATACAAGTTCACCACAACACCATCCACTCAATTTACTCCGAAAAAGGCTACCCGATGACGAAAATAGACTGGGCCCAGGTGGCTCGCGAATATAATGCATCTAAACTAGATATAAGCGACATTACTTCGTACGCGCGCAAAGCAGCGAAATTATTGGCGCAACAGAAGGCTCCGTACGACGGATATATTGATGAAGTAGCAAATTGTGTCGAGCAACGACGAGAACAACTAGAAGAAACACAAAATTCACATAAACAAAACACAGGTATTCTGCGTTTCATATTTAAGAAACCAGCGGTTAGCACCAACAGCAAACATCGCTATCAACATGTCGGATTCTGGAGTTTCCTCGAAGAAAAAGAAACCTCCGGAGGTATGGAGACGCGGCGAGATTCGTGGACAAGTAAGGATATCGAAGAATCACATAGCGTGTGTTCTACCACTACTTACGCATTATTAGCCGAAGGAGAGCTCTGGCGATTCCATACGCACGAATACACGAGACAGCTATGGAATAGGGTGGTGGATGTCGAAGTAACCGGAGAATGGCGACAGTTGGACGAGGAAGATATTCTTCTTCTCGATCATCAGTTGCGACGAGATAGTCGAGAACAACCGTACAACAGACGAAAGAAAGAGTACTGGTACTACGAAGCGAAACTACTTTCAAAAGACAACTACATCATCACTGGGAAAAAAGGAGGAGGCTGTCGAAAGTTACTGACGAAACTACTTGAGAATAATGGAATAAAGCCGCCTACAAGGCGCAACAAACCTCATACGTCGCGGCGAAGTAGACCACACAAAGTCAGTAAACCTGCCTCTTATCAGAAATAACATTGCTGCATGGCCGCAAGCATCAGACATACATTTTATGACGACAGTACTCAACTAATAGAAACTGCGAAATAGCAGGAGCGGAAAACGACTCTCATTAGAGATGAATACTACAGGAAATCTTTGATTGATGCAAATTGCTAAAATAAGGGGGTCTGATACTCTCGAAGTTTATCCTCTCCACAGATTGCAACTACTCGGGATCTTCTACTTCTCCATGAAGAAAGGACACTCACCATGGGATGGAAAGTCATCGCCAAGAACGACCAAGAAACCGTTAAAGAGAAGAAGAACTCTGATGGGACGACAGAGTATCTTCACTTTTACTCAGACGATTCTCTCACTCAGGAGGCGGCAAATTCCAGGAACGGCCAGAATCACGACCACATAACTTTCAACCCCGATGGGAGCATCAGATACGACTCGACCCAACTATAGACAACTATGACCTGGACAAGTCAGTAAACTGTCCGCTATAATAGCGGCATATATTATGAGTTGCAATGTTGCTAATGACTATAAAGATATCGACAGAATTAACCGATGGTTCTGGAGTGCAAAAGTATCTGAAATACACTCTGTCCAATCTTTAAAGACGTATGCATCTATTTATCTTGCGCAACTTGGAAAAGAATATGAAGGACATATTCTAAAGGCTATTTCTCAGCTTTCACAATTAACAGATCCCTCAATGCAAGCGATTCAGTTCCGAGTATCGCAAATAGTTTCTAGAATTGACGCCAGCCCTTATGAAAATCACCTAGATTTATGGAATCAAATTGCTGTTATTGTTGAGCTTAAAAAGCGCATCCAAACAGTCGAGGTGAGAATGGTATCGCGGCAGGATGTTATAAACTACATCAAACATCTTCTGCTATTCGATCCACAGAATGGAATATGGCCGGAATATGATATTGCTTACCGGATTGTCGACATTGAGGCTCACTATCATATCGATTCTTCCGACAAGCCGCTATACAAGCTTTGGGATCTAGCAACCGAACTCGAGACTCCGGGGATCTGCAGGACCGATAGAAACTTGAAATGGGATCAGTTAATCCTTAGCCTTGATCGACTGTAATATCCTCCGCTTAAAGTGGTTCAGTTTTAACTAGAGTATCTTGCGCACTAATGCTATAATACTATTGTATGAAAATTACAACAGAGTATCTAAACGAGGCCGTCATTCTTCGTGAACTAATCGACATATTTCGTAGTTCGGACGAAAAATTGGAAACCGCTGATTCTGTCGATGTAATATGCCATGCTATGGCAAGAATTAGGGAAGTTCATTCACGTGATGTTGGGATAGTTGATTGGGACAACGCGTCAGATCTATTTGATCAACTTGCTAACTCAAAAGATAACACATGTCATCTAGATAAGTTAAATAAACTTTACAATGATCTAGAGTTTATTATAACTATCGCTCAACGTCCAGTAAGGGATGGTGGGAAAACACTCTAAAAAGTGTTTTCCCACCATCCCTTGTTCGTTATCGTGCATCGCTAGGAGGCCTGTGTCGGGTAGCAGATCCTCTACTCACATTCTGGTTGGTCCAATGAGTTTTCGTAGTGCCATCGCTCCCAGTATCTCTAGATAGACGGTAATTGTCTTCATACCATTGACTATTGTGTCCTCTACCCCCATTTCGTATCGGAGCGTGCCCCTTTGCCCCTTTAGGTTCCATGTTCTTGCGTGCTCTGCGGTCGTAGAGAGTTCCGCCGACATTTTTGTCAGATGAATCTGCCATCGGGATTCAGCCTCCTTGCTTTCTTGGGTAAGGTTGCTCTGATGGTCAATGCTTGCAAAGCAACCTAGGTGACTGATAGATTAGTGCGACAGGACGATATTGTAAATATGTTCATTTCATAAACGAAATAACAGTAGATTGTCGAAATACTACAACTTATAGAAGTTCTAATTTTCTTAAGAGAAGCGGGGGCTTCGATTCGCTCCATCGCACTGTCATTCATAACTTCGAAGCAGTCAGCGGGGAACTTTCGCATCGGACCACATTTGCCTTCGCGGTAAGTTGATGACTGCTTCTATCTTCATTACACTGGCACAGTGCCAGGCGATAAAGCAATCATAGGTGACGTCTATTGGGTTGACGCGCAAGCGACGCTTCACCCACCCAGAGTCGGTAAGCCAGCTCGCCCTATGGGCTGCGTGGCGGAGAGACCCCGCGACCCTATGGTCTGGACAGCGGTCCCTCGTCTCTCTAGCGACATCTCGCCGCGAGCTGACGTGGCATCACGGGCGATGCCCGAGATCTCACCGACTCGATTGGAGCGTGAGGGAGCCTGGTCGATACGCTGGATACACTCGGTCTACAAGTCGGACACAGGCAAGCGAGGTCTGTGCGAGTACCTGGGCGCACTGCCCGCCGACGAGAAGCAGAAGATGATGGATCTGTATCGGAACCGTCCAACGCCTTGTTACTGACGCTGTAGAACGTCCACCCATCCCCCTCCCTATGTGAGACCAAGGAGCGCACACATCATCATGACCACAGTCACCCCCGGTGACGTCTGGACTCTCCGCTGGGATGGCACTGACCTCGCGACCGCGATGGTGGTGCAGGCTCATGACTCCTTCGCGGTGGTCTGGCCAGTCACCAGTGCCTCCCATAGCTCTCCACCAGCGCTTACCATCAAAGACGAGCATCGGTCTCTGGGAGCTGCGCTGTGGCCGACTCGCCCGACGGGCATCGGCAACCACCTTCTTGGCACCCGCCTTGGCACGCTCCTTAGCCAGGATGCCATCGACATCATCAGCGATGAGATGGAGGATCCAGAAGCAGAGCTGACAGTCCTCCCGCTTGCCACTGGCGCGTACGACGCAGATGCTGACCGAGCCTTCATCGAGGAATGGAACGGCTACTGCTTCCATACCGGGAAGCCAGCTGGCCAGCACTGGCTACGTACCGACAATCTCACAAGCTCCAGGGATCTGGCCAAAGCCCTCAACCTCGACGTCGTGCAGACGCGTCCCTACTGGGACGGCGTCTCGCCACTAACAGATGAGCAACTGACAGCATTGATGCGGGCCACCGGCCTGAGCAGCGACGACTTGACGGGCCCAGACCCGTACGCCACGGCAGAAGCGCATCTCAGCTCGCCAGCCTTCAAGGAGGCCGTTGAAGCGCGAGTTGCGGAGACTGGCTTGAGTGAGGAGCAGGTCAGAACGGCTACGCGACAAGAGTTCGCGCTGGCAGCTCGGGACGACTCCGCAAACCGCATCGATGAAAAGCTCAGAGACGCGCTCTCCAGGGTCGATGCTCCGTGAGCACCTGGAATGATCTCGCCGCCAGTCACGATACAACAGCCATCGCCCACCAACTCATCGAAGAGTGTACGCAACTGGACATTGCAGCTCTACGAGACGATCCGATTGACGCTATCGATCGATACACTGGTATCAAGCTGGTCTATGCGCCCCATGCCGACGCTGGATGCGGCAGCGGCTACTATCGCCCGGATCCGCCAACCATCTATCTACATTCCTCCTTATATCGACGCAACGCGTTCACTGTGCTGCACGAACTCGCGCATCACCTCCAACGCCACCACATCGAGTGGGGCTTCCACTTGATGGATATTCGCGATACCAACCACAGGTTGCGCATCGAAGAGATGGTTTGCGATCGGTTCGCTGCCGAAGTGCTCCTCCCAGAAGAGCGCATTTCAGACGATGCTCTGTGTCATCCCGCAGACGCCATGGCCGGCCTGTACGTTAGCTCCAACTTGTCACACTCTGCCGCCATACAAAGCGTTGCGGATAATTTGCCGCCACATGCTCGCTGGCTCCTCTGCGTTGTTGACCCCTGCGGCGTTGTCACAACATCGCAAACCAGTTACGGCCAGCATCCACCACCCAAAGGTGTAAAGCACCCAGAACTAGCCGCCATCGCAGAAGAAGCCGCGGACTGCCCCGTCCGAAGGCCGCTACCAAACGCATTCACGTACTTAACTGGCGCAACCTTGACAGATATGTGGGCAGAGGCCTGTCGCGACCACGAAAATCGCTACACCTTCATCGCCATGCGGCCAGCTAGGCGATTCGGCATTAGCGAAGTCGTTGACGAACGATTTGTCTGCAACAACGTATCTTGCAACAAGGAACTCGACTCTACAAGGAATCTAAGGCAATGCCCGCATTGTAAAGAGCCAAAGTGTCCTGAATGCAACACCTGCGGATGTGACACTGGGAATACTGATGAGAAATGTCCGAACTGTCAATGCATCCTCACCCCATATGAAGTCGACCATGGGCACGAGTGTCCCTGGTAGCATACCATCTGCAGGAACACCTTCCCAACTACTCCAACGGTAATGAAAGAAACGAAATGAGCAATCTGGGCACTTATCAACTGATGACCACCCTTGCCAAGAAAGTAGGTGGCCCTAAGAAATTGTTACTTATTGTTGCTGCGACCGGATGGATAGTTCTTCGCAGTGGTGAAGCCAGCGCCAAGGCTATCGTCAGTAAGTTCAGGAACACTCCGCACACAAGTTCGGACTATCAGCACTTTGGGGAAACCTTCGCTGTTACGGCTACGACTGAACTTGTCGAAGGACTGATTTTGAATGAAGGTTCGACCTTCCACGTCCTTGAACGAGATCAAGACTCAGTTCTTATCGCCGTTTCTGACGACAAGAACAACCCTTATTTCGTGTCGGCTGAGAAACTTTCGAAGATTTCGAACTATTCACTGGGGGCAGAAGCACCCAGTGAAGATGATACTGCAGTTGACGACATCCACTCTTGAATTTTGACAGTCTACCCAGAACTGTTCTAGCCAAAATGTTGATGTCATACTAATCTCGCCAGCCGTTATGATAGCATCCTGCAGCTTACTACAGGTTTATGATGCCGTTCATTTTAGTCGCAATTGTTATGTCGTTGGACATGGGTGACACTTCGGTGGGTTCTGGGGGTGACACTTGTGGTCTGAGATTGAGCGGTGAGCTCTGATAAGAACCGTAGTGTTGATCCTCGTGTCCGTCTGGCGATCGCCCAGTGGCCTGATGACGCGCCTCGTGGGGCGGTGACGACGTTCTGCGCTGAGCACTCCATCTCACGCAAGACGTTCTACGTCCTGCGGCGCCGAGCCCGCCTGGAGGGGCCGGCGGCGGTGCTTGAGCCCCGGTCGCGTCGCCCGCGTACCAGCCCGGCCCGTCTGCCTGAGGCGGTGCGCTCTCAGGCCCTGGAGGTGCGGGCGGCCCTGGAGCGCTCAGGTTTGGACCACGGCCCGATCAGCGTGCACGACAAGATGGCCTCCATGGGGCTGAAGGCGCCCTCACCGGCGTGGCTGGCCCGACTCTTCCGCGACCAGGGGGTGGCCCGCTCAGAGCCGTCCAAGAGACCACGGGCGGCCTGGAGACGGTTCGTCTACCCCGCCCCCAACGCCTGCTGGCAGCTCGACGCCACCGAGTACGTCATCACCCAAGGACGCAAGGTGGTCATCTTCCAGCTCCAGGACGACCACTCCCGCCTGGCGGTGGCCTCCCTGGTCGCCTCCAGCGAGACCAGCCAGGCCGCCATCGACGTCTTCGACAAAGGCGTAGCCGCCCGGGGTGTGCCCCAGCGTCTGCTGACCGACAACGGCATCGCTCTTAACCCCAGCCGGCGCGGAGTCACCGGACGCCTGGTGGAGCACGTGCGCTCCCTGGGGGTCGAGCCCATCACCTCCAAGCCCTACCACCCCACCACCCAGGGCAAGAACGAGCGCTTCCACCAGACCCTGTTCCGCTACCTGGACCAGCAGCCCCTGGCCGCCTCCATCGCCGAGCTTCAGGAGCAGGTCGACCGCTTCGACCTCATCTACAACACCCAGCGCCCCCACCAGGGCCTGCCCGGGCGCATCACCCCGCAGCAGGCCTGGGACGCCACCGAGGTGGCCCAGGCGCCCCGACCGGACCGTGACACCGCCCCCATCACCCCAGGAGGCCCGGCCCCTCAGCCAGACACCACCGCACGGCGCCGGGTGCGTCGACACAAGCCCATCGGTGCCACCGGACAGCGCGAGCTGACCGTCGGCCGCAACGGCACCGTCCACATCGGTGGCATCGCGTTCCTGGTCAACCGCCACCTGGCCGCCTCCACGGTCATCGCGATCTGGGACACCAGCACCATCACCTTCGCCGACACCCACGGCGAGGTCCTGATCCAGTACACCTGGCCGCCCCAAGGCACCTCCTACGTCTCTCACCACCCACCCGACCCCACCAACCAGCGCGGAGGCCGCGGCCGCAAGAGGCTCTAACTGTCACCCATGTCCCGACACACCAAACGTCACCGAAGTCCTGACACAGAACTGTCACCCATGTCCTGAGACATCACACGATATCGCTCGGGATCCTTTCACCAAACCGTCAGCAAAACCGCCGAGCGATATCTCCAACATGTAGAATTTCTTCAATTCCAAAGAAACCCCAAACTATATTTACTTTCAATGTAGATACGAACTACGTTCGGTCACATCGGCAACAAGCGAGAGGTATCGGATTCTCACATAACAAACAGCACAACAAACGTATAGCAATTCAACCGAGAGCCATTGTCAGATACACACAATATCGAACGTAAATTTTTATGTTTTACCAATATTGCTTCTTTTAACCATCCGCATTATTCTCAATAAGAAGATGTAAACTATCTTGGCTCCCGCGCGTAGACAACACATCGCACAAGAAGACTCTAGACGGTTGAAGACATCACGCTATAGAAGTGGCATGTATCAAAATAGGCAATGAAGCCGAATGTTGCCCACACTCTCACACTTATAACCAGCCAGAACCAGAAGACGTCCACAGAGGCCTGCTCCCGAACCGAAAGAAATGAGTACTATCATGGCGTGCTCTTCCATGACCAACCAGGCCACCGATGAATACGATTCATCCACCCTCGACCTATCCGCCCTCCAAGACATCGCCTGCAGCGTGGCGTCTGTCCTGAAGCAGCACCATATTCCGTACAGCGGCTATGTGGATGAGACGCAACGTGAGGTAGAGAAACGGCAAGCAGAATTTGATCGGCTCGAGTACAATGAAAGCGCTCGGACGAAGATTAAACCAAATCTCCTTCGAAAGATGTTTGGCCTGCCGTATGACATACTGCCGAAGACAGACGAACTTCCTCATATTGGGTACTGGACGCTTGTCGAGATAAAGGCTCATACCATGGGGCAGCGGCGCCATTACATTGACTGGCTAGACAAAACACGTCTTGAATCGCTTGACGCCAACTTCGTGACCAGGTACGTGCTGCTTGCCGATGGATCCCTCTGGTACTTCGATGCTCGCGAACATCGGCGACGGGACTTAGACATCGTTTTTGATGCCACCGCATCAGGTAGATGGGAGTGGATGAGTGAGGAGGAAATTCTACTGCTTGACCACGAAGTGCGACATCGTGAAATAGATAAGCCATACGATAAGGCGACAGGCGAGTATTGGCACAGTGAATGGGAAAGTCTCTCGGCTAACAACGACCTGATTGTCGCGGAAAAAGGTGGCGGTTGCAAGAAGTACTTCAACCAGCTGCTGGCCCGTGCGAGAAAGTCGGTGGCAGTGCGAAGCGCTTGGGTACGTAGCAGTAATGAGGAATCGCGACGATACGTGTTGACTGCCGAGCAGTTGCGTCACGGCTGCCGAATTGAGCACACATTCGAAGACGGTCGATCGGCGAGTGTCCGGATTCCACCACGCACCAAGCCAGGTAAAGTTATCCCGGCCTACGACGGTGTAAGCGGCAAAGTTGAACTGATCCGTATTGATGTGGAGTAGATCATGGCAAAGGTAGACTGGGAACAGGTAGCCAAAGACTACGAGGCATCCACCCTCGACATGGCGTGGGTGACGTCGTACGCGCAGAAAGCGGCGAAGCTGCTCGTCGATCATCATATCTCTCCTATGGGATACACGGACGAGAAGCAAGGCGAGGTGGATAAGAGAATAGCGGAGGCAAACGATGGCTCCGGCAAGGTCGCAACGTTCTTCCGCAACCTCTTCGCGGCGGAACCGAACGATACTCCGGAAAAGCGTTACGCGAGGGAGCATATTGGGTACTGGATTATTTGTAAAACTGATACTGGAGATACGACAAATGAAAAACTGAGGAATCCTTGCTCTGGGAATATGTCGAAGAAGTCTCGCCAAATATACGAATACTCGCTGTATTGCTTGCTTGACACTGGCGAACTTGCCTACTTTCATTACTCCAGCTTCCAGATCTGGTTGGGATACAGCAGACAAAGGTATGAAGTTGAAGGCGGGTGGGCGCCGATGAGCGACAATCTACTGCTTTTGCTTGATCGCCGTGTGAGATACGAAGACGAGAATAATGGCTATCCGACAAAAAATGGGTCGTACTACTATCGCAGTTATCTATCGACCGACAACTACCTGATCACAGGAAAGAAGGGTGGCGGCTGCCGGAAGCTCTTTGGGAAGTTGCTTGAAGGGCACGGGATTAAAGATCCGAGGATAGAGCGCCGCTATCGCAGCAGATCGAAGATCGGAACGCATGCGATCTCGAAGACGTATGCGGTTACTCGCGAACAGCTAAAAGATGGCTTCACCCTCACCCATACGTTCGCAAATGGATCAACGCGTCGCGTGGATGTATATCCAGGCAGTCGGAGTGGGAAGGTGATCGCTGTACACAATACTACTGATGACACAACGGAGTGGATTAGAGTTATAGAAGGAGATTAGGGCTTTCACTCTATTATCAAATAATGACGACAGCGCTTTCATTCACCAATGTAGGTGCATACACTCAACATGCAATTTTGATGCACTTAATCACTAGTATCATTTTCTTTGTGCAAAGTGACCTGCTAACGGCAATTGGAGTGCACCTTCAAGATATACTATAAAAGTGCTAAAATTAATAATGTAATGTCCGATGTCGAGCCCTCTCCCCACCATCGCCTCCGTCGGCTCAAAGCCGCGCTGTTGGCCGTCTCCTTGACTCTGGCCGGTGTCCTCCTGATGATGCTCAATGCCTGGCTTGCTCCGCTGCGGCTGGGAGATTGGCAGTGGCTGCATGCGCTGCCGTTGGGAGAGCTGGGTGGAACGCTGTTTGGTGCGGGGCTGCTCTCGACGTTCTTCGAGTACACCTTCCGGAGAGATCAGGAGGCGCACACATTGGCCCGCTTCCGCCAGATCATCCGTGAGGAGGCTCCGGCGATGCGTGATGCGGTCGTGGAGGGCTTCGCCATCCACCCTGAGGACTTGAAGCGCGTGGCCACGCCGGAGCTGCTGGACGACATCGCCGCCAACGTGATGGCGCTGCGCCTGGGCGATGAGCAGTTCGCTCGGGAGATCTACCGCGACATCCGCGACCAAGCCATCCGCGCCGCTGAGCGGTGGTACGACGTGGCGGTGCGCGTTCGGCTCTCTACTGCAGTAGAGAGGAGTACCGCAGGTACTCCTCTGCTGGACGTCACGGTGGAGTGGGAGTACACCACCGTGCCCAGCAGTGCTACCCGGCGCTTCGCTTGTGTGTCTGACCAGGATGAGTACACCGAGCTACTTACCGATACGCCGGCCACGGCAGCCTGGCTCCTCCAGAACCGGCCAGGCGTTGAAGCAGCCAGCCGATCCTCCTACGAGCTCCTCGAGCTGACGGTGGATGGACGCTCACAGACGATTCGTCGCAGCACCCGCAAGACAGGCCAGACGTACAGCGTCAGCCTGGATGAGGATGCCGTACAAGGTCAGCCAGTCCGTATCCGCCAAGTGATCCGCACAGTGGTGCCGCAATGGGGGCACCGCCTCTTCTTCGAGGTCGCCCAACCCACCCGAAACCTGTCGGTACATCTGGACTACAGCAATACGACCATCGCCGACCTGCGCGTCAGCGACACCGTGGCCACCGCTCAAGCGGCTCGCCTCACCCGTATGCCAGACGCCGTGCCAGGCAGGCCGTCACTGTCGAGGCAAGTGGTTGGCTCATGCCGCACTCCGGCTTCGCCTTCACCTGGGCACTGCAAGACGAGCTGCCCCAGACCACTCAGTCTGAGGCAGCAACCGCTCGACGAACGGGCTAGTTCTGTTCACTCGCCGCCACCCATGATGACCACCTCCTTACCTACTCGACCGCTACGGACAACCACAGGATACATCGTCCTGAGATACATAGTCTCTGGATTGGGAGTCTTCGGCCGGTTGAGATGGAGCCGTGCCCACCGACCGCAAGCCACCGCTCTCACCAGCCACCGGTGAGTTCGGCCGGCGTGTGCGTGCCCGCCGCGAGCAGCTGGGCCTGTCCCAGGAGAAGCTGGCCGAGCGCACCACCCTGCACTGGTCGTACATCGGCCAGGTCGAACGCGGCCAACGCAACCTCAGCCTCCACAACATCCTCCGCATCGCCCACGCCCTCGACACCGACGCTGGTGGGTTGGTGAGTGGGTTGGAGGTGTAGGAGGAAAGGAGCACACCATTGGCTACGATGCCGCCATGAGCCAACGTGCACCCCTCCCCCAGGGTCATCCCACCGACACCGATCTGGCGCGGTGCACCAGACGATCATGAGCATTGCGTCTCTTAGTGTCGACACTGCCGTCGGTGTTGTCACCGCGCTGACTGGCCTGATCGCTGCCGCTGTGGCCGCCACACAGCTGTCCTACCGCCACCGTATGATGCGCACCGCTACCTGGGCACAGGAGCAGGTCCCCTCAGCCACCGGTGAGCGCAAACAGCACCTAGAAAACATGCAGCGCTGGGCGCAGTCTGAGGTGGTGGCAGCGACGATGATTCCGGCCTGGAAGTATGTTGAAGCGATTGTTGCTGCAACGGTCACCGTGGTGGTTCCCGTCCTGCGAGAGCAACCCATGGTGCCGTTCATGCTCATCATGTTCGGCATCCAAATTTTGGAGTATCGGCGCACCATCCTTTTCTATCTCGAGCGCCGGCGCTGCGCAGCCGACTACTACAGGGATCAGCCAGTGCAGCCTGCACGTATCGGATTCCTAATTCCACTCAACAAGCAGACGTGCAAGACTTTCATTCCAGCTAGTCTTGCCACTCTCGCGGTGACGATAACGTCATTTGCGTTAGCGAAGTTCGTTCACCACAATGGGAATAGTGCATTTATGTGCGCCATTGTTATAGATGTTGTGGCACTCAACTGCATTGGAGATGTCCGCCGTTCCGCCATTCATCCTTTTCTCGAGCACTTAAAGGTATACTAGCTAAATCGAAGATATGCCGGCGCCAGGCCGACCACATTCGGCCTGTCACGATATCGTGGTTTACACTCGATCACCAACATGCTTAAATAGAAGTATGACCGAAAAAGACTTTCAACGTATACAAGAATTATTAACCACTAACCTCAATGCCGTCGAGGAGCGTATCAATGGTCGCCTCGACAAAGTTGATGAACGACTCGATACGATAGATGGCCGTTTGGACAGTTTAGAAGGTCGTATGAACGGCGTAGAGAGTCGACTCGACACGCTTGAACATGAGATGAAGGAAATGCGTACAAGCATGGAAGCACGCTTCGATGCCATTGGTGAGCAGTTCAATGAGATTGACACTCGCTTTGCGGAACTAGACGAGAAGATCGACCGCAACCATCAGGAAGTGACCAAGCGGATCGACACACTCAGCAAAGACATCGAAGCTCAGCGGCAAGACGCTCTCCAGGCTCAAGGTGCACTCAAGCTACTCACCACCCAGCACGAGCAGCTTGCGGGCCGGGTGGCGATTATCGAGAGTCGGTTGCAGGCGGCGTAGCAGCATCATCGTTTTCACAGAGCGATTTTGTGCCTCGATGAGTTGATTGTTATTAAAAAGCACGCAACTCCAGCGCAGTACCGATCAGTCTAGGACGACTACTACCTAAGGCGCTACATCCAGGTCGACAAGCGGCTTGAGAGGTCCGCGCCCCGCTGCCGTTACCAAACCGCAACGGCGTAGGCTCACTCACCATCCTCACGACAAGCTATCGTGAAAGCGCCCCACTCGGGCACGATGTCGCAATGGCTGCGACAGACACACCATGAGGAACCCATCATGTATTTCAAGTCCCTAACCATCACCAATTTCAAGTCTTTTGAGGGCGAACAGCCTATCATCTTCTCCAAAGGAATCAACTACATCGTTGGCAATAATAACTGCGGAAAGTCCACTATAATTGATGCTCTACGGTATCTTGCCGAAGGAACTCGCGACACGTCAGCATTGCAAAACAAGTCTGCCAACGAGGACTTCTCGGTCGAAGCCATCATTGCCGGGGAAGATTTGTCCCAGATTGTTGAAGACCGAAAATACTCTAAGCTTAAGGACTATTTGCTCCTCAATGAAGACGGACCTTATTTCAAGGTACGCCGCTCACCAAAAGAAGAGGAAATTGAGCAGAACGGCAAGAAAGTAAAACTTGACGGGAAGAAAATCACTTTATGGAACCCAGATACGCAGCGGTTCGAGAACCCGACCGGTATCGACGCACTTTTCAGGTCGTTAGTCGACCTCGTGCCGGTGCTTGCCGACACCACCACCTCCGAAGTCGTCGATTTTGGCACAACAAAACCACTCGGTAAACTCATCGCGGCCGTCTCACAAAAATTCCAAGAGACCGACAGGTGGACGGCGTTTCAGAGGGCTCATCTAGAGGCATTCTCCGATGGCGAGGAATCGCTCTCATCTCTGACTGAAGAGGTCACCAGCCAAGTTGAAAGCCTTTTACAGTCGCAATACGGCGCGGCTAAAGTCCGGCTCGACTTCGATCTTCCTGATGCTACGACCTTCATCAAGGGTGGCCAGCTACTCGTCACGGATGGCAACTACGAGACCCCGCTGTGCGACAAAGGTACCGGGATGCAGCGCGCCGTCACGTTGGCACTGATTCAGGTGTACTCGAATATGCAGCACAAAACGAAGGAGCTTGCGCCCCTTACGCTCCTCCTGGACGAGCCCGAAACCTGGCTCCACCCTCGTGCGCAGATTCAGCTCGGAAAAGCGCTGGCAAAAATCTCGGAAAACGAGCAACTATTCCTCATCACGCACTCGCCGTACATGCTGCGCTCATACCGCCCAGCACAGCACAAACTGCTCATCCTTTCACGCGAAGATGACGGGCCATCGATTCGGTACTCGGAAGAACTCGGACTCGTCGCCAACCAAAAGCCTTCTCTAGGCGAGATCACCTACTTTGCATTTGGAATTTCTTCGCCTGAATTCCATGATGAGTTGTGGGGTGAGATACAGGTGATTACCAAACGTAAGAGTGAGTGGAGTCTTAACGTCTGCCTACACGATACGCACAAGCTGCCATACGACAAAGAATGGAAACGCGATGACCGGCCGAACGATGGCCCAGAGGAAGCCACACTTCCATACTTCATTCGGAACTCTATACACCATCCAGAGAACAGACTCAACGCTCCATACACGGACGACGAGTTGGAAGAGTCAACCGAGAGCCTCATCGCAGTGCTGAAGACTCTACAGAGCACGCAAGTTAGCACCCCGTAGAGGATCAGCCACTCGCATTAAGCGCCGTTGCCCACCTGAAGGCTGTCGGTCGCGCACCTGTGGAACGTGCCGGGGATTTTCCGCACGTTCCACAGGTGGAATGTCTGCGCCATCAGTTCGCAACGGTTCGTATCCGTGTTGATACTGAAGACGCTGGGCACCATGTGCTCGACGCAGAGCCACCAGTCAGCTGGCCGCACGACAGAACATCACGGACGTCGTGGCTGAGCAGCACAACGCCGCTGACAGAACATATTAACTGCTCAATATGTTGCGTAAGCCCACTATATGCAGAAGGCTGGCCTACTGACCTTGCCATCTTGCAGCACACTCCCGCTTTGAGAGTTAAGCCCAACATTCCATCCGCGTGTCACTGGTGCCCTTCACTACCCTCCGCTGCCACTGCGCCCCGATAGTTCCCCTCCCACTCTGACATCAAGTTGCAAGATGTATTCCAAACTAGTTGCATCACTCTAGATTGCTGGCACGGTGATTCAAGATTGCCGACGCTGCATCTCGCGAGCCCACATCTATGATTGTGAAGTATGAGTATACGGTTGAAATTGAAGTTAGTGCTAATACTACGGCGATATATTGTAGGTTGAAGATGCCGCCAGAAACGATCCATACGCTGACCAACGAGAATGCACCTATAATAGCAAAGGCACCTCTGAGCCTGAGATCTTGACTTGCCTTGATCGATGCAGCAATTGCAAGCATTCTTTCTGATTCGCCACTAATCTCTGGATACCCGTAGTCTTTGAGTATTTTGTTGGTCTTATGGATTATGCGTTGGATGTCCAGACTTGACATATTCCCACTGTATGGCAATTAACAACGATAGGTGCTGTATTTTGTGCGTGACTCACATCTCATATAACAAGGGCAAGATAGTTCACTGTTTTACATTTGAAGACGGTGCTCACGACTCTCAGAATCATCACACGACAAAGTTCTAAGGCATTATCTTTAGGAATATAACGTAATTGTGCGCTCGCCGAAGTGGTAACCGCACGTCAAGTATTAGCTCGATTCAGATACGATCGCAAGCGGCAAAGATATGTGGATGCTGCCCCATCGGTTCTATTGCGTAACGAAGGGTGACAGCTACTTCTGCATGCAGCTCAAGGAAGACGCGCGCACCGGCCACAAGGCCTCATGTCAGTCTTTGATAGGAAACCGCATTAAAGCTCACCAAATAAAAATCTCCCGCTGTGTGGCTTAGAAACCACCCGCCGGAGATCCTGGCGACACGGTGTTGGCCTGTGTCTACTTATGATTATATGCTTTTCTTTGGCGATGTCAATAGTAATTTCCGGAATCGCGTTGAATACAGATCACCGCTGGCAGCGGTACGCAGACGGATCTTGTGGTGTATTCGTGCTCGTTCCGACTTCACCTTCTACGAGAATCAGAACTGCTAGCAACGCTAAAGTACTTGCCGGTACTTGCCGGGCCCAACCTGCGGCGGCAACGAGAGAAGACGAGTAGTGGTGTACTGACTCTGTCTGTCTCCACTCCCCTAGCCATTAGTCAGGCCTGTGCCGCTGCCAGATGCTTGCTCACCGTATCCCGGCCGAAGCCAAGCTCCAGCCCGATCTCGATGTAGGTGCGGCCCTGGGCGTAGAGCTGCTGAGCACGCCGGAGGTCGTCGTCCGTGAAGCGTCGCTTGCGGCTGGGTGGTTGCTTGGCTTGGCGGCAGACAGCCTTCACCGTGGAAGTGGATGTGCCGACCTGTCGAGCGATCGCTCGGGCGGACATGCCGGTGGGCTCCAGATCGAGTATCTGCTGCTTCTTCGCCGCGCTGATCGGACGGCAGGCCGTCTTGCGGATGCCGCGGGCCGTCGTAGTCTCGCTCACTTCTGTCGTAGACGCTACGCTAGACGTGCTCGACTCCGAAGCCAGCTCACCCGCGATGAGGCGCTTACGGAAGGCGAGCAGGGGTAGCCAGTTGTTCGGATTGATGCTGCCCAGGTGTACCAGTAAGTCCATACCCAGCCCCGCCTCAGGACAGACCGGTCAGATGGAGAGCACCTTGAGCACGACGTGGGTCTCATTGTACGAAGCGGCCAAAGCTGTTCAGCGTCCTCGTCACGTGTCCTCATACATCGAGGCGGGCGGTGTCGCAGCTGCAGTGGAGTCGTCCTCGGGAAGAATCTATACGGGCGTCTGCGTGGATACCGCCTGCACCCTGGGAATCTGTGCCGAGCGCAACGCGATCCTCAACATGATGACCAACGGTGAGGATGCGATTCGACGGGTTCTGACGATCATGCGCGACGGCCGTACCGGTCCGCCGTGTGGAGCATGTCGAGAAATGATGACGCAGCTGATGCCGAGCCGGTTCGGGGACATCGAGGTGATGATCGACTTCGCTGCCGGGAAGACCATGACTCTTGCCGATCTGACTCCCCAGTGGTGGCTACGGCGATGAGGCTGTGACCGCAGAGTACGTTCTGCGGTTCCATTTACCCCACCGCTTCCTCAGCGGGAAGCAGATGCGGGAACACGTCGCTCTGAACCGCAGAGAGGGGTCTCCCAGTGATAGGTGGGAGACCCCTCGACGGATCAGAACCGGTGCTCAGATTTTGTAGTCGCCCGTCTCACCGACGGTGTGGACACGGATCGAGTTGGTCGAGCCGGGCGTGCCCGGAGGCATTCCGGCCACGATGACGACGGTGTCCCCGGGCTGGGCCAGATGCTTGTCCTGAAGGATCTCATCGACCTGGGCCACCATCTCGTCGGTGTGCTGGACCTCGGGCACCTCGTAGCACTGCACGCCCCAGGAGACGGCGAGCTGGTTGCGCGTCTCGTGCAGCGGGGTGAAGGCCAGCAGCGGAAGCGGGGAGCGCAGACGCGACAGGCGCCGGGCGGTGTCACCGGACTGGGTGAAGGTCACCAGGTAGGTGACGTCGAGGTGCTCGCCCATCTCCGCAGCGGCGCGAGTCAGCGCCCCACCGCGTGTCTGCGGGTAGGAGCCCAGGCCGGGGATGCGCTCCCCTCCGTGCTCCTCGACGTTCTCGATGATGCTGGCCATGGTGCGCACGGCCTCGATGGGGTAGGCGCCCACGGAGGTCTCACCGGAGAGCATGACGGCGTCGGCGCCGTCGAGAATGGCGTTGGCGCAGTCGGAGGCCTCAGCCCGCGTGGGCCGCGGGTTCTGGATCATGGACTCCAGGACCTGGGTGGCCACGATGACCGGCTTGGCCTGGCGGCGGGCCAGCTCGATGGCGCGCTTCTGCACCAGCGGGACGGCCTCCAGGGGCATCTCCACACCGAGGTCGCCACGGGCCACCATGATGCCGTCGAAGGTGGAGACGATGTCGAAGAGGTTCTCCACCGCCTGGGGCTTCTCGATCTTGGCGATGACCGGGATGCGCACGCCGACCTCGTCCATGATCTCGTGGACGTCCTTGATGTCATCGGCGTCACGCACGAAGGACAGGGCGATGAGGTCGGCACCGATCTTGAGGGCCCAGCGCAGGTCCTCGCGGTCCTTCTCGCTGAGGGCCGGCACGGAGACGGCGACGCCGGGCAGGTTGATGCCCTTGTTGTTGGAGACGTAGCCGGGCACCTCGACCTTGGTGACGACGTCGGTGTCGGTGACGGCCACGACGCGCACCGCGACGTTGCCGTCGTCGATGAGGAGCCGGTCGCCGGGGCGGCAGTCACCGGGAAGTCCCTTGAAGGTGGTGGAGGCGCGCTTGACGGTACCCAGGACGTCGTCGATGGTGATGGTGAACTCGTCGCCCTTGTTGAGCATGACCTTCTGGTCGTCCACGAACCGCCCCAGGCGGATCTTGGGGCCCTGGAGGTCGACGAGGATGGCGACGGCGCGTCCGGAAGCGGCTGCGGCCTCACGGATGCGGCCGATGACCTCCTCCTGGTCCTCGGCGCGACCGTGGGAGCGGTTGATGCGCGCGACGTTCATGCCGGCGTCCACGAGCGCTTGCACCTGCTCGGGAGAGTCGGTAGCGGGTCCGAGGGTACATACGATCTTGGCTCTACGCATGGGTTCAGAATACGGGACACCGGGCCCTGCGCACGAGGAGGAATCTCGTCAGTCGTCAGGTTGCGACCATCCTCACCCACTTGGCTCCCACCGGAGTGCCAGGCCGTTCCCCGATTCGGTCGCTACGAATCCTCCTGGTCCGGGCTGGCCGACTCCGCAGCGACGGATTCTGCGGGTGCGGCCTCCTCAGGCGAGTCAGGCTCGGCAGAGCCGTCCTCGGCGGAGTTGTCCTCGGCGGAGTCGTCCTCATCGGCCGCTGAGCCTCCCTTCCTCGCCCTGTGCCCCGGCCTGTCGATGGCGTCGCTCAGGGGGCGTCGCGAGGAGAGGACCAGTCCAATGGCGCCGACGAGGAAGATGACGATGGAGGTCCACACGTTCAGTCGCAGGCCCAGGACCGTCTCGGCCTCGTCGATGCGCAGCATCTCAATCCACACCCGGCCTGCGGTGTAGACCATGAGGTAGATCCACAGCAGCCTGCCGCCCGTGACCCCGCTGCGGGCGACCATCCTTCTGCCGATCCACACCAGGAGGACCGCTCCGGCCAGGTTCCACAGGGCCTCATAGAGGAAGGTCGGATGAAACAGGGTGCCGGGCGGGTAGGTGGAGCCCGCCGGCAGGTGGGCGTCGTCGATCCGCAGTCCCCAGGGCAGCGTCGTCGGGGCGCCGTAGAGCTCCTGGTTGAACCAGTTCCCCAGTCGACCGATCGCCTGAGCCACCAGCAGCGTCGGGGCGACGGCGTCGGCCAGCGGAGCCACCCGCAGGCCACGATGGCGCAGAAGAAGCACCCCGGCCAGGACCCCGCCGGCAATACCTCCCCAGATTCCCAGGCCCCCTTGCCATGTCTGCGGGATACGGGCCAGGTCGCCGTTGGGGCCGAAGTAGTCGTCGGGCGAGGTGACCACGTGGTAGAGACGAGCTCCCACGATTCCAGCCGGCACGGCCACGATGGCGACGTCGAGGACCAGCTCCGGTCGGCCTCCCCGGGCCCGGTAGCGCCGGTCCGACCACCACACGGCCACGAAGACCCCGGTGAGGATGCACAACGCGTAGGCCCGCACAGGGATGGGGCCGAGGTACCACACAGCCGAGGACGGGCTCGGTATGCCCGCTCTCAGCGTGGCCGTGAGCGGCATCGCCGACGGCGTTGGCATCGTTGGCATCATGGCGGAAAGGGTGGCGACAGGCACTCAGAGAACCTCTCGGTGGGCGGAGGGGATCAGTGCCGGGTGGGCGCCGGCGGCGACCAGCTCGGCAACGAACTGCTGGGGGTCGGTGGAGCGGATGATGGCCTCACCGACGAGGACGACATCGGCCCCGCAGCGCGCGAAGCTCATGACATCGTGCGGACCTCTGACTCCTCCGGCCGCGATTCGTACGACCTGCGTCGGCAGAACGTCAGTGACCTGATCGAACAGGCTGCAGTCGACGGCCAGGGTGTCGGGATCGCGGGTGTCGATGGCCACGATGCAGGCCCCCGCATCGACCGCGGTCAGCGCCTCACGGCGGGTACGGACCTCGACGACGGCGCCCATCCCCAGGGAGTGGACCCTCTCGATGAGTCCCTCGAGCACCAGGGTCTCGAGGCGGGCGTCGAGCATGAGCAGATCAGCGCCGTGAGCGCGGGCCTCGTGCACCTGGTAGGGCGTGACCACCAGGTCATTGGCGAGGACAGGAAGATCCACTGAGGCCCTGACGGCGTCCAGGTCCTTGAGGGAGCCTCGCGTAGCGCTCGGCCCGGTGACCACTGAGACGCAGGCGGCGCCACCGGCGGCGTAGAAGCAGGCCAGCATCCCCGGATCCCCGACGCCGCTGAGGTCCGCGAACGTGGCTGTGGAGCGCTTCACCTCGGCGATCACCGTGACCGCCCGGTCATCGGTGCGCAGGCTGGACAGGGCGCTGATGGCACCGGGAACCAGGCGGGAGGCCTCTTTGAGGCGGACCAGGGGAACCAGCGAAGCGCGACGGTCGGCGGCCGCCTTGGCCTCAGCCACCATCGCCTCGAACGAGGTCATCGCACACCTCCCCGATCTCACCTGCCGGCGCTCCGGAAGGGCGCCTATTCGTATCCATCGTGACGGCCCAAGGCCGTCTGTTGCAAATCGCCAAACCGCACTGCCCGAGGAGCGGTCAGCTGGGGCGCTCTCCCACGTGCGCTCCCAGATCACCGCCGGCTAGGAAGCAGGTGCGCTCACCGGTGTGGCAGGCGGCTCCGACCTGATCGACCTCGATCAGGAGGGCGTCGCCGTCGCAGTCCAGATGAACGGACTTGACGTACTGCGCGTGTCCGGACGTATCACCCTTGCGCCAGTACTCACGCCGGGACCGCGACCAGAAGGTCACTCGCCCCTCTTCCAGGGTGCGCCGAAGCGCCTCATCGTCCATCCACCCCACCATGAGGACCTCACGTGAGTCGTGCTGCTGGACGACGGCGCAGACCAGGCCGTCCGCGTTGCGCTTCAGACGCGCAGAGATCTGGGAATCGAGAGTCACAACCGCATTATGCACGCCGGGTACAGCTCAGCCCGGAGGACCGAGCAGAGGGCCGAGATAGACCCACATGCCCGGCAGGTTGCGCACGACCGCGAATACGGCCAGCGCCACTCCGAGAAGGATGCCCTCCCCACCGGTGACGAGCGGCCGTCGCAGGCCTCGGGCCGATGCGAGCAACCAGCGCGCCACCAGCGCGACGACCACCACCTCCAGGACGAGCGCAAAGGGGTTGTAACCCATGGCTGCCCCCAGGTCGCCGTGCATGAGCTCGCGAGTCGCCCGAGTGCCTCCGCACAGCGGGCACCACAGCCCTGTGGTGCGGTGAAGCGGGCAGAGGTCGGGAAGCCCCGGAGAATTACGAGGCAGAGTCAGTGCGCGCAGCACGATGAGGCCACCGGGAAGGGAGGGCAGAACCATCAGAAGGCCCAGTCCGATCCGCCTCCCGTGTCCCGCACGCTCACCGGAGCGCTCGTGCTTCGTCGACGCAGTCGTGCAGCAGTTTTCAGGTATACGGTTCATTAAGACAACATCACTATAAACAGAATAAGATAGGCAGCACCGATGAAAGCGCCAATGCCGCCTGTCACCACTCCAGCTATTGACAGCCCCTTGTTCGAGGCACGCCCCTCATTGGCGGCGCGCATTCCGAGGACTCCGACGACGATCGCCGATATGCCCAAGATCAGGCCGAAAGACAAACAGTTCGCAAAGATACTCGTAATACCGAGCCCGAGCGCCCACCCGCCGAGAGCATTGGCCTCATGTCGACGTGGATCGTAAGGCACCCCCCAGTACACGCCCTGACCATATGGCGGATACGGTCCATAAGAAGGAGACGGATAGGGGTACTGCTGACTGTAGGGCTGCCCGTATGCCTGGCCGTACGACTGCCGACCACCCCCCGGATAAGGGACCATCTGACCTCCCGGCGCTGCCGGGAAGTGGGGCGACTGACCGCCAAGGTCGTCCGCGCTGTAGTAACCGTTCTGAGTCGACGACACTCCCGACGCAGACTGAGAGGCACGATCGAAGTCGGTCGGATAAGGGGACCCAGCAGCTCCTTGACGATAAGGATCCGCCGGATAAGGATTCAAATCGCTCATTATTCCCTCCCTGGTGCGAAGCACAGCACTGAGTCTACACGAGCACTCCAATCACACCCCGGGACGAACTCACACGCCGATGGGGAGCAGACCCCATCAGTCTCAATGTTCATGCCCCACAGTCTTCACTCCGCGACGCAGGCAGCTGACGAAGCCCCTGCACAGCGGAGTGAAGACGACGAACGAAGACCTAGGACTGGAATCCGCTCGTGAGTTGCGCAGTCACACCAGTCATATAGAGCACGATATTCAGCACAGTACCAGCCAGCGACAACACAATGCCGGCAATGGACATTCCCTTATTGGTGGCACGCCCCTCGTTCGCCGCCTGAATACCCAGATACCCTACAATAATCGCGGGGATACCAGTGATGAAACCACAGCAGAAGAAACTGACAAGTCCAAGACTGAGGGACCAGATCCCCAGTGAGTTCTTCTCATCAGGACGAGGACCGAATCCGCCAGGGACATATCCTCCGGGCTGCTGATAATACTGGCCGTCGGGGTACGGGCTCATGTTGCTCATGGCATCTCTCCGTGTAAATAGGGATCGGCGATGTTCACGCTGACAGCATGTTACTGAAGCATAACAAGCATCACTCGACACGCAAATCAAGCAGCCCGACAACGCCACCCGCCAGTCCCTCATTCTACCGAACAGATAAATGAGGGCAACACTTAATCCAATAAACTTCGTGAGAATTCCAGCAACCCCAGAGAGAATGCTTCAGAAGCAGAAATTACTCGTCAACGCACCGGGTGGCCCGCGTCTCGCAGAGCATTCTTGGCCTCAGAGATGGTCGTCACTCCGTAGTGGAACACTGAGGCTGCCAGAACGCCGTCGGCACCGTGGTTGGCTGCCGTGACGAAGTCCTGTGGGCGTCCGGCGCCGCCGGAGGCGATGAGTGGCACCCGGACCTGTCGACGAACGGCGTCGATCATCTCGGTGTCGAATCCTTGAGTGACCCCGTCGGCATCCATGGAGTTCAGGAGAATCTCCCCGGCGCCGAGCTTGACTCCTCTCATCGCCCAGGCGACGGCATCGATACCGGTGGAGGTCCGTCCTCCGTGCGTGGTGACCTCGAAGCCGGAGTCCGTCGAGACGCCGGAGGGGCACCGGCGCGCATCCACGGACAGGACGAGTACCTGGTTACCGAAGCGCCGCGCCACCTCCGTCAACAGCGAGGGGGCCTCGATGGCCGCGGTGTTGATACTGACTTTGTCCGCCCCCGCCTTCAGCAGCAGGTCCACGTCATCGAGTGAACGCACTCCCCCACCGACTGTCAGGGGCACGAAGATCTGCTCGGCAGTTTGGCAGACCACGTCCAACATGGTGGAACGCCCCTCATGGGAGGCCGAGATATCGAGGAAGGTGATCTCATCGGCCCCCTGAGCGCAGTAGCGGGAAGCCAGCTCCACGGGGTCTCCGGCGTCCTTGAGGCCCTGGAAGTTGACTCCTTTGACGACCCGACCGTCCTTGACGTCCAGGCAGGGAATGATGCGGATGGCAACGCTCATGAATGCTCCTTGGATGTTGGGCCGGCGGAGGAGCTGGGGATGGCGCTCGACTCACCGCCCGCACGCCCACCGGACGCTCCGGAAGTCTGAGCAGGGTCCTTGGCCAGGACGTCGATCACCACGATGACTGGTTCCTTCCCCTGCGCCTGCTCAGCGGGCAGCGAGAGGACCACCCGAGAGCCGACAGTGATGTCGACCAGGTTCTGGGACACTCCCACCAGCGCGTTGCTCATGTCGAGCTGTTTGGGCGGCTGCTGGTGCCCGAAGGTCGATTTCTCGAGGGGTTGTCCCGAGGCCCAGCTGACCATCGTGGTTCGAGCAATAAGACGGTCCTGGGAACCGATCTGTGGGCCGGTGCCCTTGATGAGGATCTCCGTGGAGGCTCGAGTCGGTGCAGGAAGTCCGGCGCTGCTGACGGTGATGGAGCCGTCCGGTCCTTCAGTCACGGTGGGGGTGCCTTCCGCCGGCTGCTTCGCCTCCCCCGTTGCCGTGGTGGGCAGGAGGTCGACGACGGTGATTTTCGTCGTCCTGGAGCCGTCCTCCTCCTCAGCCGGCTCGCGAAGAACGACGCGTGCGCCTTCGCGCTGGCCGGAGACCGCCGCGTTGATGTAGTCACCCACCTCAGGACCGAGCAGGCCCTGCCAGAGCTTGTACCCCGCTTCGTTACCCGTCGTGTTGCGCCCGTCGAGACCGGAGAACTGTGAGACCTGCAGGATCACAGGCGTCCCCGCGGAGACAGCGCGCCCCTGCCCGGTCTGGACGACGTCGGTCAGTACCGAGCCGGGGGCTGACAAGGAGGCGTCGCCGTTCAGCTCGACGGAGGGGGCCACCCCCGATCCGACCCGTCCGCTGACCTTCAGCAGCTGGCTGAGAGGGGCGTTGCCATCCAACACCGTCGACTGAGCCGCGGTGCTGGTGCCCGCTCCGTTCCGTCCGGAGACGAGCTTGTTAACAGCCAGCGGCACCAGGATCATGGCGAGGACGACGAAACCGATCAGGCCGACCGCCAGGGGCCCGCGCGGCATACGCCCCAGCGGGCCGCCCAGGGTACGTCGCCGCTGCGTCGGTTCCGGCTCCTGGGTTTCGGTGACCACCTCGTCGTGCCGGTGCCCGGGCTGATGAGGCAGATCGCGTCGATCAGCTCGTGCGGCCGGCATGTGCGCGCTGCGAGGATCATGGCTGCTTCCCGGTATCTGAGGCTGTGGCTTTGGCTGCGGTTGCAGTTCAGTGCGCGGCGCCGGCGTGCCGGTTGCGGGTCGGGTGCCGGGGGACGCAGTACCGGCGGGGCGGGTCTGAACAGCAGGATGGGACAGTGCCGGCAGGTCCTGGGTCGCCGCCTCCTGCTGGGCCTGCTGAGCACGTTCGAGCGCACGGCGCTGACGCCGTGTCAGGGGCATGCCCGCTTCGGGGTCCAGAGGGGAGGTAGTACTCATGTTGCGTCTTCCGTCT
>ERZ773265.447-NODE-447-length-25923-cov-4.100085_pt1 | contig 25923 bp, 37 predicted proteins | sample MGYA00580512_ERZ773265 | MGnify/ENA primary metagenome ERZ773265 (study PRJEB29015, sample SAMEA2738169) | human oral metagenome | biome: human oral; feature: human-associated habitat; material: saliva | place: China | collected 2183 ... | reverse complement strand
TTATAAGCTAGAGGGTTTGATTCCCTCAGAGGTTTTAAATGACTACAAAAAATAAATCAGAAAATTTATTTCTAATTAACACGCAAGTCTGTAGTCTACTTGCAGAAAGGTCGCACATCGTGTGGCTTTTTTTGATTATTTGAAAGGTGGTGATGGAAAATTGAATGAGAGACAGAAACATTTCGCTGATGAGTACATCATCAGTAGAAACGCAACACAATCCGCAATAAAAGCAGGGTATTCTGACAAAACAGCGAGGTCTATAGGGCAAAGATTGTTGACAAAAGTTGACATTTCTGAATACATTAAAAAACGTACAGAGGAACTTTTTGACGAACGTTCGATGTCAATCGTAGAAGCCTTGGCAATCTCTGCTAGTATTGCTAGAGGGGAAACTCAACAAGGGTATTCGAAGAAAACTGTAAAGACTGCTGAAGGTGTGGAGATATCGGAAACGACTTATGAATTTACTCCAACTATCGAAGAAAGACAACGCTCTATAGACCACATATTTAGAGTGAATGGCGCGTATTTAGAGAGAAAAGAAATCGAAATGTCTTCAGCTGTTCAATTCGTTGATGATATAGGAGTTGGCGATGAAGCGTAGAATGAGTGAATTTATTCCTAAGGCTTTTTACCCTATGTGGCGTGCAGCATTTGACCCTAAAATCTTACATGTGGTTGAAAAGGGTGGGCGTGGTTCTGGTAAGTCAAGCGACATCGGACACGTTATTGTTCAACTGATTATGCGCTATCCAGTCAATGCCGTGTGCATTCGTAAGACAGATAATACCCTAGAACAATCGGTCTACGAGCAATTGAAATGGGCGATTAGCGAGCAAGGAGTTAGTCATTTATTTAAGTTTAATAAATCGCCTTTGAAGATAACCTATATACCAAGAGAGAATTATATTATCTTCCGTGGTGCGCAAGATCCAGAGCGTATCAAATCCTTGAAAGATAGTCGTTTTCCATTTGCGATTGGTTGGATTGAGGAGTTAGCCGAGTTTAAAACTGAAGATGAAGTAAAGACAATCACCAACTCACTTCTACGTGGAGAATTGGCTGATGGTCTTTTTTATAAATTCTTTTACTCTTACAACCCACCCAAAAGAAAACAATCTTGGGTGAATAAGAAATATGAGAGCGTCATACAGCCTCCGAACACCCACATACACCATTCGACATACAGAGATAACCCTTTTATTGCCAAAGAGTTTATAGAAGAAGCAGAGGCCACGAGAGAGCGTTCTGAGAAGCGTTATCGTTGGGAGTATTTGGGGGAGGCTATCGGTTCGGGTGTAGCACCGTTTGAAAATCTGGTATTCCGCAAGATTACAGATGAGGAGATAGCAAGGTTCGATAACATTCGGCAAGGTAACGACTTTGGTTATGCTAATGACCCTCTGGCTTTTGTAAGATGGCATTACGACAAGAAGAAACGTGTTATCTACGCTATCGATGAGATTTACGGCGTGAAGATTAGCAACCGTGAATTGGCTGAAAGAATCCGTGAGAAAGGCTATCAATCTCAGATGATAACCTGTGATAGCGCAGAACCTAAGTCGATTGATGAATTGAAACTACAGTTGAATATTCCACTTGTTCAAGGTGCTAAGAAAGGTCCTGATAGTCGTGAGTATGGAGAGCGCTGGTTGGATGATTTGGATGCCATTGTGATAGATCCAGAACGCACACCGAATATCGCAAGAGAATTCGAAAGTGCGGACTATGCAGTTGACCGCGATGGAAATCCCAAACCTAAACTAGAAGAAGTAAACGACCACACAATCGACGCTACTAGATATGCGTTTGAAGACGATATGAGACAGCCAGGAATATCATTCTGGTAGGAGAAGGAGAAATGTTGAGTAATTGGTTTAAATGGTTAATCAGACGGTTGTTGATTAAGAATACAACCCAAAACGAAATACTGGAAATTGAGATAAGAGAACATCAGGCATCTGAGAAAGTAAGCACAATGAAAGAGGCTTACAACTACTATCGAAACCGCACGGATATCCGAAATAAGAAAGTAGATGTAGATTGGCGGACGAACTCAAGGATTGAATTAGGCTTGTTCAAGAAGTTGGTAGACCAGAAGGTTGGTTACTTGTTTTCTAAAAAACCGACAATCTCGGTTGAGGGAGAAAAGTCGCAAGACTTTTTAGATAGTGTGTTTGACGAGGACCTTTTATCTACGATTAAGTCGCTCGGTAAGGAAGCAGTGATGAAAGGGATAGCTTATGGCTTGCCTTATTACGACGAGAATGGTCGTCTACGCTTGTTTAAAATCCCAAGTGAACAGATTATTCCTTTTTGGAAAGATGAGCGTCATTTGGAACTCTCTGCCTTTGTACGTGTCTACAAACAAGCCGTCTACGAAAGCGGAGTGAAGAAGACTAAAACCTTTGTAGAATACTACGATGAACAAGGAATTACAGATTATATCTGGACAGGTTCACGCCTCGAACTCAATCCACTATCCAAGGAGACCAAGGGGAATTTTTATTACGTCAACGCAGACGGCACACGGATTCCTTATACTTGGGAGAAAGTACCTCTGATTCCATTCCGTTACAACGAGTATGAGGATGGTCTTTTAGTTCAAACTAAATCTTTGATTGATAATATTCAACTTCAAATGTCTACTAACGCTGATATGTTGGCAGATATGCCGAAGTTGATTTATGTTTTGAAAAACTATCAGGGTGCAGATTTAGGCGAGTTCATGAATAACCTGAACAAGTTTCGCTCTATCAAGGTTTCTAGCGATGGTGGTGTAGATACCCTACAAGCAGACAATGATACTAGCGGAGTTGAAGCAGATATCGAACGCTCTCGTAAGTTCTTGTATGAAGCTGCTCGAGCCATTGATACCCAAGATGACAATCTAGGTAATGCCAGCGGTCAGGCTCTTAAATGGCGCTATACAGACCTTGATTTAGACTGTAACGAGCTAGAAAATGAGTTCCAAAAAGGTATCAAGCAATTCCTTTGGTTTGTAGAACAGTATGCAGCTAACAAAGGAGTAGCGTTTGATTCATCTAAATTTACTTATGTCTTTAACCGTGACATCATTTCAAATGAGTCTGAAGCTATTCAAGATTGTGTGAACTCAATCGGTATCTTAGACGACCTAAGTATTCGTGAACAGCATCCATGGTATCAACCCCAAGTTGAAGAACGATTGAAAGAACAACAGGAACAAGGACAAGATCCATACTCTGAAACTAATTTCAAAAAGGTAGAGGATGACCATGACGACCGAGAACAAGAAAAAGATAGATGAGTACTGGGATGAGTATTGGACTGAGCGAGCTTTACAACAGGAACACAATGCCCAGATAGTTGCTGATAGGTATATGGCCCAGATTGGTCAATCCTTAGCAGATTATAAACACCAGCTGTTTTCTGAGATTGAGAAGTTCTATGCCAGGTATGCGGTTGATAATAAAATGACTCATGCAGAGGCCAAGCAATATCTGACAGATAAAGAGCGTAGAGAGTTTAAGCATGTAACTCTTGAAAGATTCCGTGAGATGGCCTTGAATCCTGATACGCCGACACCGTTGTTGGACGCTTTGAGCTATCGCCATCGTATCAGTCGCAAGGAGGCTTTGCTTGCCGAAATTGAGCGTCTGACGGCTGAACTATACGGAAAGCCAGACGGCATACATGACAAGGTCACAGAGGCTCTGAGCGACGTCTACATAAAAGGTAAAATCCATCAAGCTAAGAACTTGGCACATTTTGGAATCATAGAGAAACCAATATTGGGTGTCGATGCAGTTAAGCATAAGATGGCTAGTAACTGGAGTGGTAAGACCTTTTCTGAAAATGTGTGGGTGCATAAAGAAGTTGCTTATAAAGCAATCAGTGATGTCTTGAACAAAGGACTAACAGGTGGCTGGTCTATTGATAGAATGGCTAGGGCTCTTTCTGAACGTACAGGAGTTGCCTATTATCGAGCTGATACGCTTGTCAGAACTGAGACGACCTTTTATAATAACCTCGCGACGCTAGATACTATCAAAGAATTAGGTGGCGACCATTACGAAATCGTAGCGGTATTAGACAGTCGTACAAGTGAGATTTGTAGGTTAGAAAATCACGAGGTTCATTCTGTTAAAGAATATGAACCAGGTCGAACCGCACCGCCTTTTCATGTTCGTTGTCGTTCTACTATCAGGCCTGCGGTTAAGTCTGATAAGCCTAGTCCTTACTTCAATATCTTGCAAAACGACGGCTCAGTAAAACTAGCCACTGAGCAACGTTCTTTGGACGAAATCTTTGCAGGATGGGAGCGTGAAGGGGAAGCGGTTAAAGAAAAACTGTTTGCGAAAGACTATAAGGAAGATACGAAATCTACGGATAAATTCTCTGAAGGATTAGATACAAAGATAAAAACTTTAGCAAATTTCTCTAATAATTCTAGAAAATGGTATAATGATTACGTAGAGAAAACTTTGTCTATTGAAGATATTGAAAATGTTAGCGAAAAATTAAAAGAAGTTTTCGCTAATAACAGTTATGCTATGCGTTTCAAATCTGAAAATATAGATAAATTGATAGATTCAAGTAGATTTTTGAACCAGTTTGAAACTGGAACAAGCGGTGGTACTGTAAATGCGAATTATCGTCGTCAAGCAAATGAACAACTTTTTGGTTTGCAAGGTAAAAGGCTGAAAAAACCTGAATTTGAAAAGTATGGCTACTTTGGAAATAAAGATCCTTATGAAGATTTTATCTATAATCTAAAAGCCTACGCTGGTGTTGAACAGTATGGTGATATTATCGTTCATTTTTCAAAAGAGAAAATAGCTGATAGAACAACCTTTACAATAAACAATAGTTTGGGTCCAGCTGCTTTCAAAGACCTTGTTGCTGACAATCCTAACAAACCTCGTCTTGTAGGAATTGATAAAGATTATCTGGAAGATTATACTTCTATCTTAAAAAATACGAATATAGACACTCCAGAAAAAGTAAGTAAATCATTAGGAATAAGATATGTTGAAGCTCAATATCATGGAGAAGTTCTCTTATCTGATGTTTCTAGCATGTATTTTACAGACAGCAAGCCAACAAATAAACAAGTGGAAGCACTGAAAAAAATCGGAATAAAATTATTTATGAGAGAAGGTGATAGATTTGTTCGAATTAAATAATATAATCGGGTTAGATATTGCAAGGAAAAATGTGCTAGTAACCTTAGTGGACGGACGTTGCGCTTTGGTTGATTTGAAAAGAAGGGTTTTTGTTGTTGAAATCTTGTTAGATTCTTTTTACAAATGGATGGAATTTCCTAATTCTCCAAGTAAGGACGATATAGATACTGTAAGAGAAATACTGCAACATCCGGAAAATGTAGGTTATGGCCCTTTAGCTGAAAAATACATGTCGAATCCTAAAGTAAAAAGCGATTTCGACAAAATGAAAAAAGATGCTGGATATAATTACTAAGAGCACCTAGAGAAATCTAAGTGCTTTTTCTTATGCTTAGAAAGGAGCAAGAAATGAAATACCGTAAAAAACCAGTAGTGATTGAGGCAGTGCAGTTTACAGATACGGAAGAATCAATTTTGGAGTTATCAGAATAATGAAAGTTAAAGAACTTTGTGAAGTGATAGATGAACAACAAGACATTTCAGTTTTCCACAATAACAAGGATTTGGATGGAGGTTATCCAAGCGATTTTTTGGATTGTGAATTGGTTGTAAAAAGAATTTCAGTGGTAGCTTGCGAAGTTATCCTTATAGAAACGTAAAAGAAAGGAACTAAAAATGGAAGATTGGAAAGAACGCTTTATCGATGAGTATAATTCGCTTAAGGATAAATATACAAAATTACATAAAATGGTTATCAAATACGAAGCTGGTACGCTTGAATTTGAGCCAAAATGCTCAATTGAAGTTTTAAGAAATCAAAAACGTGCCATGGGTCAGTATTTATACTGGCTCGAAGTTCGATCAGAAATCGAAGGAATCGAATTACAAAACTAACCGCGTCGAAATCGAGGCGGTTTTCTTTTCGCCCTGGGCATGGCGTTAAAAGGCTTTTTTACTTTACCAAATTGTCGTGGTCGTTGCCACGTTAAACAAACGTACAGGAGGAAAAGAAATGAATCGTAAATTTTTGGAACAGTTAGGATTGACTGAAGAACAAGTTGAAGCAGTTATGTCTGAACATGGAAAATCAACACAGGACCTACAAGCAAAGGTGTCTGCTGCAGAAGACAACGCCAAGGGCTTGCAAGACCAGTTGAGAGAGCGTGATAAGGACATGAAACAGCTCAAACAAGACGCCGAGGGCAATGCTGACCTACAACAAAAATACTCAGACTTGGACAGTAAGTACAAGACACAACAGAAGGAACACGAACAACAACTCAAGACAATGCAGTTAGATCATGCTATTGAAATGCACTTGAGCGGTAAGGTTCATGACGCTGGAATAGTGTCTGGTCTACTAGATAAGTCTAAATTGGGATTAGGTGACAACGGAGCGGTGACTGGATTAGATGAACAGTTGACGGCTTTGAAGGAATCTAAAGGTTTTTTATTTGCTCCAGAAAAGGCTGTAGAACCACACATCGCTGGTGCTAAGCCACAAGGAACAACACAAGAAGAAACAGTTGCTAACGACCTGACAACGCAGATGATTAATGCGTTTACGTCAGATCTATAATCAAAAATAGAAAAGAGGAACAGATATGCCAGCAACATTGAACTATGCACAATCTTATCAACAAGGTTTGCAAAAACGATACAGTGAAAACGGATTGTTATTCACTCAAAAACTATGGAATTCTCCATCAAACACACTTTTGAAGTTCACAGGCGCTAAAGAAGTGAAAGTACCACGTCTTTTGATTAAAGAAGGACGTAAAGACCGTACACGTCGCACAGTTACTGATATTGACGCTAACTATGAAAATCAATGGGAAACATACACATTGACTAATGAGCGTTACTGGTCAACACTAGTAGACCCATCAGACGTTGATGAAACTAACTATGTTACTTCCATTGCTAACATCACTAAAACGTTCAACGATACTGAAAAAGTCCCAGAAATGGATAAATTCATGGTCTCTAAATTGTTCTCTCGTAAGAAAGCACTTGATACAGAAAGTAAACAAATTAAGTCATTGAATTTGACTGAGGAAAACTTCCTTGCAACATTTGATGAGCTGATGGAACAAATGGACGAAGCTGGAGTACCAGCTGAAGGTCGTGTTATTTTCTGCACACCCGCTGTTAAACGTATCATTAAGAACATCAAGCAATTTGGTCGTACTGTTAATATTCACGGTCAAGGTACAGTGATTGATCGTTCAGTTGGTCGTTTGGATGATGTGACTATTGAGACAGCTATTCCATCTGACCGAATGAAGACCTTGTACAACTTTACAACAGGCGCTAAAGTTGACCCAACTGCCAAACAAATCCACTTCTTCTTGATTCACATTCCGTGTATGGCAGCGCCACAAAAATATGACTTTGTGGGTCTTGATGCACCAAGTGCTGCTTCAAGTGGTAACTATAGATACTACGAACAATCTTACGATGATGTATTGCTATTCCAGACTAAACATGAAGGTCTAGCCTTTGTCGTAGCACCTTAAAAAGGAGGATAGAAAATGTTAACAGTAAAGAAAGACAATCGTGTATTGAATATCGACGAACTAGAAAAAGTAACCTTCTTGGAAGATGGTTACGATGTGGTTGAAATCAAAGATGGTGAGTATGTAGTTGTAGAGTCAGCGACTAACGGACGTACTTACACTATTCAAGAGTACAGAGCAGTAGTTGCTGAACGTGACCAAGCTCTAGCTGAACTTGAAAAACTATCTAAAAAATCCACTAAAGACGATAAGTAGAAAGAGAGGTTCTGCTGATGGAGAAGATGACATTTGAAGAAATCCAAAAGCATAACGAAGATGCTAGACAAGCCTTGATTGACTTGTATGAACAACGTTATTCATGCTATCTAGAAGAGTTAGTGGTCGATGAAGTCATGCAGAACATTCTTAACTACTGTAATCGTGAGGATTTTCCTTTAGAGTTGCGATTTGTGGCCATTCAGATGGTTTATGTTGTTTGCAACCCTGACCAAGCTGTCCAAGGCAAGAATATTTCTGTTGGAGATACTCGTGTCGAATTGGCTAAGTCAGATCTTGCCAGACGTGCTGAAAGTGTCTTGTTGGACTTTACGAGTCAGCTGCAGAGGTTCAGAAAGTTGAGGTGGTAGGATGAATATCAATGATGTCTTATCTCAGGCAACACCAAGTATTGAATGGACCTATGATAAAAAGATGGATGTATTTGCTACTGTCGAGGGTACGAAACCAAACGGAGCTGACTTTGTAGAGTTCAAAGAAATCTACAAGAAAGTTCCCTGTCGTGTCTCTGTTCGTAACTTAGTGAATACTGAGCAGAACGAAGCGCACCAACTCAAGACAGAACACAAGATTTTCTGTTCGCCTAAATTTGCTATAAAAGCTGGTAGTAAATTAATCGTGGACGGTGTTAAATACTTGACTAGTGAAGACCCGATGGTCTATGTCACGCATCAAGAAATTGTGGTAAGACGACATGAGTGGTTATGATGATAGTGATGTTCAAGAGTTCTTGAAACGACTTGAACGGGCTCAGGCAATCATTGATTCTGAGTTTATGCAGGCTGCTAAAGATATCGGCCTAGCCTTTTTGAATGAGGTTAAGGAACGAACACCAAAGGGCTTAACAGGTAAGTTAAATCAAGCGTGGAAGATGGAAGTAAGCAAAAATGGGAATGTGTACGAGGTTATCGCATTTAACCCTATGGAGTATGCTTCTTTCGTCGAAAGCGGACACCGTCAACAAGTAGGGCGTTATATCCCTGCCATTGGTAAGCGTTTGGTCAATCCTTGGGTAGAAGGGCGCTTCATGATGAGGCTGACAGAAGAACAGATTAAACAAAAAATCCCACAAATCACGCAACAAATCGAAGAGAGGCTAAAGGAGGAATTAGGTGGATTATAGTATTAGACCACTCGTCATCAAGCAACTCAAAGATGTGTTTGGGTGCAAGGTGTATGATGAACAAATCCAGCAAGGATTGAAAACACCTTGTTTTATTGTAGATGTGAAGCCTGTGACTCGGAAGAGGTTGGCAAACCAAAACGATAAGCAGGTTTTTATTGTCTTGCTGCATTACTACACCGAAAAAACAACAGACTTATATCAAAAGTTTGAAGAGATTGAAATGGTGTTTAATTCACCTTCTTTTCGTTATTTGGGGGATAAGTACCCTATTAATGATTTGAAGGTAGAATACAATGCCAATGACTTGATATGCACATTCACAATCACTCGATACGTACGATGGGTTGAAGAAGAACCGACAATGCAAATATTAGAAAGGATAGGTGAAACTTCTCATGGAAATGAATGAAGAAGTAGGTTATGTAACCGAACCAGTGGTAACAACCACTGAAGATAAATTTGGCAAAGAGGCATTACTCAAGTATTTTGAAGATGATGCAACTTTGTTAAACATTTTGCTGGAAGATGACCAGTCATACTCACTAGCAGAAGTAAGACGTATTTTAGAAGACTGGAGAAAGGGTGTGGCTAACTAATGGCACAATGGACAGTACAAAATAAACGAGTTCCAAAGGCCTACATCAATTTCGTATCAAGAGATGATGTGATTATTCCTTTGGAAGACAATACGATTGCAGCAGTTATGATTGCAGGATCTTGGGGAGAGCCTGGTGCCTTCACACTTGTTGACGGTACAAGCAACTTCCGTCGACTATTTGGTAAACCGATTGATGAACTCCTTCCGATTCGTGAAGCCTTGAAAGGGACTGGTAAGGTCCTTGTCTACAATGGTGTGAACAACACTGGGGTTCAGGCAACGAAAACAGAAAATGACATGGTCGTTACAGCTAAATACAAAGGATTGGCTGGTAACCATATTCATGTTATCTTCAAGAAACAAGTCGAGACTGGTTTTGAGGTAACAACCGTTTTCTTTGGAAAAGAAGTTGATAAACAAATCATCACAGCTTTGCCATTTAAGAATGACTACGTGAATGTAACGGGCACTTTAACAACAGAAGATAAAACAATCTTGCTTGAAGGTGGTACCGATGGAGCTACAACCAATTCAGAGGTTGAAGATTTCCTAAATGCACTCGATACTCAAGACTTCCGTGTCTTGGCTCTGGGTACAGATGAAAGTGCAACAAAAGCACTTGTGAAGGCTCATATCAAGAAATGGCGTGACGCTGGTCGTTCAGTTATTGCAGTCTTGAATGATTACACGGACGCTGACGATGAAGGTGTTGTGTCAGTCGGCAACGGGGTTACATTAAGTGATGGTACGAAACTAGGCGCTAAGGACTGTGTGTACTTCGTAGCTGGTAAGTACGCAGGGGCTGGCTTGCAATCTAATACATTCAAGTCTTATCCAGGTGCTATCGACTGTGAACGTAAGAACGAAGCAGAGGCTGAAAAGCTCATCAATAAAGGTCAGCTTATCTTTGCTTATCGGAATGAAAAAGTTATTATCCTGTCAGATGTGAACTCATTTACTAGCTATACGGCAGAACACAGCCGTATCTTTGGTAAGAACAAACTTGTCCGTACCATGGATAATATCAATGCTAACGTCAAGTACATCTTTGAAAACTACTTCATCGGTAAAGTACCAAACAATGTGAATGGTCGTGAGCTGTTTAAACAACGAATCATCACAATGGTTCTTGACCCACTTGCTCAAAAGCAAGCGTTGGAGTACCAAGCGAAAGATATTGAAATTTCACAAGGTATCACTAAAGAATCCGTCGTGGTTAACTTGCCAGTTGTTTTGACAGACGCTATGGAAATCTTGTACATGACGGTTATCTGTGATTAAGAAAGGAGAAACTAGCTAATGGCTATTATGAACCAATTAGATGCTTTGTCAGCTAAAGAAGGAACGGTCTTCTTTACAATCAATGACAAGCAGTACGAACTAGCAGAGCTTATCTCTCTAGAAGCGAAAATTGAATACACAAAAGCTGATGTTACCCCTCTAAACTCTCGTATGAAAGGTGGTAAGATTGTCGGTGCAGAAGGTACAGGAACTGTGAAGATGTATTACCATCGTCCTGAATTGAAGAAAATGGCTTTGGAATACGTTAAAAACGGCTTGTTGCCTCGTATCGATATTAAGTGTACCAACGAAGACCGCACATCTCGTGCAGGTCGTTACACAATTGTTTTGAAAGGTGTTCTGTTCAAAGAATCACTTATCTTTAAACTAGATGGATCAGCGGATGAGGTCATTGACGAAGAAACGGACTTCACATTCCAAGATTTTGATATCTTATCAGAATTCCAAGAAATTACATACTAACACAAGGAGGAAATAGTGGTGAGTGGATTACAAGCGTTTTTGAAACAAAACAAAAAAGGGGAAGAGACTAAAGATGTCTTGCTTCCTTCTTTTGAGGAACCAGTTAAAATTCGAGTGTTGAGCGCTCGTGAAGCGGACTTAATCAATGACCGTTGCTTTGTCAATAAGCCTGGTCGTAACGGACGTCAAGAGCGTGTTTTTGACGGTGTTAAATATAACCGTGAAATCTGTATTGCGTCTATCGTGGTTCCTGACCTTAACGATAAAGAATTGCAAGATTCTTATGGAGCAATGGGAGCTTCTGAGCTATTCGGTACCATGTTCAATTGGGGCGAAAGCGCCTTGATTTTGGAAGCTGTGACCGAACTCAGCGGTATCAACCAAACATTCCAAGACAAGGTTGACGAGGCAAAAAACTAATAAAAGAGGACGCGGAGGCACAACTTGCCTACTTCGCCCTCGTAAACTATTACATTCGCCCTAGTGAATTTGTGAATATGGATGTAGAAGAAAAAGCCTTTTTCGCTGCAGTCATGCACGAAGAGGCGAAACAACGTAAAAGAATGAAGAAGTGAGGTGATTCTATTGGCAAATATACAAACAACCATGTCTTTGACCGATAGAGTCACAGGCACTTTAAATAAAATCTATGCGACTATGGAGCGTGTCAAAAATGCAGGTTCTGGCATAGATAAAGCTATGAAGGCGCAAGAGTCAGCTATGAAAAAAGCTGGCGATTCTGGTCAATATTTTGTCAATAAAGCTGGGCGAGTCATTGATATCAATGGTAGATTTGTAAATAGCGCAACTCTAGCAGCTGCAGGGCTAAAAAAAGAAGAACTGGCTCTAAGAGATTTAGGGAATGCCTCTAATAATGCTTCTAACAAACTAAGTAGGTTAGTATCTTTGAAAGGATTGTTGAAGACCGCTTTAGCTGGCATTGCAGTCGGTGCAATTACCAAACAAGCTATAGGCATGTCAGACGAATATGCCAACATGCACGCTCGTTTAGATATGATTCGTGACGGTATGCAGACGACAAAGGAACTACAAAAGTCTATCTATACATCCGCACAACGTACAGGCTCGGCCTATACAACCATGGCAAACGGTGTCGCTAAGATGAGGATGCAAGCTGGCGATGTTTTCCAAAACAACGGCGAAACAATTGCCTTTTTGGAAACTATGAACAAATCCTTTGTTGTTGGTGGCGCAAGCATTGAAGAACAAAAAAGCGCCATGCTTCAGCTTACTCAGGCTATGGCTAGTGGTAAGTTGCAAGGTGATGAGTTGCGTTCTCTAGCCGAAACTTCACCAGCCTTAATCCAAGCTATTGCCAATAAGCTAGGCGTTAGTCGTGGCGAGGTTAAGAAACTTGGAGCAGACGGGAAGATTACGGCCGACATTGTCAAAACTGCCATGCTGGATGCAAGTGATGCGATTGATCAACAATTCCGCAACATGCCTATGACATGGGGCAGGGCATGGCAGAACTTCCTGAACTTTGTGACCAAGGCGTTTGAGCCAATATCGATTAAGATAAATCAGATAGTGAACTCGTCCGCCTTCCAACAATTTGCCCAGATTGTAGCCACGGTCCTTCAATATGTCGTTCAAGCGGTTATCTTTGCCATGGATATGATTGGTGCTGTTTGGAGTATGTTGGCGCCGATTGCTCAATTTGTCATCGATAACTGGTCTGTCATTCAACCGATTATTATTGCCGTAGCAATTTCTATAGGAACTTATATAGTCGCAATGAACGCAGCAAGTATAGTGACCAATCTATTTAGTATTGCTACAAATGTTGCGAAATCTGCAATGGCTGGTTTGAATGCAGTTATGGCAATGAATCCAATCATGTTGATTGTCATGGCAGTCATTATTCTTATCGGTCTCTTCTATGCCTTAGTTGCATGGTTTAACAATCTTACTGGTGCAGCCGTATCAGCTACAGGAATCATCATAGGGGCTATATTTTACCTAGGAATGACCATCTGGAATATACTTCTTAGCATTGTTAATGCAGCTATCTGGGTGATTAATATGATGCTACAAGGCGTCTTTTGGTATGTTAATACCGCAATAGCATTCTGGATGTTTCTCTATCAGGCTATCTTAACTATTTTGATAGGCATTTTAGACTTTATTGACTGGTTTGTTACTGGTGCTGTTAACTTATGGAACGAGATGTCTTTCCAAGTTCAAAGCGCTTGGTATGATATCGCTCAAGGTGGCCGTGATATGGCTGTCGCTATTGCAGGATTTGTAGACAGCATGGTCAATAGTGTTATTAGTTCGGTTGAAGGGATGATTAACTCTGTCCTTGGCGGATTTAATAGCATGATTGGCTTCTTGAATGGTCTTGGGTTGAACATCAGTGCAGTTGGTTCGGTTTCGCTTGGTAGAACTAATTTTGCAGGAGATGTAGCTGGTGCGATTGATAGCATGCAGAAACCAGTTAAAAAAACCTTTGAAGGTCTGCGCTTGGCAGATGGTCTCAAACAACACAAAGCTAGTTTAGAAACTCCGCACCTTGACACTCCACAACTGGGTTATCTCGAACTCGGAGACCGAATGGGAGCCTTTAATAAAGGGTATGAAATCGGTCAAGGTATCGATAAGGCTGTCGGTGGTTTCTTCAAAGGAGCTGGAGATTCCAACGGTGCAGGAAACAACTTCTTGGGCGACCAAGGAAAAACACCTTACGAACTCAGCCCAGCAAGTTCAGTCCCTGAACAAGGCGACGGAGGAAAAGGTGGCGGTCACAATCCAACGGGTGGTAAATTAGACAAAGTCGGCAAGATTGAAGATGAAATCAAACTGGACGATGAATACATCAAGTTAATTAAGGACGTTGCGACCATGAAGTGGCAACAGAACTTTATTACCTTGAAACCAGAGATTGTCACCAACATTGACTCCATTAACAACGCTGGCCAGTATGCCAACGTATTGGATGATTTGAATGCAACGATTGTAGACGCTTTGAATAATGGCGCTGATGGCCTCATGGCTTACTAGGAAGGAGGTAGCAGATGTTTATATTTATTGAAGGCATTAAATTGCCAGTGAATCCAGAAGAAATCAAACTGGAGGACAAGCAAGGAATCGAAACAGTCGCTATCATCAATACTGGTAACGTTCCACTTGTCGGAAATCCAGAGCTTCAATCGATTGAGTTTGAATCCTTTATTCCTAGTGGAAGATACGATGGAAACTACCAACGGAATAGTCGTGTTTCTCCAGAATCCTTTGTATCATCTATTCGTAAATTTAAGACGGAAGGCACTCCTATTCAACTCATGATTGGGGGTGCTTTTGGTTCTGCTATTAACGGGAAATTTCTAGTGGAACAGTTCGATGTCTCTACCAAGACAGGATATGAAAATGACCTGATTTATAAGATTAAGTTCTTACAATATCGGTCTCACAAGCCACGTAAGGTCACTATTAAAGACAAAAAAGCACTCGAGGCTACTAAAAAGAAACCGCAGGCTAAAGCTACTGAAGAACGTAGTGCCACAACAGAGAAACCTGCTCAAAAAAGCCATACGGTTGTGAGTGGTGATACTCTTTGGGGAATTGCTCAGACATTTTACGGAGATGGCAGCCGATATCCTGAAATTTACGAAGCCAACAAAGACAAAATCAAAGACCCTCATTGGATTTACCCTGGACAGGAGTTCGTGATACCATGATGCAATTATTCTATCAGAACAATAAAACTGGAGATACATGGGATTTAGCAACTGTGTCTGAAAAGGTCGAATTCAAGACAACTAGAAAAGGTTCAGCTTGGAGCGTGGAGATTACCTTGTACAACTCTACCAAAGTAGCTTTTGAATACGGTTCTCCGCTTGCTTTTAAGCTAGATGATAAAGAGGTGTTCTTTGGTTATTTGACGAAAATCAAGTACGAAAAAGATACCAAAACAACCTTGACCTTCCACGACCAGATAAAGTACTTACTACGCAATATCAATTTTGTTGCCAGGGATAAAAACGTCAATCAAATCGTCTCGGCAATCGCAGGAGATTTTGATTTGAAGATCGGGGAACTAAAAGCCCCAGCCGTGATCTTATCCCCTCAGTTGAAGGAAGATAAGAAGGCTCTGGATATTATCCAAGAGGCCATGGACGAGACCTTGGTGCAAAGTGGAGAATTGCTGGTTTTGTATGACAAGTTCGGAGAGTTGACACTAACGACTCCGAAAAACTTACCAATCCAGTACATTATCGGGAATGAATCCTTTATGTCTAGCTTTGAGTTTGAAGGTTCAATTGAGGATAGCGCCAATATTGTCCGCTTAATTCAAGAGAACAAAGAAACCAAAAAGAGAGAGGTCTACATCTATCAGGACAGCTACAATATCGGCGCTTGGGGAAAACTCCAGTACATGAAAAAAGTGGACGAGAAAGCAACTGAGGGGCAAATCAAGCAATGGGGCGAAATGCTCTTGAAGATGAAAAACCGTCCCAAAGAAACTTTCAGCCTGAAAGCCGATATTGGAAGTATTGACTTCTTAGCAGGCCATGCAGTCTATGTGGATGTTAAGGATATTGAGAAGAAGGGGTGGTATGTCATTGAAGAGGCAACTCATTCCTTCAGTGCAGAAAAGCACACGATGGAAATTAAATTATTCATGGCAGGAAGTGAGTAGATGGAAGTAATAGAAAATCTAAAGAAATTGATTAGTAATTTCATTGAAAATCGCCAGTTCGCAAAGATAACGACTGGTGTTGTTTTATCGGTTTCTCCCCTCAAAATCCAATTGACCAATGAATTGATTTTGGATGATTCTATGCTTGCTGTCACATGGACTGATGAGGCATTGGATCCTGAATACGTTGGGCAAACCCTTCATCTCATCAGACAAGATGGTGGAGGGTTTTATTATGTCTTGTACAAGAAAATTTTCCACTACAAGCGCAAAGCGAAAGGAGGTTCTGATGAATGAGTACTCCTAAAACAAACTTTTTAAACATCGCTAAAAATGTTATCGAAGCTAAGAAACAGCCTAGCTTAACACTAGATGAAACTAATATCTTGCTAGAAACAGATGGCATTCATGCTTTGAAGCAATCAATCAGACGCATGCTGACGACTGAACGGTTTATCTACACAATTTATGATCATCGGTACGGTGTAGAGTTAGATGCTCTATTTGGTGGGGATATGGATTATGCCCAGATGGATATCGCACGGCGCATAAAAGAAACCTTATATGAAGACGACAGGATTCATGAGGCTCATTCTTTTTCTACTAAGGTAAAGAAAGATGAGTTTTATGTGCAGTTCATGGTTGATAGTGATTTTGGAACATTTGAGATGGATTTGGAGGTGAAACGATGATAAAGGTAAAAACATATCCAGAAATTTTAGAGGATATGCTAGCCTTGTTCGATGATAAGTATGACAAAAGACAAGGATCTGTCTTGTACAATCTAGTAGCGCCTGCTGCTCGAGAAGTTGCTATTCAGTATACGGTTTTAAAATCGTATGAAGAAGTCAACTTTTTAGATACGAGTACAGGAATCTTCCTAACTCGTTTATGTAGGCAATTCGGAGTTGAACGTTTGCCAGCTACGGCATCGGTTCGATTGGTTCAATTCAAACAGGAAATCCCACTCGGGACTCGTTTCAGTGTGGTTAATAGTGAGTATAATTTCCGTGTTTTGGAACGCCGCTCCGGATTCGAGTATAGTGTAGTAGCTGAACAAGTCGGAAATGCTCCCAATTATGTAAGAGGTCAACTCATCAACATTGATGTGTTGAATGGTTTTAAAGGGGCAGAAATCGGCTCTGTTATCGTCGTAGGAGAAGACGAAGAGACGGATAAACAACTCCGTAAACGGACCATTGAGTATCTGAAAACACCGACTTTGAACGGAAACATTGCCCAATACAAGAAATGGGCAAGTGAGTTCGTTGGTGTTGGTTCGGCCTTGGTAGAGCCACTTTGGAAGGGCGAAAATACAGTACGTGTATCTATTACAGATGCTGACGGCAATGAAGCTAGTTCGGAACTTGTAACTAAGTTCAAGAATTACTTAGACCCTGAACCAAGTGGCCACGGTTTAGGCGTTGCTCCGATTGGTGCTTATGTGACAGTGCAGTCTGTAAGTGGCTACGACGTTCGTATTACCGCAACGATCAAGATTGATGAAGATGTAGATATCGAAACCATCAAGCACGAGGCGAAAGTTCAACTCATTAAATACTTACGTGAAGAAGCATTTGAAGAGAAAGAGGTTCGAAACTATAAAGTTGCTACAATCATTGACAGAATTAATGGGGTTCGAGATGTGGACCGTATTTTGTTGAATGACAGGGAACAAAGTATTGAGCTTTCTACTAACATGCTTCCGAAATTAGCGGAGGTAACTATCAATGTCACAAGTTAGATATCGTATGTTATCGGCTTTGCCAGAGGTCTTGGATCCAACCATCAACGATTTGTTTGAAACTGAGATTCCCGAGCTGGAATTGATTACAGACTTAATCTTTGATACCAGACAGTTGATGTTGTTGCCAGAAGCGACGGAAGACTGGATTACACGTTGGGAAAAGGCCCTTCAGGTAAAACCGAAAACAATTGATTTGGAAGAGCGAAGGCGGTATCTAATCACTTTAATTTCTTCCAAGATTAAAATTAACTCAGTGAGTTTACAAAAAATTACAAAGAGCTTTACGAATGTCAATAATTTAGTAACGGTCAAGGGTTCGGCGGTACATATTCGATTTTTAGGAGAACTACCGACCGGATATTTGAACCGTTTTTTAAAGTATGTGCGTGAATTGATTCCTGCTCATTTAGGAATCCAATTCTCGGTTGAAGCGCCAATGATGAACACAATTTATATTGGGGCTCACACATTCAGAGACATTCGTTCAGTTCGATTTGAATAGGAGGAAATAAATGGGATATTTTATCCAACCTATTGTGACTGATAAAGCAATCAGCGAAACAGCCTTGGCTATTCAAAATAGAGAACCACTGGTTTTTACTCGAATAGCTTTGGGTAGTGGTCGACATCAGACAGACACTGGCAAGAAGAATGATGTAGCTCAAATAGTTCATTCTCTGCAAGTGACACAGTCTTTATCGACGGATGTAGCTGATACTATTCGTCTCACAGCGAGGTTTGATAATTCGCGGATTGAGCGTGAAATGATTATCAATGAAATCGGTGTATTTGCAAAACGTGGAAATAACGAAGAATTCATGTACATGTATACTTGGGCAGAACAGGGAGATGTGATTCCTCCCAAAACATCTGCTTATGTATATCGAGACTATGATTTCAATACAACTATTAGCAAGAATAGTCAGATCACCATTCAGTACAATGCGACTGACTTGGTTTATGCAACTGTCCCTGAACTGAAGGCGACAGAAAGAAAGCTACAAACCAACATCGATAATCATATTAGAGATACTGCCCGTCACGTTTCTGACCAGGAACGGACACGCTGGAACGGGAAAGCCGACTTAAGCCACAGGCACAAGGTTGCAGACATCGACGGTCTGCCTGAAAAGATTGACGAGTTTACCAGAAGTAAGGCTGAGAAAGTTGACCTAACTGGTCACATTAATAACCGAAACAACCCACACAATGTAACGAAACAACAAGTGGGACTAGGGAATGTAGACAACGTAAGGCAAGCTAGTTATACAGACCATGAAGCGACTAAAAGAGAAGTTAACGAGCAAGAACAACGATTGTCATTGCTGGAAGAAATGGTACTACAGAATGCGTTCTATATACCAATCAAGGCTGAAGATAATGCTAATGTATTGCTAGGTGACGAAAACAACAATTTAGTAGTAGCTGATTGGAAATACCAAATAGTAGAAAGGGAGGAATAGATGAATGGTAATTATGAGTAACCAAGTTAGGAAAGCTACTGATTTGCCAACGTTATCCAACGTATCGGACGGAGATGTGGTGCTGGTTCACAGTGGGGCAGGATTGAAAAAAGTTCCTGTGTCCACTTTGAAACGAACATTTACAACACCGCAATCAGCTATATCGGTAGCTACATCAAACACAAACGGTATCGTCAGACCGGATAATCAAACGACAGAGGTTTCAAATGGTGTGTTGAAAGCTAAGACTGCAACTAGTGGGCAGGCTGGTGTGGTGCGACCGGATAACTCAACGATTACAGTCGATAGTTCCGGTGTTTTGCGAGTAAACAGGTCAGCGCTTGGGATTCCAAGTACACCGTCCGAAGTAGTCGCTAATAAGCTGATTAACCAAAACGGAAATCAGCAAATGAAATATTGGTATGGGTCTAAATATCAATACGATGCACTCTCAACCAGAGACCCCAACACAATCTATGATGTGTATGAGTAGGTGATGCTATGGCTACAAGAGAAGGAATTTATGTTGGAGGACATGAAATTGTCCAAAGATACGTGGGTAGTAGGCTGGTTTGGGAGAAAAATAGACTTATATTTATTGGGAGTGCTTCCTATCCATTTGTTTCAGAAGGAGGAAATTCCGTAGTATTTAATCTTAGCAATGCAAACGGAATCTACAGTACAGGAGATTTAGAAAGATTCAGACCAAGTTATGCTGTCAAAAGAGGTGGTGCTACTTATATAATAAATTCAATTCAAATAAGTGAGCGAGTTGGTACTTTTGGTGAAAAAGATGGTTATTTTAAAATAATCTTCAAAACAGCATCAGACGCGGGTAGTTTTCTCTCAAAATCAGGGGGCACGTCATTTTATAGAAAAAGAGGTAATTAAATATGGAATTCGTATTAGTAAATAAATTTTTTAGAGTTGGCAAGACGGAAGTCTCTATTCAATGTGACAAGCCGTTTACTTTTTTCACTCGTGAATTAGAGGGTGACCGCTTGGGTGATACAGACAAAACACTCATTGAAGCGGTCAAAGAAATTCTACGAACTGAGTTAGACCCAACAAGCGCTATTGTACAAGCGCAAGCTAAACTGCAAGAAACACAAGCTAAATTGGAGCAAGCAGAACAAAAATTGGCTCAAACTGAAGCGAAACAGACGGCTACAGACCAAGAAGTTAAGAATAACAAAGCCGAAACAGACCGCTATGGTAAAATCATCCATGCGGTCGTTTTAAATGCCGTAGCAGGTAAGACAATCGCTTATGGAACTAACTACAAGGAATTGGTAGAGTTGATTCCACTTGCTGAGGTTGGCAAGAATTACCTGGCACATGACTTGATTGCTATTGAAGACCCAACTCACGTTGAAGTGGATGGCGAAGGTAAGCGTATCTTGGTTCAGTTGAACAAGGAATTCACATATAACGGTGAACCTGTCAGCGACTTTGCTCGAAATGGTCGTCTTGAAATGAACGGAACAGGCGCAGCATGGAAGTACGAACCTCAAGGACAAAATGAGCCTACTACTGTCGCGCCAGCAGCTGCAGTTTCTACAACAGCTACCGTGACTCCTGCAGTTTCAGAACCTTCTGCTACAACAGTTACACCTAACCAATAACGGGGGTAATTATGGACGTCTTTGAGAAAATAGAACATTTTTTCACTAGCGTAATGCCAGTGCTAACTCCAACAATCATTGCTTGGATAAGCTATCGGTTGCCGAAAAAAGCCAAAGAAGAGACGGATAAAATCGTCTCGGAACTAACCGATGTCAAGAAACAAATTGAAGATGTCCAGACTACCGCTAAAGATAGCAATTCCAAAATCGACGAAGTACAAGAAAAATTAAAAATTCACGATGAGGCGCATCTAAATACCATGAAGTTGCGCCTTGACCGTGATATGCGACGGGCTATTAACAGAGGATATACTTCTCGAGATGAATTCTCCCTAGTAGAAAGCATGCACAAAAGCTATAAAACTCTAGGAGGTAATGGATACATAGATCGTTTATACTGCGATTTTGAGAAATTGGATATTATGACAGATATCTTAATTGATGATAGATAGAAAGAGGTTCAGAATGGGTTGTAACAAACGTAGAGTTAATACAACCAATTTGGCTCGAACTGATGGTGGCGACCTTATTAAACAAGGGGATTTGTCTTCTACTTTTGGATTTGAATTGTTAGATGAAAATTACCGTGTTATGACCTCATTTGAGGGGCAAGAAGCGGTTGTTACTCTAACAAAGGGACAACGCAGGTGGAAGACAACTGCTCCCGTCACTAGCCATTCTGTCAATTTCAATTTAGACAGTATTCTACCAAGCGGAAAATACCGAGTAGAAATTTCGGTTGGAGGGTATATCTTCCCAAGCGATAGAGATACTTATATTGAAATTGAAGACTCAGATAAAGAATTGGTTACGGAAGATATCTATAAATTAAAGGAATTAGATATCGTTGAAGAAGTTAAGAAACAGCTTGCAGAACGACATGTAAGCGAAGGTGGAGCATGTCCGGAAATCCCTGATTTGCTCTTTTATTATAATTTAGGAAAGGTGTAGGAATATGGACACAAGTAAATTAACAGCATTCGCACAAGCGGTCGGAGTTGACATCAAAGAATTGAAACAACTACTAAATGGTAAAGTTGACAATGCGACAGTCACACAATTGATTGAACAGGCTAAAACGGCAGTCAAGAATGACATTTTAGGTGAAGGGGTATCTGAAAAATTTGATACCCTCAAAGAAATCGCTGAGGAAATCGCTAAAATGAGTGGTAGCACTGAAGGTGCAGTGGTTCAAAAACTGGCTGACCTCGGCCGTCGTATTGATGATTTTGCAAACCTCGACCTTGTCTCAACTTATAACGCAGCGAAAGCGTGATTGCCATGAGCAATTTTGAGGAATTCGCTCAAGCAGTCGGCCGTGACGTCAAGGTGCTGAACCAAAAGCCTGAACCAAGGCTTACTTTAACAGGAAATACCCTTGGCATTGCCGGGGGTAATAATGTCACTCTGCCGCTACCAGATAACGTAGGGCAAGAAATCCGTGGTACAGGCTCACCAGAAGGCCGTATCACTGCCGAAATCGGGACGACCTATGTGGATGTAAATGTGACAAATGGGGCTCTCAAATGGATAAAAGAGAGTGGAAATGGTAACACAGGCTGGCGTGTTCTAATCGGCGATACTGGCTGGAGAACGTTAAACAGTGTCTCTAGAGCAGGCAACTCGTTCATTAAAATCAGACGAGTAAACAATCTTGTTACTTACCAGTTTGGAGGTCTTCAATGGGGTTGGTTTGGAGTAGGCAGACGAAATGGACCTGGATTTGTAAGACATAATAGTAGTGGAGATAAAGGGGCTAAACTTACTTATCCTAACGGTATTCCAGAAGGTTTTAGAAGCGAAAATTCACTTGTAGGACCAACTTATGACGATAAGGGTAGACCTTATGGAATTTGGTATTTAGGTGGTAAATCTGACTTAAATTTCATCCAATTCACTTTTAACGAGAACATTCCGACCGACCGAGACATCGGAGATATCCGTGTAAGTGCCATCTCATACTTGACAGATGAGCCTTGGCCGACAACATTGCCATAATAGAAAGGAAACAATATGATTAACTGGAAACTACGATTACAAAATAAATTCTTCTGGCTGACTGCCATTCCAGCCCTCTTGCTTGTCCTGCAAGCTGGCGCAGCAGTCTTTGGATATCATCTGGATTTAGGTGATATCGGCAACAAGCTGATTCTGCTTGTAAATGCGGTCTTCGTGTTCTTGACTGCTATCGGTTTGGTCAACGACCCGACAACAAGTGGAATCACAGACAGCACACGAGCGCTAGAATACAAGAAACCAAGTGAGGAATAATATGGATATCGATACAAGCAGACTACGTACAGACTTGCCTCAAGTAGGTTATGCGCCATACCGTCACGTACACGCTCACTCAACTGGAAACCGTAACTCAACCGCTCAAAATGAAGCAGACTATCACTGGAGAAAGGACCCTGAACTCGGGTTCTTTTCTCATGTCGTTGGAAATGGTCGTGTTATGCAGGTAGGTCCTGTAAATAACGGATCTTGGGACGTTGGGGGCGGTTGGAATGCTGAGACCTATGCAGCAGTTGAATTGATTGAAAGTCATTCAACCAAGGAAGAGTTCATGACAGACTATCGCCTCTATATCGAATTGCTACGAAATCTAGCAGACGAAGCAGGCTTGCCGAAAACGCTTGATACAGACGACTTGGCAGGTATCAAAACGCATGAATACTGTACCAATAATCAACCTGACAACCATTCAGATCATGTTGACCCTTATCCGTATCTTGCTAAATGGGGTATCAGCCGTGAACAGTTCAAGCATGACATTGAAAACGGCTTGAGCGTTGAAGCAGGCTGGCAGAAAAACGATACTGGCTACTGGTACGTACACTCAGACGGTTCTTATCCAAAAGATAAGTTTGAGAAGATTGACGGCACTTGGTACTACTTTGACGGGTCAGGCTACATGCTTGCAGATCGTTGGAAGAAACACTCAGACGGTAACTGGTACTGGTTTGACCAATCAGGCGAAATGGCCACAGGATGGAAGAAAATCGCTGAGAAGTGGTACTATTTCGACGTAGAAGGTGCCATGAAGACAGGCTGGGTCAAGTACAAGGACACATGGTACTACCTAGACGCTAAAGAAGGCACTATGGTATCAAATGCTTTCGTACAGTCAGCCGATAAAAAAGGTTGGTACTACCTCAAGGCAGACGGAACAATGGCAGACAAGCCAGAGTTCACAGTAGAGCCAGAAGGCTTGATTACAACTAAATAAATAGAAAGGAAACTTTCTAAATTGTTCTTTCTACCGCAGGCTCAGGCTTGCGGTTTTTTTGTTTGCTCTGAAAGTAGTTTCAGAATGAAAAAAGTTTAAAATTCTTTGTTAAAATACTTGACTACCGCATTACAATGCGGTATAATAAATAATGTAAGGAGGTGATACAAATGGACAATCTAGACGAGTGGCTGGCAAGGGTCACAGTCGCGATAGGGATTGCAGTAGCAATCTCAAAAGAGAGTCGCTCTTGGTACAAAGTACTAAAAGAGCAAAATAAAAAAGCGAAAATCGCTCCCAAGTTTACCAGACGCAGGAAGAGATAATCGCTAAAGGGTAAGAGAGCGAAAGCTCTCCTTACCTTTCATTGTATAAGAAAGTTAGAGAAAAATCAAGATGAAAATTATTTTATTTGTAGCAATTTTGGCGATCGCTATTGCTTGGTATTCAGGAGATAATAAAAAATGAGTAAAGCAGATTTTAACAAAATTCAAAAATTACTAAAGACGGTAACAGCTTATAGAATTTCTAAAGCTACTGGAATTAGTGACACTACAATCAGTAGATGGGTCACAGGCAAAACTCCAATCGAAAAAATGAGTTTAGAAAATGCTATCAAATTAACAAATTATGCAGAGGAGCTAGAAATGGAAAACGCAAAACAACTACTTGAAGAAATTAAAAATAATGATGTAGCATATGCTATTGTAAACGAAGCTGGAGCAGTTTATTGCAACTGTGAAACAAGCAATATCATGGATATTTACGGTCATGATGGTGAAGATGGCCACTTCTACGGTGTTTACGGTGATGCAGTTGGTGGGCAGCTTGATAGTCGTAACGTCTCTGATGATGTCATTTTGAAAGCTATTAAACTAATGCTAGGTTTGGGTGAGCCTGTAAAACGTTCAGAATTGTCTATGGGGTCAGATTTCAAACAGACATTTGTAGATGGATATTTTGAGGTGGTTGAATTGATGAAACAGTCTGGTCTTCTGCAGGATCAAGGAGAAAATGAGAAAGTCAAGGAATGGATTGAGTCTCACAAAGACGTTGTAGGTTCAACAGTTAAACATCCAACGTTTGGAACGGGTAAAGTAACAGAAATCAAAGATGACACAATCACTATTGATTTTGAAGATTATGGAAGCAAATCTCTAGCGCTTGAGGCAGTCGTAGAAAGCAATCTCTTAGAATTTTAATCAACTTTGGGTATAAGCAGGAACCGTGACAAATATCACGGTTTTCTATTTTGCAAAAACACGCATTTTGAACGATTAGAAACCAAAATAGAAGTTCTATTGTTCGAAAAAGCGTTTTCTTGAAGAATAGGAAGGGGAATCGTGGTGCATTATTGTCAAAAACGGTGTTTTGTTAAAAATAAAAAATAATGATTTTTTCATAACTTTTTATCTTCTTTTGCGAATAGATAAGTAGGAGGATAAAAAAATGAAAATCTTAAATATTGAACTAACAAGCATTGATAAAACTGATTTAGGTTTTGAACATTGGGTAGATGTAACTTACCAAGTGCCGATTTTGAAAAATAAGTACACGGTAAAACTACTGGTTTTATTGGATTTCAAAGTAGAAGATAAAGAGTTGCTAGACTATCTAGTAATGAGCTGGAAATATCGTGATCTCGTGTTGCATTCATTGCAGATGTATGAGACGGAAAAAAGAAATAATTTTACTATCCTTTATTGAAATGTTGGTGGTCTTGCTCATCATCAGCGTGCTTCTCCTGCTCTTTGTACCTAATCTGACCAAGCAAAAAGAAGCAGTCAACGACAAAGGAAAAG
>ERZ773265.443-NODE-443-length-25980-cov-14.837801_pt1 | contig 25980 bp, 26 predicted proteins | sample MGYA00580512_ERZ773265 | MGnify/ENA primary metagenome ERZ773265 (study PRJEB29015, sample SAMEA2738169) | human oral metagenome | biome: human oral; feature: human-associated habitat; material: saliva | place: China | collected 2183 ... | reverse complement strand
ATGCGGGAAGAGCGGACTCTGAGCCGCGTTCCAGGAACGGGAACTGCGGGAAGCGTGCCGCTGCCGGACGGCGGTTCAGCGAGTACTCCAAAAAGACACGATCAAGCTCTTGCAGGTCGTCCGCATCTACCGTGTTGGATGTCGCCTCGATGAAGACACCCGTGACGTCAAGGCCCGGGGCGTCAGTCAGCGCACGGAGCGTGACCTCTCGGATCAGTTGCTTCGCCAAGTCCTTTGGGCCACCTTCATCGTCAGTGAATCGGACGATCACTTTGCCGGATGAGTCGGAGACCCAGAAAGAGGTTGGAAGAGGCTTTTGCTTGAGGAGCTTTTCAGCTTCCTCCTTCACCCAGCGGGACAGCAGCGTGATCTCGAAGGACGCACCGATCTGCTCACGCAGGCGAGGAGACGAAAAGATGAACGGCTGATTGCTGTTCGTCTGCAGCATGACGAGAGTGTGTGACATTCTGGAACTACCTGTGGTGTGGAATGAATGTCAGAAGCGAAATAACGTCTGCGCAGAGCTGCCCTGAGCTGTTGACGATAGTGGTATTTGTATTTTGTTCGATCTTCTTCTTAAGGGCGTCGTCCTTGTTGGGTTGCCCTTCTTGTTTGTGCATCCAATTTTTGCAGTAGACAATGCGTGATCCTGTTTTGTTGGCTAATTGATCAAATGTTAGTTCTAGTGTGGCTTGTGCGGCACTTTCATCAGTCAGCTCTTTATCGGAATTCTGGTTTGTGTTATCATTATAATTAAAGATTATGATTGAGAGATCGAATCTGCCGCTGTTTTCAGTTTCTCCGATTGTCTTGTAGCTAACGATATTTTTATCAGAGAATAGATTGCTTGAGGCGAGAGTATCTTTTGTGAGTGTTCGGTCGGTTGAACTGTCTCCGATGATGAGAATTCTCCGTTTTGTGAAACCGTTTCCGACTCGTCTTAGATAGTTTCTGGTTCGAGTAAAACTCTGGAGAAGTGTCACTGAAGCGCACTGTGTTACTAGGGTCACTGCTATGGGAAGGGCAAAATCAGTGATTAGTGGGTTCCATGTACTCATGATGATCCTTAGCGGGGGGTTACGCGGCCACGGCGTCTATGACGCCCATGCCATAGCTCGTGTGTGAGCCGACGTTCGTGTATGCGGACAGCGCCATGAGGCGCGAGAAAATGCGGGTCGCTTCGGCGCCCTCGACGCCGCTGATGCGCAGGTAGCCCTCGTGGGCCGGGATGCGCTGGGAGCTCAGGCGGCCCTGGCCGGCGCGGCGCGGCATCGCTAGCGACACCACGGAGGAGCGCGTGAAATCCTGCGTCGCTAACACGCTCGCCATGGCATGCCGATCAATCCGCGGGGGAGCGAGCCTCCTGTTCCATGCCCACCAGCGCTGCTGCAAGCTCGTCGCAATCGTTGCTGGGGAGAGGCTCGGCACGTGATTCCCCTTTGACGAGAACGTCGTTGGCGTGACAAGGCGTATCTCCCACGCAGTGTCCTGGTCTCGCTCCGCCAGCTCTTCCCATGAAGCCTGGCTGATGATCTGGCCCTCGGATGCGATCAGAACCGCGTCGTCGTCGGTGCCAGCGCCGAGGCGCATCACTCCACCCCATGACAGCCATGCATCCAGCGTGTCAATCAGTCGATCGTCCAGGAATCGAACCTCGACGCCGAATGTCGACTCCGAATGGCTCAGCTCGCCGAGCGAATAGGGCTTCACCCCACCCGACCCGTGAACCGGTCGGTGTGCGAGTGTTGGGAACTGTGCGGCCCTCTCCGGGCTAATGCCTGGCGGTAAGTCCAGAACCGCCGACAGGGCTGCGTGGAGCCTTCTTGGTGTCGCTGGCACTCCCTCGGGCGCGTCAAAGCGAACGTAGACGGATGCTGGCATCGGTGCCTCCCATCACTCGCGTGTGACTGTCGTCTCTGACGCTACCACTTTTGATCTCCGGAAACATGGCCAGCTGCCAAGTTAGCTGTTGGACTTGGTGTGGCAATTTGGCTGGGTCTGTCTCTTGGCCTGGTCTGGTTTTGTGGACCGGGTGTTTTGAGGGTTGTTGGTTGTTATTGGTGGTGTTGTGCCCATTGGCGTGCGTATTGGTTGGGTGAGAGCCAGCCTAGCGCGCTGTGGGGGTGTTCTTCATTGTAGCGCTGGGACCAGGCGCCAATCAGGGCGCGCGCGTGGTTGAGATCCTCGAACATGTTGTCCTCGAGAAGTTCGTCGCGCATGCGGTTGTGTAAGGACTCCACGAACCCGCCCAGCCAAGGCTGGCCCGGTGGGATGAACGCTTGGAGCGTGTCATGCTCGCTGGCCCAGCACCCCAAGGCTCCGGCGATGAATTCAGGCCCGTTATCGGCCCTTAGCACCTGGGGTGCTCCATGTGCCAGGGCAGCCAGGTCAAGCATTTCGATCATGTCGGCGGCTCCCATGCGCCGCTCGGCGCGGAAAGCCAGGTGTTGACGGGTGAACTCATCGATAACGTTAAAGACCTTGAACACGCGCCCCTTCCAATCCGAATCAAACTGGAAATCAATGGCCCACACCTGCCCAGGAGCGCTAGCCTCGACCAGGCGCTGCAGGTGCGGCGCAGTGCGGGGCTTGGGGGCTTTGCGCGGGCGCAAGCAGCCCCTCGGCCTTCTCCAGCTTCACGACAATCTGCTCAGGCGTGTGCTTCGAGAACTTCCTCATGGTCATCCATTCTGCCCGGCCACAAGCAGCCGGGACTGCTCAGAACAACCCTCTCAAAATAAACGGTCCGAAAAGCCCAAACCCCTTCACGTGCTTTGCGATTCGGAATCGAATAATCCGTCAATGTGGTCTAAAGTGGTCTAATGTGGTATCATTCAAAGAAAGAGAAAGGTACCATGATGAGTGCAACAGCATCGCTCAATACGAAGATCGACCTCCAGGAGAAGCGCGACTTCCAGGCAAACGCGGAGGCGTTGGGGATGACGCCGTCAGCCGCGATCAAGGTGTTCGTGCGCATGTTCAACCAGTGCAAGGGCTTCCCCTTTGACGTGCGGCTCCAACCGAGGATCAACTTCGATAACTCCGACATCGCCGTGGCCGAGGTAAGCGACGGCCGCCTCGTCGTTCCTGCCGCCTGGAGGGACGAGGATGACGACTGAGAGCCCACCGCGTCCCTACGACGTTTGGCAGATGTCCTTCGAGTACGAGGATCAGCCCGGCGTGGCGAAGGTACGTCCGGTCGTGATCGGCGCCGTCGACGGTGGGAGGGCGGTCGTCCTCGCCGTTAAAGTGACCGGCCATGGCCCGCGCCCCGAGTTCCCCGGCGAGGTGCGCCTGCGCGGATGGAAGGATGCCGGGCTGGACAAGCCCTCGGTCGCCAGATGCTCTAAGACGCTTGTCGTGCCCACCGAGGCGTTCGCGGGCCAGATGCGCTACGGGCACCTGAATGAGGAGGACACGCTCGCCGTTGCTGAGGCACTGCGAGAGGTCGGGGCGACCTTGTAAATGCAGGCGGAGCGCGACAGATTTACAGGTAAAATCGTCCGTCGCCTATGATTTTTCAATACTGTTTTTATAGGTGAGGGACGATTTTGTAGGTAACTGCAGCGAGCTGGGCCTTGCCGGCGTCGAGAGCGAACCCAACGGCGCCGTCGGCACCAATGACGTAAGGAGGCTCATGGGGCAGGGGGGCGACAAAGCCCAGGACATTGCCGCGCACTATGAGCTTATCTGTGCAGATTGGCGGGCGGGCAAAGAAGTCTATTTGGCCGCCCGTTTCGACAAGCACGGGCAGGCGGGGCTTGACTTCCTGTTGGCGCAGCTGTCTGGGGGAGGAGAGGAGAAAATCCGGGTGCTTACCGCCGCCCTGGCAGCTGAGGTGCTGTCCAAACTAAGGCACCTAGACTTTTACGCGCCCTACTGTGACAGGCTTGTAGGCCCGCTTTGTACCCTGCTTGCTACCGGGGACGCCCAGCTTCGCCGCAAGGTGGTTATCGCTTTGGGTTGGGTTGGTGGCGCAGGTGAGATTGATGTTTTGGCTCGGGTGCTTTTTAACGACGACGACGCACTGTGCCGGGCTTGGGGCGCGGCTAGTCTCATGCAAATGTCCTTCCACCGCGTTCAAGGGGAGGAGCTTAGGCTAAAAACCAAGGCGGTGTTTGCCAAAGCGATTAGCGAGGAAAAAGATCCCTATGCCTGTGGGGTCATGATCCAGGCGGCGCAGGAGCTGTTTTCTAAGCGGTGGGTGTCGGCAAGCGCAGTAGAGGGGCGCGAACTGGAAAAGATTGAAAAGGGGCGCAGAGCTGCTGTCAGGTTCTTGAGTAAGGGTTAGATGCATGTCAGAACTACATGCAATATCCACAGATTGTCAGATTCCCTTGTGTAATTAAAGTGATGTGCGCTACTCTGATTCAACTTTGTTTTGAACTGGCTGGCGCACTAAGTCGTGTTTCAGCCCTGTTCACCAGCTGAAATACGGGGGCGATCCCAATGAAGGGATTTAAAAATAAGCCAGCCGTCTTGCCGGCGGCTGAACCTAGCGCGGCCAAATTTGGTGAAGATCAGGCTGCGCCTGAGACTCGCTTTGAGGGCGGTGGTTAGGCTAATGGTGAGGCTCACCTTGAGGGCGGCGCTAAGGGTAGCGGTGAGACTGGCATTGCGGGCCACAAGAAAAAGCGGGATGAAGGCGGTTTGCCAGCCTGGCTACGCATTAAACCGCAAGACCACTGGCCACTGGTGCGGCTGGCGCTGGTAGTGGTGCTGTGTATCAGCGCCGGCTGGTACTTTGTGGACTTTTATGGTGGTAAAGACGCCCAGGATGGGCAGGCTTTGCCTGGTGGGGGCGCTGTGACCGGCGCAAGTGCGAGCCGTGCAGGGGCGCGAGGCACGGCTCCAGCGACGCCGACATCAACGCCGGCACCTTCTGCTTCGGTTAAGTGGACGCCCACGGCCCAGGAGGCTAAGAAGCGCGACGAGGCTTTGAAAATGCCACTTCCGGCCAAACCGGAAGAAATTACGCAGAATACCGATGATGGCGCTGTGGCCACGGCCAAGTATGCCATTGAGCTATATAACTACACCTATGCGACTGGGAATGTTAATGAATATAAGTCACTGTGTGTTAGTGAAAAAAGGTCTTGTGTTAAAACTGTAGCTAGTGTTCAACGATTGCATAATAAAGGTGGGTGGGTGTCGCCAATAAATGTAGTCTTCACTGAAGGTTACGTTAGGAAAGACGCTAAAGATGTCGTTGTTCAATTACGCTATTTCCAACCAGAAGCTATTGAATATAGTGGAACTGGCGAGAAGAAGTTAATTGCTGCAACAAAATGTGTGGCACTACTAACTCTCAAATATGATGGGGCTGAGTGGAAAGTAGAGGTAATTTACATTGAAGACGATAAATAAAATTTTTACTTTTGTAATTCTTTTTTCTTTTACTTTTACTGCTCCGGCTGTAGGTGACGATGGGGTGGAATATCGTGGTGAAAGTGGATCCAATGATAATTCTGTGATTGTTGGAGCAAGGCAAGAAGAATCAGGTCCTGGCTTTGTGGGGGCTACTGGTAGCTCGGAGCTGCCAGAACAAGCGCAAGAAGGTGCGGCTAAGCCTGTGTTGCGATGCTACGGAAGTGGCGCAGCAGAAGGGGTTGTTTTTGAGGGGAGCGATTTAGATCCCTCACGCTATGACGCCTGCGAAGTAGTGCCTGGTCAGCCTCAAGGTGAAGGTGCACCTGTGCAGGCTAAACCGTTTGTGGTTACACGTGAGCAAGTTGCGAAATTATTCGTAAAAGGCAGTGGTGTTGAGCGTTACCCAGCTGGACGAACATTAGTGATTGATCACGATATTACGTTTTGGACTAGTGGCGATAAACAGTCCATTACTTCTAACCTGTTAGGTCGTCAGGTAGAAATTGAAGCCAGTCCGGTTAAATATATCTGGGACTTTGGTGATGGGGTAATCCAAGAAACTGACTATCCAGGGTCTCCACCTCCAGCAGGTGGAATCGTTCATCAATTCAAGGATACTGGCAATAATTTCCGAGTCCAGTTAACTGTAGTGTGGGTTGCTCGTTGGCGTTTAGCTGGTGGAGCTTGGCAAACTGTACGTGGCACGATTACCACCCATGAATTTAGTACATACTTCGATTTATATTTACCAGATTCGTACGGGGTGGTGCCCGGCTATGAGCCTTCGCCCACGATTGAGCCGCCTGTAGATAAACCTAGGTAGCAGTTTAACTCTGAAAATAGGGGTGAGCTCAGTGAAGAGATTAAAAATTGGTTGGCTACAGACATGGGTAGTTGCTGCTTTAGTAAGTTGCATCAGTGCTGGCTTATGCATCATGGTTTTTTGTGCTGGTAAAGATGCCCAGGCTGGGCAGGCTTTGCCTGGCGGGGGCGCTGTGGCCAGCGCAAGTGCCAGCCGCTCAGGGGTGAGAGGCGAGGTTTCGCCGACGCTGACATCAACGCCAGCGCCTTCTGCTTCGGTGAAGTGGACGCCTACGGCCCAGGAGGCCAAGAAGCGTGCTGAGGCTTTGAATATGTCGCTTCCGGCTAAACCGGAAGAGATCACACAGAATACCGATGATGGTGCTGTGGCCACGGCCAAGTATGCCATTGAGCTATATAACTATGCGTTTGCTACGGGGAATGTAGATGAGTATGCAAAGTTGTGTAAAGGAACCCATAAATCCTGTGCCACAACCCCAGATGTTATTAAGAAAATGCATGCTAATGGTGGGTGGGTTGATAAATTACAGGTGACTTTTACAAGCGGTTGGGTTCGTAAAGATATTAAGGATGAACTTATTGTCCAATTATGGTATTACCAAAGTGACGGTTTTGAATATTCAGGTACTGGTTCTAATTTAGATCTAAAACAAGGGAAACGTGCCGCACTAATTAGTTTGTCTTATAACGGTAGTAGCTGGCAAGTGGAGATGATCTATGTTGAAAAGCGCTAGCTACATGTATGTTAGAGTGTAGAGCGCTTCGAGTGCGAGGCCAAGGAAGCCCTGCTTGGCATGGAGGATCTAATGTTTTTAAAGAGCGTCAAATATCCTGGTATTGAATATGAGACAGGGGAAGAGATTTTTCTTTCCCCGCAAGAAGCTGGCACTTCCTTCTATTTGGATGTTGATGAAGAGCTAACCTTTAATGATGCGGCAATGGCTTTAATTGCCTCAACCCTAGATGAGGTAGATGCGTTGCTTGCAACTGCCAAAGAGTTTTTGAAACAGACGCTGTCAAGTAAGGATGCTAGTCACTATGGGACTGTCGCATATTTCATGGAGTACCACCGGGACCAGCTAGACCCAGATACGCTAGTGGAACTGTTCCCCTCATGTGAGCCGGGGGCAATGTCATTTACGCAAATGGTAGATTTCTTGAAAATCGTGCGTTTTGGCAGTTTGCTTGATGAAGAAACAGGCCAACAAGCTTTCGTCCTCGATCTAAGCTTCAACCCTGAGCTAACTGATGAGCTATTGGTTATCTATTTTGATCTAGAAAAACAGGTAGTTTCTCTAGCCCACGAAAGCTAACGTCCCAGCCAAGGGCGAGCGCCGTCGTCGTAGTTTAAGGCTGGCACGCAAGGACTACTTGGCTGCTATGGCAGCAAAGGTTGGGGAAGTTTATCCACTGGGGCCAGGGCAGGGGAGAGGCTAGCTGGGGGATAAGTCGGGGGCGTTGCTGACCTTGACTGGTCGCCTGGTGGGTGCGTGCAAGGTTTGCCGTGCCCGGCTGCGCGGCTTAAAAAGTGACCTCCGGTAGAGGGCCTGGTAAAGGATCTGGTAGGGGAACAGCAGGGGTTTGGCGGGGGTGGTCCGGTAGTGGTGTGTCCTTACAGATACTGACATTTCGTCCGTTGCCTATAAAACCCCATGTAATAATTATAGGGAAGAGATGATTTTGTAGGTGTATGTAAGTGTTTGTAGGTGTTTGCAATGGAGCCTGATATGCCTAATACTCCCGGCGAGCCGCGTTTAAAGCTTCAGGACCCAAGTCTAAAGGTTCAGGACCCGCAGCTAGGCGACGGCGACTACCCCATGGTTTTGTCCCGCACTATCGTTGACCGGGCCGCTAACCCTAAAGGCACTATCGTGGCTTTTCACGGGGTTAGTGACAACGGCGCCTCGCTAGCCGATATTGGTGCGCGCTGGGGTGAGCAGTGGCGGGTAGTGCTGGTAGACAGTTTGGGTCACGGCCTCTCGCCGCGTTTTAGCCCCCAACAGTTACAGGCCCCTTTCCAAAGCGCCCTGCAAGCCGCCGCCGAGACGGTTCGAGTCGAGGCAAGCCAAAGTATTGGCGGCCAGGTGGTGCTTTTTGGGCATTCTATGGGTGGGGCGATAGCGGCCGGCGTGGCCAGAGACCACCCCCAGCTAGTGCGGGCAGTGGTGCTAGAAGACCCCGCCCTGCTCACCCCCACCCAGGAGGCAACCTACAAAAACAATGCGGGGGAGTCTGTGGGCGGCCTGGAGCAGATGAGTGCCGATCAAAGCGGCGCCATCGCTAACCTACTGCTAGCCCAGCCTGCTTATCGCAACTGGCCGCTAAGCGAATACGGGCCCTGGGCGCAGGCCAAAACCCAGGTGGACCGCGACTTTATCGCCACCGGGGTGGTGGGCCTGGCTGGGCGCGAAATAATCAAAGAGCTACAAGTACCCACCTTGGTGTTAACCGGTGACGGCCCCGACGTTTTGCTCGGCCAAGCGGGCCTAGAGAAGCTGGCCACATACGCTAACCCCCACCTGCACACGGCCTTGATCAGCGGCGCCACCCACTGCGTGCGGCGCGATAAAAGCGAAAAATTCCAGCAGGCAGTTAACTCTTTTCTCGCCGCCCTACCCAAGCCGGCCCCGGCCCCCTATATTGCCCCCGAAATAGCGGCCCTGGTGGAAGGTATCCCACCCCAAACCACCTGGCAGGTACAGGCGCTACGTGAACGCGGCGACAAACTACTAGGCGCCCAGGCCCCACTAGAAGCAGGCCACCTAGTTGAGGTAACCCAGCTGCCGGTAAAAGCAGGGGCTCAAAGCAGCGCGGCAATAGAGCTGCGCATCTTGTCACGTAAAGGACGCTCCCCGCGCTGCGTGGTGGTGTCGCTACATGGAGGCGGCTACGTTTGCGGCCGGGCCAGGTTCGACGACGCCCGTAACTTAGAGCTAGCCGATCTACTTGACGCCGTGGTGCTAAGCCCCAACTACACCCTGGCACCAGAAGCTAAATACCCCCACGCCGCCGCCCAATGCGAAGCAGTTTTAGAACGCGCCGCCACCTACGGTGTGCCCGTGTTTATTTACGGCGACTCAGCCGGGGCTGGCCTTGGCTACCAAACACTAGCCCGGCTCATCCAGGCCCAAAAACCGCTTGGGGTAAGTGGCTTTATCGCTTTAGAGCCCTGCCTAGACCCACGCCTAAAAACCGCCTCCTACAACCAATACTCGCGCGGGCCAGTATGGACTAAAACCGCCGCCACCCACGCCTGGCACCACTACGCCCCAGGCACCCCAAGCTTCACCCCTTACCCCTGCGCGCGGGCACTAGCTAAAAAAATGCCGCCAGTGATCGTGTTCATCAACCCCGCCGACCCGCTACGCGACGAAGGCCAAACCTGGGCTTTTGAACTAGTCGACGGCGGCGCCCAGGTAGAACTACACATGCCCCCCGGCACAGTACACGGCCTGCTTAGCGCCCCAAACACTAAAACCTGGAGGCAAGTACAGACGCTAATCAAAAACTTCGTCACCCAACTAACCCAAAACAGCTAAACCACACCCGGGGGGAGCATCTAGATCAAAAGGGTAAGCACTTATAGCCAGGTGAAACCACAACCAGTCTAACCACTACAGCTAGTTAACTAAGCGGTGCTAGGGTGAAACCATGACGCGCGCGCTTATCACCGGATTTGAACCCTTTGGCCCCAACCCGGTAAACCCCACCCAGGACCTAGTAGAGCTCCTACAAACCAAGTACTCTGGCAGGGGCCTAGAAGCACAGCTACTACCAGTAACCTTCACCGGCGCTCGCGGACGTATCCAGGCCCTGATTGAAGCTAAACGCCCCCAGATTGTTTTATCTTGCGGGCTTTACGCTGCCGCCAGGCAGCTGCATGTTGAACGCATCGCCGTTAACGAGCAAGAAGGCCAAGACAACAGTGGTTTTAGCCCCACCCGCTCTGCGGTAGACCCCGCCGACGCCGACGGCCTGTTTGCCACCATCAACACCGCCGCCCTGCTAGGAAAGCTAAAAAACGCTGGCTTTGACGCCGCTATCTCCTGGCATGCGGGCACCTATGTTTGTAACACCACGCTTTACAGCGCCATCCAAGCCACTAAAACCTATGGGGCTAAAGCCGGGTTTTTGCATGTACCCACCGACGTGGACGTACCTAAACTAGCTGCCACACTGGCCGCCTGGGTGGAAGAAAACTAATGGTTTTCATTGTCGGCCTCACCGGGGGGATCGGTAGCGGAAAAACTAGCGTCGCTAAACTCTTCGCCACCTGGGGGGCCACCGTCGTCGACGCCGACCAAATCGCCCACAACCTACTAGCCCCAGGCAGCAAAGCCCTAACCCAGGTAGCTAAGCGTTTCGGGGCCAACATTATTGATGATAGCGGCCAACTAAACCGGGGCGCCCTAGCTAAAATCGTCTTCACCAACCCCACCGCCCGCACCGACCTAGAAAACATCACCCACCCCCTAATTGCCGCCCAAGCCTGGAGCCAGCTAACCCAAGCTAAAACCCCCATCGCCATCTACGACGTGCCCCTACTAGCCGAACAAGCCCTAGAGGGCAACCTACCGCCCTACGACGGCGTCGTCGTAGTAGAAACCGAACTAAACACCCGCCTACAACGCCTAAACAAACGCGGCCTAAACCCCACCCAAGCCAAAGCCCGCATCAACAACCAAGCCAGCGACACCCAACGCCGCCGCGTCGCCGCCCAAGCACCCCACCACTGGATCATCACCAACAACACCACCCCCGCTGAGCTACAAACCCAAACCAAAAAAGTCTGGCAAGCCATCAACGCCCTAACCCAAACCACCACAACCCCAAACCCCAAACCAAGCCACAGGGCTGCGCGCCCAGAATAAAACCACCACCCCCACCCAAACCCCCCATAAAATAGGGCCATGCCAGACCTGCGCCGCGCCCAAAACCCCTTCAAAGTAATCAGCCCCTACCAACCCAGCGGCGACCAACCCCAAGCCATCGCCGAAATCACCAAACGCCTAAACGCAGGCGAAAAAGACATCATCCTCCTAGGCGCCACCGGCACCGGCAAATCAGCCACCACCGCCTGGCTAATCGAACAAATCCAACGCCCCACCCTCATCCTCGAACCCAACAAAACCCTCGCCGCCCAAATGGCAGCAGAATTCCGCCAACTCCTACCCAACAACGCCGTCGAATACTTCGTCTCCTACTACGACTACTACCAACCCGAAGCCTACATCCCCCAAACCGACACCTTCATCGAAAAAGACTCCTCCATCAACGACGAAGTAGAACGCCTACGCCACAGCGCCACCAACTCCCTACTAACCCGCCGCGACACCGTCGTCGTCGCCTCAGTCTCCTGCATCTACGGCCTAGGCACCCCCGAAGAATACGTAGCCCGCATGGTACCCCTCCAAGTAGGCCAAGAAATCGACCGCGACACCCTCCTACACAAATTCGTCGCCATGCAATACACCCGCAACGACATCGACTTCACCCGAGGCACATTCAGAGTACGCGGCGACACCATCGAAATCATCCCCATGTACGAAGAACTCGCCATCCGCATCGAAATGTTCGGCGACGAAATCGAAAACCTAGCCACCCTCCACCCCATCACCGGCAACGTAATCAACCAAACCAACAACGTCTACATCTTCCCCGCCTCCCACTACGTAGCCGGCGAACAACGCATGAAACAAGCCATCCAAGGCATCGAAACCGAACTCACCCAACGCCTCAAAGAACTCCAAAAACAAAACAAACTCCTCGAAGCCCAACGCCTCAAAATGCGCACCACCTACGACCTCGAAATGCTCCAACAAGTAGGCATCTGCTCAGGCATCGAAAACTACTCCATGCACATCGACGGCCGCCAACCCGGCCAACCACCCCACACCCTCCTCGACTACTTCCCAGACGACTTCCTACTAGTCATCGACGAATCCCACGTCACCATCCCCCAAATCGGCGCCATGTACGAAGGCGACGCCTCACGCAAACGCATCCTCATCGACCACGGCTTCCGCCTACCCTCCGCCGCCGACAACCGCCCCCTCAAATTCAACGAATTCGAACAACGCATCGGCCAAACCCTCTACCTATCCGCCACCCCCGGCAAATACGAACAACAACGCTCAGACACCCCCGTAGAACAAATCATCCGCCCCACCGGACTCGTAGACCCCAAAATCATCGTCAAACCCACCCAAGGCCAAATCGACGACATCCTCAACCAAGTCCGCCAACGCGTAAACAAAAACGAAAGAATCCTCATCACCACCCTCACCAAACGCATGGCCGAAGACCTAACCACCTACATGGCCGATCGAGGCATCCGCGTAGAATACCTACACTCAGACGTAGACACCCTCCGCCGCGTAGAACTCCTACGAGAACTACGCCAAGGCACCTACGACGTACTAGTAGGCATCAACCTCCTACGCGAAGGCCTAGACCTACCCGAAGTCTCCCTAGTCGCCATCCTCGACGCCGACAAAGAAGGCTTCCTACGCTCAACCACCTCACTCATCCAAACCATCGGCCGCGCCGCCCGCAACGTCAGCGGCGAAGTACACATGTACGCCGACAAAATCACCCCCGCCATGAACCAAGCCATCGAAGAAACCCAACGCCGCCGCACCAAACAAATCGCCTACAACAAAAAACACGGCATCAACCCCCAACCCCTACGCAAAAAAATCGCCGACGTCACCGACATGCTCGCCCGCGAAGACATCGACACCCAAGACCTCCTAGCCACCGGCTACCGCAACAACCACAAAAACACCCAAACCAAAACCCGCCGCGACACACCCCAAACCACCCCCAAACCCAACGCAACCACCACAGACCTAACCAACCTCATCGAAGAACTCACCCAACAAATGCACACCGCCGCCACCAACCTCCAATTCGAACTCGCCGCCCGCCTACGCGACGAACTAAAAGACCTCAAAAAAGAACTCCGCACCATAAACCAAGTCAGCTAAACCCACCCCCAAACACACCCCACCACAAACCAAAACCCACAAAAGTAACCCAAACCACAAACAAACCCCACAGAAACCCACCACCAAAACCCACCGGCGCTCGCGGTATAGTTAACAGTGACCATAAGGGGAGTACTTCCACTAACAACGACGTCGTCATCACGGTTTGCAGCAGGCAAGCCCGGCGTCGCGGGCCCAGCTAAGCGGGCGGGAGGAGACCTTCGATACCTGCGACACGTACCGGAGGAGCACCTAAGTGCACGTCCATTTGCTTGGCTGGATTGGCCTAATCACCATTATCGTTGCGCTGATTACGGTGGACATTGTGGGCCATGTGCGCAAGCCGCACGCCCCCACCATGAAAGAAGCCACCACCTGGTCTATTGGCTATATCAGCCTGGCAGTGCTGTTTGGGGTGCTGGTGTGGGGCATCTACGGGGGCCAATATGCGGGCCAGTTCTATGCCGGCTGGCTCACCGAGTGGTCTTTGAGTGTAGATAATCTGTTTGTTTTCATCATTATTTTGGGTGCCTTCAGGGTGCCGCGTGAATACCAGCAAAAAGCCCTGATGTACGGCATCATCATTGCCCTGGTGCTGCGCTTTGTCTTTATTGCCTTGGGTGCGGTGCTGATCTCCCAGTTCAGCTGGGTTTTCTACCTGTTTGGCGCGTTCTTGATTTACACCGCTATCAACCAGGTGCGCGAAGCCATCAGTAAAAAAGATGAAGAAGAGGATGAGGAGTACCACGAAAACACCTTCACCGCTTGGGTGCGTAAGCTGGTGCCCACCACTGAGGGTTTTGTAGGTAACCGCCTGGTTATTAGCCACGGTGGCCGGCTGATGATCACCCCGCTGCTGCTGGTGATTATCGCTTTGGGTAGCGCAGACTTGATGTTCGCTTTTGACTCTATCCCCGCGATTTTCGGTTTAACCCAGGAGCCCTACCTGGTGATGGCCGCTAACGCTTTCTCCCTGCTGGGCTTGCGCCAGCTGTTCTTCTTGATTGACGGGCTGCTGGAGCGCCTGATTTACCTGTCTTACGGCTTGGCCGTGATTTTGAGCTTCATTGGTTTCAAGCTGATCAACCACGCCCTGCACGAAAACGACCTGTCTTTCCTTAACTCCGGCAAGCCCATTGAGGTTGTGCCCGAGCCTTCGAATCTGCTTTCTCTGGCAGTTATTGTGGTGACGCTGGTGGTTACGGCGGTGGCGTCGCTGCTGGCCACGCGCGCTATGCAGCGCAAGCAGGGACCGCTAAGCCAGGCGGTTAGCGCCGAGTCTGGCCGCCGCCACATTCCTGAAGCTGACTGAAGCTAACTGGCTGAGGGTGCTGGCTGGCTGAGTCTAAAAGCTAACTGGCCGAGGGGGTTGGCTGGCCGAGGTTAAAAGCTAACTGGCTGAGGCTAGAAGCCAGCTGAAGCTGACAGAGAGGAAAAATATGAGTGCGCGAGTGGGTCACGCTTCCTATACGCCGCCTGCAGTAGACGAGCTTTATTTAGCTAAAGGGCTTAGTTTTAAACAGGTGGCCCACGCGCGTGCCGCAGATGAAACTAACGAGTTTGATAACTCTTCTTCGCGCTCTATAGTCGCGATTTTGCGGGCGAACGTATTTACGATTTTTAACGCGATCTTGGCTAGCGCCGTGGTGGTGGTGCTGGCGGTGGGCTCTTGGCAGGATGCCGTATTCGGTTTTGTGTTGCTACTAAATACGCTTACCGGCACTATTGCGGAGCTGCGAGCTAAACGCGCCCTGGATAATTTGGCGGTGTTAGCGGCCCCTACGGCGCATGTTATTCGCGATGGGGAAGCTAAAGACATTGAGGTTTCCCAGGTAGTACTGGGGGAGTTGCTGGAGCTGCGTAGCGGCGATCAAGTGCCCGCAGATGGCCAGGTGCTTAGCTCTAATGGCTGTGAAATTGATGAGTCGATTCTTACCGGCGAGTCGGTGGCGGTGCGTAAGCACGAAAATGATCAGGTTTTAAGCGGCACCACAGTGATTGGCGGTAGCGCCCGTATCCGCGTCACAGCGGTGGGGGAGCACTCCTACGCTAACCGTTTGGCTATGGAGGCCCGTAAATATTCAGTGGTCACCAGCGAGCTACAAGAGGGCACTAACCGGGTGCTGACCTGGATTTCTTGGGTTATTGTGCCCATGACGCTGCTGCTGCTGTGGTCGCAGCTGCGGGTTGCAGGCGGTATTAGCGGCTCACTTGACAGTGGCCAGTGGAAGGGCGCGGTGGTGTTGGCCGTGGCCGGAGTGGTGGGCATGGTGCCTCAGGGCTTGGTGCTGCTAACTTCGGTTAACTTCGCGGCGGCAGCCATGACTTTGGCCCGACGTAAGGTGCTGGTGCAGGAATTGCCGGCGGTTGAGGTGCTGGCGCGCGTGGACATGCTGTGCCTGGATAAGACCGGTACGCTCACTAGCGGCGCGGTGGAGCTTGACCATATTGAAAGCTGCTTGGGTTCTGCTTGCGCTGATGGTGATGGTGGCAGTCTCGCTGCTGGCAAGGTTAGTGCCGACGCCGCCGCTGGGGGTAGCGCTGGGACTGGCGCCGTCGTCCCGGCCAGTGCCGACGACGCCGCTCGGGCCGCCTTGGCCTATCTGGTGGGCGGCAGCGAGGCCAACGCTACCGGCAGCGCTATCGCCGCTGGACTAACTGGCCTTGAACCAGCCCAGGCTCGCTACGCGATTGCTTTTAATTCCGCCCGTAAATGGTCGGCAGTGCAAACCCAAGCTGGCGCCTATGTTTTGGGAGCCCCCGAAATCGTACTGGCTGGTAGCACTGGCTCAGGCAGCACGCAGGCGGACAATGCGGACTCTGACGGCACTGGCTTAGGCAGCACTGACAACGCCGCACTAGAGCGAGTCAAAGCTCTGGCGGGCACGGGTAAACGTGTGCTGGTGCTAGCCCACTCAAACCAGGCGCTAGATCAAAGCGAAAACCCCACGCTGCCAAAAGATCTAACCGCCGCCCTGCTGGTGGTGCTAGCTGAGCAGGTGCGTCCCGACGCCGCCCAAACCCTGGATTATTTCAAGCGCCAAGGTGTGGCAGTACGAGTAATTAGCGGTGACAACCCGGTTACTGTGGCCGCTATTGCCGCGCACCTGGGTTTGCGTAACCCCGACGGTGGCGAACCGGTTGGGGTTGATGCCCGCACCCTGCCCGCCATTGAAGACACCCAGGCTTTAGCTGACATGCTCGAAAAACACACAGTGTTTGGGCGCGTAACCCCGGAACAAAAACGTGCCTTCGTTAACGCCCTTAAATCTCGCGGTCACACCGTGGCCATGACCGGCGACGGCGTCAACGATGCTTTGGCACTTAAAGACGCTGACCTGGGTATTGCTATGGGGAATGCGGCCCCAGCTACTAAAGCAGTTTCGCGCCTAGTGCTACTTAACTCCCAATTTGATGCCCTGCCCTCAGTGGTGGCTGAAGGTAGGCGCGTAATTGCCAATATGGAACGCGTAGCCTCACTGTTCCTAACCAAAACCACCTGGGCGGCGCTGCTGGCAGCAGTAGTGGCTATAACTGGGTTTGTTTATCCCTTCCTGCCGCGTCAGCTGACCATTGTTTCTTCACTAACCATTGGTATTCCAGCCTTTGTGCTGGCCCTGGCACCCACTAATCAGCGTTATCGCGCTGGTTTCTTGGCTCGCGTGCTGCGATTGTCTGTGCCCGCTGGCGTGATTGTGGTGGTTGGGGTGCTGTGTGCGCGGCTAACCCTGATTTTGATGGGGTCCAACCGTAACCAAATCAGTTCGGTATGCACCCTGGTGCTTGTGGCCGGGGGACTGTGGCTGCTGTCTTTGACGGCGCGCCCCTGGGTGTGGTGGCGGGCCGCGCTAGTGGTCATAATGAGCGCCGCTGCTCTAGCTGTGGTGTTGTTGGCGCCGCTACGCGGCTTTTTTGACCTGGCAGCGCTAACCGCAAACTCTTGGCTGGTGCTCGTGTGCGCAGCAGGGATAGTGTGCGCGGCGCTAGAAACCCTAGGGCGCTACAATGCCGCCCGCGCGCAAAACAGTCAGGCCCACGGGGTTTAAGCTGGCGCGGAGCCTAAGCTGGTGGGAGCTTAGAGTACAAGGGGGTCAACTTTTAGTTGGCCCCCTTAGCGTGGTTAGGAACGTCTGCGTTTAGGAATGCGGTCGCATTGGCGCGGTAGAGGAGCGTACCACCAGGTCAGGGTTGTAAACGTAATCCTCATGGACAAGCGTGCGGGCTGAACCTATAGCGTCAAACAGGGTTTGCACGGCCGCGTTAGTAATGGCGTTAACCGGTTGACGCACAGTAGTTAGGGCCGGATCCACGTGGCTCATAAGGAAGGTGTCGTCATAACCCACTACTGAGACGTCGTCGGGAACGCTTAATCCGGCGTCGCGCAAAGCCCGAATTACCCCCAGCGCCTGCACGTCAGAACCGCACACCACTGCCGTGGCACCGGCGCGAATAAGCGGGCCAGTAGCCGCCGCCGCAGCCTCATAGGTGTAGAAAGTCTCTGCCGTTAACGGGTTTTCTACGTCAAATAGCTCGTCCATAACCTCACGGAAGGCAGCTAACTTCCGGGCTGAGGGAACCACATGGGAACGGCCGGTCAGCAGAGCAATATTGCTGTGCCCAAGCTGGGCCAGGTGACCTATCGCAGCGCGGATCCCGGCGGCGTCGCCAGTAGAAAAGTCTGGGGCGGCAATCTCTGGGCGGGCACCATTAATAGTAACGAACGGAATACGTCGATCCGTTAAATCCTGATAGCGGTTAAGATCGCCTAAATAATCAGCGTGACGGCCGGAGACAAAAATAATGCCGTCAACATCATGAGCAATAAGTGACTCAAGATGGTCTAGTTCTGAGGTAGCGCCGGGAGTTTGTGAACGTAGCATGGCCACCCCGCCAGACGCGGCAATGGCGTTTTGTAGGTTATGGGCGAAGGCCGCAAAAATTGGGTTGGTCAGCTCAGGTAAAATTACGCCCACATTAGGTAATCTGCTGGTAAGCTCTAGTACAGGGCGTTCATAGCCCAACTCATCAATAGCGGTAAGTACTTTAGCCCTAGTTGCTTCGGAAACTTGGCCCACCCCATTGAAGACACGCGAAACGGTTGCAGTAGAAACCTGCGCACGTGCGGCAATGTCTGTCATGCGAGTGCGTTGCTTCGACATTGAAGACCCTCTCTAAATGCGGGGCTATTTCAGGGGAAACTTACCTAACCAATATAGCAATTAAAAATCTTTAAAGAAAACTGTTGCAGAAACGTTTCAGGACGTTTACAGTGGGGTTTAGGTCGGCCGCTAACGGGAGTAGGGCGACACGCAACAACAGGAGTTGACATGCGACGTGGCATAGCGGCGCTTGTGGCCATGATCATGACAGCCTCGCTGGCTGCCTGTGGTGGCTCAACTGGCGCTACTAAAAACCAGTCTGACGCAAGTACAGCTGTACTTACTGTCTGGGCTGATGATACGCGATATACCCAGATTCAGGAACTGGCAAAAGACTTCACTGCCTCCAGCGGCATTAAGGTCAATGTGGTCCAAAAGTCCGAGTCGAACATGGACCAGGAATTCATTACTCAGGTTCCCACTGGCAAAGGCCCTGACGTCACTGTAATGGCTCACGACAAGCTAGGTTCCCTAGTCTCCAACGGTGTAGTTGCACCCGTGGACCTAGGTGAGAACAAGGACAAGTTCTCCGAGGCTGCCATTGCGGGCGTAACCTATGACGGTCAGACCTACGGCGTGCCCTACTCAGTAGAGTCTGTGGCATTGGTGCGTAACAACAAGCTCACCACCACCACCCCCAAGACCTTCGATGAAATGATTAGCGCCGGTAAGAGCGCCGGTGTTAAGTACCCCTTCATCGTGCAGATGGGTGACAAGGGCGACCCCTATCACTTCTACGCCTTCCAGACCTCGTTTGGTGCTCCCGTATTCAAACAGGGTAAGGATGGCTCCTACACCAACCAGCTGGCACTAGGTGGCCAAAACGGCCAGAACTACGCTAACTGGCTGCGTACCCAGGGTAAGGCTGGTATCTTCAACCCCTCCATCACCTCTGACATCGCCAAGGAAGCCTTCCTCAACGGCCAGTCACCCTACATTGTGACCGGTCCCTGGAACGTCACTGACTTCCGCAAGGCCAACATGGACATCACCATCCTGCCCATTCCTTCCGCTGGTGGGCAGCCGGCTCGGCCCTTTGTTGGTGTACAGATGTTCTACCAGTCCTCCAAGACTAAGAACCCGGTGCTGGTAGCTAAGTTCTTCGAGTTCTTGCAGACCAAGGCGGCTCAGGCCAAGCTGCAGAAGCTTGGTGGTCGCGTACCGGCTATGAAGGAAGTAGCCCAGGAAGTTACCGACCCCGACATTAAGGCCTTCGCTCAGGTGGCCGGTGAAGGCGTGCCCATGCCGGCAATTCCGGAAATGGGTTACGTATGGGACTACTGGGGCACCACCGAGGTCGATATCGCCAACGGTAGCCAGGCTCCCCAGGCTGCATGGAATGCCATGATTAAAAACATCGAGTCCAAGTTCAAGAAGTGAGTGCGGATAATGGCTGACACTAAGAAGCAGGCGAGCTATTCGCCTTCACATGCGCGCGACGTTATGCGCCCTGGCTTCATTGCCAAACTAGTTTTGATGATGCTCATCGACGCCCTAGGCGTCTATGGCCTATTCGCTGCCTGGACTGCTGGCTCTACCGCCATCGCCGTCACCATGGTGATCGGGCTAATCATCATCAACTGGGTTTACTTCTCCAAGCGGATGCTGCCCGCCAAGTACCTGGTTCCTGGCATGGCATTCCTGCTGGTCTACCAGGTGTTCGTAATGGGCTACACCGGTTACGTGTCGCTGACCAACTACGGTCAGGGCCACAACTCCACCAAGGACGACGCCGTCAACTCGATCCTGGCTGCCGGTGAGCAGCGAGCCGAGGGTGCACCCACCGTGCCCACCGCCGTCGTCGAAAACGGTGACAAACTACAGCTGGTAGTCCGTGACGCAAAAACCGGCAAGCTTATGATCGGTGACGCCAAGACCAAGCTAAAGGACGTTGACGGTCAGTCCACCGCCACCGCCATTACCTCGGTTAAGGGCCACAAGATCCTAACCTTCGACCAGATCGTAGCCCGTCAGGACGAGGTAGCTAAGCTACAGGTTCCGGTTAGCGATAAGGCTGCCGACGGTCACTACAAGACCACCGACGGCACCCACGGTTACCTGGCCAAGTCCATCTACAGCTACGACGCTAAGACTGACAAGCTGACCAACACCCACACCGGTGCGGTCTACCAGGCTGACAACAAGACCGGTGTCTTCAAAAACGCTAGCGGCGTTGAGCTCAAGCCCGGTTGGCGCGTATTCGTAGGCACCAAGAACTACACCGAAATGTTCACCGGCTCGGAGCTGGCAGGGCCTTTCGTTAAGGCACTGATCTGGTCCTTCGTGTTCTCCCTGGTGTCGGTACTGTCTACCTTCGCGCTGGGCCTGTTCCTGGCCATGGTCTTCCACGACAAGCGCGTAAAGGGCCGCAAGATCTACCAGTCGCTGCTGATCCTGCCCTACGCCTTCCCGGCCTTCCTGTCCACGCTGGTATGGCACGGTATGCTCAACAAGGACTTCGGTTTCATCAACCAGTTCTTCTTCGGCGGTGCCCACATTCCGTGGCTCGAAGACGGCTGGCTGGCCAAGCTCTCGATCCTGGGCGTGAACCTGTGGCTCGGTTTCCCGTACATGTTCCTGGTGTGCTTGGGTGCCCTGCAGTCCCTGCCCAGCGATGTGGAAGAGGCTGCCAAGATGGACGGCGCTACTGGTCTGCGTACCTTCTGGTCAGTTAAGCTGCCACTGGTACTACAGTCCACTGTGCCGCTGCTGATTGCCTCCTTCGCATTCAACTTCAACAACTTCTCGTTGATCTACATGCTCACGGGTGGTGGCCCCAACTACAAGAACATTTCGGTTCCCGTTGGTGAAACCGACGTGCTTATCTCCATGGTTTACAAGATTGCCTTCGCCGGTGGCTCGCCCAACTACGGCCTGGCATCAGCCATGTCTATCTTCATCTTCGTGGTGGTGGGCGTAATCGCCTGGCTCGGCTTCCGCCGTACTAAGGCACTGGAGGAACTGTGATGGCTAAGACCAAGAAAAATCAGCCCAAGCTGCACACTGCCATCACCGGCAAGCGCTGGTGGCAAGAAGTAGGCTGGCGCCACATTGTGGGCGTGCTGGCAGTTATCTACTGCCTAGTGCCACTTATCTACGTGGTTTCGGTGGCTCTAACGCCGCGCGCCACTTTGACCGGTGGACTGTTCAAGAACTTCCAGTTCTCCACCATGTTCGAAAACTTCACCGCCCTGGGCGCGGGTAAGTACTCCGTGTTCTGGTCCTGGATCCTCAACTCGCTGATCGTGTCTTCTGTGACCGCTGTGGGTACCGTGCTGATGGGTGCGGCTGCGGCCTACGCCTTTAGCCGTTTCCGTTTCCGTGGCCGTCGCGGCACTCTGACCGGCCTGCTGCTGATCCAGATGTTCCCGCAGATGCTGGCCTTCGTGGCACTGTTCCTGTTGCTGCTGGGCCTGCAGGATGTATTCCCGGCTCTGGGTCTGAACTCGAAGCTAGGTCTGATCTGCGTGTACCTGGGTGGTGCGCTGGGTAGCAACACCTTCCTGCTCTACGGTTTCTTCAACTCCATTCCGCGTGAGCTCGATGAGGCTGCGGAGATCGACGGCGCCTCGCACGCCCAGACCTTCTGGACCATCATCATGCCGCTGGTGCTGCCGGTACTGGCCGTGGTGGGGCTGCTGAGCTTCATCTCCTCCTTCGGCGACTTCGTGATTGCCCGCGTAGTGCTGCAGACTCAAGACCAGTACACGCTGGCTGTGGGTATGTACGCCTGGGCTTCGGACGCACGTAACGCCCCGTGGGGTATCTTCGCTGCTGGTGCGGTAATCGCGGCTGTGCCCGTGGTGCTGCTGTTCCAGTACCTGCAGAAGTACATTGTTTCTGGTCTGACCGCCGGTGCGGTTAAGGGCTAGTAGCTAAAAGTTAAGGAGGCCTCGGCATTTTGCCGGGGCCTCCTTGCTGTATGCGCCTTGCTATATGTGGGTAGTTTTTATTCGCTGGTTTGTGTGGGGGCTATGTGGGCTTCGAGACGAGACTTTGAAGGGGCTTAACCCTGTTGAAGAACGTAGTGAGATCGAGTCAATGAAGCAGGTTTTATGTCGTACTGGTAAGCAAGCTGTGGTTGTACTCCACTCACGTTCTAACCTTGATTGTTTCGAGACAGTAGTGAACTTAAATGGGTAAACTGGCTCTTCGCATTTGAGGGTGTAGGTGTTGTGGGCGGGGTTGGGCGTGTCGTGGCCGGGTAGGGGTCGAGGTCTTCCGATGATGGGGGTTCCTACACCGTCCATCTGAAAGACCTCGACATGCCCAATACTATCTTTGATCACCCTGACCTAAGCGCGTTCACACGCCTGGATGACCTGGACCTGGAAGTGACAGGCCAGCGCATTTGGCCAGACCATGCAGTGTTGGCATGCCGGATCGCTGGTGAGGATCGGTGGTGTCGACGCTGTGGGTGCCAGGGCCAGGCGCGTGACACGGTAGTCAGGCGCTTTGCGCATGAGCCTTACGGGTGGTGCCCCACGATTTTGCATGTGAGCGTGCGCCGCTACCGGTGCCCGCAGTGCGCCCAGGCGTTACCACGGCATGAGCCAAGCGGCCGATCCGCGTGCCAAGCTCTCGCGTGCGGCGGTGCGCTGGGCGCTGACTGGCGTGGTCGTTCATCATCTGACGGTGGCGCGCGTCGCCCAGGCCCTGGGTGTGTCCTGGAAGAGCTGCCAACACTGCTGTCCTGGGTGAAGGCCAGCGTCTGCTGATCAATGATCCAACTCGGTTTAAAGACATGCGCGTCATCGGCGTGGATAAACACGTGTAGCGACACACCCCGTATGGGGACAGGTACGTCACCGTCATTTTGGACTTGACTCCTGTACGAGACCGTCGCGGCCCCTCCCGGCTCCTGGACATGATCCCCAGGCCGATCCAAGCAGGTCTTCAAAACCTGGCTGGCCTCACAGCCCGACACCTGGCGCGAGAATATTGAGATCGTCGCGATGGATGGATTCACCGGGTTTAAGAGCGCCGCCGCCGAAGAACTCCCCGGCGCGAGGGCGGTCATGGATCCCTTCCATGTCGTGCACCTTGGCCGGGGATGCTTTCGATGAGTGCCGCAGGCGCACCGGGCAAGAGCTTCACCATCGGCGCGGGCGGGGCACGGATTCCCTGTACAAGGCCCGCAGGATGCTTGCGCACCAGATCCTGCCTGCTCACGCCACGCCAGCAGCACCAACTACTCGACCTGTTTTCCGGTGAGGAGCACGTCGCGCTCGAGGTCACTTGGAGCGTCTACCAGAACATTATCGATGCCTACCGCGATCCCAACAAAATCTGCGGTAAGGCCCTGGTGCAAGCCGAAATTAATACACTGACCTGCACGCGTGTACCGAGGGGTCTGAGAGAGCTCATCACGCTGGGCAGGACACTCAAACGCCGAGCCGGGGACATCCTGGCATACTTCGACCACCCCCACACCAGCAATGACCCTACCGAAGCCATCAACGGACGCCTTGAACACCTACGTGGATCCGCCCTCGGACTTGCGAAACCTCACCAACTACATCACCCGAGCACTCCTCGAAACAGGAGGATTCAGACCCCAACTACACCCCCAATTATGAAGAGCCCGTAATTCCCACGTCAACCTTTTATGTTTTTCAGTATCCACCCTTGAAATAGCAACGATACAAGACAATTCACGACATGGGTCGCAGGGGAATTACGTGCGACATTGGGGCGTGGCGCGCGACGAGGCCGGGGCGGGCTTTCGCGTTCCCGCAGGTGCTCGCTTAGAAGAGCTGAAGTGCGCGCACCCCGTGGATGATGAGTTCGACGCCGATGACCAGGATAAGGAAGCCCATAATTCGTACGATCGCGCCGACGCCGGTAGCTCCCAGCTTGTCGATCCAGGGCGTGCCGTAGCGCAGCAGCAGCGCGATGGCTGCGGCCGTGATGAGGATGCCCAGGACGATGCCGATGTGAAAACCGACGGCGGTGTTGCGGGCGGCCAGCGCGATGACGACGCCGATTGAGCCGGGCCCCGCGATGAGGGGGAGTGCCATGGGGGAGAAGGACACGTCCGGCTTGGAGGTCGCGTGCTGAGCCTCCTCGTGGGTGGCACGGCGCTTGTTTTCCAGCATCGAGAAACCCGAGTGCGCGACGACCAGGCCGCCCGCGATCTGCAGCGAGGGTAGGTCGAAGCCGAAGAAACGCATGATGAGCGAGCCGCTGACCGTGAACACCGTCAGGATGGCGAACACGTAGATGCCTGTCTTCCACGCCTGCGAGCGCACCGCAGCAGGAGCATTGTCGGCGGTGAGTCCTGCGAACGCTGCGAGACCCCCGATCGGATTGGTGATCGGGGCGAGCGCCAGGATCGCGGCGGACATTCCAGCGAGAACAGTCATCATGCGGACAATCCTAGTCGGCGCTGTGCTCGCGCGAACGATCGGTCCGCTCAGACGCGGCGGGCGCCGAAGATCGCGGTGCCCAGGCGCACGATTGTCGCCCCCTCGGCGATGGCCCACTCAAGATCGCGGCTCATACCCATCGACAGCGCCAGGTCCGACTCTTCGACGCCCAGGCGAGATGCGGCCTCGTCCCTGATCCCGCGCAGCTGCGCGTAGGCGGCGCGCACGTCGGCCTCGACGGGGGAGTTCAGGCCCACCGTCATGAAGCCCGCGAGCTGCAGGTGTACCGAGGCCTCGACCGCGTCGATCAGTGCGGCGACGTCGGAGGGGGCGCAGCCGTGCTTTGTGGCCTCGCCCGAGACGTTCACCTCGACGAACACCGGGAGCGTGCCGGTCGCACGCGCGTCGATTTTCGAGGCCAGGGCGGGGGAGTCCAGCGACTCGATCGCGTCCACGCAGGCCAGCGCGTGGTTGATCTTGTTGGACTGCAGAGGTCCGATCAGGTGGATGCGCGCGCCGGGCACCTCTCGGATCGCGTCCACTGTCGCGCGTGCCTCCTGGACGCGGTTGTGGCCGAGCAGGATCGGTAGGCCCGCTTTACGCAGGGCAGCGGCGGCGGTCCGGCACTCCTCGGGCGTGCGCGTCTTGACCGCCAGCTCCAGATGCACCGAATCAGTGCGGCCACAGGCGGAGGTCGCGCGGTCGATGCGGTCGCGGGCGGCTGCGATGGCCTCGGGAATGCTCATGCCCTCATGGTACGCGCGGAGAAACTTTCAGGGGTCAATCAGGGGCGACTCAGGGAGATATGAGCGAGGAGTCGTGGCAGACTAGAATGTTCACAGATCAAGGAAAGGACACGCAATGCGTACCCTGCTCAACATCATCTGGTTCCTCTTTGGAGGGCTCCCGCTCTTCCTGGGATACCTCTTCGCGGGTCTCGTCGCCTGCATCTTCATCGTCACGATCCCCGCGGGCGTGGCCTGCTTCCGCATCGCCGGATACGTGCTGTGGCCCTTCGGTAAGCGTGTCGTCGACCAGCCCAGTGCGGGTGCCGGATCGGCCCTCATGAACATCGTGTGGTTCCTGGTCGCGGGCCTGTGGCTCGCCATCGGACACATCACGACAGCCGCCGCCCAGGCCGTCACCATCATCGGCATCCCGCTGGCCATCGCCAACCTCAAGATGATTCCGATCACCTGCTTCCCCTTCGGCAAGGTCGTCATCGACGACCCGACCGCGTCCATCCTCTGACGCGTCCTACACTGGGGTCAT
>ERZ773265.439-NODE-439-length-26075-cov-31.578248_pt1 | contig 26075 bp, 19 predicted proteins | sample MGYA00580512_ERZ773265 | MGnify/ENA primary metagenome ERZ773265 (study PRJEB29015, sample SAMEA2738169) | human oral metagenome | biome: human oral; feature: human-associated habitat; material: saliva | place: China | collected 2183 ... | reverse complement strand
TCCAGCAGCGCATGCTGCGCACGCGGGACTTCAAGCTCGTCATCAACCCCGAGTCAATCAACGAACTCTACGACCTGCGCCTGGACCCCGCCGAGATGAACAACGTCTACACCGTGCCCGTGTACGACGACATCCGCAGGGAGCTGGCCACGAACCTCTACCTGCAGCTGCGCGAGCGCGGAGACCACTCCTTCGCCAAGTGGATGGCGGCGATGACGGACTTCGACATCCCACTGGTCAACACGGCTCGCTCCGACCTCGACGAGGTCACGAGCGACTAGACGCGCGGCGGCGGAAGGGACTCCAGACTTCCGCCGCCGCGACACCCACACAGACGCACGCCACCCACGAGACACACTCAGTGACACGTATCATAAAAGTAACGAGGCCGTGTCGGGGCACCGCTCACGGCACACACCCGGGAAGGACGGACATGCACTACCCCACGCGCCACCCCCTCCCCACCCTCGAGGACCGTATCGTCGCCCACCTCTCCTTCTCCCCGGCGACGCGTTCGCAGCTCTGCGAGGCACTGGACACCTCCCGCACGAACCTCGGCCGCGCCCTGACCACCCTCCTCGACGAAGGATCGGTCGTGCCCGTCCGCTCCAACGCGCCCGGGCGCGGTCGCCCCACCCAGCTCCTGACCCTCAACGCATCCGCCGCACACGCGGTCGGCCTCCTGGTCACACGCACTTCCTGCGCCGCCGTCATGCTCAGCTGCTCCGGCACCGTCCTGACCTCCGCCCGCATCGTCTCCCCCGCATCCCCGACGCTCCTGGGGTGCCTCGAACAGACCTGCGAGGCACTGTCTGCGAGCGCTACCTCCCAGGGGATCGACGTGTCGCGGGTGCGCGCAGTGGGCGTTGGGGCTCCGATTCCGATGGGCCGTCATGCGCGAGTAGCGTCGGATGCCTATCCGAGCGTTGAGGACGTCGCGTCAGTGACGGGACGGTGGTGGCAGGCTGTCCCGGTGGTGGACAACACCGTACGGATGGCTGCTTTCGCAGAGGGGCTTTGGGGCGCGGGGTCGGGCATGTCGTCCTTCATTTACCTGCGCCTGTCGGGCGGCGTGGGAGGCTGCGTCGTCTCCGATTTTCGTCTGGTGGGCGGGGCGACGGGATTGGCCGGGGAGCTGGGACACATCACGGTGGCGGGAAACGATGCACTGTGCGGGTGCGGGAAGCGCGGCTGCGTGGAGACGCTTGCGTCGGTGCCTGCCCTATGCGAGCGAGCGGGGGCGCGCGATCTGAGGGAACTGCGCGCGGCTGTGCACGCCGACGATGAGCGTGCGCTGGCGGCCTTGGAGGGAGCCGCACGGGCGATCGGCTACGTGCTCGGATCGGCGGCGTTGCTCATCAATCCGAAAGCAATCATTGTGGCGGGCGAGATCCTGGATACTTTCCCCCAGATTAAGGAGGACATCGCCGCCCACATGCGCGCGGAACTCCTTCCCGTCATGGAGTGGGACATCGACGTGGTCGCGGCCTCACTCGGGCCGCTCGGGGCCGCCCAGGGCTGCGCCTACATCGCGGCCCACCCGTCGGGCGACGAGGAAGCCGACCGCGAGCGCGCGCCTCACCGGGGAGGGGCCACGGCCTCGCCTGGGGTGGGGGTGTGCGCTGGGGGTGAGCGTTCGTGAGTGCCCAGATCCCCTTTTCTGTGGTGACGAAGCCGACGGGTGCGGCATGTAACCTGGACTGCCAGTATTGCTTTTTCCTGTCTAAGGAGTTGCTCTACGATGCGGCGGCGCAGACCATGTCGGAGGAGACGCTGGAGCGCTACGTGCAGTCGTTCCTTGAGTCGAGCGGTGACGGCGAAGTGACGATGCTGTGGCAGGGCGGGGAGCCGACCCTGCGCGGCCTCGGCTTTTTCGAGCGCCTCGTGGAGCTGTGTGAGCGCTACCGTCGCCCCACCCAGCGTGTGCGTCATGCTCTGCAGACGAACGGGACGCTGGTGAGCGATGAGTGGGCGCGTTTTTTCGCTGACCACGAGTTTCTCGTGGGAGTCTCCATCGACGGACCCGCTCACATGCACGACGCTTACCGGCTGAACCGTGGTGGGCGCGGCACCCACGCGATGGTTGTGCGCGGCTGGGAGGCTCTGGCTCGCGCGGGCGTGGAAACGAACATCCTGTGTACAGTCAACGCCGCGAACGAGGAGCACGGGGCGCAGGTGTATCGCTACTTCCGTGACGAGCTTGGGGCTCGCTACCTGCAGTTCATTCCCATTGTTGAGCGTGTGCGCGCCGCCGACCTGGCTCAGGCCGAGCGCGGCTGGCGCTCCGGGACTTCGGCGCTCCTGTATCGGCAGGACGGGGACAGCGTGACGAGCCGCTCCACGTCCCCCGCCTCCTACGGGCGTTTCCTGTGCGAGGTGTTCGACCAGTGGCTGGCCTCCGACGTGGGTGAAGTCTTCATTCAGGACGTGGATTCGACGCTGTCGGCTATGTTCGGGTCGGCGTCGGTGTGTGTGCACGCGCCGGTGTGCGGGGCGAATATGGCGATGGAGTTTAACGGCGACGTGTACGCCTGCGATCACTGGGTGGAGCCGGACTGGTTGGTCGGCTCGATCACCTCCTCGTCGCTGTCGCAGCTGGCCGCCTCCGATAAGATGCGCGACTTTGCGCGCCTCAAGCCCGACCTGGACGAGGAGTGCCGCGCGTGTGCGTACCTGCGCCTGTGCTGGGGCGGGTGTCCGAAAGACCGTTTCGTCCGCCGGGGCGAGCGCGCGCACAACTACCTGTGCGAGGGCTACCGCGCCTTCTACGAGCACGCCACCCCCGCCTTGCGAGCCATCGGCATGCTCATCGCGGCGGGCAGGCAGGCCTGCGACATCATGGAACCCGCGCTCGCGGCCTCCCTGGGGGTCCATCCGCCCACGCCTGCACCCGGGCAGGGGGTCCGATGATCCTTCACGCCCTCCTCATCGGCGCGCTCGTCGGCGTCGTCGTCGGCTCGCTCGGCGCAGGAGGTGGCATTGTCTCCGTCCCCATTCTCGTCTACATCCTCGGCCAAAACCCGCACCAGGCCACGGGCTTGTCCCTCATCATCGTGGGGCTGACAGCCGCCGTCTCCCTGGCCACGCGCGCTCGCAGCGGAAGCGTCGCGTGGCGTGAGGGAACGATCTTCGCGCTCGCTGGCCTGGCGGGCACGTGGGCGGGAGCGGCGCTGGCCCCGCTCGTGTCAGCCCGGACCCTCATGCTGTCCTTCTGCGCTCTTCTGGTAGCGGTCGCGATCTTCATGGTTCGCTCCCAGCTGCGTCCCATGGATCCGTCGTCGCACGAGGCCGGGGCACAGCCACGTGATCAACGCTCGTGGACGCTCGCGACCGTGGGCCGGGTCGTCGCGCTCGCGACGCTGACGGGTTTCCTCACGGGATTTTTCGGCGTCGGCGGAGGCTTCGCGATCGTGCCTGCCCTACACCTCGCGCTGCGATACCCGATGAGGCGCGCCTCGGCCACATCCCTGCTGGTCATGGTCATCACGGCTGCCTTCGGCTTGGCTTCACGCACACTCTCCGGAACTCTGACGATCACCGCCGAGGCCGGGGCAATGGTCGCGCTGTTCGCCGGTGCCTCGATGGTGGGCGGGTTCGTGGGAGCGCGCCTGACTGCACGCGTGTCGAATCGCCTCCTCGGCTTAGTCTTTGCTGCCCTCCTCATCATCGTGGCCGCATCAACGCTGGCGGCCACGCTCGCGTAACGGGCGCGTGAGACTTGGACCGTCTCGCGCGCCCGCTTCACTCAACTGGCACTCGTATCGCTGTTCTCGCCGGTCGTATCCTGACTACTGCCGCGGAAGCTACCGGGGCCTCGTCCGTCCTCCGGCGGAGGACCGGGCCGTCTGCTACCGGTATCCCCCTGCTGCGAACCGGGCCCCTGCTGGTCATTGCCACGATCTTGCTGATCGTTACCGGAACTTCGCTGGCCATCAGCGGGGCCTTGCTGATCGTTCTCAGGGCCCTGACCGTGACCCGGACCGAAGGTATCGCCCTCAGTCCCGCCACCTTGGTCGTTGGCACCGTCCTCGTATCCCTGTTCGTAGTAGTCCTGTCCATCCCCCATCACGGTGGCGTGAGTGATGATACCCGCACCAAAGCCGACGGAGAGGATGGCGGCGGCCGCTCCGGCGATAGCCGCGCGCTTGCCCCACGAGGTCTTCTTCGACGTAGGCTCACTCACCTGCGCAGCGGGTGCCACGGCCTCGTCCCTCTCCTGTTCGTCGGCAGAAGACTGCGCAACAGACTCCAGAGGCATACCAGCAAACGCATTGGTGCTCTCCTGATGAGTGATGGGAGGCATCTGCGCCGTTTCCACCTGAGGCACGTGGGTGGGGAGAACCTCGGTCTGCTCTGCTGCTTGCTCACCCGACCGGGATAGAATCGAGGTGCGCTCCGTGTCACCCACCAGGTTCTTGTTGACGTCCGACATGAAGGACGCTCCTTTCTGTTCATCCATGCATCATTGCCTCGCAGCCTACAGACCACTCATGAGGGGACGTTGTGGCGAAACTGTGAACAACCTATGAACGTTTAGGCTCTATCGATCACTGAATGACGTGTGCTTTGCGTGGCCGTGGTCTCCACGAATGGCACGCTCGCCGCGGACTACCCCACCCCGGCCTCGTCCCACTTCGGTGCTCAGCCTCGCCGCCTACGCCTCGGGGGCGTTCCTGGCCACGAGAGTATTCGTCGCCTGAGCCACCGGGCGCACGATCATCGAGTCAATGTTGACGTGGGACGGGCGCTCCAGGGTCCACACAATCGCCTCGGCGATGTCCTCGGCGACGAGCGGGGCAGCAACCCCCTCATAGACGCGGTCGGCCGCCTCCCGGGAGCCGAGGCGGTTGAGAGAAAACTCCTCGGTGCGCACCATGCCGGGCGCGATCTCGATGATGCGCACGGGCTCGCCCACCAGCTCCTGGCGCAGGGTATTGGCAATAATGCGCTCGGCGTGCTTGGCGGCCACGTAGCCACCGCCACCCGGATACGTGTCGTGGGCAGCAGTCGAGGTCAGGAACACGAGGTCTCCCCCGCGCTCGCGCATACCCGGCAGGAAAGCGCGCGAGCAGTGCAGAGCAGTCAGCACGTTACGGTCGAACATCGCACTCCACCTGGCAGGGTCACTGTCGGCGACGCTGTCCACACCGATAGCTCCACCAGCGTTGTTAACCAGCGCATCCACGGGGCCACCCTCCAGGACGCGGGCGGCCATCTCCTCCACCTGCGCCTCATCGCTCAGGTCAGCCGCCCAGTACTCGCAACCGATCTCGGCGGCGAGAGCCTCCAGGCGCTCGCGGCGACGGGCCACCGCAACGACCCTCCACCCCTGCTTCGCCAACAGGCGGGCGGTAGCCTGCCCAATTCCGGTAGAGGCTCCAGTGACGACGACGCGGCGAGAGATGCTCATGAGCACACAGTAATATCCCCGGGCACGCATCGTCGTGCGCGCCCGGGGATATTCGCTCGCGTCTCAGCCGTTGGGCAGACCGTAAGCCTTGTGAATCAGCCAGATCGGGTGAACGACATTCGCGCCCGTGGCCGTGCGCAGCTGCCAACGGCACGTCTCCGTGTCGCATGCCGCCAGCTCGGCGTTGACCTGCTTGATGAAGTCGAAGACGGGAGCGCCCACGGCCTGGGCGATCGCGTACTTCTCCTTCTTCATGCCGTACGTGCCCGCGATGCCACAGCAAGGCTGCTCGGAATCCTTGACGGTCACGCCGGGAATCAAACTCATGAGCTCGATGGCCGGCTTGCCCAGGCCCTGAGACTTGACCTGGCAGGGCGCGTGGTACGGGATAGTGACGTCGATGCGCTGGAAGTTGGTATCCAGCTCACCCTTGTCGTACAGGTGCAGCAAGAACTCGCTGATGTCCCACATGCGGCTACCCACATCCGTCAGCTCAGGCGTGTCCATCTCCAGGATCTCGTGCGCCTCGTGGCGCAGCATGCCCGCACACGAACCGGACGCGGAGATGATCGGCGCATCGCGGTTGACGCTGCGCAGGTCGTTGGTCAGCTTCGAGACGTACTTGCGCGCATCCTTGTAGAGGCCGTTGGACTGTAGCGCCAGACCGCAGCAGCCGTGCTTGGGGACCAAGACCTCGTACCCCAGGTGCTCAAGCACCATGACCGAGTGGATGGAGGTCTCGACCTCGAAGTACTGGCCGGCGCATCCGTGGAAGAAGATCACCTGGCCGCGCGTGCCCGAGCCGGGCAGCGGCGTGTGCTTCTTGAACCAGGACTCGAAGGTTCGCCCGTAGGCGCGCGGCATGGGGGCCGAGCGATGCACGCCAATAACGGCCTCCATCGCCATGCGGATCGGCTTGACATCCAGCGCCCAGTTCGCGATCGGAGCGACCGGGGTCATCATGGTGCCGATCAGTGAGGTGCGGCCGATGAGGCGGTCACGCAACGGAATGCCGTGCGCTTCCTTCATCGCGGTACGACGGTGGTGAATGATTTCGGTGACCTTCACGCCCTGGGGACACACGAGCGAGCAGGTGCCGCACGAGGAGCAGTAGTCGATGGACTTATCCACCATCTGCCCGTCCTTGCGGAAGCGCTCGGCCTGCGGGCCGGAGTACTTCGGGCCACCGAACAGGTCAGTGACGCGCATGACGGGGCACTGCGTCTCGCAGATCGTGCACTTGACGCAGGCGTCCAGGCTGGCGCGCAGCGCCGCGTCACCCTCCAGGGAGAGCACGTCGGTTTCCTCCACACCCGGCCCCATCAGCGTTGACATTTCCAGGGTCATTTCAGCTCCTCCACGATTGCGTCGACAGCGGCCAGGGCACTGGCCAGCGCGATACCTTCGCCGCTCTTTTCACGCCAGCGGGTGGCACCGGCCAGGTTGCCGCCCGCAGCAAACAGGTTGGTGTACACGGGCGTGCCGTTGTCATCGACGACGCGCATGGAGTCGTCGACGGCCAGGCCTGCCAGGAACAGGGGCTGTTCGTCGCCCCAGAAGTCGGCGTGCAGCAGCTGGCCGGTGGGTCCCATGACGGGCAGGCCGCACACGGTATCGGCCACGGCACCGTAGGAGTCCAGCTCGAGGGCACCGGACTCGAAGCCGCCCGCCGCCAGGATGACGGCGCGCGTCTCGACGCGTGTGGCGCGTCCAGCGCTGGCGTAGTCGACGGCCTGGATGCGCCCATCCGCGGCGTGAATCGCTGTGAGGGGCGAGCCGAGGATGACACGCGCTTTGGCGGAAGCCATGCGTGTCAGCTGTGCGTTCAGCCGCATGCCGGGAATCGACGGGGGCTGGATCGGGATCTCGAAGACCGGGTGACCGAGCTTGTCGGCCAGGTCGCGCCACGCGTTCGGATCGTCGAGGCCGAGTACGGCGGGCAGGCCAACGATTTCACCGTCCTGAAGGAGGGGACGGATCTGGGCGGCCAGGCGCGCGCGGTTCTCCTCGTGGTCAAGGCTGCGAGCATGCACTGTGCCCACGGAGTCGATCTCACCGTCACGCACGACGTAGTCGACGCTCAGGGCACGCGCAGCGATCATCTTGCCGTCGGGGCCGGTCTGACGCGACAGGTTCTCGGCGACGAGGCTGGGGTAGAAGTCCTTGAGTCGCTTCAGTCCCACGATGGCGTAGCGGGCACCCGCCTGAGGGATACCGGCCTCCATGGAGGGCGGGATCAGGCAGGTGGGGCGCAGCGCGCCGACGCCGGTGGGGATGCGCACGTTGCGCGTCTCGTCGCCGATGAGGGCGTCCGGGCCAACCGTGTCACGCAGCCACGCGACGGACGCACCGACGTGAGCCGGGGTGACGTGCGCGTAGGGGTGCGTGGGACGCGAGGCGACGTGGGCTTCCAGCGCCTCGAGAGGCTTGTCGATCAGGTCGGGGCCGTAGCCGAGGATATCGACAGTGCCCGTGCCGAGCTGAATACCGCCCACACCCTTGGTGATGAGGGTGACACTCAGGCCCGCATCGGCGGCCTTGATCGCGGCGGACAGACCGGCCAGGCCGGCACCGATAACAACGACGTCTCTCATCGAACGACCTCTTCCTTGGCTGCGGGCAGGTGCTCGACGTCGAGCGTGCCCTCGTGGATCCATGCATCGAGAACAGCCTGCCTGGCCTGCTTGCCGTACAGGATGGGCCACAGACCGATCCAGCGGTTCTTCAAGAACAGGCGAAGCAGCCCGTTGGCGCGTTCCGAGTCGATATCACCGCGCTCGTGCGCGATGCCCGCGGCGCGCTGGGAGCAGAAGCCGCCCTGGCACGGCCCCATGCCCAGGCGCATCTGGCGACGCACGTCGTCCAGCTGACCCTTGGGCAGCGTGTCCATGACGTTTTCGAGCATGGCACGGGTGGCCATCTCGCACTCGCAGATGATCTGCTCGTGCGTGGGTCCCTCGTTACGGGACTCGACGTTCTCGAGGCGGTGGCCGATCATGTAGAGGCGCGCTTCCTTGGCGGGGGGCACAGCCTCGTCGGCGGTCTTACACGGACGGGTCTCCCCCATCTCGGTGCACATGATGTCGACGATTCGCTCGGCCATGAGGCGGTAGGTGGTGAGCTTACCGCCCGCGATGGTGAGCATGCCGTAGACGCCGTCTCGCGAGTTGTGGTCGATGATGCTCATGCCGCGCGCCATGTGGCGGGTGTCGGTCTCCGACACACGAGAGTCCTTGATGAGGGGACGAGCACCCGCCCACGCGTGCACCGCGCGAGCCTTGCGGAAGCCGGGAATCATGGCTTCGCCGGAGTCGAGCATCTGCTGGACCTGGTCGGCGGGGATCGGCAGGTTGTCGGCGTCGTCGGACTTGAGGTCCGTCGTGCCGATGATGCACACCGTGTGGTCGGGCACCAGGATGTCACCGTCGGCGGGCCACACGCAGCGGTTGATGACCGAGTGTGTAAGGCGGTGGTTCATGGCGATCATGATGCCGGCACCGGCGACAACGTCGACGCCGTGGCAGTCGGCCAGGCCAGCGATCTTTCCAGCCCATGGGCCGCCACAGTTCAGGACGAATCCGCATTCGATGCGCACGTCTTCGCCGCCGCGCTCGTCGCGAACGATGACGGCACAAATGCGCTCACCGTCGCGCTCAATATTGGTCACGCGGTGGTAGGTCAGGATCTGGGCACCGTAGGCCTGTGCGGAGCGGATGGCTCCCCAGGTCATCTGCCAGCCGTCGACTGTTCCGTCTTCGACTGCGAACGCACGCTTGATGCGCGGGTCCAGACGGGGTTCGCGGCGTAGGGCCTCAGCGATGGAGATTTCCTCTGCCGGCACCTTTGCAGCGGCAGCACGGGCCAGGAACTGGTCCGCGTAATCTTCATCGTCGTGAGCGGTCACCACGAAGAGGCCGCCGGTGGTCTCGATGGCGTTGGAGTTGATGCGCTTGACGATCTCGTTTTCTTCGGCGCATTCGGTGGCCGACTCGGGGTCGGAGGCGATGTAGCGCGCACCGGAGTGGAGTAGACCGTGGAAGCGACCGGACGTACCTTGAGCGATATCGGCCCGGTCGACGAGGACGGCAGAAAAGCCGCGCATTGCGACGTCGCGGACGACGCCGGCACCGGTGGATCCGCCACCGATGACGCACACGTCAGTGCGAAGTGTCTTCACCGTGTTTTTCCCTTCACGTCTTCATGAGGATGTGCCTCATTGCGCTCACAATTCTGCCCCAAACGCCCCCATTTGAACGAATTCGCAGACCCCTATGCACATATGTGCATCCGCGGCGTGCGCCAAAGTTTCATTCGCACGTCTTTGCCTTGAATACCCCGCAAAACCGGGAATAACAACCAATACGTGTCACGTAATTCCGTTTGCGCCTCGCCGACATCGCTACGATCCACGCCACAGGCACCAGACCCCCTAGAGTGAGAGCATGACAAACACACTGCTCGCACGCGTCCTCGAATCTTCGAACATGGACCCCTCCGTGCGCCCCCAAGACGATTTTTACCGCCACGTGAACGGCACCTGGCTGGCGACCCACAAAATTCCGGCCGACCGCCCGATGGACGGCGCCTTCCACGCACTGCGCGACGCATCCGAAAAATATGCCCGCGCAATTGCGCAGGACGCGGCCGCCGGCAGACTCGACGATCCGGACGCGGACCGCATCGCAACCCTGTGGACGCAGTTCCTCGACGAGGACACTATCGAGGCCGCTGGTGCCGCTCCCCTGCGCGCCGAACTCGACGCGATCAACGCCTGCGCGACGCGAGAGGAGTTAGCCGAGGCCATGGGCGCGCTTATGCGCGCCGGCATCGGTGGTCTGGTGGGTGCCTACGTGGGTACTGACCCTCATGATTCCTCCTCCTACATGGTTTCCCTCGTCCAGTCCGGCATTGGCCTGCCCGATGAGGCCTACTACCGTGAGGAGGACTACGAGTCAATTCGCCAGGCCTACGTCGCCCACACCGGACGCCTCCTGGCCCTGGCAGGCGTGGCCGACCCCGAAGGTGCGGCGAAGCGCATCATGGCCTTGGAGACGGCCCTGGCCTCACATCACCGTGACTCTGTGTCCAACCGCGACCCACTCCTGTCAGATAACCCGACGCCGTGGACCCGCTTGACATCGCTCGCCCCCGGCTTCGACTGGGACGCCTGGGCGCGCGGAGCCCGCATGCCCGTCCGCGGCCTCGTCGTCAACGTGGACCAACCCGACTTCCTGCGCGGCGCGGCCTCCCTGTGGGAAAGCACCGACCTGGCCACCCTCAAGGAGTGGCTGAGCGCGTCGATCATCGACGCGCGCGCCTCCCTGCTCTCGGCTGATTTCGTGGAGGAGAACTTCGACTTCCACGGCCGCACTCTCTCCGGCACGCAGGAGCTGCGCCCCCGCTGGAAGCGCGCGCTGTCCCTCATCGAGTCCTACCTGGGCGACGCCATGGGCCGCGCGTGGGTCGCCCGCCATTTCCCGCCCGACGCAAAGGAAGCGATGGATGCGCTCGTCCAGCGCCTCCTCGACGCCTACGGCGAGTCGATCCGAGGCCTCGACTGGATGAGCGAGGACACCAAGGTCAAGGCGCTGGCCAAGCTGGCGACCTTCAACCCGAAGATCGGCTACCCCGTGAAGTGGCGCGACTACTCGACGCTGCACCTGGACTCCTCCGCCACGCTCGTGGACAACGTGCGGGCCGCCAACGCGCACGCCACCGACCGCGAGTGGGCCAAGCTGGGCGGCCCCGTCGACCGCGACGAGTGGTACATGACTCCCCAGACGGTCAACGCCTACTACAACCCCACCCAGAACGAGATCGTGTTCCCCGCCGCGATCCTCCAGCCCCCGTTCTTTGACGCGCAGGCGGACGACGCGGTGAACTTCGGCGCGATCGGCGCGGTCATCGGCCACGAAATCGGCCACGGCTTCGACGACCAGGGCTCCCGATACGACGGCAACGGCAACCTGTCGAATTGGTGGACCGAGGAGGACCGGGCCGCCTTCGAGGAACGCACCCACGCCCTCATCGGACAGTACGACGTTCTCACGCCCTCCGTGCTCCTGCCCACCGAGGGCGACGAGGCCGTGGCCGACGACAGCGAAGACGGCACCGAGCGCTCGCTCCCCCACGTAAACGGCGCCCTGACCATCGGCGAGAACATCGGCGACCTGGGCGGCATGACAATCGCATGGAAGGCGTGGGTGGCCGCGCTGGCCGAGCAGGGACTCACCCCGCGAACGGCCCCGGTCATCGACGAGATTACCGGAGCTCAGCGCTTCTTCTTCTCGTGGGCGCGCGCCTGGCGGACCGCGACCCGCCCCCAGTTCGCCCGACAGATGCTGGCAGTCGACCCCCACTCCCCCGCGGAGTTCCGATGCAACCAGGTGCTGCGCAACCTGGATGCCTTCGCCCAGACGTTTGATGTCAAGCCCGGGGACGGCATGTGGCTCGATCCGGCCGAACGCGTCACCATTTGGTAAAAGCGTGTCCCAGCGGACACATTTCGGCGCGCCCCGCGCATTCACCTGCAACACATGACACCATAGGAATGTTTGGCGCGACAGCGCCCCCATTCCATCGACGGAAAGGCACCCCATGCCAGGCCTGAACCTCACTCGCGAGGAAGCGACCGAGCGCGCCTCGGTCATCTCCTCCGTGACACGCTACGAGATCTCGCTGGACCTCACGCGCGGCGACACCGACTTCGGATCGTTCACCCGCATCGAGTTCGACGCGCGCGAAGGCGCGTCCACGTTCGCGGACCTCGTGTCCAACAACGTGCACTCGATTCGCCTGAACGGCGTCGGCCTCGACCCGTTCTCCACCCACCAGGACAACCGCATCGCGCTGAACAACCTGGCGGAGCACAACGTCCTCGAGGTCGACGCGTCCTGCCAGTACATGCACACGGGCGAAGGTCTGCACCGCTTCGTCGATCCCGCGGACGGCCAGGCTTACACCTACTCCCAGTTCGAGGTCCCGGACGCGCGCCGCGTCTACACGACCTTCGAGCAGCCCGACCTGAAGTCGGTCTTTACTCTCACCGTCAAGGTCCCCAAGGGTTGGAAGGTCTTCTCCAACGCCCCCACCCCCTCCCCCGAGGAAGACGGCGACGCGTGGACCTACCGCTTCGCGACCACGGAAAAGATGTCGACGTACATCACCGCGATCGTGGCCGGCCCCTACGAGGGCACCACGGCCTCGCTCACGTCCTCCGACGGCCGCACGATCGACCTGGGCGTGTACGCGCGCGCCTCGATCGTCGATCACCTGGACGCCGACGAGATCATCGACATCACCCGTCGCGGCTTCGAGTTCTTCGAGGGTGCCTACGGTATCGCCTACCCCTTCACGAAGTACGACCAGATCTTCGTGCCCGAGTACAACGCAGGTGCCATGGAAAACGCGGGCTGCGTGACCTTCCGCGACGCCTACGTGTTCCGTACCCGTCCCACCGAGGCTCAGATGGAGGCTCGCGCCAACACGATCCTGCACGAGCTCGCGCACATGTGGTTCGGCGACCTGGTCACCATGAAGTGGTGGAACGACCTGTGGCTCAACGAGTCCTTCGCTGAGTTCATGAGCCACCTGGCCTTGGCCGAGGCCACCAAGTACACCGAAGGCTGGACCGGCTTCATGGTCCGCAAAGACTGGGGCCTCAAGCAGGATCAGCTGCCCACGACGCACCCGATCACGGCTGAGATCCGCGACCTGGCGGACGTCGAGGTCAACTTCGACGGCATCACCTACGCCAAGGGTGCCTCCGTGCTACGTCAGCTCGTCTCCTACGTGGGACGCGACGCCTTCTTCGCGGGCCTGCACGAGTACCTGACGAAGCACTCCTACGCCAACGCGACCCTGGACGACCTGCTCACCGAGCTGGCCGCTGCGTCGGGCCGCGACCTGGCCTCGTGGTCGAAGGTGTGGCTGGAGGAAGCCGGCGTGACTCTCCTGCGTCCGGTCGTCACGACCGCCGAGGACGGCACGATTGAGCGCCTTGAAATCACGCAGGAAGCCTTCTCCGAGGGCGCCTCCCTGCGTCCGCATCGCCTGGGCGTCGCGGGCTACTCACTGACCGAGGAGGGGACGCTCACCCAGGTCTTCCGCGAGGAGCTCGATGTCGACGGCGCGTCCACGGTCGTCGAGGCCGCTGCGGGCATCGCTCGTCCGGACTTTATCCTTGTCAACGACGGTGACCTCGGCTACGCGAAGGTGCGCCTGGACGAACAGTCCCTGGCCTTCGCGGTCGCTAACATCACCAAGTTCACGGATTCCCTCACGCGCGGCGTCGTCATGGCCTCGGCGTGGGACATGACCCGCGACGGCGAGATGCCGGCTCGCGACTACCTGAACCTCGCGCTGACCTCGATCCCGGTTGAGAACAACATGAGCCTGCTCATGCTGACCCTGCGCCACATCGACGAGGCCGTGCGCACCTTCGTTGCACCGCAGGCTCGCCCCGAGGCCGCCGAGGATACGGGCCGTCGCCTGCTGCTCCTGGCTCGCACCGCCGCCTCCGGCTCGGACGCGCAGCGCATGCTCGTGGCCGCAGCCGCGCGCAATGCCTCCTCTGAGGAGCAGTTCGAGGCCGTCCGCGGCCTGTTCGACGCCACCCAGACCCTCGACGGCCTGGACCTGGACGTCGACCTCAAGTGGGATCTCCTGGTCTCGCTCGTGCGCGGCAGCGTCGCCACCGAGTCCGACATCAACGCTCTCGAGGCCGAGGACGACACGATGACCGGCCATCAGAACGCTGCGGCTTGCCGCGCCGCGCGCGCAGGCGAATGGATCAAGGCCGACGTGTGGGACAAGGTCCTCACCGACACCTCAATCCCCAACGACACCCGCTGGGCGATGATCTCGGGCTTCTGGGCACAGGCACGCACCAACCCCTCGGCCTACGCCCCCTACGTCGCGGAATACTTCGACGCACTGGCGGGCATCTGGGAGCGTTTCACCTTCCACACCGCCGAAGACCTGACCACGCTGCTGTTCCCGACCGCTCTGGCCGGTTACACAACCGAGGTCGACGTGGTCGCGTCGGGCAAGGCATGGATCGACGCTCACGCTGACGCCTCTGCCGGTACGCTGCGCATCATCCGCGAGCTCATCGACGTGTGTGAGCGCCAGATCGCCAACCAGGCGGTCGACGCGGGCTGATCTGCTCGTTGAGAGATGGTGGGGGCGTGGCCGACTGACCACGCCCCCACCGTGTTTTTGCTTGCCCTTCCTGTCACGCATGTGCCCGCTCGGCACCCGCATACCGCCTCCAAGAGGGAAACGGACCCCAGCCTCGTCGAGGTCGGGGTCCGTTATGCGCGTGTGATGGACTCAGTGCGCCGCTGGCACAGGCACCGCCACTGAGCCAGGTTCAGAGCTGGCCAGCCCAGGCACCGGAATCGTGGAAGAGTTGACGCTTGCCGTCGATGGTCTGGATGCCCGTGACCATCGCACCGTTCTCGTCCATGTAGAACCAAGAGCCATTGATCTCGGCCCAGCCGGTGACCATCGCACCGTTCTTGTCCATGTAGTACCAGGTGCCGTTGATCTCGGCCCAGCCGGTGGCCATCGCACCGGACTCGTTCAAGTAGTACCAGTCACCTCCAAGCTTGACCCAGCCGGTGGCCATGGCACCCGAGTGGTGCAGGTAGTACCAGGTGCCATCAACGTTGATCCAGCTGGTCTGCATGATGCCATTCTCGGGCGAAAGGAAGTACCAGGAGCCGTTCCAGCTGGCCCAACCGAAGATCTGCTGGCCATTGAGGGTGAAGTACTCCCAGCCAGCCTCCTCCTGGTGCCAGCCGGTCACCATGTAGCCGTCGGAGTCGAATCGGTAGATCTGGTCATCAATCTCGACCTGCTCATCCTTGGCGTAGTCGCCGTCACCCAAGTCGAACCACCAGCCCTTATCGTTGTGCTTCCAGGAAGCAACGGGGCCTTCCTCGCCGTCCTCGTCGTCAGCTGCCGGGTCTTCCGTGGCGGGGTCCTCGGCACCGGGCTTCTCATCCGTGGCGGGCTTCTCGTCCGTGGCGGGGTCCTCGGCACCGGGCTTCTCATCCGTAGCAGGCTTCTCGTCCGTAGCGGGGGTGGAGTCCTCAGCAGCAGGCTGCTCAACCGCAGCAGCAGCATCACCCGGCGTACCCTCCTCGAGGGTGACGGGGGCCGCATAGGCGGGGACGACGGTTCCAGCGACGACGGCGGCAGCACCGAGGGCGGCGATCATGGTACGACGGGCATTGATGGGACGCATCTGCGTGTTCCTCTCAAGATGTGGTGGCGTCTTACTCACAGCTACTGAAGGGCCCCATTGGTCGTCCAGCACTGAAGTCGGCGATGGTTTCGCGCTAACGCATTACTGAGTATATATAACAGTTTGTCGATAATCAACCATGGAACATCCATTATGTTCCAAATCACACTAAATGAGTGGTGCATATCGCCTAAAAATATTCCATAACATTCACACGACAAACTACTTATGGTTGGATATATTGAAAATATACGAAGCCGTCACTCTCACATCTGCCAGATCTGACCAAACATCGCGCACGCATAGGCAGTTCAACACATCACCACACCGTCACACTCACCAAGACACTCCCCCCTCACACGCACCACATACACAGAAGAACCCCGACCTCGTCGAAACAAATGAACGAGGCCGGGGTCAAGGGAAGCGGAACACGCTCAGCGAGGACGCACCTCGCAGGCGACACCGTCACCATCACGATCAAGATCCGCGCTATAACCCGGATCTCCACGGCGTAGTGGAGCAGCACCCGCGTTCCACGCCTCGGTACAGTTGTTGAACGTACGCGCATTGCCAGAACCGCCACCACGCGAGAGCTCCGGGTACAGCCCCCACCAGGCACCCGAGTCGTAGAACCAGTGGCGCTCAGAGCCAATCCACTGCGTACCCGTTACCATCGCGCCAGATCCGTTCAGGTAGTACCACGTGCCTCCGAGGTTGAGCCAGCCGGTCACCATCTCACCGGAGCCGCGGAAGTAGTACCAGGAACCCCGAACAGCGTTCCAGCCCGTCAGCATCGCACCATTGGCGTCCATGTAGTACCACGCACCAGCCTGACTCACCCAGCCGGTCGCCATCGCACCACCACTCAGGTAGTACCAGGAACTACCAACCTTAGTCCAACCATCAGCCATGACGCCAGCGTCATTGAAGTAGTACCAGGAGCCACGAACCATGTTCCAGCCCGTCAGCATCGCACCATTGGCGTCCATGTAGTACCACGCACCAGCCTGACTCACCCAGCCGGTCGCCATGGCCCCCGAAGCATCCAAGAAGTACCAGGTGTCACCGACGTTCTGCCAACCCGTACGCATGATGCCAGTTTCCGGATCCAGGTAGTACCAGGAACTCCCCACCTGCACCCAGCTGCGCGCCTGCGCACCCGAGGTGCCGTAATACTCCCACGCACCGTTAACACCATACCAACCGGTGACCATGTAGCCATTGGCATCAAAGCGGTAGGTACTGCCGCCAATCTCGCGCACCTCGCTATGCACAAAGCTGCCATTACCCAGGTCATACCACCATCCAACAGCGTCCTGCTTCCAGGAGGGCTTGGGGCCAGGCGCGGGTGCAGGGTCCGACTGCGGAGCGGGATCAGGTGCAGGGTCCGGGTTGGGTGCAAGGTCCGGCTGCGGATCAGCGGTCGGCTGAACGGTTGGTACCGGCTTCGGGCTAGGATCAGCATCTGCTGCAAAGGCAGGCATGACACCACCGACAACAAGGGCAGCAGCACCAAGCGCTGCAACCGCACTTCGATACGCACGGATGGGACGCATGCATGTTCCTCTCGATAGAAGGAGCGAACGAACCCGCTCCCTCAACGGAACGGGTGTCACCGTGTCGACACGGCCTCAGTTTCGCAACACTCATTTACCGAGTATATGCTCTCACTCACTGAACGCAACACCAACACACAACCACATCCCTTGGCAAACTGACGGCTACCGCATAGGGGAAGCCCCCGTCGATGAGCGAACTCATCGACGGGGGCTTCAATCACAGCGTCAGTTCTTGGCGCGACGCGATGCGATGAGCGCACCAATGCCAGCGACCAGGACCGCGACAGCACCAACCGCAACCCAGATGGCCGTGGTGCCCGTGGAGGCGATGGTCTGCGGACGAGTCTTCGACGGGGTCGAAGGCTGCGACGGGGCAGGTGCCGGAACAACCGGAGCCGTGGTGGTGGGGGTCGACGGACCAGGCGCGGGAGCGGAAGGCTCAGGCGTCGTCGGAGTCGACGGGCCAGGGGCCGGAGCGGAAGGCTCAGGCGTCGCCGGAGTCGACGGGCCAGGCGCGGGAGCGGAAGGCTCAGGAGTCGCCGGAGTCTCGGGTCCCGGTGCCGGAGCGGAGGGCTGACCGATCACCGGGTTCGGAATCTCCGCAGCGGTGCAGTTCGTCAGCGCGGCGCGGTACTCCTCGGCTGTCAGGTAACGCTCAGCCTTGTTGTCACCCTCAAGGACGGTCACGCCGCCATCCTTCTCAGGGCGCACGGAGGTGTCAGCAGCGATCGAGTCAGCAACCTTATCGAGCTGAGCGTCGAGCTCCTCGAGGTCCACAGCAGACTTATCCTCAGAGACCGAGGCCAGGTAGTCATCCAGGGCCTTCTGAGCAGCATCGACAGCGGCCTGAGCGTCAGCAACGGCCTTATCGGCATCAACCGAGGGCTTATCGTCGACGGGAGCAGGAGTGGGGGTCGCCGGAGCGGGCGCGGGGGTCGCCGGAGCCGCGGCACCATTCTTGGCGGGCAGAGTCGAGACATCCACGGGGAGGGCAGAACCCGGGAGCGCTCCAACCATCTTTTCCCAGGAGTTTGCGCGCTGCTCATCGCCGGATCCAGCAAGGCCGGAGACGTAGTTCGTATTGTCTGTATTGAAGGCCTTGCCGTCGAAGCCGTAGGCCGAGGCCGTGTCACCGGTCGTGTGGAAGCGCGACAAGTTCGGCGAACCACCGGTGACGCCATAGAACTTCTGCGTGCCGTAGACGCGTGTACCCTCACTGCCCTTGGCAATGTACACACCGACGCCAACAGTGTTGCTCGCACCGAGCATGTTACGGTCATGCCCCTTAGAGTTCTTCCATTGATCGAAGAGATCAGCAGCAGCCTGCGCAGGAGTCTTCATGCCGCCGCCGGCAGAGAAGTTCTCAAGGTGGTTGTAGGCGATATTTTCAGCAGCAGACATGGTATCTGCTCCGTCGAGAGCTCCCTGCCCCATGTTCTTGTAGGACTGATCATGCTCGAAAGAATCGGTATCGGACATGTGCTTGCTCCACGAGCGAGCATCGACAGTAACGGTGTCCGACACGACCAACTCGGGCAGGCCAACGTTGGCGCGGTAGGCATTCATCTTCTGAACGATGAGGGCCTCAATGATCTTGGCCTGAGTCTCGTAATCGACCTTGGACCAATCAACCCAGTCAAGACCGCGGTCAACAGTAGTGTCCGCAGCGGGCGCATCTCCGGCGGCGGGAGCATCGCCGACAGAGGGATTAGGCTTCTCGGCATCCTGCTTGGCAGCCTCCAGGGCGGCCTGAGCGTCGGCAAGGTCCTTACGAAGCTGAGCCTCACGCTCAGGGTCGGCCTTGTTACCGGCCGAATTGCCCGCAGCCGCGTCGGCATACTGGGCGAGCAGCGGGTTGTACTCAGCAGTGATGCGAGCGTCTGCGCCGGTGAGGGACGCGCAGAAGGGATCCTCGGTGGCGTGGTTTCCCTCGGCCAGTGAGGGGATCACAACGAGAGATGCCGCGATCGTGGTGGCGGCGAGCACCACCGTGGTGTGAGTGCGGGTGAGTTGGAACGACATTAACTATCGGCCTAACACTATGGAACAGAGACAGGTAAATCTTTCCATGCGGTTTACGAGATTTCAAACTTTTTCGAGTAAGTAATTACATGCAATTCTCTGAAATTGCAACGTTTTCTCGGTTTCACAGATTTTGAACATCCCACATGCCGATACCAAAACGTTATATTAACCGCCTGATGGCTTACCGCTAAGCAAGTTAGATACTGACCCCTTGTACGATTTATACGTAACAACACCTTTGTAGCAACGAGGCAGACAGCACTCCCCCACTCACCTCACCCCATGATGCTTGAAGCCATCAGCGCGCACGTAGACCCACCTACAAAAGCTGGACGACACTGTCCATGAATCAGCAGATAGATCCAGCTGCGCACAGATGGGTCATTAACAACACCAACAGGAGCACCCACCACTTCGAATCCAACACGGCCCCTCGCCCCCACACTCACGCGATGCACCCCGCAACGTCTAGGCACACTGGCAGCAGCACACACAACGACGGCGAGAGGCAGGCCAACATCGACCAGCACCCCACAGACCCCGAAGAAATTGAGAAGCGCAGCAGCGAGCAAGCCAGAGAAAAGAAAGCGACCACAAGGCTCTCGGAGCAATAAAAAACCGACACTCACAAGCTGAGTGTCGGTTTTTTCGGTGGAGCTAGGGGGATTCGAACCCCCGACCTCTTCCATGCCATGGAAGCGCGCTACCAACTGCGCCATAGCCCCTTTATTTAGTTCGTCACCCCCGGCGACCTGATAAATAATAGCCCTCTTTTCAAGAGGCACGCAAATCGAAACCAAGTGTCGCTAATCACACCATCATGAAATTGTTGAAATGCTAGGCAAACGAGGCCCCCGGAGGCGTGTTACGCCCCCAGGATATCCTCGCGAGCCCCGATGTTGTGCGATGCCAGGCGCCATCCGGTGCGCGCTGCGCTCTTCGCGGTTGAGACACCAACGGGCACCAGTTCCGACCAGTGGCAGTTATCGACGCCGCGCAGGCCATTGAAGTCCGCGGGATCGAGCCCCAGCAGGGAGACGATGCCCCGCGCGATAGCGGAGCCGTGCGAGACGATGATGAGAGACTGATCCGACCGGCACGCGGCCGCGGCCTCGAGGACGGCGTCGCGGAATCGCTCCCCCACGATCTCGGAGCGCTCAACCTCGGCACACCCACATTCACCGGTGTCTCGATACTCGGAGTAGGCCTCGGGTTGCTCGCGGGCGATCTCCTCGTAGGTCTTCCCCTCGAAGGTGCCGTAGAAGCGCTCCGTGAGCCTCTCATCGCTGACCGGACCCTCACAGGGATAGCCGGCGATGTCGAACACGCGCGCGAGGATACGGGCCGTGTCGAGCGCACGCACCAGCGGAGAGCACACGATGCGTACTCCCCCGTCGTCATAGCTGCGCGAGGTCTCGGCGGCGACCATACCGACCTCGGCGCTCGGTTCGCACAGGCGCGACACGAGCACACCTGCGGCACCGGCTGCCTGGGAGCGTCCCGAGTCATTCAAGGGTTCGTCGATACGCCCCTGAAAGCGGCGCGCGAGGTTGAAGTCCGTCTGGCCGTGGCGCAGCAGGACGATACGCGACGCGCTCACTGCGCGGACTCCGCGCCATGGGTCGCGGCACGCTCAGCTGCGGCTGCGCGGGCCTCCTCCGTATCCACGTCGATGGGCACCGCCGGGCAGTCACCCCACAGGCGCTCGAGCGCGTAGTACTCGCGCTCCTCCTCGGAGAGAACGTGCACGAGCATATCCGAGTAGTCGAGGAGCACCCAGGTGCCCTCCGCGCGCCCCTCGATGTGGGCGGGACGGCGATGCTGCTCGGCCCAGATGCGGTCCATGATGTCCTCGGCGATGGCGCGCACCTGGCGGTCCGTCGGGGCCGAGACAACCACGAAGGCATCCGCCAGGGCGAGTTTGCTGGTCACGTCAACGAGCACCGGGTTGATGCCGCCGCGGTCGTGTGCGGCGCGAGCAACCAGGCTCGCCAGTTCTGCGGTAGCGTCGGGAAGGCTCACGTTTCTCCTTGAGTTAGAACCGGTACAGGCCGTATTTGTTGATGTATTGGACGACGCCGTCGGGCACCAAGTACCAGACCGGTTTGCCCTCTTCGACGCGCGTGCGGCAGTCCGTCGACGAGATCGCCATGGCGGGCACCTCCAGCAGCGACACGGACTCGTGCGGCAGGCCGGGGTCCGACAGGTTATGCCCGGGACGCGTCACGCCGATGAAGTGTGCCTGCTCAAAGAGCTTGTCGGCATCCTTCCACTGCGCGATCTGCGCCAGCGCGTCGGCACCCGTAATGAAGTAGAAATCCGAATCCGGGTACTCGCGCGACAGGTCCGCCAGCGTGTCGATCGTGTACGTCGTGCCCCCGCGGTCGATATCGACGCGCGAGACTGCGAAACGTGGGTTCGAGGCGGTCGCGATGACCGTCATGAGGTAGCGGTGCTCGGCTGAGGTGACACGCCGCCCCGCTTTGAAGGGCTGCATAGCGGCGGGTACGAACACAACCTGGTCGAGTCCGAATACGTCCATGACCTCGGAGGCGGCGACGAGGTGTCCGTGGTGGATCGGATCGAAGGTGCCGCCCATGATGCCGATTGCCCGCCTCCTGCGCAGGGCGCGCGGAGGATGCTGGGGCAGCGCGGGGGCGGCTGTCACGCCCGCGGTGGCCTCCGTGGTCTTTTCGATCGCCTCCCCGTCCGAGGCCGGGCCTGCTTCCTTGTCCTGCGTGCTCACGGGCGGATGGTTCCTTCTCCCTCGTAGATCCAGGTGGTCGTCGTCAGCTCCGTCAGCCCCATGGGGCCGCGCGCGTGGAGCTTCTGAGTGGAGATGCCGACCTCGGCTCCCAGCCCCAGCTGGCCGCCGTCGGTGAAACGCGTCGAGGCGTTGATCGCGATCGCGGCGGCGTCCACCCCGGCGCGGAAAGCGCGAATAGCGGCGACATCGGATGCGACAATGCCCTCGGTGTGGCCGGTCGAGTAGCGGCGGATGTGCTCGGTCGCTTCCTCCACGCTGCCGACGACACGCACCGCGAGGTCCATCGACAAGTACTCGGTCGACCAATCGGCCTCGGTGGCATCCACGATCATGTCGGCGTCGATGGAGGGCTGGTCGTCCACGATGGCGCGAGTGGCACCGTCAGCGTGGATGGTCACGCCCGCGGTCGTCAGGCGAGTGATGGCGGCGACCAGGAAGCGGGCGGCGACGTCGGCGTGAACCAGAAGGGTCTCTGCCGCGTTGCACACGCCCACGCGCTGCGTCTTGGCGTTCATGATGATGGCTTCCGCTGCCTCAAGGTCGGCGGAGGCGTCGACGTACAGGTGGCAGTTGCCGGTGCCCGTCTCGATAACGGGTACGCGTGACTCCTCGACGACGGCGTTGATGAGACCCGCTCCCCCACGCGGGATGAGTGCGTCAATCGCACCGCGCGCACGCATCATGGCGCGTGCACCCGCGCGACCCCACTGGTCGACAGTCTGGATCGCGTCAGCGGGCAGGCCGACGGAGGTCAGTGCGTCGCAGCACACCTCGATGAGAACCCGGTTCGAGGCCTGGGCTGCACTCCCGCCACGCAAGATGACCGCGTTACCAGCCTTGATCGCCAGGGTCGCGGCGTCGATGGTGACGTTCGGGCGGGCCTCATAGATGATGCCGACGACGCCGAGGGGCACGCGCTCCTGAATGACGCGCAGGCCGATGTCAGTGCGGGTTCCTCGCACGACCTGGCCGACCGGGTCGGGCAGGGCAACGATCTCGTGAACGGCGTCAGCGATGGATCGGATGCGGTCCTTTGTCAGGGCAAGGCGGTCGAGGAGGCCCTCGCTCATTTGCTCCGCGCGGCCGCGCGCCACGTCCTCGGCGTTCGCGGCCAGGATCTGGTCGGAGCGCTCGATGAGCGCCGTCGCGATCGCTTCAAGCCCGCGGTTCTTCACCTGGGTCGTCGCGTTTGCGAGCACGCGCGCCGCGTCGCGGGCAGCATCGGTCACATGGGAAATATCAGCAGCAGTATCCACTCGCACATCATGTCACACGAGTGCGGGGCGGTCCCTGTCAGTCAGCGCTCAGCGCAGAAAATGCGTCGCCTAACACCGCCAGGTCGTCGCGGTGAATTGCTGGCCTGGGATGCTCGTATCCCGCCGCCACCAGCCGCTCCATACCCGCGCCGGCGATCTGGCCCAGTGTATCCGAGTCGTAGCCGGACACGCCGCGCGCGATGAGTCCGGTCGGGCTGGCAACGTCCACAACGTCCCCGGCCTCGAAATGACCGAGCACCGAGTGCACGCCAGCGACCAGCAGAGACTTCTTGCCGACCGTGATCGCCTGCGCAGCTCCCTCGTCGACAATGATCTCACCGCGAGAGGGTGCCACGTGTGCGATCCACAGGCGACGAGAGGCTGGACGCTGGGCCGATGGTTCGAACCAGGTGCCAACGCGGCGGCCTTCCAGGACGGACCTCAGGTCGTTTGCGCTGGCCAGCTGCACGCCGATGCCGCTGGCCGTCGCCAACATCGCGGCCTGCACCTTCGTCGCCATGCCGCCCGTGCCAACGCGAGAACCCGCGCCGGTCACGAGCACACTCATGAGGTCGTCCGCGCTGGCGACGCGTTCAATCAGCTCCGAACCCGGATGATCCGGAGGAGCCGTATACAGGCCGTCAACGTCCGTCAGCAGCACGAGGGCGTCGGCCTTGATCATCTGGGCGATGAGCGCAGCAAGTCGATCATTGTCGCCGAAACGCAGCTCGCGGGTGGTCACCGCGTCGTTCTCGTTGAGGATTGGTACGACGCCGAGGCCGAGAAGCCGCGAGAGGGCCGCGCGCACGTTCGTGTAGTGGTCGCGGCGCATCACGTCGTCCGTGGTCAGCAGCACCTGGGCGGCGTCGAGGTGATGCGCCTGGAAGGCGGCGGTCCACCTCGCCATCAGGAGTCCCTGGCCCATCGCGGCGGCGGCTTGCACGCTCGGCAGGTCCTTCGGCTTGGCCGAAAAACCGAGCGGATCCAGCCCCGCGGCGACAGCGCCCGAGGAGACAATCACGACCTCGCGGTCGCGCCCGCGCCAGCGGGACACGAGGCGAGCGACGGCGTCAATACGGTTCAGGTCCAGACCGCCGTCCTCGCGCGTGAGCGAGGAGGATCCGATCTTGACGACAATGCGAGAAGCCGCAGTCATTCCGCTCATGACTGATCCGATGCATCCGTCCAATGACCGGCCTCACGCTCAGTCCACAGCTGCTCACGGGCCGCGCTCTTGGCATCCATGACCTGGTGGTACACCTCGCGGCGCTCCTTACGGCTCGGGCGGGTGTTCTGGTCTAGGCGCAGGTCGGTGCCGCGAGAACCCAGCAGCTCGGGACCGGTCGTCAGGGTCGGCTCCCAGTCAAAGACGACACCTCCATCCAGGTCGCCGATCACGACGGTGTCGCCAGCGACCGCGCCAGCCTTCATCAGCTCGTCCTCGACGCCCGCGGCGTTCAGGCGATCTGCAAGGTACCCCACGGCCTCGTCGTTGGCGAAGTCCGTCTGACGCACCCAGCGCTCGGGCTTGTCGCCGCGCACCTGGAAGACGTCCTCGCCGTCCTTGCGGGTCTTGCGCACCGTGATCTCCACGCTGCGGCCCACGGCCTTCGGGCGAATGATGGGACGGGCGACCTCGAGGGCGGGACGCTTCGCGCGCTCCTCCTCGACGATGCCGGCCAGAACAAAAGACAACTCCTTGAGGCCCTCGTGGGACACGGCGGAAACCTCGAGGACAGGCCACCCGAAAGACTCGAGGTCCGGGCGCGTGATCTCGGCCAGGTCACGGCCATCTGGGATGTCGATCTTATTCAGAACGATGACGCGGGGGCGCTCCATGATCGGCACGTAGCCCTCGACCTGGGTGAGGTCACCCTGGTACGCCCGCAGTTCGGCTTCAATGATGCGCAGATCCTCCACGGGTTCGCGATCAGTCTCGAAAGCGGCCGTGTCCAGCACGTGCACGATAACCGCGCAGCGCTCAATGTGACGCAGGAAATCCAGGCCAAGGCCTCGGCCCTGGGAAGCACCAGGAATAAGGCCGGGAACATCAGCGACCGTGTAACGCGTGTCGCCAGCGGAGACGACGCCGAGGTTCGGAACCAGCGTCGTAAACGGATAGTCGGCAATCTTCGGACGAGCCGAACTCATGGCCGCGATCAACGAGGACTTACCCGCCGACGGGAAACCGACGAGAGCCACGTCCGCCACGGACTTCAGCTCCAGGATGACGTCGCGTTCCTCGCCCGGCTCACCCAGGAGCGCGAATCCGGGGGCCTTGCGAGCCTTCGAGGCCAACGCCGCGTTGCCCAGACCGCCGCGACCGCCCTCAGCGACCACGAAGCGCGCACCAGCGCCCGTCAGGTCGGCCAGCAGCTCGCCCGACATCGACTTCACGACCGTGCCCTCGGGGACCGGCAGGATGATATCCGCACCGGTCTTCCCCTGGCGGAAGTCACCCATGCCCGGCGTTCCGTTGTCTGCGCGGCGGTGCGGGCTGCGGTGGTAGTTCAGCAGCGTGGTCTCTTGCTCACTCACCTCCAGGATGACCGAGCCGCCGTTGCCGCCGTCACCGCCGTCGGGGCCAGCCAGCGGCTTGAACTTTTCACGCTTAATCGAGGCAACGCCATTACCGCCGTTACCGCCTGCCGCGTGCAGCGTCACGCGATCCACGAAGTCTGCCACTGGTGCTCCTGATGACTGAAAATGAATGTTGAAAAGGGCGCCCGGCAACGCCGGACGCCCTTCATGCGCGCGGTCTCAGGCAGAGACCGGCGAAACGCTGACAACCTTGCGATCGCGC
>ERZ773265.436-NODE-436-length-26125-cov-33.463368_pt1 | contig 26125 bp, 19 predicted proteins | sample MGYA00580512_ERZ773265 | MGnify/ENA primary metagenome ERZ773265 (study PRJEB29015, sample SAMEA2738169) | human oral metagenome | biome: human oral; feature: human-associated habitat; material: saliva | place: China | collected 2183 ... | reverse complement strand
TCGCAGGGCTCGTGGACGAACCACGCGCCCACGCGCAAGCGCAAGCTGCTGCTGCACCGAGCTGAGATCGACCGTATGCAGGATCGCGTGGCCGCGAAGGGCTACACGATTGTGCCCCTGGAGCTGTACTTCATTGGCGGGCGCGTCAAGGTCGAGGTTGCCCTGGCTAAGGGCAAGCAGGAGTGGGATAAGCGCCAGGCGCTGCGCGAGAAGCAGGATCAGCGCGAGGCCGAGCGTGCGATGCGCCGCTACGTGAAGCAGGCCCGCCGGTAACGGAAAGAAGGCGACCCTGTGCGAGGTTCCGTCAGGATTTTTCGTCGTGATCTTCTGAGGCTGGTCACCGTCCCAGCCGCTTGGATCGTCATCATCGGTATGGCGTTCGTCCCCGCGCTTTATGCGTGGTTCAACATCGTGGGGTTCTGGGACCCTTACGCTCATACGTCGCAGATCCGCGTGGCCGTGGCCAACGAGGACGAGGGGGCGACGAAGGACGGACTGGGCACCGTCAACGTTGGCGCTTTGCTGTCGAATCAGCTGCGGCAGAATGACCAGCTGGGCTGGCACTTCGTGAGCGCGGACGAGGCTCGCTCTGAGGTCGAGCACGGCGAATCCTACGCCGCTTTCGTCATCCCGGCCTCGTTCTCCTCTGATCTGACGGGCATCGTTGACGGCACGTACGTCAAGCCGAACATCCAGTATTACGTCAACGAGAAGAATAGCGCGGTGGCCCCGAAGATTACGGGGGCGGGTGCGACGGCGCTGGATCGGAAGATCAACGCGACGTTCGTGTCCACCGTCGCCAAAGTGCTGTCCGACAAGGCGTCCGAGGCCGGGGTCGGCATCGCAGATCAGGCTGACACTGCGCGTGCGGACCTGGTGTCCTCGCTTGGGGAGGCTTCGACGAAGGCGCAGAACGTGTCGGACACCCTGTCGGGCATGGGGGAGACGATTGACTCCGCGAAGGGCTCTGTCGCCTCGGCTCGTACGACGCTGGGCGACCTCGATACTGCGGCGGGTGACCTGTCGGCGTCACTGGACACGGCCGACGCACTCGTCACCGACGCGCGTACGTCGCTGGCTGATTTCTCTGGCGACATGGGGTCGGTCCTGGATGGGCTATCGACCAATACGTCGGACGCGCTGGCCGACCTGTCGACAGACGCGGGCAGCCTCGACGGTGCCGTGCAGGGGGCGACGGGCAGGCTTGATGGTCTGCTCGTCGAAGGCAACTCGATCAACACGACGGTTGGCACGATTCTCAGTGATCTGGACACGGCGGGTGTCGGGAATCTTCCTGGCGCGGGTACGGCCCTGACGGATCTGACGAACAACAACACGTCGCTGTCGACTGCGATTACCGACCTGACGACTCTGAACACGGACCTGTCCGCGTCCTCGACGTCGATTTCCACGGCTCTCACGTCCGCGTCGACCGCCGCCAACTCCGTGCAGACGGCCGTGTCGAACGCGCGAGCGGGCGTGAGTGGCCAGGTTCCTACACTCTCGACGGCTATCGACGATTTTTCGAGCGCCTCCTCGTCGATGCGTTCGTCGCTCGATACTCTGCGCGGCCAGCGTGACCAGGTGTCGACGCTGCTCGATCAGTTGGATTCGCTGCTCGACGACGCGAAGACTGCCACATCGAACAGCGCGACTAACGTGGGCACCATCAAGACGGACCTGGATAGCGTGTCCACGGACGTCTCGTCGATCGCGTCGTCGAACACGCTGCGTGACCTGGCGACCTCGCTGGGGACCAACGCGGAATCGGTTGCTTCCTTCATGGCGTCGCCGACCTCGATCCAGACGCAGGCAGTGTTCCCGGTTGCCGCCTACGGGTCGGCGATGGCACCCCTGTTTACGAACCTGGCGCTGTGGATCGGCGCGTTCTCCCTCGTTCTTCTCCTCAAGCTCGATGTCGACGAGGAGGGGATAGGCCCCGCCTCCTCGGCCACCAAGTACGTGGGCCGGTGGATGCTGCTCGCCTTCTTCGGCGTCATCCAGGCGCTTGTCGTGTCGATCGGTGACCTGATCATTGGCGTGCAGACCGTCTCTCGCCCGACTTTCGTGGGGACGTCGATCATTATTTCGATGGTCTACGTGTCTATCGTCTACATGCTTTCGACGTGCTTCCAGCACATCGGTAAGGGCCTGTGCGTCGTCATCATGGTCATGCAGATTCCCGGCTCTGCCGGCCTGTACCCGATTGAGATGCTGCCGTCGTTTTTCCGTTTCTTGCATCCGGTGCTCCCTTTCACATATGGGATTAAAGCGATGCGCGAGACGGTGGGCGGCTTCTACCGGCACGAGTACTTCTTGGCCCTGGGGGCGCTCGGAGTTCACGCGCTGGTCGCATTCGTCATTGGGCTGGCGTTGCGTCCCTTCCTGGTCAACCTCAACGCGATGATCACGCGCGACTTGGCGTCCTCGGGCCTGTTCGTGGCCGAGGCGACGCGTGTGCCCTCCAACCGCTACCGCCTGACTCAGATTGTGGCGGCCCTGGCTGACCATGAGGGCTTCCAGCGTTCGGTGTCGGCGCGTGCTGCTCGCTTCGAGCGCCGTTACCCGCGCATGAGGCGCGGTGCCATCGTGCTGGGTGTGCTCGTGCCCGCTGCGCTCGCGGTCCTGTCGGTCACGAACGCCGCCGAAGTGCCGGTCGTGCTGGGTGCGTGGATTGTGTGGGTCCTGGCCGTCATCACGTTCCTGATCGGCTTGCAGTACCTGCGTGAGGCTCTCGAGCGCCAGCAACTGCTCGGTGCCATGGAAGAGAGCGACGTGCGTTCACTGCTGACTCGCCGCGTCAAGGGTGCTCGCTCGCGAATCGCGCTCAGTGCAGCCGCCGTGAGCGCGTCGATCTCCTCTGCTCTGGCGGCGTCGCTCGCACAGTACGACGCAGAGCACGCTTCCGAGAAGACCGAGGACGAGGCCTCCACGGGTTCCGTCGATGTCGCATCCTCAGCGCAGGGGAAGACGACCGACGAGGCCGACTCCGGCCTCGTGGGTGAGGAACGGACAGCGGAAGGTGACGAGACCGACGAGGTGGACCCCGGCCTCGTGGATGAACCTGACGCTGCCGAGGACGAGGAGGACGCGAAGTGAGAACCATCTGGGCTATCTACCGCGCGGACCTGCGCCGGGCGCGCCGCTCACTCATCGCCCTCGTCGTGATCTTCGGACTCGTCGTCATTCCCTCTCTGTTCACGTGGTTCAACGTCGCGGCGTCCTGGGATCCCTTCGGCAACACGCGCTCCCTGCGTATCGCTATTGCGAACACGGATGCGGGATACAAGTCCGATCTGGTGCCACTGCACATCAACATCGGCGACCAGGTCGTCTCTGCTCTGCGCAAGAACGATAAATTCGACTGGGTAATCGCCTCGGAGGAGGCGGCGGTCGAAGGGACACGCTCGGGCGACTACTACGCGGCCATTGTCATCCCCGAAGACTTTTCGAAGGACATGCTGACCTTCTTCGACGGGGAGGCTTCGAGCGCGCCCATGACGTACTACGTCAATGAGAAGAAGAACGGAATTAGCCCGAAGCTCGCAGGCCAGGGAGCCGAGTTCGTCAGCGCGCAGGTGAACCAGACCTTCGCGCAGACTCTCGCCGAGGTTGCGCTGGATACGGCCTCGTCGATGGGGGACGCACTGTCCTCGACGACCGCGACGGGGGCCGTCACCACGCTCGACAACCGCGTGCAGTCAGTGGCCACGCGCCTGCGTACCGCCGCCGACAGCACGGACGCGTACGCGGCGCTGGCCAGTTCTTCGCTGACACTCATCGATTCGACGACGACGCTCGTATCCGGTGTGGGGACCGCGAAGTCCTCCGCGCAGTCAGCCGTCGGCAGCGCCGACTCCGGAGCGACGGGGCTGACCGCCGCAGCCACCGGTGCGATTGCCTCCGTGTCCAGCGCCATCGACTCATCCAAGACGGAGCTCAGCACGCTGTCCACCTCCGTGGAGAACGTGTATTCGACGGCGTCGACCAGTGCAACCGACGCCTCAGCGTCGCTGCGTTCGCAGGCCGATGTCCTGGATTCGCACGCGACCACCTACGAGAACATCAAGAAGACGCTCAAGGACTTGCCAGGCTCGCCCGTGTCCCAGTCCTCCCTGGATAGGCTGCAAAGCGCGGCCGACCGGCTGCGCACCCTGGCGACCAACCTGCGTGACGCTGCGACCGACCTCGACACGAAGACCACGGACGCGCAAACCAATCACGACAACATCACCGCCCTGATTGCCGACGCAAACCAGGCTGTCGACGACCTGTCAGCCGACTACGACAACGACCTGAAGCCGAAGCTCGACTCCCTGGCCTCGACCCTGTCGTCGGCGCAGACATCCCTGTCCTCCGCGCGTTCTAGCTTGTCTTCCTCGGTCTCCACGGCCTCGGATGGCGGCGACAGTGCGCGTGAAAAGCTCACGAGCTTGCATGACAATCTGACGTCGGCGGCTTCGGACATGCGCGATTCCGCCGGGAAAATGGATTCGCTGCACACCTCCATCAAGGAGGCCCAGGATAGCGGCGATCTGACGACCTTGAAGGACATCATCGGGAATAATCCCGAGGCGCTGGCCGCCGCCATTGCCGCGCCCGTCGGCGTCGATACGATTCCCGTTTATCCGGTGGCGAACTTCGGCTCCCAGATGGCACCCATGTACTCGATCCTGGCCCTGTGGGTCGGCTCCGTCCTCATGGTTGTGTCCATCCGCTCTGACGTGACCGACGAGAACGCCGCTGAAGGTCTGCCCGACGACGATCCGCTGCGCGCGACGTTGACCGCTTCGCGGATCCGCCTGGCTTCCGGGTACCTGGGGCGCTACCTGATTTTCGGGACGATTGCGCTGACGCAGGCGACGCTGATCGGGCTGGGCGACCTGTATTTCCTGAAGGTTCAGCACGTCCACCCGCTGGAGTTCATGGGCACGCTGTGGCTGACAGCCGTCGTGTTCTCGTTCCTCATGTACACGCTCATCGCGACGTTCGGGAACGCTGGTAAGGCCCTGGGCGTGCTGCTCCTGGTCCTGCAGATTTCGGGTGCCGGGGGAGCATTCCCGCTGGCGATCTTGCCATCCTTCTACTCGTCGATTTCGCCGTTCCTGCCGGCTACCCACGCGATGACGGCGCTGCGCGCGGCAATCGCTGGATATGCGGGCCACGAGTACGGGGATGCCATGTGGCTCCTGGCCTCCTTCATCCTGTTCGCGGCGTTCCTGGGGCTGGCGCTGCGTCCGCTGCTGGTGCGCGGCAACCGGCGGATGGTGGCCAAGCTGGAGTCCACGAAGCTCCTGTAGGACAGCGGTGCTCGTAGGGACGAGGCCTGGGCGGGGTTGTGTGGGTCTCGTTCGTCGTGTGGATGCTTCTCTCTTGACGGGCGGATCGGGCAGGCGTGTGCTGATGTGTCCGACGGTCTGCTGTTGAGGCAGGGTGTCGGAGAGTTGAAAATTCAAAAGGGGATGATCTGTTTCGACAGTGGTCGTCGATCGAAGTGAAGCGAGCCGAGAATGTACGCTCAACTCGTAAACGATGCGTGCAAACCAATAGGTGCCGAACAGAATCGCACCGACTACGTTCTCGCTGCCTGATATCGCAGCCTGAACCTTTAGTCCGTCAGCCCGGGAGTTGCTTCCGGCCCGGTGTCTGGCGTCGTCTAGGGAGCCACTGGGAGTCGCCCATGTTAGTGGGGTGGCTCCGACACTTAACTAACTGAGCCTATCCAGCGGTGAGTCTGCGCAATGCTGGGGGCCGAGAAATAAAATCGTAGACTGCGCTCGGAGAAGAATTCGGGGTCGGCTATTGGACGGGGGTTCGATTCCCCCCCATCTCCAGTCGCCGATTACATTGAGGCGTCGACGTGTGAGGACTTCATCGAGGTGATTCGCATCGGCCGATGCTGCGGGAACGCCCCTCCTCGTCCTTGGCGGCACGGTCGAGGGCTGGCTCGTCTCGGGAAGTGTGCCCGAGACGAGCCTCGCCTGCGGGAAGTGAAGGTGGGGTCGGGTGGGCGTTCTTCGGAGCGAGGGTACTCTTGGGCAGAGGACGCTCTCGGACCGGGAGGCTGTCCGTGAGCCGAGTTTACCTCCGATGGAATCGGCTCTTGCCAACCGGGTATGGCCGACTGCTCGGTGCGTGTGAAGGGTCGGACTTTCTGGAGTGGCCAGGGTGCTTCGGGGGTGAGGCTTTCCATGACAGGGCGCGTTCTTACCAGTTTGCCCCGGATCGTTGAGGCCATTCGACTCGCGCCGTTGTCTGAACACCCCTCGCGGGGAACGGTGGGCGCGCCGCCTTAGCTCAGTCGGCAGAGCGATTCACTCGTAATGAATAGGTCGTGGGTTCGATTCCCACAGGTGGATCCACTTGAACGCTCAGTTTGATGCAAAATTTTAACGGCTCTTCCGAGTTGAGTGTGGGTGACCGGGTGTTGGTCGGGGGTTGCGGGTAGAAGTCGAGGTCCTTGATGATGAGCGGACTTCTACCCCCGCTGTCGTCAAGGGACCTCGGGCGGTGTCTCACCCTACCTGCTGCTGCTGTGCGTCGCTTGATCGTTGTGATCGGTGTGATCTGCTCGTCGGTTTGGAGGGCTTCCATCTGATGAGCGTGGCTCGCACCCCAGGGGCCCTGGTGCTCGATGTTGAGTCGTGCAACCAGCTGGCGGGCTGCCCTGGTTGCGGGGTGATCGCACAAGGCCACGGGCGCATGGTGGTGGAAGTGATTGACGCGCCCTGGGCCGGGATTCCGACAAGGATCCGGTGGCACAAGCGCCGATGGATATGCCGCGAAACCACCTGCCAGATCGCGACTTTCACTGAGCAGAACCACTCGGTGTGCTCCCAGAGCGCGTTTGGGTGTGCGGGCGATCCGCTGGGCGATCCGACAGCTGCGCTTCGAGGGAGCCACCACCTGTGGCCTGGCCCGCCAGTTAGGAACCACGTGGAACACCGTGTGGTCCCACATCAAGCCGTGCCTGCAAGCCGCATCTGATGACCCCGCCCGCTTCGCAGGCGTGCGGGTACTGGGGGTTGACGAGCATGTGTGGCACCACCAGGACCGACACCGACGAGGGCCCCGTGAGCTCACCGGCATCGTGGACCTGACACGCGGGGAGGATCATCCCACGGCAAGGTTGTTGGACCTGGTCCCAGGAAGGTCTGGCACTGTGTACAAGAACTGGCTAGAAGAGCGCGGCGAACAGTTTCGCTCCGGTATCCAGATCGCGACACTGGATCCCTTCCAGGGATACAAGAACGCCATTGACGATCAACTCCAAGACGCCACCAGCGTCCTCGATGCCTTCCATATTGTCAAGCTCGCTGGCGACGCCCCAGGTGAGGTGCGTCGCCGCGTCCAGCAAGACACGACCGGTCACCGCGGGCGCAAGGGTGATCCCCTCTATCAGATCCGGCTTCTTTTGCGCGCCTCGCGTGATCGGCTCACGAAGCGTCAAAAGGAACGCCTCCGTGAGGCCTTCGTGGCAGATGAGGCGCATATCAGTGTTGAAGTCGCCTACCTGCTCACCCAGCAAGTGCGCGAGGTCTTCCATCAAGACACACCCGCCCAAGGCCAACGCCTGGCCGTTCGTCTCATCGAGAGCCTACCAGCCTGTCCCATCCCCGAGATCGCTCGCCTGGGCCGGACCCTACGCAAGTGGAAGGACGCATTCTTGGCCTACTTTGATACCGGCGGAGCCAGCAACGGGCCCACCGAAGCCATCAACGGAATCATCGAACTAGGCAGACGCACCGCCAGAGGCTACCGCAACCCCACCAACTACCAACTCCGAATGCTCCTCATCGCAGGAGGCCTAGACGCCTCCACCCACACTCAACTATGAAGAGCCCGTTTACCTTGTTTTCTATTATTGCTTGTTGGAGGCAGTGTTCGTTCCACCATGGCGGGATCCGTCTTGGTATTTGGGGTTGTAGCCGATGACGCCCGCGCATGACCTTCTCGGACGGTTCGCCCGCAAGAACGCGTACAGTTCCTCGTAAGCCTCAGACTCATCAGGTCGATGAGCTGCCTGTTTTCCAAAGGGGCCTGCGGACGGAGCGCCGATGGAGCCGAGACAGTGTGCGCATTTGCGGGTTCGGGAGGAGGCACCGGGCTGTGGTGCTCGCTGGCGCCTCTCGCGACTCCTGAGCGGCTCGGTTGGCACCTCATTCGCTATGACGGCACATGCTTTTTCTTTGGGGTGCCGATGGAGCGGTTGCGATGTTGGAGGACGTTGCCCACGGCCACTACGGGACGGGCTTAATTTCACGCGCGACGGCTGAAATGCTTCGGGAGAAGCACGTCCGAAGGAGAGCCGGTGTTGCTTGGGGAACACGGAGGCTGGTGGAGGCTTTGCCAGTGCCAAAGTCAGAGTCAGCGCCAAAGTCAGACTCAAAGTCAAACTCGGCGCCAGCGTCAAGTTCGCCAGCGGCTCGTTCGGATGAAGAAGTAGACAGAGGCGCAAACGAAGAAGTAGACGACGAAGCGACGGCTCGAACCGGGAAGGTCCGGGCCGCCGCTCGGCGCTCACATTTCACTCAGTCACGGGCTGGGTAGCTGATCCGGGAGACGTGTCAGCGAACTCTACTTGCGCAGCCGTTTACCGCCTGCGCAGGAGAAGCGCCCAGGCGCCCGCCCCGACGAGTCCGCTACCACCGATCCCTACGAGGATCCACTGCCACCAGTTCGAGCCGCTCCCGTACGAGGCGGAACCGCGCTCAGGATTGAGCAGGGCGCTCACGGGGGTAGCGGGCTTGGTGAGCGCCCGCGTCGTGGGCGCTCCTGACTGTGAGGAGTCCGCGAAGTCCAGACCCGCGACGCCGCTCGACTGGGAGTCGTCGGCGCTGGAAGCGCCCGATACGCCGGAGTCGGAGCTCGTTGACCCCGCGCCAGTCGCCGAGTTTGACGACACTAGCGAGCCGGATACGGTCGACCCACCGGTTACCGGGGTTCCGGTCTGCCCGGCACCCTCGGCGAGGCGCGCGGCGGCCGCGGTCGGGTTCCCGATCGGCGAGGCCGGGGCGCTCGCACTTGCTGAGGGGGAGCCCGTGGACGGTGATCCGGTTGACGGGGAGGTGCCCGGAGCGGGCGCGGGCTGGCCGGGCCGCTGCGCACCGTTGTTCGGGTTCGGTGCGGGCGAGGGGTTCGGCTCAGGCGAGGGATCCGGCTCAGGCGAGGGGTTCGGCTCAGGCGAGGGATCCGGCTCAGGCGAGGGATCCGGCTCAGGCGAGGGATCCGGCTCAGCGCCCCTCTTGATGGCGTCGTCGCCGACGAGGAAGATCACATGGAGGGTCTTCTCGATGGTGGAGCCGTCAGCGAGGTGCGCGGTGTAGACAAAGTCGGTCGAGTAGCGCCCGGGCTTCGTGAAGTAGAAGGCCTGGTGGTCGTGTGATCCAAAGAGGTAGCGGAGGACCATGTCGGGCTTCATCGAGTCGAGTCGGGGCGTGAATCCCTCGAAGAGGGAGGAGTTACCGGTGACGAGGCGACCGGGGCCGGTGAAGTTCCTCATCGCGACCTCGACGCCCTTGCTTGAGAGCTGCGAGTAGTCGACCCGCTGGGTTGAGAAGCCGACCCAGGGGATGCCCTCGAGCTGGGTCTCGGGAAGACTCCACACACCTTCGGGCGCCGCAGCGGCGAGTTCGCTGTAGCCCTTCGCGCCGGCGGGGATCTTCGCGTGCGTCGAGTCGGGGACGGCGTAGGCGAAGGTTCCGGAGGCGCGGTGGACGGGGTGGCGCGGGTCGGCGGTGTCGTCGACGAAGACCTCCGCCTTCCCGTCCTTCAGGGACATCGCCTGATCCATGTGACCTTCGGTGATGATGTGGATCGCCGAGTCGCCGGGACGGGAAGGGGCGGACGGGTTGGCAGGATCGGGTATCGAGGGATTGCCGGGCTGAACGCCACCGCTCGGTGGCGCATCGGCATCCGGATCCGCAGGGTTTGGAGAGGGTGAGGGTGAGGGTGCCTCGCCGTTGTTCTCCGCGGTGATCGCGCGCAGCGCCGAGATCGCGGCGTCGCCGACGACGAAGTGAGCGGAGCGGGACTTGTAGGAGAAGTTCCCGTCCTTGTCGCGCGTCTCGATGTTGAAACCGACGGCGTAGACGCCTGGCTTCGTGAAGACGTGGGCGAGGGGAACTGCGGCTGCATCGACGGTGAAGCCGCGGTTGGGGTCGCGCGTCGTATCGAGGGTGACGTTCATCGCCCCGTCGGTGACGGTCCCCGCGATGTAGCGGCTGCCCTTGGGGCCGTCGAAGGTGTCGATGGAGTAAACGGCTGGCCCGGAGCGCAGATCGGCGGGCATTTGGGTGAAGTCGAATCCGAGCGATCCGTGCTCACCGGAGGCAGGCAGGACCCAGCGGTCGCCGTCGGCGGTCGTCTGCTTGAGTGAGTCGGGGATTTCGAGGATCGGTTCCCCGGGGATCGACTTGCCGTTCGCGTTCACCTCGAGGGTCACCCGCTTGATCGGCACGCCAGCCCGCACATCGTCTTTGAAGGTCCCCTTGTAGACGTAGTGGGCGGGGGAGGAGGGTGAGGCTGGCGCCTTCGCAGTAGAGCCGAAGAGCGCTTCGATCTGCTTACGGGCCTCGGCCTGGGTGAAGGGGGGCTCGGGCTCGGCGGGCGTCTCCTCGGTGGAGAGTTCGCCGGAAGCGATCATCTTCTCCTTCATCTGCTCGGCAGTCGTTCCGATCGGAGTGAGGGAGGTTGTGGTGCCTTCGGGCAGACCGACCTCGTCATCGGAGCCGACGAGCCACGTGATGGTCGAGGGCAAGGAATTAACGGCTCTCTGGGACCAGGTGGACGTGTAGGAGGCAACCATGTCGAGCCGGTAGACGCCCGCTTTCGAGAAGGTCCAGTTCCAGTGGCCGTGGGAGCCAGCCTGGAGGGAGAGCGGCGCGAGCGAGGGGTCGGAAGAGAGCCCTCGACTCAGGGAGTTCGTGCCGATGGTGCGCCACACCTCGACGGCTCCGGGCCCGGAGGAATTTGCGATCGAGAGCTTCACCTCGTCAAGAAGGATCCCCTCGGGCTGGGCGACCTCGTGCGCCGTGTCGAAGGCACCGATGCCAGCCCAGACGGGACGCCAGTTGTCGATCTGCTCCTGGGGGGCACGCCAGACAATGTCGCCGGGCTTGCCAATGAAGTCGAAGAGGCCGCCCGAGGGGACGACCATGCGCGAGACCTCCTGGGAGTCGGAGACACGCGCGTCGGGGGCGAGTCGGACGCAGACGGAGTTTGGGTCCTTGACGACTTTGCGCCCGTCGACAACAGTAACGGTGAAGATCTCGTCGACACGGGTGACGTAGGCGGCGTCAACATGCGCGTGGTGGAGGAGCTTGCGGCCAGCGCACACGTGGGGAACGCGGCCGTCGGGCCCAGGGGTCGCCTCCGGGTCAGCGCCGGGCGAGCCCGCAGGAACCGTGAGGTCGGCGGGCACGAGGTCCCCGTAGCCAGCCTCTCCGGGCAGGTGCTCGGGATCGTCGGGCGCTCCGGGGGACGAGGGTGCGGCCTCAGCGTTGGTCGAGCCGGAGGCGTCGGAGGCGTACTCCGTGAGAGAGGTCGTTTCTAACGGGACTGCGTGCGCCAAGGGCGCGGCGATCGTTGGCGTAGCAAAGAGCGCGAGGGTGAGGAGCGCGGTGAACAGGGCGAGGAGGGGATGAATCCCGCGGTGGGTGGCGCGCATGATGAACCTTCTGGCGATAATGAGAATGAATTGCATTATCGTACAGGGCTGTCTGCGAACCGCGCAACCTCGAGTGTGAGGTCCGGATCACGCTCGCCGCGTGTAAGGATGCGAGAAGAGTAATTGATGCCCTCAAGGCGCGCGTACGGGCGCGGATGTCGAAGACTCTGCTCGTCTACTTCGCGGTGTTCGCGGTCTTCCGTTGTGGACGCGCAACTCGGTCTGCATCGCGTAGCCACTCCTTCTCGGCCTCTACTGAGAGGTTGTCGACACCGTCCTCAACGCGGATCCGTACCGACGCGAGCGCCCTGGAACGAGAGCGCGACATCTAGACGCTCCTATTCGCCTCCTCCAGACCGAGGGGCGGGCCTACACCCACCGCTACATCTGTGAACGGCGGTTTCAAGTGGTGAGTGCAACGGCGTCGTTGTGGGGTAATTGTTCTATGGGTTTGGCGGGGGTTTTCAGTTGAATCGTTGGTGGGGTCGGGTGTTGAGTTGGCGTTGGGCTTCTTCGAAGGTCTTCGGGCGGGTAGGTGCCCAGGTCGGTGCTTTTGGGGAAGTAGTCGCGCAAAAGGCCGTTTATGTTCTTGTTGGAGCCGCGCTGCCAGGGAGAGTGCGGGTCGGCGAAGTAGACATTGATCGTTGTCTTCTTCGTCAACTCTTTGGTTTTGGCTATCTCGGCTCCCTGATCCCAGGTCAGCGTGCGCCGCAGATCCTGGGGTAGGCCGGCGATCATGTCGGTCAGAGTCTCGACGACGGTATCGGCGTCGTGCGAGAGGGGCAAAGGCCGCAACAGCAAGTACTCGGTGGTGCGTTCGACAAGAGTGATGGTCGCGCTCTTGGAGTTCTTCCTGATGATCAGATCACCATTCCTAATGGCCTGGGACGAGGTGCCCTTCGGCCTCCTCGGGCCGATCGGTGATCCTGGCGCCCTCGACCCACGACTTGCCTGACGAACGGGCAACAGTGAGCTTGGAGCGTGGTTTGCGGCTCGTGTGTCCCGAGCGCAAGGTTTTCTCTACTTTGAGTTCGTGACGCAGGCTTGCATGCCCGTGTACGTAGAGGGCCTGGTAGATGGTTTCGGCGCTGATCGTCATGCCCCCATTGTCGGGCTCGTGCATCCAGGCGGCCGCGATCTGGCAGGGGGGCCAGTGTTCGTTGAGCTTGGCAACCACGAAAGACCGGAGCTGTGGATCCTCGATCTTCAACCCTTTGGGGCGCGCCGCAAGGTGCTTGGCATGTTCGTGGGCTCGCGCCGCCTGATACGCGCCCGGCATCCGATCCACCTCGCGTTTAACCGTCGAGGCCGACGCTCCCACCTGAGCGGCGATGGTCCGTAATGACAGTCCTTGAGGGTGTAAGAACTCGATGAGCTGACGGCCCCCATCGTCAAGCGGGCCCCGTGCCCCTCGCCTCGGGTCAACCCCGCGACGATTCTCGGATCAGGACACCCATTCCACCCACCAACAGGGCCTGTACGAAACGTCATCCCCCAATCCTTGGCTCAGCCGCGAATCGTGCAGACCGCCACGCCCGCACGCCTGTGCACTTGACGGACCGCCACCCCCTGGACCAACAGACCGAAAACGAGATCCCGCACCTCACCAGAACGGCGAAACACCACAGCAACCACCCCACACACTCAAGGCGCTGCACCCACCACCTGAAGCCACCCAACTCAGATGACGACCCTGCTGGGACAGCTTTCGGCGCTGACCGCTTCAAGTCGCTCGCTCGATACGAACCACGTCGCGCTTGCCTACCTGATTCACGGCGCGCAAACGGCAACAGATCGGGGTGAAACCGCTGGTCAGACCCTGTCGATCGCGCAATTGGTGGACACGCTGAATACGCAGATTTTGGATGATGCGCGCTTTTCTTCGTTCATCGACGACAAGACGCGCACGGCAATCACCGGCGTTGTTCTGGATGTTTCAAGCAGTATCTCTGCCGACAACTACGTGGACGTGAACCACGGAATGCTCGGCGGTAACTCCGTGATCACCGAATACCTGCACATGCAACGCATCTATGTTTCGCCCGGACAGTCGGTTAGTGCCGGAACAGTGCTTGGCGAGGTCGGCATGACTGGCTATGTCACCGGTTGCCACCTGCACTTCGGTGTTCTGCAGAACGGCGTGAACGTTGACCCGATGGGGTACTTGTAAGCCAATGTGGCTCGCTGATCTGATGAATGGCTGAGTCGGAAGGCGGGGACAAGCTCAGCTTGTCCCCGCCTTCCATTGATACTGGCATTTTACGAGGCTTGAGCAAGACCCCTGCCCTCGGACGCGTTAGAATTAACGCCTTGAGTGGCGGGGCGCGGCCTCGTCAATCAAAGAAAGGAGGTGAACGATACCGAAAGACTGGAAGAAGCCGAAGCTGACCGAAGGTGAGAAGCGCAAAGCTGCATTGGACGCGAAGAAGACGATCGCGCGGAACAAGAAGGCGCGCCACGACTATCTGATCGAAGATACGTGGGAAGCCGGTCTTGTCCTGTCGGGTACCGAAGTGAAAGCTCTGCGGATGGGGCGCGCGTCGCTGATCGACTCGTGGGTTGAGGTCAAAGACGGCGAAGCATGGCTGTACGGCGCGAACATTCCGATGTACGCGCAGGGCTCCTGGAACAATCATGCGCCAACGCGGAAGCGAAAGCTGCTACTGCACGCCTCAGAAATTGAGCGGATCGGCCAGAAGGTGCAGGCCAAGGGCTACACAATCGTCCCACTGGAGCTCTACTTCATCGGCGGTCGCGCCAAAGTTGAGATCGCGCTGGCCAAAGGCAAGCAGGAATGGGACAAGCGCCAGTCTTTGCGCGAGGCGCAGGATAAGCGTGAAGCTGAACGCGCGATGCGCGCCTACACGAAGCGACCGAACTACAAGTAGCGTACAGGTAGCGGGTGCCAGCTTCGTGCGTGGTGCGCTTTCTGCTGAAACCTTGCGTTTGCTGGCATTGCGCTAGCTGTTGAAACTTCGCGTAAGCGGGGTTATTCTTGGATGTCTGGTCGAACGGTTGGAAGCGGTTCTTCGATGAGTCTTAGGATTTCGTTGAAGAGCCAACCCGGCAGTCTGTTTGCCGGTGAGTTGAAGAACTCAATAGGGGATGATCGGTTTCGACAGTGGTCGTCGATCGAAGTGAAGCGAGCCGAGAATGTACGCTCAACTCGTAAACGATGCGTGCAAACCAATAGGTGCCGAACAGAATCGCACCGACTACGTTCTCGCTGCCTGATATCGCAGCCTGAACCTTTAGTCCGTCAGCCCGGGAGTTGCTTCCGGCCCGGTGTCTGGCGTCGTCTAGGGAGCCACTGGGAGTCGCCCATGTTAGTGGGGTGGCTCCGACACTTAACTAACTGAGCCTATCCAGCGGTGAGTCTGCGCAATGCTGGGGGCTGAGAAATAAAATCGTAGACTGCGCTCGGAGAAGAATTCGGGGCCGGCTATTGGACGGGGGTTCGATTCCCCCCATCTCCACACATCCCTCCCCGGGCTTCCGCTGGAAGCCCGGGGATTTTATCTATCGGTTGACAGTAGTAGCTCATGAACTGCTGAAAGCTGGTCCGAGCATGAGGGTGCTTTGTGCATTCAAATTGAGAATTAATCGTCACCTTCGCACAGTGCACATGCTCCATCGCCTCCGCAGACTGGACAATCAGGGTTTGCGCGGTAGCGGCCTTCCTCCCTATCCCAGCGCTCAAAGTCCATCTGTGAAATGGTGTAACCGTCGGGGTCGTGATCTGAACCGATCATGCAGCGGCATGGCTCATCCCACTGTGAACTGGGGCCATTTTCGCGGCGGATAACATAGTGGCTAGGACCTGTTGGCATCATTAACTCCTTTGTCGTTAGCCTGGCTTGGGGAATCTGTTGATTCTGGGGTATCGATCTGCTCTGGCTTGCTTCCTTCCCCACAGTTTGTTGATCGTGAGGAAAAATCAGTGAGTGCGTGGAGAGCCTTCTCAGCTTTCTTCGCGTTTCTGCTGTTCTGTTCACGCTCGTGCTGCTTGCTACGGAGAAGCTTTGCTATCCCAAAAGCAGCAGCCGTGATTATGGCACCAACAATGACGCCCCTTCGTTCATACTTAGGAGCGGCTTCTGAAACGGCGTCGCGTTTGATTGTGTCCAGTAATGCGCCCACCCCGCCAGCTGCCTTAGCTTGTGTGGTGAACTCCTGATAGGGTCCTAGGTTACTCATAAACTAGATTTTAGTGTCTGACCCCGTTCAGTGCAAGGAAAATATTGTTAATTCCTTGGGTTGGCAGTCGTCGCATCTGTGCTATTGGATGTTCTCTAGGATGTGTGTAGCAAGGGTCTGTGTGGTGGTGTGCGCGCGTGGTGGGATTAGGCTGGCGCTGCTGTCCTATGATTCGTTGCGGGTTTGCCACGCGCGACACCAACGCGTCCGGCACGTGGGCCGCCTGTTCCGCACGTGGGCCGTCTATCCCTTACGTGGGCGGGGTTGCCCAGGCTCGGAATAGCAGGCCCACGTGCGGATAAGGAGGCCCAGGCTCCAGTTAGCGGGTTCGCGTGCGCATCAAGGGAGGTTGAAGCGCATGGCGAGAGGGGTATCTGCGAGCGCGCCATGGTGTTGGACTGCGCGCATCTCGACCTTATGCGGCTCTTCGCATTTTGGGGTGTGGGGGTGGTGTTCGAAGCGTCCCGGGGATTGTGGACAGTGTCGTGGGACGACGACCGAACACAGGAGCTCGCCTCGGGAGCCTCATCAACCAAAACTCGCACGCAATTCGGATACCCGAACTTTGTGCAGCACCCCAAAACGTTGCAATTCCAACGGTGCGATTTCAACGTTTGAAATACATGTCGGGGAATTGCGTGCGACATTTCTGAGGAACCACAACATGAGGCGCCACAAAGACCCAAGCAGAAGACAACCCAAGCGGAAGACAACTCAAGCACAGAAGACCCCCGCAACCCCGACAGCCGCCACAACCGCCACAAGCACGGGGGCACTGCACCCGTTACGTGGCGGTGCACCCGTTACGTGGCGGTGCACCCGAACAGAAGAGGTGCATTGCCTACGGATCGGGTGCAGCGCCCCAACAAACAAGAACAAACGCGGAACTGGCACACCGAACCACTCACCGCCACACCCCTCCATGCGCACCTGGGCCCTACTGGCGGCGGGATGGGCACGCCGCCCACGCCACCACCTGCACTCCGGCCCACTCCGGCCCACTCCGACACCTCCTACACCCTTAAATGCGAAGAGTCCCTTATGCCTGCCTATGCACAAGTACCGCTCGTCGCGCCTGGATGCTGCCATAGTGCAGACCCAATGACCGAAAATGGCCCAATTTCGTCGGATTGTGCGCGGTGGATCTGCACTGTGGCGACGTGACCCAGCCGAGCAATCTGACGCGCCCTCACGAAGGGTAATCACGCAGGCCCCAGATGGCAAGAAAGCTACACCAAGGCACACGAAGCACGAACCCCGGCAACACGACATGTCCTTTAACCAGAAAATCGAGCCCCAGTTTCGTTTGCCTTGTCGACGAGGCGATGCTCATGCTCATGGGTATGCTTGTCCCAGAAAACCGTCACTGGTACGGTGCATCACGTCATACAACGTATGAGGAGGCAAAGAAGCCATGCCCATCTTCGGAGGCAAACAAATCGCAGAACTACAGCAGAGACTCGCGATTGGGGAACAGCAGTACAACGACGCGCAACGCACCATCGCCGAGCTGTCGGGCCTCATTGAGCGGGCAGGTGGCGGCGAGATTACGAGGATGCGTGCCCTTGTCGAGCAGACGCGCCAAGAGCAGGAAGCCGCTATCGCGTCTCTCCGTCAGCAGCACGCGCAGTACGCCACGCAACTCGCTCAGGAGCAGGCAGCCGCGGAGAAACGCCTTCGCGATATCAACAAGGAAGTCGAAAGGAACGAGGCGAAACTCGCGCGTGTCACAGCAAAGACAGTGGAGCAGAAGGAGGAGCTGCGCGCCCTCGGGATCCGCTACGACGAGGGCATCAAGATGCTCGATGTCGGGTGGACCGACTACGAAAGTCCCGCCGCCTCGTCAGTCGCGCTGAAAGAACAGCTTGACGAGGTTCGAGCCACGATCAAAGAAATGATCCGTACAGGTGCCGCAGTCGATGCGAGTGAAACCTTCACTTTCAACAACTCCAAGACGAAGGGCCGCAAGTTCGTGCGCGATATGGCGAAAATGATGCTCCGCGCCTACAACGCCGAGGCGGAGAACTGCGTCCTCACCGTTAAGGCAGGTAATGGGAATGTTGCCCGCAACCGACTTGAAAGAGCCCGGGATCAGATAGTTAAACTTGGTGCACTTATCAACCTCCAGATCAACTTCCACTACCACCGGCTGCGCATCAAGGAACTCGAGCTCACGCTCCAGTACCAGAACGCTAAGAAAGCTGAGAAAGAAGCCGAGCGTGAAGAGCGCGCGCGACTACGCGAACAGGCGCGCGCTGAGAAGGAACTCCGGGCCGAACGCGAACGTCTCGAAAAAGAACGCCAGCACTACCTCAATGTCCTGAAAGCCGTTGAGGAAGCGGGCAACAGTACCGAAGCGGAGAAGCTGCGCCAGCAGCTCGCCGAGATCGAAGAAGGCATCAATGACGTCGTCAAACGGGAGGCCAACAGCCGCGCCGGATATGTCTACGTCATCTCGAACATCGGGTCCTTCGGCGAACGTATGGTCAAGATCGGCATGACACGCCGCCTCGACCCCATGGATCGTGTCCGCGAACTCGGAGACGCGTCCGTGCCATTCAACTTCGATGTCCACGCCCTGTTCTTCTCCGACGATGCCGTAAGCGTCGAAACTGAGCTGCACCACCGCTTCGCCGCCAGACGCGTCAACCGCATCAACGCGCGGCGCGAATTCTTCTACGCTACCCCCGCAGAGGTTCGGGAAGCCCTCAAAGACATCGCCGGAAACCTCCTCGAATTCACCGAAGAACCAGAGGCGGAGCAGTATCGACTCAGCCTCGAAGAAGCGCGCGCATCTGCCGGATGCTGAGGTGGCTCCCGCTAGAACCTAGACGCCGCTGCGTGGGTCCAAGGGCGTCTACTCCGGCTCATGGCGACTAAGTGTCAAGTCAGTTTGTTCTGGAATAACTGATGTATCATCGATCCGTGAGGTGGGTGACAAAAACAACCTGGATTCGTATCGTCGCGCTCTTTGGCGTCTATCTGCTGGTGTCAGCACTCTGGTTCAGCTTCGCGCGAGTCTCGGATTCGAACGAGGCCGTGAAGAGCATCGCGTTCCTGATCCTGCTGGTGGTCCTGCCGATCCTGGCGATGTGTGTCGCCACCTGGGACGGCGTGAAGGAGGGCTTCAGCCTCCTGTGGTTGGTCGCGCCATTCGTGTGCTTCCTGGCACCGATGTTCCTGTTCTTTAACGCGAGCGCCCTCATCTACGGGGTGGCCTACAGTCTGCTCGGCTTCGCGGCCCACGGCCTCGGCGTGCTGGTTCACTCGTGCTGTTCCCAGTAAGCGCGCCCGGCCTCGGGAGTGATGACGCGGATAGGAAGCGAGATCGCGGATAGGTTATGGACACGTGGATAGCTTATTAACCCATCCGCATGCGAATAACCTATCCGTATCCGCGTCACCTATCCGCGTGTGTCCTCGCGGATCTGTCTCAGTGCGCACAATCCCGTTTCGCCTCCGCGCCGCCTCCACGCGCGGTAGCATTCCCGGTATTGCGATGGCTCAAGGCTCACGCAATACACAAGCACACGGAGGTGCTGAGCGTGTTCTGGGATCGGGTCGCCCCACTCTACGGCTTCTTCGGCAACGCGTTTAACCGAGCCGACTACGACGGTACGGGTGAGGCGGTCGCACGCGACGACTGCGGCCTCTAATGTGCGTGCTGCACCGGCGCGATTGGCGCCGCCATCGTTCCGGTCTGCACGCACCTCGGACTCGGTGCGCCGACCTCACGCGAACGCGCGTGAGAACAAAAAGAGAGTCTGATGCCAGAATGGGTTCACAGAGGAGTGAAGCGACTTGTTTGTGAGGCATAAATTCGTAACATGAGCGCGCAAGGTTGCGCAGACTGAATAATTGTGAAAGTATTTGCGGTCAGTGGAAGTGAAGATTCTGGAGAGCTTGAGTGTTTGTGCTTTCCTTGATCGGAATACTGTGTTGAGCGAGAAAGGGGGGCGTCATGGCTCGTAGGCCTGTCTTTGTGCCTGACTCTGATAAACCGTATGTTTCGGAAGTATCTCTGGATTTTGAGTACTTTCCCGGATCTTCTATTCAGCAGAAGCAGCGTTCGGTTGCAAGTTTGCATGCGTCGTATGTGGCTAGGTTTCCTTCGTTGCGCGTTCTGGAGGTGTCGTCCAAGAGCGAAAGGGACATTGGAGTTCAGTTAAGCGCCTTCAATTTGATGATTGAGTATCCAGGACGTGGAAGTTACAGTGTTGAATGTGCTTTCCAGGCTTCAAAAGTATTTCTGCATGGGGGACCGTTTGTTGATCTGTTCAATGCCTCGAGTCGTGCGGCAAAATCAGATCGGCGATTGAGGGAAAGTGGAAAGCTCGTTGGATTCAAGTATTTGACAGATCAATTCCCGTTAGATCCGAAGACTTATTTCTACGACTGGTTGTACGCCTCTGCACTCTGTCGTCATGACAAGCTCGTTGAGCAGGTAATGATGTTCGATGCATTCACCGATATTGAGCATAATCCGGAGCGGGCGATCAACTGTCAGGCAAGGACTGTGGCCAAAGTGGTGGGTCTTGCTCGGGCGGGGCTTCTGGCAGATGCCTTGCAGTCACCTCGAGCATTTCTGGAACTCGGGTATCATTAGGTTTTCGTTGACCTGTCACTTTGTTCGATAGTGGAGGAACAAGATGATCTGGGATCGGGTCGCCCCTCTCTATGACGTCGTCGTCAACACGGCGAATCGGGCAGTGTACGCAGCGACGGGGGCAGCCGTTGCCCGGTTGATCCGCCCCGGCGACACCGTGCTCGAATGTGCGTGCGGCACGGGCGCGATCGCCGCAGCCATCGCCCCCACATGCACCTGTGTGGTCGCGACCGACTATTCGGAGGGGATGCTCAAGCAGGCACGCAAGAAGCTCGCACGGTTCCCGCACGTCGTCGTCGAGCAGGCGGATATTACCGACTTGCACTACGCGGACGACTCGTTCGATGCCGTCGTGGCGGGCAATGTCATCCACTTGCTGCCTGAACCGGGCGACGCGCTCAAGGAACTCAAGCGGGTCGTGCGCCCGGGCGGCACGATCATTGTTCCTACCTACGTGATTCCCAAGAAGCGCGTGCACACGATGTTCCTGAGGCTGATCTCCCGATTCGGCGTGCACTTCCAGGAGCGCTTTGATCCGGCATCCTACCGGGCGTTTTTTGAGCGCATGGGCTGCACGGGCGTCACCTACCGCGTCGTGCGAGGTCGAATTCCCTGCATGATCGCCTCCTTCACGAACGATCAGTAGGTGCCGAGCCCAGGGCGAAGTCCCGTAGCATCTGCCCGTAGGCGCGCGAGTCGCGGCTCATGCGCTCACAGTGGCCCCGCCCCGGCCACACGACCAGCTCTGCGCCGGGGTAGAGGCGCGGAACCGTGCGCCGTGCCAGTCGTAGGTCCGAGTCTTTCTCCCCATACGCGAACGTGCAGCGGCGCTGAACGTCGGGGGAGAGGCGTGGCAGGGTGACCCGCGAGCAGTCGCGCACGATTGCCCGAATGCTCTCCTCACTCATTATGGCAAGGCTCTCAGCCATGGGGCGGGCGACCTCTTCGCCGAAGAGCCGCGCGAGCTTGCGAACTCCTGCCTCGGGATCGCGCATGGCCTTGCGGTGCTTCGCGACCATGATGCGGCTCAGGATTGCGCCGCCCGTCCTCGAGATCGGCCCTCCCGAGTAGAAGCTCACGCCTTCGATGAAGAGGCGGTCGAACGACAGATCGGGGAAGCGCAGTAGCTCGAAGAACACGACCCCGCCGAGCGACGCCCCGAAACCCAGAGACAGGCAACGCACCTCGTGGGACGTCAGCCACTCGTGGATCGCCGCCGCCTCGGCCGCCGCCGACATGTAGGGGGCCGAGGCCTCGTCCCCGTGGGCGGACAGGTCCGGTATGAGGAAACGCAGCCCCGAGCCCATGTGGTCGGCGACCGCGGCCTTCATGCGCGAGGCAGACGACAGCATCGGGTGAACGAGCAGGACGGTGGGGGAGTCGTCCCCATAGTCCCCGTAGACGTGCATCTTCATGGCGTCGCTCCGTAGCAGTTGTTGGGCGCTCCCTCGCACCCGTGGTGTGAGCTGACGAGGGGATGCTACCACCGGTCGGAGGCCACGGACAGGGGAATCGGCGCACTACCTCGCGGTATCATGTGACCCGAGCGAAGGAGTCGGCGTGGCGTTTGACTACAAGAAGGAATGTAAGGAACTGTACGCCCCAAAGAAGGGGCCGAGCGTCGTTGAGGTTCCACCCATGACGTTCGTGGCCGTGCGCGGCAGTGGTGACCCCAATGAGGAGGATGGTGCCTACCAGCGGGCAATCTCGGTTCTCTACGCCATCTCCTACACAATCAAGATGAGTAAGAAGGGCACCCACCAAATCGACGGCTACATCGACTTCGTCGTTCCCCCGCTCGAGGGGTTCTGGTGGCAGGAAGGCGTCGAGGGTGCCGACTACGCCCACAAGGAGGCCTTCCAGTGGGTGGCCGTCATCCGCCTGCCCGACTTCGTCACGCGCGAGGACTTCGACTGGGCGGTCCGCGAGGCGACAGAGAAAAAGAAGATCGACTGCTCGAGGGCCGAATACCTCATGATCGACGAGGGCCTGTGTGTCCAGTGCCTGCACGTCGGCAGCTATGACGACGAACCCGCCACGGTCGAGGCCATGGATGCCTACGCGCGCGAGCAAGGCTACGTGCTCGACCTGACGCACGAGCGCCGCCATCACGAGATCTACCTGTCGGACGCACGCAAGGTTGCCCCCGAGAAACTCAAGACGGTTATCCGCCACCCCATCAAGCCGCTTGCGGATAGCTGAGGGACGGGGAACCGACGACGCGGCGCGAGGATCCTGCACGGGTGGACATGGTGGCGCTCGCCCGGCGACGCGGGTAATGTTGGTCCGATCACAACCTAACCAAAGGAGAACATGATGCTTGTGGTGACGACTCCGACCGTCGAGGGTGCGCCGATTAAGCGTTACATCGGCATGGTGTCCGGCGAGACGATTGCTGGCGTCAACGTGTTCAAGGACTTCGGTGCCAGCCTGTCCAACATGTTCGGCGGCCGCGCCTCCCAGTATGAGGAAGAGATCGGCAACGCGTCGGCGACCGCCGTCAACGAGATGTGTGCACGCGCGCAGTCGATGGGAGCGAACGCGGTTGTCGGCGTGAAGGTCGACTACTTCACCGCCGGGTCTGACAACGGCATGCTTGCCGCGATCGCGACGGGGACAGCCGTTATTCTCTGAGGGGGAGCCGCAGGCGCGGTTCCGTCCTGACACGTGAACCCGCCGGGTTGGTCACGGGTGATGATGCTCGAGGCCTCCCGGCGGGTTGCCGTCTCTGCGTTCCCGTGCTGTGGCTCGGTGGGGAAGAAGAACGAGCGGGTGAGCAGGTGAAGGAGCGCAGAAGCATTGCAACTAAGGCGATGCTAAATTATAGTAGTGTACCCTATGGATCTGATGGGGTAAAGCTCTTCACACATGGTGAGAAGAAAGTTGGACAGGTATAGGTCGAAGCTGCTCACGGCCCTACCCTTGATGCCGGGTGTGCTGTCACGATGCGTGCGCCCTATGCCCAGTTGTCAACCAAGTGAGCCACTGATGTCCCATCGATCAATCACGGCACTGGCGCTGGTCGTTACCGGCGCTCTCGCCGTGACCACCGTCAGCATGCCGACGGCCTTTGCGGCCGATGACGAAAACCAAGCGCAATCCACCGTCACCCCGAATAGTGGTACTCCCACGCCCGAGGACACCCAGGCCTCGTCGAACGGCGCACAATCGGGTGCCCTCGCGCCCTCCGACACCACGGACGAGGCCGGGGATGAGAATGCGAGCGCCACCCCGGAACCCGCGGACGATACTCCGACGACGATCATCGTCCAACTGGAGGATGGCAACGTCGGTATTCCCTGGTATAACCGCATCTTCGGACTGTCGACCTCAACGAAGCATGAGACGGTCAAGGACCGCATCGAGACAGCCGTCGAGTCATCCGTGCCTGGTTCGGACGTCACGGACGTGCTCGACTACACGAAGGCTTTCGACGGTTTCGCGATCCAGGCCCCGGCCTCGTCGCTGGAGACCATCAAGGCCACGCAGGGCGTCAAGGCGGCCTTCATCGAGCGTCACCTCAAGCCGCTGGTCGTCGAGGGCGACACAGGAGTGAGCGGGGTCGATGCCGTGAACCCCGACCTGAAGAACGGCTCCTCCCTGGAGATGACCCGCGCGAACCAGACCTCGCAGAAGGGCGACAAGCAGGTTATTGAGGTCATCGACACGGGCATCGAATCCACGCACCCGGCATTCTCCGGCCCCATGGATGACGTGCCCGTGCGCCTGTCGCACAAGGACGTCGAGTCCCTGGTCGGCACGCTAAGCCACGGCAAGCAGGGTGCCTACCTGAACAAGAAGATTCCCTTCGTCTTCGATTACGCCGACAACGACGCGAACGTGCTGCCAACCTCCACCAAGGATCTCTCCCACGGCACGCATGTTGCCGCGATCGCCGCTGCCAATGCGCCCGACCTGCAGGGTACCGCGCCCAACGCCCAGATCATCGTCGCGAAGGTCGCCGCCGACAAGGACGGTTCGATCCCGGACAGCACCGTGCTGGCCGCCCTCGACGACACGGTCATCATCAAGCCCGACTCGATCAACCTGTCCCTCGGCGACGACGCGGGCTGGGGCAGCGAGGCCGGGACCGTGTACGCGGAGGTCTACAAGAATCTCGCCGAGGCCGGGGTGAGTGTCAACGCGGCAGCCGGTAACTCGTACTCGAGCGCCTACTCCAACTACTCCGGCAAGGGGCTGCCGTACGCGACCGACCCCGACGCGGGCACGGTCTCGGAACCCGCGTCCTACGGGTCGACCCTATCGATCGCCTCGGTTAATAACCAGGATGCCCTGCCCTACCTGACCTACGGAGACAAGCAGATCGTCTACCGCAAGTCGCGCGGCCTCAAGGACGCTTTCGTGCCCAGCCTGCTCGACATCGAGGAAGGCACCTACACCGTCATCTACGGCGGCATCGGGGACGCGGCAGCCCTGGAGAAGATGGTGGCCGAACACCCCGGCGACCTCTCGACGACCATCGTCCTGGAGGACCGCGGCGGCTCGGACAGCGTGACCGGCGCGGACATGACGCACGAGGCCAAGGTCAGTGGCCTCACGAAGCTGAGCTCGAAGCCGGCCGCCCTCATCCTCGGCGATTCCCAGGACGCCGACACGCCCTACGTGGCGACCATCGAGTCCACGCACACGATGCCGACCGTGACCATCACGAAGAAGGAGAAGGACGCGCTGATCGGGGCCATCAACGCCGCCGATTCCCACTCCATCTCCATCACGAATCCCCACGCGGGCCTCACACTTGCCTCCTCGAACCCCACGATTTCCGATTTCACGTCGTGGGGCGTCACCCCGGACCTGACTCTTAAGCCCGAGCTTGCCGCGCCCGGCGGTAACATCATGTCCGCGGTCCTGGGGGGCGAGTACCGTTCGATGTCCGGCACGTCGATGGCGACCCCGCAGGTCGCGGGCATCACGACGCTCGTGCGCCAGCGCATGAATGAGGACCCGGCCTTCAAGAAGCTCTCTGCCTCCGAGAAGACCTCCCTCGTCTCCAACTTCCTCATGGGAACCGCCCACCCTCTGGTCGACCTTGAGCAAGGAGACGGCACCTACTACTCCCCGCGTCGCGTCGGCGCGGGCCAGGTGGACGCGCTGGCGGCCACGACCTCGTCCGTGTACCCGACCGTGGTGGGGGCCGCGAATCCGTCGCGTCCCAAGGCCGACCTAGGGGAGGGCACGAACGGATGGACCTTCCAGGTGCAGCTAACCAACGTCTTCGATGACGCTCACACCTACACGCTCGGCGGCCAAGCCCTGTCCGAGATCGTGGAGGGCGAGCTTTTCACGCAGCATTCGAAGAACTGGGCGGGAGCAGGCATCGACCTGACTTTTTCGGCTGACTCGGTGACCGTCCCGGCTCAGTCCAGCGCGAGCGTAACCGTCACGGTGACTCCTCAGGCGGCCTTCGCCTCGTACGCGAACGCCAACGCCCCCAAGGGCACGTTCATCGACGGCGCGGTCACCTTCACGAGCACCGACGGGCAGCCGGACCTCACGGTGCCCTACATGGGCTTCTACGGCTCCTGGGGAGTCCCGAATATCTTCGACGGCAAGTGGTACGACGGAACGACGAGCACCGCGCACGCCTGCTCCTCGACCCTCATGAACCCGGCGACGGACGTGCCCCTGGGCGC
>ERZ773265.433-NODE-433-length-26294-cov-97.021380_pt1 | contig 26294 bp, 21 predicted proteins | sample MGYA00580512_ERZ773265 | MGnify/ENA primary metagenome ERZ773265 (study PRJEB29015, sample SAMEA2738169) | human oral metagenome | biome: human oral; feature: human-associated habitat; material: saliva | place: China | collected 2183 ... | reverse complement strand
ACTTGTCGTTGGACTCGTCCTCGTGGTGCGACTGAACCAGCTCGGGCATTGCTGCCACAACACCGGCCTTGACGTACTTGATGAGCAGGTAAACCTCAACCACCATCAGCACACCGTAGAGCAGGCCCAGGGTGAGCAGGGAGAAGAGGATTTCTTCACCGGAAACACCCGGGGAGATAGCTGCTGCGGTGAACAGGTGAATCGAGGGATCACCCTGAAGGTTCGGAGCCACAACGAAGGGCTGGCGGCCCATTTCGGTGAAGATCCAGCCCAGTGCGATGCCAAAGAAGGGAGCCAGGATAGACCAGACAGCAACGTTCTTGAGCAGCTTGGACTCGGGGACGGTGCCTACGCCCTTCTTACGGGTTACCCACAGTGCGTAGAGGTAGAAGGGCAGAACGATTCCGCCGAGGCCCATCATGCCGCGGAAGCCCCAGTAGGAGACCTCGAGGGAGGGCAGGTAGTCAATCTTCTGACCTGCGCGCTCACCGTAGAGCGGGTTGTTGGGCAGGTTGGTGCCGAACTTAGCTTCGTACTCGGGCAGCAGGGTCTGGATGCCCTTCACCGGGGTGTCGAAGTTGTCGTGTGCCAGGAAGGACAGCACGCCGGGAACCTCGATGATGGGGGTGATCTTGTCACAGCTCTGAGCGCCGAGCTCACCGACGGTCAGAACGGAGAAGGAGGTGCCGTCGTGGCACGCAGCTTCTGCAGCAGCCATCTTCATGGGCTGCTCGTGGATCATCATCTGTGCCTGAATGTGACCGGACGCGCCGATACCTGCGAAGGCAAGCAGGCCCACAACAGCGCCCAGGCGCAGGGACTTGAACCAGACCTGGAAGTCAGCCTTGTCACGTGCACCCTTGTCGGACTCACCAACAACAACCTTGCCGTCAACGACCTTGTCGATGCCGTCCTTGCGGCGGCGCCACAGCTTATACCATGCGATACCAACCAGGAAGCCACCAGCAACCTGGATAGCGGAGGTGATGACGTGAGTGAAGGTCACCCATGCGAGGGGGTTCAGCAGCACAGCGCCGATGTCGGTCATACGGGGACGACCGTCAATCATTTCTGCACCAACGGGGTGCTGCATCCAGGAGTTTGCAACCAGAATGAAGAATGCAGAAATCCAGGAGCCGAGGACTGCCATGAACAGCGAGAATGCGTGTACAGCAGGCTTGAGGCGGTCCCAACCGAAGATCCACAGACCCAGGAAGGTCGACTCAACGAAGAAGGCGAAGAGGCCTTCCATTGCCAGCGGAGCGCCGAAGACGTCGCCGACGAAGCGGGAGTATTCACTCCACGCCATGCCGAACTGGAATTCCTGAACCAGACCGGTGGCCACACCCATTGCGAAGTTAATGAGGTACAGCTTGCCCCAGAACTTCGTCATGCGCTTGTATTCGTCCTTCTTGGTACGAACGTAGCGAATGTACAGGTAGGTCACAACAAGGCCCAGACCCAGAGTCAGCGGAACCATGAAGAAGTGGTAGACGGTGGTAATACCGAACTGCCACCTACCAAAATCAAGGGGATCCATTGATAGGTCCTTACTATGTGTGTACTTAATGTGTGTTTGTGCCAGATTTCGGGTAGTCCGCCATCGATGGAGGGCATACGAGAGTTACTGACACAGTGTCTCTCATGCTTCTAAGGTACAGGGTTTTCCTGAGGAGCTGTGAGTAGGCTGTGCATAGCATGGACGTTTATTGTTTGACGTTTCGCTAAAGGTACGTTGAACGTTATCCCCCGGCGTGCGGGTGGATTGAGGGGCGAAACGCTGTGGTGCATTGCAGGGTTGCGAGGCAGTTTCGGAACCACGGTGAAACTTTGCATTTTTATATTATTTCTGCAAAATTTTGGTGACAGATTCCCGGAATATGACAGGTGGCTCAAGTAGTGCTCAAAGCTTAAATTTGCCTAAATTATACCAATTTAACTGAGATCTCCAAGAAATAGCGTGACTATTATCACAGAAAAATCATGAATTGTGACACGCCAGCCGCCGCTCCCCCGCAAGGTACCGCAAGCTACATATCGATGCTCTCAGTATCCAACTGATGAGCACCCGCAATGATGAACTCCTTACGCGGAGCCACCTCAGAACCCATCAACAAGGAGAACGCACGCTCGGCAGCCTCCGCATCCTCAATGCGAATACGGCGCAACATCCGATGACGCGGATCCATCGTGGTCTCAGCCAGCTGGTCAGCGTCCATCTCACCCAGACCCTTATAGCGCTGAATGGGTTCCTTATAGGACACACCCTGCTCCTGCAAAGAATCCAGAAGCTCATGCAGCTGCTTCTCCGAGTAGGTGTACACCATCTCGTTTGGCTTACCGCGGCGCACCACCTCCACGCGATGCAGCGGCGGAACCGCAGCGTACACGCGACCCGACTCAATCAGCGGACGCATGTAACGGTAGAACAGAGTCAGCAGCAGGGTACGAATGTGGGCGCCATCCACGTCCGCATCGGTCATCATAATGACCTTGCCGTAGCGAGCAGAGTCCAGGTCAAAGGTACGACCCGAGCCTGCACCGATGACCTGAATCAGCGCCGCACACTCAGCATTCGCGAGCACATCAGTCACCGAAGCACGCTGAGTATTCAGAATCTTACCGCGAATCGGCAGCAGAGCCTGATACGAAGAAGAACGCGCCAGACGCGCAGTACCCAGCGCCGAGTCACCCTCCACAATGAACAGCTCAGAATGCTCAACATTGGTCGAACGGCAATCCACCAGCTTAGTGGGCATGGACGAAGACTCCAGCGCGGTCTTACGGCGCTGAGTTTCCTTATGGATGCGCGCCGAGACGCGGGTCTTCATCTCAGAGACGACCTTCTCGCACAGAGCAGTCGCCTGAGCCTTCTCCGCACGGGCGGTCGACTCCAGGCGAGCCTTCAGCGCATCACCCACGACCTTCGACACGATCTGGCGAACCGCCGGGGTACCCAGAATCTCCTTGGTCTGACCCTCAAACTGCGGCTCGGCAAGACGCACGGTCAGCACGGCGGTCAAGCCGGCGAGCACGTCGTCCTTCTCAATCTTGTCATTACCCACCTTGTACTTGCGGGCGTTATCGGCAAGGTGCTTGCGCATCACGCGCAGCAGGCCCTGCTCAAAACCGGTCGTGTGAGTACCGCCCTTGGGGGTGGCAATAATATTCACGAAGCTGCGGACCGTCGTCTCGTAGCCAATACCCCAGCGCAGCGCAACGTCCACTTCGCAATCGCGCTCCACGTCGGTCAGCTGCGAGCGGCCGTCCTCACCGAGCACGGGCACGGTCTCGGTGAAAGAGCCGCTGCCGCTAAAACGCCAGGTGTCGGTAATACGCTCATCGTGCGCCAGAAACTCGACGAACTCACTAATGCCGCCGTCGTATTGGAAAACTTCCTCGTGGGGCTCCAACTCGCCGGGGGTGCCGGGCAGGCGGCGCTCATCGCGGATGCAAATACGCAGACCCGGAATGAGGAACGCGGTCTGACGCGCACGAGCAGCCAAGTCCTCGTAGCTGAACTTAGCGTCGGGGGTGAAAATCTGCGGATCAGCCCAATAGCGCACACGGGTGCCGGTCACGCCGCGCTTAGCGCGACCCACAATCTGCAGGGCGTCAGTGCCCTCGGTTGCGGGAGTGAACGGATCTTCGGGCTTGGGGGTGCGGCCGGACTCGAAGAAGCCGGGAATGCCGTGGCGGAAGGACATCTGGTAGGTCTTCGAGCCACGGTCCACCTGCACGTCCAGGCGGGAAGACAGTGCGTTCACCACGGAAGCGCCCACACCGTGCAAGCCACCGGAGGCGTTATAGGAGCCGCCGCCAAACTTACCGCCGGCGTGCAGCTTAGTGAACACGACCTCCACACCGGACAGGCCGGTGCGCGGCTCAATGTCGGTGGGGATACCGCGGCCATCATCACGCACCTCAACCGAACCGTCACGGTACAGAATGACCTGGATGGACTGGCCGAAACCGGCGAGCGCCTCATCCACCGAGTTGTCGATAATCTCCCAGAGGCAGTGCATCAGACCGCGGGAGTCGGTGGAGCCAATGTACATGCCCGGGCGTTTGCGTACAGCTTCCAGACCTTCCAGCACGGAGAGGTGACGGGCGGTGTAGTTCGAAGACGCCACGGGAATCCTTTCGGCAAGTGATGACTGTGTGCAAGTGATGACTGTGTATTCAGCACGGCAAGCTTGCGGAAGGGAGAAAAAATGCCCCGGGCCTGCGCTCATAGTGCTCTAAGTTTCTATTCTATCGTGGCTTGTTGCCCGCTTCTGTCTGTATCGTCATGAGGCTCTGTCGAGAGAATGAAACAGCAGAAAAGCACCGGCTGCCACTCCCCTATGGAGTAGCAGCCGGTGCGTGAGTATCTGTGGATGTCTGAATTTTTAGGATGCGTTTCTGAGGTGTCCAGCCTGTGCACTTCCAGCCTGGGCGCCTCATAGCAGTGGCACTGCCCTAGTGAACCTCACCAGAGGCGCGCGAGGAGCTCTCGTGACGGTTCGTGACCATAATATTGGACTTGAAGTAGAACTCTTCGGGAAGCTCATTCGTGACCGGGCCGTGCGGGAATTCGCTAAGTTTTGGCACGAAGTACCAGTCCATCAGCTCACCGCTACTCTGCTTGAGGACGCGGCGTTCCCTCATGGCGTGGCGCACCTTGCGGCGCAGGCGCGGGCTGTCTTTCAGGGTGCTGGTGAAGACCCACGGAGTCTCGTAACCCTCGGTAATCATGCCGAAGGTGATGCGCAGGTTGCCGTTCTCGTCGGCGTCCATCGTGAAGTCGCCGTCTGCAATATCGGTGAAGGCGAGCATCCAGCTGTGTCGGCGTTCGTAGCTTTCGCGGGTGGTCTGCAGCGCCGCAATGATGCGGTGGTCGACCAACAACTCCACCTTGCGTTCGGTGATTTCGCCCAGACGAGCGTAGGAGCCAAAGGCGCGGTTCGCACCGCTGCGGCGAGGCCACTTCGTCACCGCACCGTGCGGCACCTCCCCCGCAAAGGTGAAGGGGCCCGTCATGGTACCGGGCAAACGCAGACGCTCAAACGGAGCGGTCGGCAGGAAGGTCGTCAGCAACTGATCGGAACTGACTGACTTACCCCAGCGCGCCATCTCAAAAATGGTCGGTTCAGGGCCTACAGGGTAGATATGCGGCATCTTGCGACCGAACTCGTCAAAGCCCTCAATAAACTCACCGTTGGAGCTGTATCCAGGCATGGTCGCGCCGAGCGGGCGAGTCCACGATCCCGAATACGGCTTGGTCAGGTGCGGGTTCTCCACCGGCAGGATGCTGGTGCGAGCACCCAGGTAGGCGGGCATGCGCGAGAGGTTACGCCAGGCGAACTTCGCGGCAACCGCCTCACGCCACCACATCGGGCGTTTGCCCGGGGTCTGCCCGCCCAGGCAGTGCATGAGCAGCCAGAATCCAGCCCAGCCGAGGCACCCTGCGGCAACCACGCAGAAAATAATCGTCAGCACAGTGTGCAGGGTTCCGGTCGCCCAGATATTCGTGGCGATCAGAGCCATGAACGCCACCCACGCCGCCATGACGTACGGGCCGAGCGTAATCATCGGATCGACCACCTTCACGGCGGCAATGACGCGGCGGTTCAGTCCGCGCCACACGTAGGAGTACGCCCAGCATCCGGCGGCAAGGGCGAGTGCCATCAGCAGAAGAAGGATGAGCATCGGTGTGTCTCTTTCGCTGCAGGTTTTTCTACCGCGGTCGGTGACAGCAAGCGTCGGGCAGATGCCCCGCTGAAAGGCTCTTCAATAGCAAAACTCGCCTGCCGAAGGTACCTTCAGCAGACGAGTTTCTTTGGTGTCACTAACCTTGAGGTAAAGCTTCTCACACTATTGTGCCTTTAATTGGTATCCCCGTGGGGGATTTTAGAGGGATGCGTGAAAAATTCGCACCCAACCCCGCGTTTTCACCCATCAGACCGGCACAGTAAGACCTTCGCAGTGAGACCGGCGCAGCGAGTATGCTCTGGCGCCTCAGCGACGGTTTTAGACAGAGGTTTTAGACAGCGGTTTTAGGAGGCCAGCGCCGCAGCAATCTGAGGAATCAGTGCCTCAAAAGCACGCGCACGGTGGCTAATCGAGTTCTTAATCTCGGCGGGAATCTCAGCGCAAGACTTGCCAGCGTACTGGCCCTCGTACAGGGCGTTCTCACCGTTCAGCTCCACGGGGCGCAGAATCGGGTCGTAACCGAAGCCGCCCTCCCCCGCCGGTGCGGTCAGCAGCTCGCCGGGCAGCTCGCCGTACTCGACCGCTTCAAAACCATTCGGGGAGGCAACCGACGCCGCGCAGCAGAACTTCGCGCCGCGGTGCTCGGCAGAAATATCGCTCAGCTGAGCCAGCAGCAGGTTCAGGTTCGCGGAATCATCGCCGTGGCGACCCGCCCAGCGCGCCGAGAAAATACCGGGAGCGCCGTTGAGCACATCCACAGACAGACCGGAATCGTCAGCAATAGCGACCAGGCCGGTTGCCTCGGCAACAGCGCGCGCCTTCAGCAGGGAGTTCTCAGCGAAGGTCACGCCGGTCTCGGGAACATCGGGGGCGTTCACGCTGGAGGCGTCAACCACCTGGGTGTCAACGTCCAGGCCGTCAATGCGTCCGCGCAGAATTTCGCGCAGTTCCTTGAGCTTGCCCTTATTGTGGCTTGCCAGAACAATCTTTGCGTCTGCCATAGTTTCTCCTTGTCGACGGAACTAGTTACTGGGACGGGTTAGTGTGCCAGTGCTTCACGCTGAATCTGAGCCAGCTCAGCGGTGCCTTCCAACGCCAGGTCGAGCAGGCTGTTGAGCTCGTCGCGGTCGAAAGGCGCGCCCTCGGCGGTGCCCTGAACCTCAACGAACTTGCCGCTGCCGGTGACGACCACGTTCATGTCAGTCTCGGCGCGAACGTCCTCGGTGTAGGGCAGGTCCAGCATGGGGGTGCCGTCAATAATGCCCACCGAAATTGCGGACACCGAATCGATCAGCGGGTTCGCCTTAGCGGGCAGAATCTTCTGCTCCTTCGCCCAAGAAATAGCATCAGCCAGCGCCACGTACGCGCCGGTAATAGAAGCGGTGCGGGTGCCGCCGTCAGCCTGCAGAACGTCACAGTCGAGCACGATGGTGTTCTCGCCCAGCTCATCCATGTTGATGACCGCACGCAGGGAGCGACCAATCAGGCGAGAAATCTCGTGGGTGCGGCCGCCCACGCGGCCCTTCAGCGACTCGCGCGAAGAACGGGTGTTGGTGGCGCGCGGCAGCATCGCGTACTCGGCGGTCACCCAGCCCTTACCTTCGCCCTTGAGCCAGCGCGGCACACCCTCGGTGAAGGATGCAGTGCACAGCACGCGGGTGTTGCCGAACTCGATGAGGGCGGAACCCTCAGCGTTGCGGGACCAGCCGCGGGTAATGGTGATGGGGCGCAGTTCGTTGAGGGCGCGGCCGTCTTCGCGGGTTGCAGTCATGGGTTCTCCTTGAATCTGTCTGCAGGATTTATGTCTGTCTGTTGAATCTATGTCGAAAAATGGGCGAGGCTGAGCGCAGTTTGCACTAGCCCAGCTTGTTTTAGCCTAGTCCAGCTCGGGCTTGGGCAGTGCAATCGCGGTGTTCAGCGGCGGGTCGAGCACCTCCACCACGTTCAGGGTGGACGTGACCGGGTGAGCCTCCGTCGGGCGCGGGTAGATGCGGTAGCTTGCCGCCATTTCGGCAATGCCGACCGGGCCGGAGAAAGCACTGCGCGCCTCCGCGCGGGCGATGTCCGGGTCGTTCCACACGGGCAGGTGGGTCAGCAACAGGTTACGCACGCCCGCCTCCGTGGCGGCCTCGCCGGCGCGCTTGCCGGTCAGGTGAATACCGCGCAGGGCGTCGTCGCGACCCTCCTGGTAGGCTGCCTCGCAGAGGAACAGGTCAGCGCCGCGCGCAGCCTTGACCAGGCCCTCGCACAGGTCGGTATCGCCCGAGTACGAGAACACGGTGTGGCCCTCGCGGTCGTTGCAGGTGATGCGCAGCGCGTACGGGTCCTTCGAGGGGTGAACCACGCGGAACGGCTCCACGCGGAAGGGACCAATCTGTACGGGCTCACCCTCAGTCCAGGTGTGGTACTCGAACTCGGTGCTCATGCCCGGATCCGGGTCCAGGCCGTGAGTCGCTGAAAGGTACTCGTTAATCGCGGCGGGACCGTACAGCGGAATGCGGCCCTTGGGCCAGCCGCGCGGATCCCACTTGACCGCCACGTGCAGACCGGACAGGTCGATGCAGTGGTCCGGGTGCAGGTGCGAAATCAGAATCGCGTCGATATCGCTCAGGTCGATATGGCGCTGGAGCATGCCGAGGGAGCCGTTGCCCATGTCCATGATGATGCGCCAGGTTCGACCCGCGAAGTCCGTGGCGGTGAGCATGTAGCAACTAGCCGGTGAGACGGGGCCGGGAAAGGAGCCCGTACAACCGATAACGGTTAGACGCATGAGGTGTCGTCCTTAGGGGTGGTGCCGGAAAATTCGGTGCCCGCGACAGTGTGTGCTGCCTCTGCAGGATCTGCCGATTCGTCGAGGGTGATGTTGCGGTGTGCCGCAAGCATTTCGGGGGTGAGTGCCGCCAGCGAGCCGGTCGGGTAGCGTTCCGCCACGGAGCTGGTGTGGCGCACGTTGGTGACCTCGGGGCCGAGGAAGCGGCGTGCCAGCTGCGAGAACGTCTCAGATTCGCCGGTGGCGAGGAATTCGTGGTGCGGATTTTCCTCGGGGACCGGGCTTTCAATGGCGAGGTTGAGCAGTTCGCGGTACACATCCTTCGCGGTCTCATCCGCGGAGGAAACCAGGGTGACATCCTCACCCATAATGTAGGAAATCACGCCGGCCAGCAGCGGGTAGTGGGTACAGCCGAGCACGAGGGTGTCCACGCCGGCATCCTTGAGCGGCTGCAGGTACTCGCGGGCGGTCTCCAGCAGCTCGGGGCCAGAGGTAATGCCCTTCTCCACGAACTCCACGAAGCGCGGGCACGCCACCGAGTGCACCTCAAGGTTCGGGGTGATCGCGAAAGTGTCCTCGTAGGCGCGGGAGGTGACGGTCGCCTCGGTCGCAATCACGCCGATCTTGCGGTTGCGGGTTGCGGCGAGCGCACGGCGGGCGGCGGGCTGAATCACCTCGATGACGGGGATGCCGTACTGGCGGGTGTAGCGTTCGCGGGCGTCGCGGAGCACCGCTGCGGAGGCGGTGTTGCAGGCGATGACGAGCATTTTCACGCCAGAGTCGACGAGTTCGTCCATGATGCGCAGTGCGTTGGCGCGTACTTCTGCGATTTTGAGGGGGCCGTAGGGGCCGTGGGCGGTGTCGCCGACGTAGATGATGCGTTCGTGAGGCAGCTGGTCCATGATGGCGCGTGCCACGGTGAGTCCGCCAACGCCGGAGTCGAAGACGCCGATGGGTGCCGCGGCGGTGGGGCCTACGGGCTCGGGGCTTCCCCAGGGGGTGCGGGCACGGTAGGGATTTGTTGCGTCGATGCTGTCACTCATGTGTCACCTACACTTCGTTATCGGTCGGGTACCACGTTCTATGCTAACTCGCCAAGGTTACCCTTTTAGTCCGTTGAGCGGTTAGATGAGTCGAGAACCACCATTATGTGGTTGTATATGACGATAGTTTGAAGGGGAATTTGAAAAATTCGTTCTATTCTTGCTCGTTTTCTTGCCCGTTTGCCCCGCCATCTGCCCCGCCAAATACTCCGCCGGACTTTTCCTCTTCTTCGTCGTCCAGCCCGTCGAGCATGGCGAGCATGAGCGAGTCCTGAACCCAGGAGACGAAGTTGTACACCACAGCCATGTACTCTTCTTGGGTCTCGATCTTGGAAGGGTCGGTGAACGCCGCAATATCTTCTGCGGTGTCTTCGTCCACGATGTAGAGGCGGTCGGCGAGCACCAAGCGAATATCGCCGAGTGCGGCAGCCCAGGCGCGGGCGTGTTCTTCGTTCAGGCGCAGGTCGCTGGACTCAATGTCGAAGGCGAGCATGGCGAGGTTCGCGCGTTTGGTTTCGCGCAGGTCGCGTTCGGTGTAGCGGCGGTATTCGGTGGCGGCCTCGTCGTCGCTACTTGCGGCGGGTAGCAGGCGTGCTACGGCACTGTCGGCGGGGATGGTGGGGTTTTCGGTGATGCCGACCAGCGCCTCCAGCGGGTCGACGGTGCCGCCGTCGGCGGTGGTATCTGCCGGGCGCAACAGCGCGCGCACGTCTTCGGCGAGTTCGCGGATCAGGTCGCGTTCGGCGGGTTCGAAGGAGGCGGTGTAGCCTCCGGGGGTGCGGCGGAAGGGTCGCGCCATTAGTTTTCTACTTTCTCGAAGGTTGCCAGCAGACCCCAGGCGTGCATTGCCTGGGTGTGTTTTTCGGCGTCTTCGCGCGAGCCGGTGAAGACGATTGCCTTGCCGTTGTTATGCACCTGCAGCATGAGCTCTTCTGCGCGGGCGCGGGAGTAGCCAAAGTGACTGCGGAAGACATAGGACACGTAGGTCATGAGATTGACGGGGTCGTTCCAGACGATGACTTTCCAGGGGGTGTCTGTGGCGAGGATGTTCTCCAGGGCGGTGTCGAGGTCGGTGTCTTCGAGGGTTCCGGTGGAGAGGGTCACGGCGGTAGTGTTCATTGGTTTCCTTTGCGGCCGGTTCCCTTTGATTATACGGGCGGGTATATGTTGCCACTGTATAGCTCCGGTGTTCGTCCTGCACTACCCCGGTGTTCATCCTGCGTTGCTCCCGCACAGAGTGCTGGTAATTTGTCATACTACATCACTTAGAGTCAAGAATACTTTATGTAGTGATTGACACGCCGACTCAAGAGGAAAAATACCCTAATCCCCCACTACAATAAACACATGGCTACTACTTCCCTTCTCACCGACCACTACGAACTGACCATGCTCCAGGCGGCACTCGCCTCCGGCGCAGCCAACCGTAAGTGCACCTTCGAAGTCTTCACCCGCCGCCTGCCCGCAGGCCGCCGCTATGGCGTCCTCGCAGGCACCGGCCGATTCCTCGAAGGCCTCGCTAACTTCCGCTTCAACGACGAAGAACTCTCCTTCCTCTCCTCCCGCAACATCGTCAACAAAGAAACCCTCTCCTACCTCGAATCCTTCACCTTCAGCGGCAACATCCGCGGCTACGCAGAAGGCGAAGCGTTCTTCCCCCACTCCCCCGTCATGCAGGTCGAAGGCACCTTCGCCGAAGCGTGCGTCCTCGAAACCTACCTGCTGTCCATCCTGAACTTTGACTCCGCCGTGGCGAGCGCCGCCTCCCGCATGAGCGCAGCCGCAGGCAACCGCCCCTGCCTCGAAATGGGTTCGCGCCGCGCCCACGAACGCGCCGCCGTCTCCGCCGCACGCGCCGCCGTGATTGCCGGTTTCGCGGGCACCTCCAACCTGGAGGCTGGTCTGCGCTACGGCCTGCACACCATCGGCACCAGCGCCCACGCCTTCACCCTGCTGCACGACAGCGAACGTGAAGCGTTCGAGGCGCAGCTGCGTTCCCTCGGCGCCCGCACCACCCTGCTCGTCGACACCTACAACGTGGACGAGGCGGTCCGCCTCGGCGTGGAACTCGCTGGCGAAGAGCTTGGCGGCGTGCGCCTGGACTCCGGCGACCTGGTCGCCACCGCGACCCACGTGCGTGAACTGCTCGACTCGCTTGGCAACACCCACACCAAGATCACCGTCACCAGCGACCTGGACGAGTACGCCATCGCATCCCTGGCGGCAGCACCCGTGGACTCCTACGGCGTGGGTACCAAGCTGGTCACCGGTTCCGGTGCGCCGACCTCCTCCATGGTGTACAAGGTCGTTGAGCGTGAGAACTCTGCCGGTGAAATGCAGCCGGTCGCTAAGGCGTCGGCTGGCAAGGCGTCCATCGGTGGCGCCAAGCGTGCGGCCCGCCGCCTCAACGGCATGGGCATTGCGACCGCCGAGGTTCTGGGCACCCACGAGGATCCGAACCTGCTCGAAGACACCCGCCCGCTCATGGTGGACTTCGTCCGCAACGGCGAGCTACTCCCCGGCTTCACCGGTGAGGAAGGCGTGCGCCGCGCAACCGCCCGCCACGCAGCATCCCTGGCTGAGCTTCCCGAAGCTGCCCACCGCCTCTCGGAGGGTGAGCCGATCATTCCGACCGAGTTCATCTAAACCACCCTTCTGAGATACTGTTTTCACCTGGCGAATCTTCACCTGGCGAATCAGAGTGAAAACTCATTCCTACTTGTAAAGGACAGACATGTCTAAGGCACTGATTATTGTTGACGTGCAGAACGATTTCTGCGCCGGCGGCGCCCTCGCCACCGAGCGCGGTGCGGACGTTGCCGCGCTGATTAGCGAATACGTGGAGAACAACCACCACCGCTACGACGCGATTGTCGCCACCCAAGACTGGCATATCGATCCGGGCTCGCACTTCTCTGACACCCCCGACTACGTTGACTCCTGGCCGGTGCACTGCGTCGCCAAGAGCGAAGGCGCACAGATTCACGAGAACCTGGACACCGACTACATTGAGGCGTACTTCCGCAAGGGCCGCTTCGAGGCAGCATACTCGGGTTTTGAGGGTCTTCTCGCCCCCGAGGATGAGGTCGCAACCGGCGAGCACGAGCCCGGTGCGGATGCATCCGAGGACGGTCCGCAGACTCCCCTGTCGGAGTGGCTGGATGAGCGCGGTATCGAGTTCGTCGACGTTGTCGGTATTGCTACCGATTACTGCGTGGCGGCAACCGCTCGCGATGCGGTCGATGCAGGCTACGAGACTCGCGTTCTGGTTGACCTGACCGCGCCCGTGCACGAGGACAAGCTCGACGACGTGGTTGCCGAACTTGAAGATGAGGGCGTCGAGGTGGTTGAGGTTCTCTAACCTCCACTATCACTGTAGATAACTCGCCATTTCAAGCGGGCGTTGAATATACAGAGGCGGGGAGCCTGGGATGTACTATCCCAAGCTCCCCGCCTCTAACATGCCCATAACCTAGCGTGCCTGCAACCAGCCGAGGTCATGAAACCTCTGCGGTTATGTAGCAGATTGAGCCGCTTACTTGAAGCGGACCTCCGCCATGACGGTGCCACCTGCGCTGCCGGTGAGGATGGTGCGGCGGGTGGGGTGTGCGTTGTGTGGCATGAGGTTTTCTTGCATGAGGGTTGAGGGGGTAAATAATTTACACCTTTGTACATTGAGTGCAATATTCATTTTCTGGAGTATAGACACCGAAAAACACTCTCAACTCACCACGCTATAGCCTCGCTCAACCCGGCATTTCCGGGCACGCAAAAGCCCCGCGAGCGCATACACGCTCGCGGGGCTTCAAGCCAAGAACTGCTACCGGTAGTAGCTAGTTCAACATGCGATTAAGCAATATCAAATTACTTTCCGGTCTGGCAAAGGAATACCTTCACGATACCATCATGGGAGACGGTTGCTGAGCTGTACGCCTCGCTGGAAATGACGTTATTGGAGTTAGAAATCTCTCCTTCCATCACCTGCGGCGCCAGGTAGGAACCGCCCGCACCACCCGAGCCAGCCAGCTGCACGTAACTAATGCTCTGGCGCACACCCTTCGGGTTGTTATTCCACTTCTGGGCAATCGTAATGGACGACTGCGACAGCGCCGCGCCGGAGCCGCCACCGCCGTAACCGCCACCACCGCCACCGGACACGATAATCTGCCCACCGTTAAAGTAGGGCGCTACACCGTAGTAGTGGATTTCTTCTCGAGTTCCATCGGGGAATTCAAGAACTTCCAAATCATCCCTTCTGTAGGCACCCACCAAATCATTATCATCCAACTGGTAGCTCACCGACATTACGCTGTCACCACCCTTACCATTCAGGCCTCCGGTACCGGGATTACCAGCAGTCGAAGAGCTATAAAGCACCTGCTTATTCTGACTATCAAAGCTAAAGATGCTGTTGGGAGTACCGGTCATCACGGTCGGCTTAGCGCCACCGGCCCCACCAATACCGTTACCACCACCTTTGCCACCTTCAACAGTCAGTTCAAGGTTCAAATCCTGAGCATAGTATTCGTGGCCTTCGGTGGCGTCACCGCCACGAGTCCCACTAGCAACACCAGCAGCGCTATATACGGGCGCGTGGGTCGGGTGCTCCGGACCGGTCATGCGAACGTCCACAATGCCGGGGAAATGGCGATGATTAGGTTCTGCGGTGTATGGTTTTCCGACAATTGATACGCCACCGCCACCACCGGCAACGGCAATGACTTCACCATCAATCAATAGTGCCGATGAGCCACCACCCGAGCATCCGTAGACTTCTTCCATAGGCGAAGGATTGGGTCTGTAAGACCAATGGTGAGCCCAGACCCAGCGCTCAGATACTTTATACATAACATCGTTAGGGATTCTCACCTCAGGAGTCGAGCCTCCATCGCCGAACCCGTACCCGCCCTTCACCGGAGCGGTTCGGTATCCTTCACCGCTGGGGTAGTACTCAGGAGCAAAACTGCCGCCACCACCAGCAATAATTTTGACGGTCTGGTAGGGTTTCACTTCAACGATTCCGCTGACCTTGGCGCCGGATCCTCCGTCCAGGCCCTTCTCGTATGTTCCGCCTGCGCCACCGGTCAGTTCAAAACGTAGCTTATGGGTGCCCGCTGGAATAGTAAATTCTTCTTCAACGCGTTCATAATTGCTCATACCCCGAGCAGAGACAAATGCGTTCTCAGCAAACGTACAGTCCAGGGACGAGGCAAAAACCGGCACTACTGATGAAGCCGCAATCACGGGGGTTGCCCAGGCGGCACCCTTCACGACCTTACGGCGAGAAATATGAGACATCACTGTCCTTCAATGGTTGGTGCAATCACTCCCCTAGCACGCTATCGGGGTGCGCGCCGTCCTGGGTTGGTTGCTTGGTGTTTCTTAGAGTTTTGATGACCCAGCATAGACCTAAATGCTGCGCATCAATGGAAAGTTCCCTGAGCCCGGCGACCATGCCGTGTTTTCTAAAGAACTTACCCCCACTAGGCTACACGTTCTATCTCGCACTGCCATGATTATCGTGCCGCAAACCCAACATTTTTGCATTTTATGCACACGAAAAGCCCCGCGAGCGCACACACTCACGGGGCTTTTCTCTATGCTCTAGCGTCGACCTACGAACCAGTCCGACAGCTTATCGATACGCGCCTGAATCTGCTCAGCAGAAGCCTGCGCGACCGCCGGGCCGCCACAAATCTTGCGGAGCTCATTATGAATCACGCCGTGCGGCTGACCCGAACGAATCGACCACGCCGCCACGTTCTTCGCCAACTTATTGCGCAGCGCCTTCAACTGGCGGTGATCCACCACCGAAGGTGCCGCGGTTGCGGGGCGGCGCGCCGCGTGCTCACGCTGATGCGCTCGCAACAGCGTGCCGACCTGCTCGGCATCCAGCAGACCCGGAATGCCCAGGAAGTCCTGCTCCTCCTCACTACCCACGGCAAGGTTGCCGGAGGCGAACTCGGCACCGTCGAAGAGCACGCCGTGGAAGGACGCCTCGGAGCCGAGCGCCTCGAACTTGCCGCGTGCCAACTGCTCGGAGGCGCGCTCCTCGCGGTTTGCTTCTTCGAGCAGGTGGTCATCCAGACCCTCGACCATGGGGTCGATTTCCTGGGGTGCGCCGCGGTCGAGGGCGTGGTCGCGCTCGACCTCCATATCGTTGGCGAGCATCATCAGCTGCGGCACCGACGGCAGGAACACGGAGGCGGTCTCACCGCGCTTGCGGGCACGCACGAAACGGCCAATCGCCTGGGCGAAGAATAGCGGGGTACAGGTGCTGGTGGCGTACACACCCACGGCGAGGCGGGGCACGTCCACGCCTTCGGACACCATGCGCACGGCGACCATCCAGCGTTGCATGCCTTCACGGAATTCGTCGATTTTTGCGGAGGCTTCACGGTCGTCAGAGAGGATTACGGCGGGGTATTCGCCGGTGATTTTCTGAATCTGTTCGGCGTAGGCTTTGGCGTCCGCGTGGTCGGTTGCGATGACGAGCGCACCGGCGTCGGGCACGGTGCGGCGCACCTCGGTCAGGCGCTTGTCGGCTGCCGCGAGCACGGTCGGGATCCATTCACCGTTGGGGTCGAGGGCGGTTCGCCACGCCTGGGAGGTGATGTCCTTGGTGAAGCCTTCACCGAGGTTTGCCGCCATTTCCTCACCGGCGGAGGTGCGCCAACGCATCTGGCCCGAGTACGCCATGAAGATGACCGGGCGCACCACGTGGTCCTTCAGCGCGGGGCCGTAACCGTAGGAGTAATCTGCCTTGGAGCGGCGGATACCGTCATTGTCGACCTCGTAGGTGACGAACGGAATCGGGGAGGTGTCCGAACGGAACGGGGTACCGGTCAGCGCCACGCGGCGAGTCGCGTCGTCGAACGCTTCACGCAGGCCGTCACCCCAGGAAAGCGAATCACCAGCGTGGTGAATCTCGTCAAAGATTACGAGGGTTTTCGTTTCCTCGGTGTTGCGTGCGTGTAGCTGCGGCTTATTCGCCACCTGCGCGTAGGTCAGCGCCACACCCTTGTAGTGGCGGCTGATGGTCACATCCGCGTTCTTGAAGTTCGGGTCAATGGGAATACCGACCTTCGCGGCGGCGTCAGCCCACTGCTTTTTCAGATGATCGGTGGGCGCCACAACGATGAGCTGGCGGACCGTGCCGCGGTTGAATAGTTCCTTGGCGAGGGTCAGCGCAAACGTGGTTTTACCCGCGCCGGGGGTTGCCACAGCCATGAAGTCGCGGGGGTTGGTTTCGAAGTACTTCTGCATGGCTTCTGCCTGCCAGGCGCGCAGGCTGACGGAGGTACCCCAGGGGGCGCGGTCGGGGTATGCCGGGGAGAGCTTCGGCTTCACCATACTGTCGAATAGTGTGGGTTCCTCTGCGGGTGCGCTCATTCTCTCCTTCTTCCTCGTCTGCATCTGCTGTTGCGGCGGGTTAGGCTCTGGACGGCTGATTCCCGCCGGGCACAGCGAGGTTAAATTCTAGCACCACATCCGCGGGTTATTGCCGGGCTGTGGTGCAAGAATTTGGTGCTCGTCAGCAAAGTCTCATGAGCAGTGTTGGGGCCGTTGAGTCTTGCTGCTGTTGCGTGTTATTTATTCGTATTTATTCAGGCGTATTGTCTGAGGTGTGTTGCCTGATGCGTATTTGTCTCAGGCGTGTCGCCTGGCGCGTATTACTCGCCGGAGCCGTTGTCACCGTCGTTGCCCGGTGCCAGGCCTTCGTAGATTTCCTTGCACTGGGGGCAGACGGGGAACTTCTGCGGGTCGCGGCCGGGTACCCACATTTTGCCGCAGAGGGCGCGCACGGGTTCACCGGTCAGCGCCGATTCGAGGATCTTTTCCTTGCGTACGTAGTGGGAGAAGCGCTCGTGGTCGCCGGGCTCAGAAAGCTGGGTTTCTTCGCGTTCGAGCAGGGCGGTGCCGCCTGCGGTTCCGGGGCCAAAGGGGTCTTCGATGCCTTCGATCGAGCTCATGTTTCTCCTTGATGATGAGGTGGGATACATAGGGTGAGGGGCGCCGCTGTACGGTTGGGTGATTGGCGCCTTCTCTATTTTAGTAGCAGTTGGGAGGTGCTGAGCCCCCGGGCGGTCAATATGGAAGCAGGCCACAGCTCGGCCATAGACTCTTAGGTATTGCGGTGAGCTTCTTTCCGCTAGAAGTTCGGGGCTAGAAGTTCGTGCGGCACAGAAAGGGGTTCCGCGCCAGGCTTAGTACCTAACACGGAACCCTTCTCTTTTATTCCTGATGTGCTGGAGATTCGACTCTTGCTAGTTTGCCTGGAAGCGTGCCACACGCTCCAGCATCTTAGAGCTGACCTTGTCGTAGCGGTGACCGCCCCACGCCACGCCGCCCACGAGCAGTGCGGCACCAATCAGCAGCTGAATCAAGCCACCGTAGACGAGGGTCAGCACATCCTGCGTGCGGAAAATGTACACGACAACAGAGATACCGCCGGGCAGCGCGCTGAGCATCACCAAAACTATAGAGAGCATCAGTAGCAGCTGCTTAGCGAAGCCGTCAGTGTTCTTCGGGTTCTTGAACGGGTTAGCCCCGGGAGGCGCCACGGGCGGACTGATGAAGGTATCCAGTACGCATCCCATGCCAGCCGCTGCGGCGAACACGCCCAGCTGGTGCATCAGCACAATGGGGAAGAGTTCCAGGTGTCCGTTGGCTACGCAGGCAACAAAAATCATCACCACCACGACCGGAAGCGTCAAGATACTGTAGCCCCAAAGCCTGCCGATGCGGTCGTCAATACCGCGCAGCGGGGAGAGCACGTGCAGGCTGAATGCGGTGTTGTCGTAGGAGACGAGGTAGCACATGTAGTAGCCGGTGAAGATGGTGCAGAAGTACATCCAGAATCCGAAGAGCTGCGTGACGCCGCTATTGATAATCTGGTTGGCTTCAGCCGCGTTAACACCGTTGAAATTGACCTGACTTTCGAAGGAACCTACAGAGCTCAGGAACAGCGGCATGGCCACTGTCAGCATCAGGTAAATCATGGCGGTGCTTGCGGTCAACATCTGCAGACGGTTGTCTTTCAGGAATGAGTGCAGGGTTCGTGCCGCCACGGCACCGCGAGGAGTTGCGGGGAAGCGAGCGAACAGACCCAAATCACCCGCGGCGACTTCAGCTGCGCTCGCGTGGTGGGCGCTACCGCCCACATTCGCCATGGAGCGTGCCAGGTTCTTACCCCACAGCCACCAACCGCCGGCCAGGTAGACGAGGGTCAGAGCCAGGCAGCCAAGTGCCGCACCCATATTGCCGGTCGCCATAAAGTAGGGCACGGCGAACGCGGAACCGAAAGGTGTCACGCCCAGCCACGGCAGGTAGGGCAGCACTTCTTCCCAATGATTGGTCAGGTAAATCATCGTTCCACCGAAGATGAAGCCGGCACTCATCATCAGTAGCGCGGCAACGATCATCAGGGTGTTGGCAATGCGCGGGTTATCGTTCAGCACCATGCCCAGACGGTTGGCGAGACGCGCCCACACCATGAGGTTCGCAAGACCGAGCACACAGCAGATGAGGTACACGACCAGTGCGAGCGGCTGCGATATAAACGCGATAGCACCCAGCAGCACGGCAATGATGCTGGCGATGCCGGGAATACCCACGAACCCGCCAAGGAACTGACCCTTCTGCAGGGTGGAGGGCTTGATGGGGAAGAGCACGAATCGGCTCTCATCCAGGGTGCCGTCCAGTCCGCTGAAGAAGATAGGGACGACTGCCCAGGCGAGCGCCACAACGGTGCCCACAAGGAGGGTTCCGAGCTGACCGTATTCGGGGACCTTCGAATTAGCAAGCACGTATGTGGAGCCGAGGCCGAAGAGCATACCGCCGGCGTAGAGTGCCGCAAAAATCAGGCCGATGAGCGCCCAGATGCTACGGCGGAAGGAAGCGAGCACATACTGCCACTTTAGTGAGACGAGGTGCCCAACCATGACAATCCTTCCGAGGAGGTGCGGCCGCCGACCAGCTGCACGAATCGTTCTTCAAGGCTCATGCCGGCGCGTACTTCATCGACGGTTCCGGCGGCGAGAATACGGCCGGAGTCCATGACGGCTACGTGGTCGCACAGGCGCTGCACGAGGTCCATCACGTGCGAGGAGATGATGACAGTTCCGCCGGAGGCAACGAAGCCACGCAGAATGTCCTGAATATTAGCGGCGGAAACCGGGTCGACCGCCTCGAAGGGCTCATCCAGAATCAGCACGGAGGGTGCGTGGACGAGCGCGGCGGCGAGCGCAATCTTCTTGGTCATACCGGCGGAGTAGTCGGCAACGGCACGACCCGCAGCGTCGGTCAGGTCCATTGCGGTGAGCAGGTCCTTGACGCGGGAGGCGACGGTTTCTTTATCGATTCCGTGCAGGTAACCGGAGTAGGTGATGAGCTGCTCGCCGGTGAGCTTGTCGAAGAGGTGCACGCCGTCGGGCAGCACGCCCAGGTGCGCCTTAGCCTTGAGCGGTTCGGTCCACATGTCGATACCTCGCACGTATGCGGTGCCTTCGCTGGGCATGAGCATGCCGGTGACCATGGAGATGGTGGTGGTTTTACCGGCACCATTGCGGCCGACCAGCCCGTAGAAGGAACCGGAGGGGATGTCGAGGTTGATGCGGTCGACAGCGACCTTCTGACCGAATGCCTTGGTGAGGCCGCGGATTTCGATGGCGGGGCGGGCGCCAGCGGTCGGTGCGGTCTGTGGGGTGACGGGTAGCTGCGGTGCTACCGATGCGGGTACGACAGCTTCCGGGGCAGCAGGCTCAGGGTTTGCAGCTTCCGGAACTACAGCATCCGGAGCTACAGATTCGGCCGCTACAGCCTGGGGTACTGCCTCGGCGGGGGTTGCCTCTACTGTGGTCTCTAGTACCGGGTTGGTCTCTTGTACCGGGTTCTGCGGTGAACCTGGTTCTTGCGGGTTAGGATCTTGGGGAAAGTGACTAGTGTTCATATTTTCACCCTATCACTCCCCATTGAGGTCTAACAGGTTTGGCGATAAAACCTGCAATATTACGTACTCACAATGCATAATATGGACATTCCGGGGTGCTATAGATGCCATCAAACCGCGCTATCAGACAGGTTGAATCGCTGGCTCTCCCCCATCTCAAAACCACTTCAAACCCGCGAACGCAGAACGGGCTACCGTCTACCCCACAGCCGAGTGTAGGGGTGACGATAGCCCGTCCGTATTCAAAGTTCCAGATTCAACGTTTCAGTCGGTTAGATCGGCTCATGACGTTTCCCGGGTGACAGCTGTTTTTAGAACAGCGCCATGGTCAGTGCCGCACGCGCCTTGACGGTGCGCGGGTCAGATGCACCCACCACGTCAAAGAGCTGCACGAGGCGCTCGCGCACACGCGCCTTATCGTCGGGGCCTACCGCGCTGAACAGGCGCAGCAGACGGTTGTACGCGTCCTCCACGTGGCCACCCACCAGGTCCAGGTCGGCTACGTTGAACGCGGCGTCAATGTTCATGGGGTCTGCCGCGGCCGCCGCACGTTCGGTTGCCAGGTCCAGGTCCTTCACTCGGGCGAGCAGTTCAACCTGTTCCAGGCCGAGCTTCGCTTCCTTATCGCCGGGGTTCTCGGTGATTGCCTTGCGGTATGCGGCGCGGGCACCCTCCAAGTCGCCGCGGTCGAGGGCGGCGACGGCTTCTGCGTGCAGGGGCGGCAGGGGCTTTTCGTCGTCGGGAACGACCGGGTCGAAGCCGCCGGGCAGCTGGTACTGTGCTGCGAGCTGCAGAACCTGGGAGAGCACATCGCCGAGGTCTTCTGCGCTGACCGGGCCGGTGTAAATCGGTGCCGGGCGGCCCGCCAGAACGGCAACGCCCGCGGGCACGCCGCTCACACCGAATGCCTGGGCAGCTTCGGGGAGCTTGGTGACGTCCACGGCGGCGCAAATCATGCTACCTGCGGCGGAGTCGACGAGCTTCTGCACGCCTTCGAGCATCTGCAGGGAGGAGGGCGAGTGCGGCGCGTAGAGCGCAAAAATCACGGCACCCTGGCTGGAGAGCTGAACGAACTTCTGGAACTCTTCGGGGGTGTTGACCTCGTAGCGCCAGGTAGGAGCGGAGGGGGTCTGCTCGCCACCCTGTTCGCCAGCAGACTGTGCCGCGTTGGGGTTCAGTTCCATGGCATTGCGTACGGAGGCGGGAATCTCCTGTGCTGCCCCGTTCTGCGCTGCACCACCCTGCGCAACATTACCCTGTGCCGCGTTCTGGAATGCGCCGCGGTCTGCCGGATCAAAAATAATGCTCATCCTGGGCTCCTTTACGTTCTGTATCTATTGTTGCGTGCGGGCTAGATCCTTCACGCGTTCCTTCCTCTATTATCCCCACAACGCACCGTTGCGAGCGCGCGTTCTCTGTCGCCTACGCTCTGAGCTCATGCCGGGGATAGCGTTTGGGCTATTGCCCGATCCGCCCCGCTAATATCTCTCCCACATGCGCTCCCCTGTCCTTGGGATTCACCGTGGACACCGTAACAAAGTAAACCAGCCGGTAGAATGGCACAGTAGAGAAAAAATACCCGGAATGATCCGGAAAGGAAGAGCATGAGCGAGAAGAAAGCCTCAGCAGCTCACGAAGAGACAACATCGTCCGACGAGCCACGCAAGAAGGAATCCCTCACCGACCAGATAACGGAGACTTTCAGCGAGCTGACCGAAAGCATTAGCCAGGTGCGTTCTAACCGCCGCCGCGCTTCCATGCCTCCTACGGATACTATTCCGGTGGTCCCCGCCGCTTCTGAGGATGCGCCTCCCGCACCGAAGGTGGTCGGCAACGGTAAGACCTCCATGATGCACAACCCGGTCGCGTTTGGTTTCCTCATGACCGTTGGCGTGGGTTTGGCGCTCTTCGCCTACTACATTTTCAATAATGTGGGTGCCCTGGTGGGTTGGGTAACCGGCGCTATTTTCATTGCGCTGGGTTTGGACCCGATTGTGCGTCGTCTGGAGTCGTGGGGCATTAAGCGCGGTATCGGCGTGATTGCTGTGCTTGCTGGTTTTGCTGGCGCCGTGACCGGTCTGGTCATGACGATTGGCCCGGTTATTAGCGAGCAGGCATCTAAATTTATCCAGTATGCGCCGGGTATTTATCAGAACACGATTGATTCTGATTGGTACCACGAGCTTGATCAGCGCTTTAATATCAGCACCTGGGTGAATGAGAACATCCCGAAGTTCTTGGAGACAACGTTCTCCTCTTCGCAGGTCAATAGCTTCATGTCGAGCCTGGTTTCTGCGGGTTCTACCCTGGCGCAGAGCGTGACCGGCGTGATTATTGTGCTGTTCCTGTCCCTGTACTTCCTCACCTCTATGGACACTATCAAGGCGTGGGGTGTGCGCCTGGCGCCGGCTTCTAAGCGTGTGCGCGTCAAGTACATTACCGACAAGATTACCGAGTCGGTGGGTAACTACGTGATGGGTCAGGCTCTGGTTGCTGTTCTGAATGCTTTTGTGGCGTTCTTTATTATGCTGTTTGTGGGCTTCAGCTTCCCGCAGTTGATGGCTTTGGTCGTTATGATTCTGGCGTTCATTCCGCTGGTTGGTGGCGTGATTGCGCTGATTTTGACCTCGCTGATTCTGCTGACCCAGGGCTGGAGCCTGGCGTTGTGGTTTGCGGTGGCGTACTTCCTGTACTTGCAGGTGGAGGCGTACCTGATTTCTCCGCGTATTATGGCTCGCGCTGTGTCGGTTCCTGCCGGTGTTGCGATTATTTCGGTGGCTGCCGGTGGCGCGCTCTGGGGCGTGCTGGGCGCACTGATTGCTATTCCGGCGGCGGCTTCCATGCTGATTCTGGTGCGTGAGGTGTTCATTCCTCGCCAGGACCAACTGTAGTTACCTCCAGCTGTAGTCACCGCCCAACTGTAGTCACCTCCAGCTGTAAACAGCTGCTGTAGGTTCTCTACGCTCTCGCTACTCTTCCCGCGGGGCACGCATCCCGTATAGATACGAAGGCGGCGGCTTTGGATGTTCTATCCAAAGCCGCCGCCTTGATATTTTTATGCAGCGTTTTTATGCCGTGTTTTTATGCAGAACCTTTAGAGCTCAGTGATTTCTTCTGCCACCGGGCCGCTGTATTCGGTGGGCAGTTCGGTGGGTGCACCGGTTACGATGCTGACCACGGTGTTGAGGACCTGCTGCACAGACTTCTCGCCCACCCACAGGTGCTTGCAACCTTCAAAGGGAATCACCCGAGTGCGCGGTACAGCCGCAAAACGCTCACGCGCTGCCGGAGGCTGCAGGTAGTCGTCGTGCTCGGGCACCAGCGCGTACAGCGGGTTCGAGATCTTGTTCCACTCGTCCAGCTCAGCCGGGTGCACGCGGTGCAGCGGCGGAGAGAGCAGAATAGCGCCGGTGAACTCGTTCGCGTATTCGGGCGCGTACTTGAGCACCAGCTCGGTGCCGAAGGACCAGCCGACCAGCCAGGGGTTCGGCAGGGCGCGCTCGCGTACAAACTTCAGGATTGCGTCGAAGTCCTTCTTCTCGGCAAAGCCGCCGTCAAAGACACCTTCGCTGGTGCCGCGAATCGAGGAGGTGCCGCGAGTGTTGAAACGCAGCACCGCGATGTTCGACAGCGCCGGCAGGCGGAAGGAAGCCTTCTTGTACACGTGCGAGTCCATGTAGCCGCCGTGGGTGGGCAGCGGGTGGAAGGTCACCAGGGTTGCCTTGACTTCGCCTTCGGGCAGGGCGAGTTCACCGACGAGGCGCTTGCCGTCCGCGGTGGTGACGGTGAAGTTCTCGCGGCGTGCCGGAAGCACAGTACGTGCCTTAATGGGGGTGGGTTCAGCGGCGGTGCTGAAGACGTAGCGGGCGGGATCGAATTCCTGCTCGCGGGTGATATCGGCGGTGTTGCTCATTGCGCGTTCCTTCAAGAATTGGATTCGAGAATGTGGTCTTGGTCAAAAATGTGGTCTTGGGCTGCACCTTATGTGCAGTGTTCAGCCTATTTACGGCGGATGCGCCAGCAATGCTGATGCCAGTGCCTGCGCTCGTCAATGGCGCGGCTACGGCCCATTGTGTGGCTTTCTTGCCACACCACCAGGTGTGCTGTTCTGGGCGGAATCGGGCGGTAGCATTCGGGGCAGGTGTAGGTTTTTTGGGCGTTGACGGCGGGAATGTATTGCACCAGCCAGTCACCGTATCGGTCACGTTCCAGTCGGGGTGCAGGGTCGAGGATCCTGCTGATATCACGCCCTGCGGGTGCTTGACGGTGCCACTTATCGCTGGTGGTGCCGGATGCTCGCCTGCCGGGATGATTCTTACGTGCCATGAGCCCTATTCTACCGCGCCGCTCAGCTATCTCTATCTACCAGCCCTACCGCTGTTCGCTCTACGCTCTTCCACATACTGGCGTGGTACTCATGCTGAGGCGGTACTCCCCCGCTCTGTGCCGCGCCTCCCTACTGTGCCGTACTTCCCTACTGTGCCCCCGTACCGCGACCTGTACCAAGCTCAGGTTCCCTAGCTCATACCCTCACCTGCTAGAGCCAAACACTCGTACCTGCTAGAGTGGACGGATGCGTATTGTCATTGCTGAATGCTCCGTAGATTATGAGGGCCGCCTCCGCGCCCACCTGCCCCGCGCTACCCGCCTGCTGATGGTCAAGAATGACGGCTCCGTCCTCATTCACTCCGACGGCGGTTCCTACAAGCCTCTGAACTGGATGAGCCCTCCCTGCTCCCTGCTGGTAGCTGAGCGTGAGGACGTTCCGCAGAGCATCCGTGAGGACCTGGAATCCGATGTTCAGCAGCTGTGGACCGTTCAGGCAGCTAAGAGCGATGACCGCCTCATGATTCGCATCTACAAGATTGAGCACGAGCACGCCGTCGACCTGGGTGTTGATCCCGGCCTCATCAAGGACGGTGTGGAGGCTGACTTGCAGCGTCTGCTTGCCGAGCAGATCCACACTCTCGGTGAGGGCTATTCGCTGGTACGCCGCGAGTACCCGACCGCTATCGGTCCGGTCGACATCATGGCGAAGGATGCGCACGGCGTCTCCGTGGCGGTTGAGCTCAAACGTGTGGGCGATATTGACGGTGTAGAGCAGCTGACCCGTTACCTGGAGCTGCTCAACCGTGACCCGCTGCTAGCTCCGGTGCGCGGCGTGTTTGCGGCGCAGACGATTAAGCCGCAGGCTCGTACCCTGGCTGAGGACCGCGGTATCCGCTGCGTGAGCCTGGACTACGACGCGATGCGCGGCGTGGATGATTCGGCTGACCGCCTGTTCTAAACGGCTCCAGCTAGGCGGCTACACATAGCTTGAGGGGCGCCTCCCGATACATGGGAGGCGCCCCTTTTCTGCGTATACCGATCTTTCTGCGCATCATCTTTCTATGCACGCTGTCGTTCTGCACGCGCGCTCTTTCTGGGCGCATGCTCTACCCCCGGATACACCAATCGCCGGTGCCCCTCCCCTTTCGGGGAGGAACACCGGCGAGGTGTACACAGCAGTCAATTCCCTATGCGGGGAACCGACTTTAGATCTGTGCGTGCTTTGCAGCGATGGTCACGTGATCGTTCGAGACGGTCAAGAAACCGGAGTTCAGAGTGGTCTTAATGACCTCACCCTCAACAGGTTCAATGAGCAGCTCGCCGTCCTGTGCCAGCAGCGTGCAGGTGGGGATCATACCCGGCAGGATGCCGAGGTCACCGCTGACGGAGCGTGCACGAACGTACTTCGCTTCGCCAGTCCACACGACGCGTTCGCGGGAAACAACTTCAACTTTCAGAGCCATGATTACTTAGCTCCAGTCTGTGCCTTGATTTCCTCGTAGCGGCG
>ERZ773265.430-NODE-430-length-26422-cov-20.112982_pt1 | contig 26422 bp, 25 predicted proteins | sample MGYA00580512_ERZ773265 | MGnify/ENA primary metagenome ERZ773265 (study PRJEB29015, sample SAMEA2738169) | human oral metagenome | biome: human oral; feature: human-associated habitat; material: saliva | place: China | collected 2183 ... | reverse complement strand
TGGCGCGTCGTTCCCTTGTAAAAGAAACACTCTTCTTACTCGAACACGCGAAAGACGAAATCGCGCGCCAATATGAAGAAGGCAATGGCGTTGTTTCACAAGAAGTCATCAATTTAGAAAATTACGTCGACGACTTACAACGAAATTACCGATTTTAAGGAGGAGAACCATGGATTTACAAAGAATTCGATACAGAAAAAATGAAGCACAAGAGTTTCGCGCATTGACCGAGCGGCTTGTCGGTGAGAGCGGCCTTGACATTGAGCTACCGTATGAAAGTCCGGGAGTGCAGCACCTCATGAAGTATTTTTACGTCCTCGTGGGCATTCTCGTGCTCCTTACGATTGGACTCGTGGCATTTATTTTCTATGTCAACGGTGGGAAATCAGAGAACTTTATGATTACCCTCAGTAACGAAGAAATGCTCGTGTTCTTCCCGCTCGTAATCGTGTGGATGTTCGGGATGTTTTTTGCAAAGGCGTTAGACGCACGCAACCAGCTCTTCATCCAAAAAGATATCCGCGCACTCTTGCCGGTTGCCCAAGAAGCACTAGAGGCCCTTCATGGAAACGAAAACGACTACGTGAAACGCGCTCAGTTGCTCGTTAAAAAATACAAAACTTACGGGTTATAATTTTTCAAAAAGAGGTTAGGAAAATGATTTATAAAACACTATTATTCGACCTGGATTCAACGCTCTGGGACTTTCATTCGGCGGAGAATTACGCGCTGACAAAGCTCTTGGAACAGCAAGGCGTGGAGGATGTCGAGGCGTATATCGACGTCTACGTGCCGATGAATCGTGCCATGTGGCGTTCGTTGGAAAAGGACGAAATCACGCGTGAGGAACTCGTCGAAACGCGCTTTGCCAAGTTATTCGATCACTTCGGTTTTGAAAAAGACGGGAAGGAACTCGCGGCAGAGTACGAAGCTATCCTCGGAACGCAAGGCCAAACGTACGAAGGAGCAGAGGCGTTGCTTCAAGCATTACAGGACGCTGGATATGACTTATACGCTGCCACAAACGGCATTACGACGATTCAAAAGGGACGCTTGTCAAACTCACCGATTGCGAAATACTTCAAAAAAGTGTTTATCTCGGAAGAAGTCGGCGCACAAAAACCAAGTGAAGTCTTCTTTGAACGAGTAGCTGGTGCGATTCCAGACTACGACAAGGACAAAGCCGTGATCATCGGCGACTCGCTGACAGCCGATATCCAAGGAGGCATCAACGCAGGTATAGATACGATTTGGATGAATCTAGCGGCAAAAGAAAACAGAACCGCCATTAAGCCAACCGTGGAAGTGAGAAGCTACGCGGAATTATTAGAATTTTTAGTGTAACATGAACAGACTGCAGGCACGTCTTGCAGTCTTTTTTATGCAAAAAAGTTGAGGTTCCCAGACTTAGCGGGTAGACTACTTAAAAGGGCAAAGGCCCAGCAAACATGAAAGTTGGAAATGAATGAAAAAAGAATTAATGGGAATTGGCGTGGCGATGCTACTCGCAGCGTGTGGAGCGACTAGTACGAACGGTACGAACACAACGAATGCGACCGCGCAGACGCCACAAACCTCACAACAGGTGCATGTCGAAGTGAAGACAGACGGCACGTATACCGTAAAAGAATATGACTTCGAAAGTAATGGCAAGAATCTCTATGCCCGTGCCTTTGTGCCAGACGTAGAAGGACGCGTACCACTCGTGATTTTTAGCCACGGACTTGGGGCCAACGTCGAACACGAGGAAGAAGTGCAGAAGACATTGGCCAAAGCCGGCATTGCGGTCTTCAGCTTGGAATTTGCAGGAGGGTCGTCTTCATCAGCTCCGATGAGTGAGGGACTGACGACCGAGATGTCTGTTCTAACCGAAGTGCAAAACTTGAAGGACGCGATTCGTATCGCAAGTGGCATGGAATATACCGATCCGCAGAAAATTTATCTGATGGGAAGTAGCCAGGGCGGACTCGTCACGGCGCTGACGGCAGAAGAAGTAACCAATATCGCAGGACTCTTCTTGTTCTATCCAGCATTTTCACTGCCGGACGATATTAGAAGTAGCTTCCCGAAACTAGACGAAGTACCCGAGACCTTTAACTTACTCGGCACGAAAATCGGGAAGATTTACATCACGGACATCTACGACATGGACGCCTACGCAAACCTAGACAAGCTTGCAATCCCCGTGCATATTTATCACGGCAAAGACGACAATATCGTGCCACTCACGGCCTCGCAAAAAGCACTGAAGCGCCTAAAAGACGCACGCCTTACCACATTGGAGGACACAGGCCACGCCTTGACGCCCGAGCAGCAAGCACAAATTGGGGTTGAGATTGCGGATGAGATTTATAATGGGATGAAGTAAAGTAGAAAAAGTAAATAACCACCGGCTTAGCCGGTGGTTATTTGTTGTATAAGAAGTAATATATGTAATTTGCTTTTAATCGTATTTTTCTAACGGTATAAAGAACGCCATTCGAATGGCGTGAGGCCTTTTTCCTTTTTAAAAGCTGTTGAAAAGTTGAATTGATTTGTATATCCAACAGATTGTGCAATTTCCGCTATAGATTTTGTTGTTGATGCTAACTGCTGGCAAGCATCGTTAAGTCGATAATTGATAATAAATTTAATAGGAGTGACTCCTAGTTCTTGGCTGAAAAGTCGAGTTAAATAATTCTTATTTAAATGACAAACATTGGCCAATTCTTCGACAGTAGGATTGTGTTGAGGGTGATTTTGAATTAATTGAATTGCTTCCCGAATATAAAAATTAGTTAAATCACTTTGTCGAATGGAAGTAGCGCTTGAAGAAAAAGAGATGATATGATCCATTAACAAATAAAGTTGGGCGAGTATAAATGTTTCATGTTTGTGTGAATACTGAATCATTGTTTCTAAAGGTTCAACAATATTTGGTAAGAATAATTGGTTTTTTAATTGAAAAACAGGGTTTTTAGTATTTATACCGGCTTCTTTTAAAAAGGGAGCTGCTTTAATACCATCGAATTCAATCCATAAATATGACCAAGGCTCTTCAGAATCTGCTGTATAGGTACCGATAGTGTCTGGAGTCATAAAGAATCCTTTGTTTTTATCGATTGTATATTTTTTCTTAGTATCTAAATTCCAGTATTCACCTTTTCCATCAATTACGAAGTGAAACAAAAAATGATTTGCTTTAACAGGACCGTATCGTTGCAATGGGGAACAAGTTTCTTTACCAAATTGAATCGGATATAAATCGATGCATGAGATATTATGGAACATATGGGATTCTTGAGTAGGCATGCTAAAACTCCTTTTAATAATCTTACTATTAGTATAAGAAGAAATGTAAGCGCAGTCAATAAAACATTTTTAAAAGAGATATTTTATATTAAAAAAATACATTTAGATGGAAAATCAGATAAAAAATGTAGAAAAACAAAATATGAAAACGCAAACAAAATTGTTAAACTGTTCTTGAGATAAAAAATAGAAAGGAGAAAATTTATGAATCAAGAAGTAGTATTTCAACCATTTCAGCTAGATGGTTATGAATGTGTCGCATATCATCCAAAGGAAATAGGTTCAGAACAGTTACCGACCGTTTATTTACAAGATGGAAAGCAAGTTTTAAACGATTTAGAAGAGTGGTTAAAAGAAAAAGTTCCACAATTAGTAATTGTATTCATAGAACCTAAAAATCGTTGGGATGAGTATTCACCATGGAAGGAGAAGGCGCCAGAGGGAATGCCCTTTGATTTCGGTGGAAAAGCTTCAGATTATATTCAATGGTTAGTAAGTCGTGCAATTCCCTATGTCGAAGAGAATTACCCTGTTTCTAGAGAAGTAACGCATAGAATTATTGGTGGATATTCATTCGGAGGCTTAGTTAGTTTATATTCAGGATATATCAATGCGGATTTTGGGGCGATTCTTAGTTGCTCAACTTCTTTTTGGTATCCAAAATTCTTAGACTATGTACTAAATCATTCATTAAAAAAACAAGTACATTTATATATGAGCGTTGGGGATGTTGAAGGGAAAACCTCACCACGGATTAATCAAATGCAAGTTCCATATACTTTTGAAGCTAAAGAGCATTATGAAGATACTCTAGGTAAAGAGCTAGTAACTTTCGTGACGCATGAAGGAGATCATCGTGATCGTATTCCGGAGAAATTATCTTCGGCAATAGAATGGGTTGTAAAATTATATTCATAATCAGAAATAAGGAGGAATAAAAATGTTAAGTTATATTGAGGATCAGACGATTCAAGCGAAAAGATGGATCATATTACTCATCGTAGGGGTTGGGACAGCCTTATCAGCATTTACGTTTAATGCGATCCTGATTGCAACACCAAATATCGTAACAGACTATGGTATTACCGGACTCGATGTTGCATGGGTTCAAACGGCATTTATGTTAACTAGTACATGTTTGATGGTCTTATCAGGAAAATTAGGGGATTCCTTTGGTAAATTCAAGATGTTTAAACTTGGACTTATTATTTTAACGTTAGGACTCGTGTTAGGTGGATTCAAGAGTAGTTTCCAAGTATTAATTATTTCTCGTGTGATTCAAGGGATTGGATCCGTGCTCTCGATGTCAATTAACTTTGCGATTGCAGAGGAACTCTTTAAGCGAGAAGAACGAGGAAAGGCTATTGGTACAATTGCTTCATTCCTTTCTGGAGGAGGAATTTTCGGACCTGTTTTTAGTGGGATGATTCTTAAGAACTTTGGATATCACATTATTTTATGGTTAGGTGTTCCTGTTGGTGTTATTTGCTATTTGTTGGCACTTAAATATTTTCCAAAAGATAGAACTGCTACTGGAAAATCAATCGACTGGATTGGTGCTCTGTTGTTAGCAGGATTTATCGCATGTTTCTTCTTTGGAATTGATTTAGCTAAGAAACAAGGGTTCTTTGGACCAACAGCTGGTCCGTTATTCATTGTATCAATTGTAGCGTTAGTAGCATTTATTTTGTATGAGCGCCGTCAACAAGAACCTGTTTTAGATTTATCAGTTGTTTCAAATAAACATATGGTTATTTATCTTGTAAGTTTACTGTTAGTTTATACAATTTCTGGTTTCAATGGATATTTAATGCCATTTTACCTACGAAACACATTAGGAATTGAGCCTCAAATCGCAGGTTTAATGACGGTTATGATTGCAATTACAATCACTGTTGTTTCTCCTTTTGCAGGGAAACTTAGCGATAAATACGGCGCGAAAAATATGATTCTTATCGGTTGTGGATTCATGGCGGTTTCTCAGTTGACATATTACTTCTATGGAGTAGAAGGTAATATTCCAGGGTTAATTGCTACATTTATCTTAACAGGGATTGGTAGTGGAGTTTTCCAAACTCCAAATAATGCAATGATTTTGAGTTCGGTACCGCGTGATAAAATTGGTATGGCCAGTGGAGTTTCTGGTTTGATTCGAAATCTTTCTTTAACAGCAGGTAGTTTAGTAGCATCGCAAATTTTATTTGCTGCAATGAGTCATATCGAAGGTGCCAAAGTAGATACTTATCTTCCAGACAAACCAGAATTGTTTGTACAAGGAATGCACGTAGTTTACTTTGTTTCATTCTTATTCTGCGCTCTTGCATTTATTCTAGTCTTTATTGATAGAAAAATTAGTACTAGCGAGGAAGGTGGAAAATAACATGAGTAAGGAACATTTAAAAGATCTTATCTCCAGTAAGATGAATCAATATATTGAATTAAGTCATTTTATCTGGGAAAATCCAGAACTTCGTTTTCAAACAGATAAAGCTGCAGAACGATTTGCATATATGCTAGACAAAGAAGGATTCAAGGTTGAAACAAATGTTGCGGGAGTGCCTAATGCGATTAAAGCAACGTTTGGTAGCAAAGGCCCAGTTATTGGGTTGTTGGCAGAATATGATGCCCTCTCTAATATGAATCAGATTGCAGACCTTGGCCATAAAGAAAGTGAAAAGGAAAATCAACCTGGTCATGGATGTGGACACAATTTACTTGGTGTTGCAAGTTTGGCAGCAGCAGTAGCATTGAAGGATTATTTAATTGAAACAAGAACTGGAGGAACAATCATTTTATTCGGATGCCCTGCTGAGGAATCAGGATATGGGAAAGCATATCTTGCGAAAGCTGGAGTGTTCAAAGGAGTAGATGCAATGCTTGCATGGCATCCTTCTGATATTACAAGTCCATGGTATCAAGGAACGTTAGCTGTAGTTCAGTCTTATTTCAGTTTTGAAGGGATTGCTGCACATGCAGCGACGAATCCAGAGTTGGGAAGAAGTGCTCTTGATGCAGCAGAATTGATGAATGTTGGTGTGAACTATTTAAGAGAACACATTCCGGAAGGCGTCCGTCTTCATTATGCGTATATTGATGCAGGTGGAGAATCGGCAAATGTTGTACAAGCATCTTCTAAACTACATTACTTTATTCGTGCAACAGAACCTAAAGTGGCAATGGATGTTTTTGAAAGAGTGAAAAAAATTGCTCAAGGTGCAGCCTTAATGACGGAAACAAAATTAAGTGTTGATTTTGACTCTGCATGTATGAATTATGTACCGAATAAACGCTTAACAGATTTGATTTTTGAAAACTTAAAACAATATGGTGATGCAGAATACGATAAATTTGATTTAGCATATGCGACTAGATATCGTATGACACTAACAACCTCACAAGTAGAAAAGATGAAGAGAAAATTAACTTCTGAATTTGGAACGGAAACAGCAAACTGGGTTGAAAAACAATCTAAACTATCACTTTGTAGCAAGGTAGCTACAACTCCAGCAAGAAATACAATGATGGTTTCAACGGATGTGGGTGATGTTAGCTGGGTAGTTCCAACTGGACAATTTAACTTTGGATGCGAACCTCTCGGAACGGCACCTCATTCTTGGCAATGGGTTGCAAATGGTAAATCTGAAATAGCACATAAGGGGATTGAAAAAGCAGGTCAAATTTTGGCTTTCAGTGCATTGGATTTAATGAATCAACCAGATGTACTTGAGGAAGTTAAAGATGAATTTGCCCAATTTAAAGAAAGTCGACCATTCCAAAGTATGTTATTAGATAATGCAAAACCTCATTAATTAGGGGAGGTATTCATGATATCAATCGAAGAAATTAAAAAAGCTAGAGAAGTAATTCGAGATACAGTGGCTCATACGCCTGTCGTAGAATTAGAATTACCCAATCAAGAAACAAATATATTTTTGAAATGCGAAAACTTACAACTAGCTGGATCTTTTAAGGTCAGAGGTGCACTTTATCGTATGTCTCAATTGTCTACGCAAGAAAAAGAGAATGGGGTAATTGCTTGGTCGGCAGGAAACCATGCTCAAGGAGTTGCTTTAGCAGCTAAGAAGGCAGGGGTGAAAGCGACAATTTGTATTCCTTCTTTAGGATCTATGTCGAAGATTGAAGCAACGAAAAGTTACGGAGCAAGAGTCGTTTTGTCGAATGGAAATTTTGAAGAGGCAAAAGCGGAAGCGATGGAAATCCAGCAGGAGGAAGGGTTAACAATTATCCATCCGTATGATGATGATGCGATTATTGCTGGTCAGGGTACAATTGGACTTGAAATCCTCGAGCAACTACCTTCTGTAGAAAGTGTTGTTGTTCCAATCGGAGGTGGCGGTCTTATTAGTGGTATTGCTCTTGCAATCAAGACTCTTAAACCTTCATGTAAAATCTATGGCGTAGAGGCTGAGAGTGTTCCATCGATGAGAGAATCGGTGTCGCGTGGAGAGGTTACAGAAGTTGTATCACTACGAACAATAGCTGATGGAATTGCAGTGAAGAAACCAGGTGATTTAACCCTCGAATATGTAAAAAAATATGTAGATGAAATTGTGACAGTAAAAGAGGATGAGTTAGCAGAAAGCATGATTTTCCTTCTTGAAAAGAAACACTTATTAGCAGAAGGTGCTGGAGTAGCAGCAGTTGCGGCTTGCCTCTTTAATAAGATTCCAGTACAACAAGGAAAGACGCTTTGTGTTGTTTCTGGCGGGAATGTGGATATGTCTTTACTTAAGAAAGTTACAGAGAACGTCTTAAGAAATCGTGGAAAAATTATCACCATTGATGTAGAGATAAAAGACTCTCCGGGAGAACTTTCAAAACTTATTTCTGATATCGGTTGTCTGAAAGGAAACATTGTGGAGATTCGTCATGACCGAAGAAGTGATCATGTGTCGATTGGAAATTGTATTGCCAGTATCGATATTGAAGTAAAAGATAATGATCATGCACGTGTGCTGGAAAGTGAATTGAAACAAAAAGATTATATTTTAGATTGGAGAAATTAGAATGAAAGTTCATTTTATTGAAGGAGCGCCAAAAGCGGTTGGACCTTACTCTCATGCGGTTGAACATGGGGATACGTTATATGTGTCAGGACAATTAGGGTTAGATCCAGTTACGAATGCATTAAGAGAAGGAGTCATCCATCAAGCCGAACAAGCATTAGAAAATTTAAACACTATTATTACAGGTTCGGGGTTTGAGAAGAAGGGCATCTTAAAATGTACAGTATATTTGAAAGATATTAACAACTTCAAGAGTGTTAATGAAGTATACGAAACTTTTATGGATGGACATAAGCCAGCTAGGGTAGCGTTTGAAGTAGCAAAGCTTCCTCTAGATGCTCTTGTTGAAATTGACGCTATTGTAGGGAAATAGAATAAAAAAACGAATTCTCTAACCTGAGAATTCGTTTTTTATTTTATTAAACGTCTTTTTTTCTGGGCAAACAAAAGATTTAGAGGAGAAGTTTGGGATAAGCCTAAAAAACAACGGTTTAGCACTTGCTGTATTTGTTAATAATTCTAAAGAATAAAAGAAAATATATAGAATTAAAAAATAGAATAGGATTAGTGTTCAGTTTTTGGCATAAACTCTATTGATAACACGAATTTATCCGGATATAATAAAAGAAAATACTAATGTTAATTGCATAGGGATATTTAACTTTAAGGAAGAGTTCTAGGGAATCTAGGACTCTTTTTGCTTATATGAGTATCTATTGGGGCCACATTTGGCAGTAGGTACTGACAAAAAATGATAATAAAACCGTCAATAAATTGTTTAAAATAAGAATGGGGGAGATAGATTTGAGTTTAAACGAGAAATTATCGGTATTACAAATACTACAAAAAAATTCTAATAAGTATGTTACTGCAAATGAAATTGCTAATTTGTTAGGGATTTCGGAAAGAACCGTTTATAGATATATAAAAGCAGTGAATCAGGACTTAAAAGCTCAAGAAGTAGAAATTGTGTCGACTCCTGGTTTAGGATATCAGCTTGTTGGGAATAGTTTTCATTTAACTGAAAATGTAAGCCCTTTAAATATAAAGAGTACATTCTCTAACAATGTCATCCACTATTTATTAGAAAAGCTGCTCTTCAATGAAAGAGTAAGTATTCAAGAAGTTCTTTCTAAATTTTATATTTCTGAATCAGTGTTACACAGAGTTCTTCAATCAATCAACAGTCTAGAACAAAATAGTGGGGCGAGAGTCGGAATTGATTCTGCGAATATTGTTCTGAAAGGTAATTTATTAGAACGTACGATATTTTTTGTGGGCCAATTATTATCTATGAAATTGAACCATGAAGAAGGTTTAAAAGATATCTTTCAGTTGAAAAAGAAATTTATAAAAAATAATGACGTGAACATTGATTGCGAGAAAATATTAGAAGAAGGATACACCGTATTTGATCGTAAGATTATCGAGTGGAGCGCGTTTGTAATTGTTTGCCAGCAATATGGTAGACAGGTAGAGGGTATCCAATTACATCTTGAAAATTTTGAGGATATTACAGAAATTGTAAGGATACTGAATGTTTTAAATTCTACGCAGACCAAGAACGTATTAGCTCAAGTGGTTGCAACCTCACTGACGTATCTTTTATTTACCAATGCAACAGAGAAGAAAGATGAGGAAGCTTATTTCCAACGGTTAAATAAGCATTTGATATCTCTCGTAAAACAAAAACAATTTTCGATTAATATTAAAAACAATTTATTAGATACGATAAAAAAAGACTATGCACTGGAATATCAAGTATCCGGGTTACTAGCGTATCAGATTGAATTAGCCTTCGATATTCAGCTCAACAAAAATGATGTTGGCTTTATCGCTTTATACTTGGCCACTCTAAACAAGAAGAAGGATTTGAATGGGGAAAATATTAAAGGCGTTATTATTTCCAATAGCTTAAGTACAGGGTTCCTATTTAGAGAAAGAGTTCGAACCATCGAAGCAGATTTAGAAATTGTTGAGGTCTTAACGGAATGGGAAATGGAAGAAAGAGAATTAGATGAATATGAAGTCATCATCAATCTCACCAAGAATGCGATTCTCAAGAATAAAGAATGTATTCAAATTTTAGATCCATTATCAGAAAATGCACTCGATGTTATTGCAGAGAAACTTAGAGACGTTCGCCAGTCTTCTATAGAAGGAGGTCGGTTACTTCCTAAGTCAGTTCATCAGTTAGCATCAGTTTCTAGAGAAGATGTGTTAGCGGAGTTGCTAGGACAATTAACCGTTCCTCAAGAGGAGCAAGGACGAATTCTTCAACAAATATTAGAACGAGAGAAGATAACGTCGACAGCTATAGGCAATGCCGTTGCAATCCCTCATACGATTCTAGACTCGTTAGAAGAGACTAAAATCATTGTTGGAATAAAAGACGAAGGAATCCTGTGGGAAGGTGATATCGTTCGGTTAGTCTTCTTGATAGTGTTTGCCAAAAACGAACCATCCCAAAATATATTGTTTAGAAAAATCTATAATTTTACACGGGATAAGGAGCGAGTCAACAAATTAATTAAAGATCAAAAAATTGAAGTACTAACGGAGTATTTGGAAGGAGAAAGTCATGGAACTCATTGAAACAAATCATGTGATATTCGGGAAAGAATCGAATAGAGATGCCGTCTTACAGACGCTTTCTGATAGAGTATTGGAATTAGGTTATTCCAAAGTAGATCTTGTCCCAGATTTCTTAAGAAGAGAGGAAGAATTTTCAACAGCGATTGGATTTGGAATTTCGATTCCACACGCAAAATCTTACAATGTCTTACATCCTGGAGTTTTTGTATTTAAAGGTGAAAATGAAATAGATTGGAATGGGGAGGAGGTTCAGGTTGCCATAGCAATTTTAACACCTTTGGAAGGTGCGGATACTCACTTGCAGATACTGGCTAAGCTTTCTAGAAAATTGATGCATAAAGAATTTAGAGACGCTTTATTTACTGCAAGTAGTGAACAAGAAGTTGTAGACGTATTAACGTTTGAAGAGTAGGAGGAAAACAATATGACAAAGAAAATGGTTGCACTATGTGCCTGCCCAATGGGGTTAGCACATACATTTATGGCTGCTGAAGCTATTGAAGTGGAAGCGAAGAATAGAGGATATGAATATAAGGTAGAAACACAAGGTTCTGATGGTGTTCAAAACAAACTAACAAGAAATGACATTGACGAAGCTGATTTTATTATTCATGCCATTGCGATTACCCCTTTAGAGATGGAACGTTTCGATGGAAAAGAAGTTTATGAGGTTGGGTTACAAGAGATCATTAAAAATGTCAGTGGTATTTTTGATGAGATTGAAGAAGATTTAAATAATTAAGAGGAGGTAGAAGGAAATGGTAGTAAAGAAAAAAATAGTTAACACCAGTTCTTCAGAAGGAGCGCCTAAAACAGAGGCTCCTAAGACAAACGAACAAAAAACAGGAGTTTGGACTGAAATTAGTAAACACTTGATGACTGGTATTTCTTACATGATTCCAGTATTAATCATGGGGGGATTGGTAGGTGCGTTTTCTCAAATTATCCCTTATGTCATTTTTGGGTTAAGTCCAGATGTTAGTATTTTAGATGCTATTAATAGTGGAAATTATACAGGATTTAACTTTACGTTGTTGAAAATAGCGCAATTAATGCAATCGTTTGGATTTACTTTATTTGGATTTGCAATTCCGCTATTTGCGGCCTTCACAGCTTTCTCAATCGGAGGCAAGACAGCTTTTGCAACAGGGTTCATTGGTGGGTATATTGCCGTTAAACCAATCGCTACTCTTGTTCTTCAAGATGGCAAATGGAAAGAAGTGGCACCTGTTCCTTCTGGATTCCTTGGAGCGATTATTATCGCATTTGCAATTGGATATTTTGTTAAATTCCTTAATGAAAAAATTAAACTTCCAAAGAATTGGTTGGCGTTCAAGACAACTTTCTTAATTCCGCTTATTGCAGCAATTGTAACAATGATCTTGATGGTTTACATCATTACTCCATTTGGTGGACTTGTGAATGGATGGATTAAATCAGTTCTAGAAGCAGCTGGAAAATCAGGACAATTTGTGTATGCATTAATTCTTTCAGCAACAACAGCGTTTGACTTAGGTGGACCAGTAAATAAAGCTGCAGGATTCGTTGCATTAGGATTTACAACCGACAAGATTTTACCAGTAACAGCAAGATGTATTGCGATTGTTACACCAAGTATCGGTTTAGGATTATCTACATTATTAGACAGAGTGTTAGTTCGTCGTCGTGTATATGACAAACAATTCTATGAAGCAGGTAAAACTTCTATTTTCCTAGCATTTATGGGTATTTCAGAAGGTGCGATTCCATTTGCGTTAGAACGTCCTATGTTTACAATTCCTCTTTATGTAGTCGGATCTATCATCGGTGCGATGACAGGGGTTGGACTTGGAGCAGTTCAATGGTTCCCAGAATCAGCAATTTGGGCATGGCCTTTAATTACAAACATTTTCCCTTATGTTTTAGGTATTGCAGTAGGTTCACTCTTCATTGCAGTTGTAAATATTTACTATCGTAATCACCTTATTAAGATTGGAAAATTAGAAGTGTTATAGAAAGGTAAATAGATGACTGAGAAAAAAATAAAAATAATCCCACACACTCATTGGGATAAAGAATGGTATTTTACCTCTGCGCGTTCTCTCGTATATTCATTAAAGGATTTCGATGAAGTGCTAGATACATTAGATGCAGATCCAGATTTTAAATGTTTTCACTTAGATGGGCAACTGTCTATTGTGGAAGAGTATCTAGAACTACATCCAGAACGTGAAGAACAATTTGCTAGACTAGTAAAAGAAGGAAGATTAATCATTGGACCTTGGTATACTCAACCAGACACGCTTGTTGTGTCTGGAGAGAGTCTACTGAAAAATCTTGAGATTGGGATGAAACTGTCTGAAAAATATGGCGGGCATCAATCAATAGGTTATCTTCCAGACTCATTTGGAATGTCGAGTCAAATGCCACAAATCTATCATCATATGGGATTAAAATATGCATTTTTCAGACGAGGCATTGCAAAACATCTCGTAGATAATAGAGAGTTTATGTGGGAATCTCCTGATGGAACAAAGATGTTTACACATAATCTTCACCATTATGGGAATATGGCTTATCCCCCAAACAGGAAAGAAGAGATTAAAGCGTATTATCAAGAAATGATTGATAAGCTAGGGGATTCTTCATTGTCTGATACCGTATTACTCTACAACGGGGAAGATCAAAAACCAATTCGGAAAAATCTTCCAGAGTTAGTGAAGATTGGGAATGAAAGTGGTGAGTACTCGGTAGAAATAGATACTTTAGAAAATGCGCTAGCAAGTATTCAACAAGAATATCTGGATAAAAAATTACCATTACCAACTTACAAAGGTGAGTTTACATTTGGGCAATTTAGTAGAACGCATAAGAGTATCTTCTCAACAAGGGTAGATCTTAAACAACTGAATAATCACTTAGAAAATTACTTAAGCAATATTGTCGAACCATTATCTGTTTTAGCGAGCGATGCTGGTTCGAAATATGAATCGATTCTAATTGATAACATCTGGAAGTTAATGTTATTAAATTCAGCTCATGATTCCATTGGCAATTGCAACTCCGATTGGACGAATGAAGACATTAAAGCACGATATGTGAAGGCGAAATCGTTAGCAGAAGAGCTCGTAGAATTTAAGATGCGTGAAATTGGACAACAAGTAAAACAACTCGATTTTACACAATTTCAAGTGTATAACTTGCTGCCAAATGAACGATCAGGATTTATCGATATTGAGCTATATACGCCGTACAAGCAGTTTACGATTCTTGACGCTAATGGAGTAGAAGCAAAATTCGTCGTCAATCAAGTGGATGAAGTGACAGATAGTTACTTGAAGAAATCGATAAAAGAAATTGGCGTTAATAATGAACTAGAGGCAGATTGGCCAAACAAAATTAATCGATTATATCGAGTTCAGTTAACGCTTTGTGCAGAAAAACTCCCATCGATGGGTTATCAAACATATTACTTTAAGGAGATAGGTGATGAATAATATGAATACAAAAAACCAAATTGAAAATAGTCACTATCTCATTGAATTCAAAGATAGGCAAATTCATTTATTCGACAAAGTCAATCAAGCAAATTATCCAAATATCATCTCTGTCATTGATGATGGCGATGAAGGGGATAGTTATGACTACTCGGAACCGTTTGATAATAAAGAGATAGCAGCTGAATTTCTAGGCTGCGAAATCGTTGAGAATGCTCTTAAAAGTACGATGAAATTGACAGGAACAATAGCCTTGCCGATTGATTTAGAAAGCCGTGCTAACGATGGTAAGACCATTCAGCAAGAAGTGAACCTAGAAATCGTGCTCAATCACCATATCTTAGAGGAAAGTATCAGCGTTGAGATTCAAACTGTTAATATCGCGGATGAACATCGTTTAAGACTCGTCTTTAATACTCATAAAAAGAATGAAAAATCTTATGCGGATATTCAATTTGGAACAATCGAGAGACCAACTTATTTGCCGCAAGTTGAACAGTGGAAAGAAGAACGTTGGGATGAAAAACCTCGTACGATTGAACCTCTTCAGTCCTATGTTACAAATGGATTTGACGCCTGCGATTTGCAGATTGTGACAGAAGCGGTAAGAGAATATCAATTTATTGGTGAAGACTATGCTCAGATAGCAATGACAGTATATCGTTCAGTTCCTTACTTAGGGAAATCAGATTTACAGGATCGACCAGGTCGTGAATCAGGAACCAAAGTGAGAACAGAAGGAACGTGTCATATGAATGAATTAATCCAAGCTCGATATTATTTAAGAGTTCTAGGAGTTGCGGATGATGAGTATAGCTGCGCTCAGTTTGCAAAAGAAATGCTAACACCATTGATGGGTTATCAAGCTGCGTCGTTCCGTAATAATACGGATGAGTTTGTACTTTCGATTGCAGATGAAATGAATCTTCCTCCAACACATTCACTTGTTGAAGTAGATGGTGAGGCTGTCTGCTCAACGGTTAAGAAGGATTATCGCGGGATAATTATCCGGCTCTATAATCCAAAGAGAAGCGAACGTGCAGAAGCTAGCGTAGATAACAATACAGTAGAATTGAAGACGTGTCAGTTTGAAGATTTGCGAATAGATTAGTAAGTTTTAATTGATAGTTAGAGTAGAATCCTTCTCCAAATGGAGAAGGGTTCTTTTTTGAGCAAAATAATACTATAAAAGAGCAAAATTATCATAGAAGATAATTATCATATATGATAATTTTAAGTTGTGGAGGTGTAGCAAATGAACTGTAAATTCAAGGTTTCTAGAGAAATTGTGAACCAATTGGAATGTTACGAATATGATGAAATGATTAAGTTAGCAGCAGTCTTAAAAATTATACAAGAAGATGGTTTAACTCCTGAAATAATCCAAAAATGGGGAACGTACTATAAAGGAAAACATTTTCTACAAATTTCTGTCTGTAAGAAAAAAGAGGAGGTGATACAAGATGGGCACTTACCTAACTTCGAAACTAAACAAGTTCTCATTGAAATACCCTAATTTTAATTATGATTTAGAGCGGGAAATTACTCTTCAACGAGTAGCTCTTCAAATTATTAAGTTGCAAAATTGTAGTGGATTAGATTTAGATGATTTTGCAAAAGAGATTGGTATAAAATCCTCAAATCTTTCTCGATTACAGAGCGGAGAACACAATCCGACAATTGTAACGCTATTTGAATTGGCAAATAAATTAGGATATGAAATGAGGATTGAAATGAAAGAAAAATAAATTGTTATATTTCGTGTATTTAAACAATAATTAGATTACTTATTTTCTTCCAAGGTAAAAGCTCAAATATTAATAAAAATAACATTTATTTTTATTGTAGTTAAAGGAGATAATATGAAAAAAATAATAGTTATCATCAAAGATCAGATTAAAATGATAATGGAATCTATACAGTTGTATATTAAGAATGTGATTTTTTATCCAATAAAGAATATATACTTTTATATAATAATAGGAACTGTTATATTTCTTCCAAATTACATTCTAGTATTATTGAATGCTGGGAACATGTTACTAATATCATTAGGACTTTTTTCTATACTGCAATTTATAGTAAACTTTTTAGAAAAAAGTATGAAAAATCAAGAATATTATCTAGGATATAGCACCAGATCTATAAATTATTATACGAATTTATATATCCAAGGCTTTTTAAACTTGCCAAAGCGAACATTACTAACCATAGGATTACTAATTCCCACTGTTTTATATATCAATGAAATTAATATTAGAGGATTGTTTTTAGAAAGTGGAATAGTATTAGAATCAGAAATTCCATGGGAAATAAATCCCATTTCACTATTGACACAATCAACAATATTTTTTTTGAAAAAAGTTTGGTTAGGAATTTTTGCGCTTATTCTTCTTTACTGTGTAGGAATGCTTTTTGAATCAGTGTATTTAACAAGTGAAAAATTCTCAAAAACACAAAAAATTGAAGAAGAGGATTCCAAGAAAAAGTACATAGAGAAGTTGTTAGGGAAAGACTATAATAAAGTGTTCAAGTCTCTGTTTATGATTAAAATGGAATCTAGTGATGATTTTAAAAAAGTATCAAGAACAATTCAAGATATAATTGATAGAGCGAATAAAGTTTCTGGTGGGGATATTTTATTAAGAGATAAATTTTTAAGAATAGTTTTTACTTCTCAACGTGATTTTATCGATAGTTTAGTTTCTAAAAACAAAGAAAGAAAAATTTTTAAAACATATTTCCAGAAAAAGGATTTTGCTAAACTGAATTTTTATTATTTTTGCAAATGGTTTTATATAGATGATTTAGAAAATAAAAAAGATTATATTGCAATCTTCAACGAAATAATGGAGATGGATATTGAATCGTTGTCTAACATTAAATTAAAGCAATTTTCATCTGCAGCAGTTAAATTCGCCTTTATATACAGACCAAGATTAGAGGAATTCCGAATCATTAATGCTCTGTATGATGGATTAGACAATATGGAAAAGAAATTTGGTTCGAGAGAAAACGAAGATAACGAAACAGAATCTAGAGATAATCCTAGGTATCTTCGAAAGTATGAAAAATTCAAAAAAAATATGATTGAACAAGTGATGAAGAAGTGAATATAAAATCATGGAAGAATTTAAATGTATACGGGATTAAATCATATAGGAGGATGCTATGGAAAGAATTAGAAGCATTTTAAATTTAATAAATGATACATCTTATTATTTAAATATTGGAGAAAAAAGAGTAAAAATTAGACAAGATGAATTACTGCAAAAGTATGAGAATAGCTTATTATTTATTGATTACCTTACTGATGTGTACTTTATAAAAAGTCTTTATGAGGAACTGACTTCCCCAAAATTTGAAGGAAAGTTAATAGTCAATCAAAAATTGAGAAAAAGTAAAAAAGATTATTATCATTCATTGCTATTCTTTAATTTTTTTCTTACTGAGTTAAAAAAATGTCTGGGTGAAATAAATAATAGTGAGGTTGAGGTAAATTTCTATTGCAGATATTATGAGCGAAAAAACAATATTCACTTTGATTTTTTCAGATATGATTCTCGTTTTAGATCAGATTTCGAATTATACTTGAGAAATGATCAAGATATTGCTGATGTTTATGAAAAACTCTTTGCTTTGATTAAAGAAACAACCGATTCATATCTCAAATTCTGCTTGTTGTGTATTCTTATGAATAAGATATATCAAAGAGAAGACACTATTATTAGGAATATAGATCAGAGTTTAGATGAGCTAGAAAAAAAATTGCCAAGAATATTTGAAAGTATTCAAAAAATTCTTTCTGTAGATTATACATCTGTAAAATATACTAATGAATCACTAATTAAGTATATAAGTCCAGATACTTTAAGTTGGTTGGAAGGAATCATAAATAATAAAAATATTGTGAGCAGCTTAGAAACTTTGTCCCGAAAAGAAAAAGGTAGATTAAATTGTTTGGCTATAGCAACTGTAGGGAATAAAAGTTACTTTTCAATAAATGGTCTCGATAGTAACAAATATGACAGAATCCGTGAGGTTATTAGTGAGTTCTTAGAAGAGCATCATGCTGTAGTAATTCCTGATGGGGTAAGATATTACTTAGACGACGAAAAAGAATTTATTACGTATAAGCAGTTTAAAGAAAAGAGTGTAGATAAGAAAGAGAATCGAATGTTTACATGTTGCGAGAGAAAACTATTTGCACAAATGAGAAAAGAAAATAGATTAAATAATAATGTAGAAATTATTGTAACTAGTCAACCGTGTGAATATTGTTCTCGTGAAATTAATTTCATTCAAGAAAATTATAACAAATTATTAGATGTAATTTACCCTAGAAAAGAATATGTAAGTCGTCATGATCAAATTGCTAGGGAAATATGGAGGGATAATAATTAACGGGTGTTGTTATCTGGTATATTGTTATTGAAATGAAAAATAATAATAGTATTCATCTATATCAATGTAGTCTAATTATACAGGTTGAAGTAGAAAAAAGGGCTCTTTGTCAAATAGTGTTGATGAAGAATTTTGAATATCCGACGTTTGAGTATGATTTAGAGAAGGAAATAATGAAGCAGCGAGTTGCGTTGCAGATGACTAAGTTACAAACAGTGACAGGACTTTCTTTGGAAGACTTTGCAAAAGAAGTCAATCTTAAATCTTCAAATCTTTCAAGGTTAGAGAGTGGGGACCACAATCCAACTATACTAACTCAGTCAGATTTAGCATATCGATGTGGATACGAAATAGAAGTGAAAGTGAAAAAGAAAAACTTGCTAAATAGCATCATGAAATTACATATATTCGCAGAAAATTTCTTTAATAGCATAGCAACCTAACTCCTAAAATTGTTTTTATAATTGTAAGGTTCATCAGATTATAAACACAAATGAGGAGGAAGTATCATGACGCATCAAATAATTGTTGAGAAAAAACTATATTTAAGATTCAAAGGGAGTGACAGGAAAGCAAAGACCCTGATTATTGCACAGCCTAAGGATAAATTGAAGAAGGGTTCAGCTAATATAGCAATGGAGAGTATTGTAGAAGCTAATCTTTTTGAAAAAGACGGGGTCCAATTGTATGAAGACCGAAGAGATGCTTATTATAAGACGCGGAGAGTGGATGTGTTTTTTTAACAACCATAAATAATTGATTAGGAAAAAAGTGCTGCTGAAATTTTACAGCAGCACTTTTTGTTATTAAAGAAACTAGTTTGTAGAGAAGAGAAAAATAAAAAAATTATTCAGTTAAAGAGGGGGCTATTAATATTAACTCTTTTTCAGAAAATGCTTTCATGTTATACTTAAAAGGTATATTTATAAAGATTTTTTAAGTATAGAAAATAATAGAATTGGATAATATTCAAGGAGAAATAAAGTGAAGGAAAATTTGATTAAATCAAAACATCGTGTTCAAAAGCATGGGGAAGTATTTACACCATCGTGGATGGTTCAGAAGATGCTTGATGTCCCAGGAGCAAAAGAAGCTTGTGAAAATGTTTCCGCAACTTTTCTAGAGCCAGCTGCTGGAGATGGGAATTTTTTATTGGCTATTTTAGAACGTAAACTAGATGCTGTTACAAGAAAATATGACAAAAAGAATTGGAAAACGAAATCCTTAATTGCATTATCGTCTATTTATGGGATTGAGTATCTTCGTGATAATTTATCTTTAGCACAATCGCGTATGTTTGTGTATTACTTAAATTGGTATGAAAAGAATTTTGGGGTTCGACCAACCAGTAGAAATGACATCTATAAATCAGCTTATTATCTTATTCATAAAAATATTGTTCGGGGAGACACATTAACCCAAAAACATCCAGGTACAGGGACTGAAATTTGGTTTAATGAATGGCAGATTGTGAAAGGCCATCCAAGTACTGTGAGAAGAATTCCGTTTGCTCTTTCTGAACTATTGGGCAAAAGTGCGACGGATAATGGGAATGTTGTAGAGGGGCAGTTAAGCTTATTTGATTTAGACGACTTTTCTATCGAAAATAAATCGGAAGAAAAACCAATTTTAATTGAAGAAATCAATATTCAGAAAGTTTATTTGTTGGGGGATTAGGGAATGGAGTCAAATTTTGATTTTTTAACAATTGATATGGATACGGCGGAGCTCTTTCGCACTATTAATATGGCAGAGGAGAATTATAGTCATAGTGACTATGAGGGGACTCTTACGAAAGTAAGAAAAGTTGCTGAAAATGCTGCTAAATTGATTGCTGATAGAGAATATTTGCAGGTGCATGAACGCGCTACTTTTAGTGAAGTTTTAAGGGATATAAAAAGATTCATATCTAATCAAACTATCGTCGATTATTTCTACGAAATTAAAGGGAGAGGGAATAATTCCTCTCATATTCTAAATCCAGAAGACGCTACAAAAGAGAATGCATTGAAGGCACTTAAACAAGTCTTTGATATTTTGGCATGGGTGATGTTAAAGTATATTAATCCGGATGTAAAAGAAGAAGCTATTGGTAACTTTTTAGAACCAACAGCTGAAGAAATGTATAATACAGCCGAACGGAAATTTATTTACATTCAAACTGTTGATAATGAAGATGGCGGGTTTGATGGATTTGAGGGGACTCAAAAAATTGGTGAAGGAAGTATTTCTAAAGAAGATGTAGAAGTTGATTGTTCTCCGAATAGTGACTTTTTAAGAAAAATTGCTCCAAAACGAATCAATCAATATATGAAAACATCGGGCCTTCCATATATATTGGGATGGGTAGAGCTTGCGTATAAGAAATCTACTAACACATGGTTCCGTGACTATGATGTTCATGCTGTTTTAAGAAGATCCGGAATTCCAAACGCAGAAAAGCTAGAGGGAAAAGAATGGTTTAAAACGGACTTAGAGACTGCTAAATTAGCAATAAAGGCAGTTAAAGAAGGAAGAAACTATATAAATTCTTCTATTGAGGAGTCGTTTATAGATGGAGTTGAAATCCAACTACGTCCTGAACAAGAAAATGCAGTGAAACAAACCCAAAAAGTGTTTAGAGATAAAGATAGAATGCTTTGGAATGCAAAAATGCGTTTTGGGAAAACTCTAACCGCTTTGCAACTAGTAAAAGATGAACATTTTCAAAGAGTTCTAATTATGACTCATAGACCTGTTGTTTCGGACTCTTGGTTTGAAGATTTTAAGAAAATGGGAATGAATGACGCTGGATATGACTTTGGCTCGATTAATAAAGGGGAAAAGTTGGAGACGTTGAAACTAAGTGACAAACCGTTTATATACTTCGCTTCTATCCAACTGCTTCGATATAATAATGGGCAAACAAACTTACAAGATTTTTCTGATGTAGATTGGGATTTAATTATTATTGATGAGGCGCATGAAGGAACTCAGACAGAACTTAGCAATAAAGTTCTGCAAGGTCTGGTTAAACATAATACAAAAATTCTTGAACTTTCAGGAACTCCATTTAATATTTTAAGTCAGTTCGATGAGGAACAGGTGTACACTTGGGACTATGTTATGGAGCAGACAGCCAAGAAAAAATGGGAGTTAGAGCATCCAGATAAACCAAATCCTTATGAATCATTACCTAAAGTATTGATGTATACTTTTGAAATGAGAAATAAGGAAAAATTTACAGATGAATCAAAAGCATTCAATTTTAGAGAATTTTTCCGTGTAGATGATAATGGAAATTTTGTTCATAAGGAAGATGTTCGTAGGTTTTTAGATAATATTACTAATCCAGCTGGTAGAACTAATTATCCATTCTCAACAAAAGAGTATCGAGAAGAGTTACGACATACTCTATGGATTATGCCTGGAGTTAAGGAAGCAAATGCACTGGAAGAGTTGCTTAAAGAACATCCAGTTTTTGGTATAGATTATAAGATTGTAAATATTGTAAAAAGGGATATTGATGATGATGGAATTGCGAATGATGCGGATATTGAAAAGGTCCGTACGACGATAGGGGATCCATCGAAAACAAAAACGATTACTCTGACTGTTCGTAGATTGACAACAGGTGTCAATATTCCAGAATGGACAGCGGTAATGTTCTTGTCCAATACTAATAGCGCAATGAATTATCTTCAAGCTGCCTTTAGAGCTCAAACTCCTTTTTCTCATGAGAAACTTGGAATGAAGAAAAAATGCTATATCTTCGATTTTGCGCCAGATAGAGCGTTAACGGTTATGGCGGAGAGTGCGCAAATTAATTCAGGTGTAGGTAAGAAGAATACTCAAGAGCAGAAGCAAGCAATGGCTCGTTTGTTGAATTTTATGCCTATTTTGGGTAATAGCGATACGGGTATGAAGACCTTCAATGTGGACAGAATGTTGACGCAACTTAAAAAAGTTTACGCTGAAAAAGCAGTGCGGTCAGGATTTGAAGATGATAGTATTTATAACGACAATTTATTGACCCTCACTGCTGAAGATGCAAGTATGTTTAATAAACTGAATGCGATAGTTGGAAAGACTCAGAATCAGAAAACTCCTAAAAAAATTATCGTAAATGAAAATGGACTAACTGATGAGGAATACGACAAAGCTGAACGCGCTAAAAAGAAACCGAGCAAGCAGAGAACCGCAGAAGAACTAGAACTTCTTGAGAAAGTCAAGGAGGCTAGAAAACAGCGAAAGACAATGATTTCTATTCTGCGAGGAGTATCTATTCGAATTCCAATGATGATTTATGGAATGGCGGTGGATTTATCTAAGGACATTACCATTCAAGATTTTGTGAATCAGGTAGATGAGGAATCATGGAAAGAATTTATGCCCAAAGGATTTACTAAAGGGATGTTCAGTGAAATTGCAAAATATTATGATGCGGAAGTCTTTATTGAAGCAGGACGTATTATTCGTCAGAGAGCAAAGTCATTTGATTCTTTAGACTTTATAGATAGAGCCGAAAAAATTGCTGAACTCTTTGGAACTTTTAAAAACCCCGATAAGGAAACGGTCTTGACACCATGGCGTGTAGTGAATCTCCAAATTAATAAATCTGTAGGGGGCTTAAATTTTTATGACGATAACTATGAGTCTGTTACAGGAGGCGCAACTTCTAATTTACATTGGGTAGAGAATGAAAATACTGTAGCTGTTTATCACAAGAATACTAAGATTATAGATGTTAATTCGAAAACAGGATTATATCCACTTCATAGTGCTATTAGCCTTTATTATCAAAGAATTAAAGAAAATGATGATAATTATTTCGAAGCTGACAGAATTTACCAAGAGATTTTAGCGAATAATATTTATGCAGTTGCTAAAACTCCAATGGCAAAAACAATCACTGAGCGTACGCTAGCCGGGTATCGTAACTATAAAACAAATGTAGTGTTTATAGAGAATTTAACAGATTTGTTAAAAGAAGATGTTACGAAAGGGAAAGAAACAATTGAGGAGGTATTTAAGAACGTGAAATTTGATGTAGTTATAGGGAATCCTCCATACCAAGAAGAGACAATAGGAGATAATTCTTCATTTGCACCACCTATTTACCATAAATTTATGGAATTATCATATGACCTTGCTGATAGGGTAATTTTAATTACACCTGGACGTTTTTTATTTAACGCTGGAAGTACTCCAAAGTCATGGAATAAAAAAATGTTAGAGGATGAGCATCTTAAAGTTATTTATTTTGAACAGGATTCTGCTAATATTTTCCCAAATACTGATATAAAAGGCGGTGTAGTAGTAACTTACCGCAACGCTAGGGAAAAATTAGGACCTATAGAAATATTCACAGCATTTGATGAACTTAATAGCATTTTACATAAAGTTTCTGTTTCTACTAAAGAAACTTTAGACAGCATAATTAGTGGACGTGGAGTATACAGATTGTCTGAAAAGGCATTGAATAGCTATCCGCAAATTGAAGATATCCAATCTAAAGGACATAAGTATGACGTTGGGTCAGGAGCATTTAAAATTTTAAGTAATATAGTCTTTTTTGATGGAAGACAGTCGGCAAATGATGTGCAAATACTAGGTTTGGAAAACCTAAATCGAACATATAAATGGATTGATTTAGATTATTTAAATCCACCTAAAAGTTTTTATAAATTCAAGGTATTCATTCCACAGGCGATTGGAAGTGGGGCTTTTGGGGAAGTGCTCTCGACACCGTTGGTTGCTCCCCCTCGAGTGGGTGCAACAGAAACCTTCTTGAGTATTGGAGGATTTGATACAAGAGAAGAGGCAGAAGCTTGCTTGAAGTACATCAAAACGAAATTTGCTCGAGCAATGTTAGGAATTCTGAAGATAACACAGGCTGCCACTAGAGATAAATGGGCCAAAGTCCCCCTTCAAGATTTCACATCTAATTCAGACATTGATTGGACTCAATCAATTAATGATATCGATCAGCAACTATATGACAAGTATGAGTTCACTGAGGAAGAGATTGACTTCATTGAAAGTAAAGTCAAGGAAATGGAATAGAATTAGAAGATATTATAATTCTATATCATTAATTTTTAAGATTGATATCTAGGAATTAAGCAGATACCCTCTGCTTAATTCCTTTTTTATCTCCGCCACCACCTGCTTTTTCTTTCCCACCTATGCTATAATAATCTTGAATAGAGAAGGTTTTCATGATTGGAGGAGAGAGTATGAAGCAAAGACAAATTCTAGCATCAGCGCTTTGTGTGTTGGCGCTTGCGGCATGCAACAAGAAGCCAGAAGAGGCGGTGACGACAACGGCGCATGCGACGGTTCAAGCAACAACGGCGGCACCGACAACGGTAGCCCAGACTGAGCATGCGACGTATTTTGAGATGTTGCTCTTATCGTATAATGTGGCGGCCAAGGATGCCGATATTACGGAAGGGTTAGCCGCGGCCAAGAAGGTGCGTGACGAGATGTTTGAGCAGTTTCCAAGCGACAAGGATGACATCGACTATGCCTATTCGGACTTGGAGCTCTTGGTCCGTTTTAATGCGACTGGATTTAGCGACTTCATGAAGCGGTGGAATGCGTCTACTGGGCAGCATTTCGAGGCTTTGCACGAGGCGATTCACTTGGATGCTGCGACCATCAATGGCGATAAGGTCAAATGGAATATGATGGGCGTTGTAGCCTCTAACGACTACGAAGTGATGGTGGTGGAAGCGTATCTGGACACTGCGAAGAAAGAGGCGTTCCTCTTTGGGTACGAAGACGGCGAGCCAATCGTTCTTCGTGCGACGAATGTGACGCGTGAGACACTTGCGAAAGCAGCGTTCAAAGTCGTGAAGGATGCGGATTTACTGAAAGGCTTTACCGACAATGCGACATGGAAAGCAACCTCTGACGCGTCTGCGAATCAATCGGTTGCGGATGCGATGGCGATTTACGCGCGTAAAAGAGGCGAAATCTATGAGCGCACGAGTCCAGCGACCCAGCGCGAGTACTATGATTTAGCCGTTCCAGACCAGCTTTTCAAATATGCAACGGTTGATGGCGAGAAAGCGAACTTCAAGTGGGCAGGGCTGACTTTCCAATCTGGAGGCGACTCGTATGAAATCGTGGAGTGTTATGTATCTGAATCGGGGACATCGGTGATCGTATTTGCCAAAAAAGAAGGAATCAATGTGCTGTTAATCGGCGAATCAGAGCCACAGACGACTAAGAAAGCGGATGGAACGATCAAGTCGAGTATCGTGAACCTCCAACCGTACGAGAACGACACACTAGAACGTGCATTGTGGTAAGACAGGAGAAGTAGAATGACAGAAATACAACAACTCGAACAACTAATGAATGAGATGCTGCCGGGATTGCAGCTCTTTGCTAGAGACATCAACCTCACGCCGGAAGAAGCGTCGAAGTTCCACGTGGGGCAGATTGTCCGTAACGCTGCCTTTACCGATGCGACGAGTCGCGTGGGGGGTATGGTGACAACGCACCGTTTCAGTATTTTATCCAACCACCTTTTTGATTTGACGAAGGCGGAGCACGGCACTAATTGGGGGCTCCACGTGGCGAACCGCGACAGCCACTTCAAGGTGCTGGACATTTACGAGCATGAAGGGAAGACGCAGA